>ERZ1023658.28-NODE-28-length-76142-cov-15.733410_pt1 | contig 76142 bp, 53 predicted proteins | sample MGYA00380339_ERZ1023658 | MGnify/ENA primary metagenome ERZ1023658 (study PRJEB33179, sample SAMN07448981) | human gut metagenome | biome: Human-gut; feature: Human associated habitat; material: Faeces | host: Homo sapiens | place: India: Bhopal | collected... | reverse complement strand
CCTCTACCCTATCACAGAAATATTCCGGCGAAAGATAGCCTTCAATAATAAAAGGGTTTAACTGTACCATAAGCATTTACATCATTATGGGTTTTACGTAACGAAGAATTCATAATACAAAGATATGATGAATATTTGTAAACGGCAAATATTTATCGGAAAAAAGTATCGGGCATTCAATCGAGTAGGAGGTAAATACTAATCATAGGTGTTTATCTGGACTTTGAACACCCTTGCACTCTTGGCTATGTAATTCCCGCTATTAGGGCTCACTCGGGACTTCCACCCGTTAGACAATGCTCATGCCGAGCATACAAAGCGGATGCAATACCGAAGTTGTTCAGTCATTGCATCCGCTTATCAGTAATTGTCCTTTTTATCTTTTACCTATTTACTCTTTTACTTTATTACCTTTTTACCCTTTACCACATAGATACCCTTTTGTGGCTCCACATTGCCAAGGAATCGACCGTTAAGGTCATAGTAGTAGCTCTTGGCTGGAGTCTTGATATTAGGAGCGACGATACCAGTTTCAGCCTTTTCAGAAATACGAATCACGCCCATGTCTTGCGTAAGATCTACTCTAATATCGTATGTACCAGGCTTGCCTGTAAATTTCCATGCACCTGGAAGATTAGGTTTCCCTACAATAATGTCTTCATTAAGGTTTGCTATGTCACCATCGTTAGCAGGTGAAAGACGTGTAGCATTAACAGTAGCCCAATCAATAGCGAGACGCTTCAAGATTGCGAAATATAAAGAACTTTGTTCTCCCTTGAAAGTTATCTCGCCTTCATAGATACCAGGAGCCTCGGTTGCAGAGATGATGTTTGCAGGGATATTATAATGCCACTTACCTGTGCTACCAATCACATACAACTCCTTAGGATAGCCTTGTGGATAATTTGGGTCATTATCATATATAGTCATGCGTTTGTTTGGCAAGTCTAAAGTAACGAGAGCATAATATGAAGAAGTCCCTGCTGGAAATTCTATTAAGAACTCAGAATCAACACCTTTCTCTACACCTACAGTACGGTTTGGCTCAACATTGCATGGTGCGGTAGGTGCACCAATACGGTAGTCTTTAATCTCATCCCATCCGTCTGATTTTGAGGCAAGTGCTGATGATATATAGAATTTATTAGATTCAAAATTTACCCATCCTGTATATACACCTTCTTCATCTTTCCATGTCAACTCAACTCCTTCATCGGCAACTTTGTTACCATCAGTACCAAGGAAGTAAACACAGTCTGGATAATCTGGTACATAGGTTTCATTGAAGAGTTTCATCGTCATATTGCGAAGGTCTACAGTAACTTCGTATGTGCCAGGTTTTGTTATAGAGAAGTAAGAATCATTGTATGCTATATCATTATCACGATTAATGAGCACTCTTCCACCACCTAATTGTTTTGAATTTTCAGAACTAATGATGCTGAATTTTGTATTAGTAAACTCTATAGTTGCCTTATAAACACCTTTGGTCTCAGTCATAGGAAGCGGTTCCTCGCCTATAGTTGGTTCAAAATTTCCCTTACTTCCCAATACATATAGCGAAGAAGGATACGTGCCAAGCATTGTTACGGTCATTGCATTGAAGTCGACACGAAGACGATAAGTACCTTCGCCTGGCACCTTAAACGAAGCATCCTTTTGGAAAACCATTGCTGCTGGATTATCGTAAGAAAGCAATTGGTTAGCAGTAGCAGGACCATAGCGGTATTCTCGAAGAACCGACCATTGGCCAGGCTTTTCTGTTAGTTTAGTTACAATACCAAAGTAATTTGCTTTAGGAGCAAACGTCACTTCACCTTCATAAACACCATCAATGTCTGTTTTTGGCAATTCGGCACTTGCCTTATTGGTTTGCCAATTGTTATCGTTACCTAAAATGTAGCATTGTGCGCTTGCGGTAACAGTAGCCGTCATTATCATCAATAACGACATTAAAAGTTTGAGTAGGCTTTTCTTCATAAGAACAAAAATTTAAAAGTTAATATTTGAGTTATTAGTAATAATCCTTGTATAGTAGTAGCCCAACAAAAGCTTTTCTTGCTTTAATCTTAAAGAGCACAAATAGTCTATGTTGCAAATATAAACCTTTTTTTCTATACTTTCCGCATTTTTTCCAATTTATTTTTATTTTTAGCTATAATACGACCACAAACTTTATTTGTGACTATAGAAATAAGTAGTCAACTATAAATATGTCTTCCGGAATTTGGAGTGACGCTTTTCGGAGGCAGCCCCTGCAAAGCATACAATGCATATCAAAATGTTTTACAAATGGTCGTCTGAGAATCGATTTTTTTCAATCAAGCAGTCTCTTGGTTGTAAATAACGCAATCATGGGTTATTTTGATAAGTAGCTGAATATCAATATATTGTATCTTTAGCCGTTTTAGAGCATCACAAAAACGGCCAAACAGCGTCGCCGTTACACCGTAATCGCGTTGCCGTTACACTGTAATCGCGTTGCCGTTACACTGTAATCGCAGTGCCGTTACGGTGCAATCGCAGTGCCGTTACGGTGCAATCGCGACGCGATAACGCCGTAACGGCAAAAATTTTTGGCCGAAAACTTGCTGATGGTGTTGCCAAGGGGCGGAAGGCTACCCTTTTTCCGCTCTATTTGCCCCTGTTTCCAAGTGTTAAATTTTGGCAATAATATTTTACAATTTCATGTTCATGCCATGGTGCTTGTCCTGTATTAATAAGGCTGAGCCTTGATTGCCATCTTTAATATTTAATAAAACATCGATCGAAATGTCGGATGAATCTAAAAACGGCTTCATTGAACAGGCGCCTGTTCAATGAAGCCGTATGCTCTTATGAATATTTGTTATACCCTAAGGTTAGAGTGAGAACTTGTAGCCGAACGTGAATTGGAACACGCTGTTTTTCGAGTCAGAGTCATCTATTAGCTTTGTAAGTCCAAAGTTGTAGCGACCGTCTATCACGAAGCGATCAAACTGATATGATATTCCGACAGGGATGCTGAAGTCGACGCTCTTGACGCCTGGCTGGTTGGCTGTCACAGTTACGCCATTTACCGAAGCCGTAGCCTTGTGCCTGACGTTGAAGCCAGGCTGTATGCCGAGCTTTACGGCAAGGCCCTTTGCCACGTAAACGTTGGCGAGGACGGGAATGTTGATATAGTCGAGTTTCGCGGTTACTTCTCCAGAGTTGCCTTCATCGTCTTCAACGACACCTTTGCATCCTTGCATGGAGTAGAGCGCGCCAGCCGACAAGCTGAAAACGGGCGTCAGCCTGTATTCAAACTCTGCGCCCAGGGCAAGTCCTATGCGATTGTCGCTGCCGTCACCATCAGAGACATTGGCTACATTTAGTCCTATCTTGGGTTGGATGGTGAGCGAGCCAACGCTTTGTTGGGCAAACGACGCCACACTTGTGAACAATGCCATTAAGGCCATTAGAAATGTTTTTTTCATGTCTTTGTTTTATAAGATTAATGTGAATAATTTTCTTTTTTATTTTCATTCAACTTTTGCCTGCGTGCATGCGCCATTGCCTCCATGCGTGTACAAACTATCAAGTGACTTAGTGAGCTTCAAGCCAGTTGTCGCCCCAACCGGAGTCTGCCGTCAGTGGCACGCTCAGGCTGGCGGCGTTCTCCATCTCGTGCTTCACTATCTCTTGCACCCTTTCCTTCTCGTCGGGATATACAGAGAAGTTGAGTTCGTCGTGCACCTGTAGAATCATCTTCGAGCGCAGATGCTCCTCTTTGAAGCGCCGCCATATCCTGATCATGGCAATCTTGATGATGTCGGCCTCGGAGCCTTGTATTGGCGCGTTGATGGCGTTGCGCTCAGCGAAGCCGCGCACGGTGTTGTTGCCCGACTTGATGTCGGGCAGGTATCTGCGGCGGCCAAACATGGTCTCGGCATAGCCTTTCTCCCTCGTGCTGTCTTTGGCCTGCTCCATGTATTGATGCACCTTTGGGAAGGTGTGGAAATAGTCGTCGATAAGTTGCCTGGCCTCCTTGTTGCTTATGTCCATTCGCTGAGCCAGTCCGAAGGCCGTGATGCCATATATTATGCCGAAGTTGGCTTGCTTGGCCTTCTTGCGCTGAGCGTCGCTCACGTCTTGCATGGGCTCCTTCCATATCTTGGAAGCCGTGGCGCGGTGGATGTCGAAACCCTCACGGAAGGCCTCTATCATGTTCTCGTCGCCAGAGAGGTGAGCCATTATTCGGAGCTCTATCTGTGAATAGTCGGCTGAGAACCATTTGCATCCCTCGTCGGCAATGAAGCATTTTCTTATCTCCTTTCCGTCGTCGTCGCGCACCGGAATGTTTTGCAGGTTAGGGTCACTGCTCGACAGTCGTCCCGTGGCGGTGATGGCCTGGTTGAACGACGTGTGAATGTGCTGGTCTTTCTTGTCGATAAGCTTTGGCAGGGCCTCCACGTAAGTGCCGAGAAGCTTCTTCATGCCACGATAGTTGAGTATGTCGTCCACGATAGGCGCCTTGCCACTCAACTGTTGCAGCACCTCCTCTGAGGTGACATACTGTCCGGTCTTGGTCTTCTTGGGCTTGTCCACCAATTGCATCTTGCCGAACAAGATTTCGCCAACCTGCCTCGGCGATGAAATGTTGAACTCTTGCCCCGCTTCCTCGAAGGCATGACGCTCGTATTGGTTCATCCTTTCGGTAAACACCTTTTGCGTCTCCTTCAGCTGTTCGGTGTCGAGCCGCACGCCGTTTATCTCCATGTCGGCGAGAACCTTCACCAATGGCATCTCAATGTCCTCGAAAAGCCTTCGGGCGTTTACCTCATCGAGCTTTTTCTCCAGCACGTTTCTGAGCTGAAGCGTGATATCAGCGTCCTCGGCCGCGTACTCGTACACCTCCTCAGGTTTGAGGTCGCGCATGTTTTTCTGGTTCTTGCCCTTTGGCCCTATCAGCTCTTCAATGTGCACCGTCTGATAGCCGAGCAATGTCTCCGCCATGTAGTCCATGTTGTGGCGCAGTTCCGGCTGCCATACATAGTGGGCGAGCATCGTGTCGAACATCTTGCCTTGAATGTCCACGCCATAGTTGCGCAGCACCTCATAGTCGTATTTTATGTTCTGGCCAATCTTCAGGCTGTTGGCGTTCTCGTAGAGAGGCTTGAATATGTCTACCATCTCTTGCGCCTCATCCCTCACGGCAGGAATGGCCACGTAGTAAGCCACGTGTTCCTTTACGGAGAAGCTCAACCCCACCAGTTCAGCGTCTATCGCGTTGGTAGAGTTTGTCTCCGTGTCGAGGCTTATGAATGGGCTTTCCATCAGTTTGCCGCACAGCAGCCTTGCCTCTTCCTTGGTGCTTATCAGCTGATAGTCGTGCTCAACGGTGTTGATGCTGGAGAGTTGCGCCGAGACAATCGCGCTTTCGTCATTGCCTTGTCGAGGCGTCGCATTGTTGACGGGTTGCGTATTTGCGTTGTTGCGCGCAATGGCACCATTGCTGAAAAGGTCAGGTTGTTGCGGAACCTTTACTTCCTGCTTGCCAAGAAATCGCTCGGTGAAGCGCTTGAACTCAAGGTTGCTGAATATTTCGCGAAGCTTGTTGGCGTCAGGCTCCGACACTTTAAGCTTGTCGAGGTCAAGCTGTATTGGCACGTCGGTCCTGATGGTGGCGAGAAACTTCGACATCTTGATGTCTTCCTTCGCGTTCTCCACCTTTTCCCTTAGCTTGCCTTTTATCTCGTCGGTGTGTGCCAGCAGGTTATCGATGGAGCCAAACTGGTTTATGAGTTTCGCCGCCGTTTTCTCGCCTACGCCAGGACATCCGGGGTAGTTGTCGGCAGAGTCGCCCATTAGCGCGAGCAGGTCTATCACGCTGTCCGCATCTGGTATTCCATATTTTTCCTCAATGTCGTGCTCGCCAATCTTGTCGTAACCACCGCCGTGCCGTGGCCGGAACATGAACACGTTTTTCCGGATAAGCTGTCCGTAGTCCTTGTCGGGCGTGAGCATGTAAGTCTCCACGCCGGCTTTCCCGGCTTGCGTGGCGAGCGTGCCAATCACGTCGTCGGCCTCAAAGCCCTCGGCAATGAGGATGGGTATGTCCATAGCTCTCAGAACGTCTTGTATGATAGGCACCGAGAGTTTTATGTCCTCTGGTGTCTCTTGCCGTTGGGCCTTGTAAGGCGGGAAAGCCTCGTGGCGGAACGTCTTTCCCTTGTCGAAAGCCACACCGAGGTAATCGGGGCTTTCCTTGTCGAGTATTTCTTTCAGCGTATTGCAGAATCCCAACACCGGCGACGTGTTGAGCCCCTTGGAGTTGATGGTGGGACGTTTCAGAAAAGCGTAATAAGAACGGAATATTATGGCGTATGCGTCAAGCAGAAAGAGTTTGCCCATGATAATGTATTTGTCAAAAATGTATGTGTCTTCTATTTTTGTGTAAAATTACGAAAAAGTTACCACTGTGACTCCATTATGTCAATTAAAATAACTAATTTTGTCGTAAATATCACTTTCTGATGGATTATATCTCATTAATTCGGCAACCAATCGCCTCGGAGTTGAACGATTTTAAGGATTTGTTCGACCGTAGCTTGTCCCATTCTGATGGTTTACTGTCACAGGCATTAAGCCATATCCGTCAGCGTGCCGGCAAGCGCATGCGTCCCATGCTTATCCTCTTGATGGCGAAATGCAACGGTGGCATCACCGATGTCACACAGCATGCTGCCGTAGGCCTTGAGCTTCTGCACACCGCTTCATTGGTTCACGACGACGTGGTGGACGAAAGCGAGGAGCGACGCGGTCAGGCCAGCGTGAATGAGGTGTATGGCAACAAGGTCGCCGTGCTCGTGGGCGACTATATCCTATCCACGGCATTGCTCCACATCAGTTACACTCACAACGAGGTCATAGTGCGCTATCTTGCCGAACTTGGCCGCACGCTTTCAAACGGTGAGATACTGCAGTTGCAGAACGTCCATTCAAAGGATTTCTCCGAGGAAGCCTACTACCAGGTGATAAGGCAGAAGACCGCGGCCTTGTTTGAGGCTTGCGCGGCCATGGGTGCCTTGAGCGGCGGTGCCAAGGAGGAGGAAGTGGAGTATGCCAAGCAGTTCGGCAGCAACCTGGGCGTGATATTCCAGATTCGTGACGACATCTTCGACTATTACGACCAGTCGGAGATTGGCAAGCCCACAGGCAACGACATGGCTGAGGGCAAGCTCACCTTGCCCGCGCTTTACGCTCTAAACAGCACTCACGACAAGGAGATGACCGAGATTGCCTATAAGGTCAAGGATGGCACGGTTTCAAAAGACGAGATAGCCCGCTTGGTCAATTTCACCAAGGTAAACGGTGGCATTGATTATGCTGAGAAGAAGATGTGGGAGCTTCATGCCTCGTCCATGGTCTTGCTCGACAAGGAAGTTGAAGACGGCCCAGTGAAAGACAGTCTGAAGGCTTATCTCGACTATGTGATTGAACGAAACCTATAAGTTTACTGTCCGTCAACGCAGCAAAGGGCGCTAACATTACGCTTTAAGTCCTCTCTAAAACTACAGTTTGGGCATGGTGGCTCAATAGTCAGCAGCGGCTCTTGACTGAACGTGATGCCTTGGGCATGGGCATCAGAAAAAGTGGCGGCGCAACACAGCGCCGCCACCATCATCATGATATGCGTTTTCCTGAGCATACGATTATGCCTTACGAACGGTTTTTATTTAACCTCTTTGTAGCGCACGTCTACTATGCGCGCAAAACCCTTATATTCCCATACACGGTCGGCGTCGCCTACCTTATCCTTCTTAAGCGAAAGATTAAGTCCGCCGTCTCCTACATTATAGAATCGGAGAATACCACCATTGACACCAGTGTCAGATGTGTCGTACGAGCCTATGATGAGGTCGTTCTGACGGTCGAGATATATCTGGCGGGTTTCCTCATCCATCTTGCCCAAGAAGCTTTGGCGTATGCCGGCACCAGTACCCCACGGTTCATCATAGCGGTTGAACTTGAGCATCGTTACCTCCTCATTCGTGCCAAGGTCGATTTCGGCAGAAGCCTTCGTAGCAAGATTGTACGCATACACCTTATTCTTATATGCATAATAAATCACGGCATACTGCGAACTTGCCGCAAAACATGTGGCTTTGTCGAAATCGGGAGCCTGAATATCCATAAAGGCATCGAGCTGCTTGAATTCGTCGGTCAGCAGACTGACAGCATACACATGGCGCTTGTTGCCGTCCTGCATGATGCTGTACACCGTTCCTGACGACTGGGCGGTATTGAGCATACACACAAGATCCATACCTGTCTGGAAGCTGAACTTCTTTCCTTCGGCAGGATCAGCCAGCGGAGCACATTTCTGGGTGATGCCGGCAGGGTCGTCGTTGGCTGCGCCCTTACTGTTCCATCCAATAAATCGCTTGTTGTCTACGTCGTACAGCAAAGCACAGGCATATCCGCTATTCAGACCATCGAATCGCAATTCGGTAGCACCGATATATGGAGCCACCTTATATTCGGGCGTTCCACCTCGTGTTGAAGTGTTAATGGGATACTCAAAGGCTGCCGACATGTTGGTCGACTTGTAGTTGTAGGCATAAGCGTTGCCCTCTGACGACACACATATAGCCGCATTAGGACGGCCCATTGCCTGATAAGCCAAAGTGACATGATTGACTATGTGGTCGTTGCTCTTGGTTATGAACTGATTGGCTTTGAATTCATCGGCAAGAGTCAGCTTGCCAAGCTCGCCATAGGCATAAGCATCGGCGGTGGGCACTACATACGAGTCGGTGCTGGAGAACATGAAGATGTTGCTGAATCCACCGTATGTACGTACATAACCTATCTTGGTGGCATGATGCATAGCAGGCACGTCTTCTGCCATCGGCAACACGTTGTATGCCGGCATGATACGGTCGAGCGATATCTGTGACAGCATGTCCATGCGCACCTTCTCTTCCTGTCCCTCATTGCAAAGCACCAGCCATCCTTCGGAAGTGATGGTCGTGGCGCGGACGTCAAAGGGGCAGATGGTCTGCACGCCAGTGCGATTGTCGGTAACGGCAAAATAGCAGTTGTTGGTTCCGGCGTTCATCTCTGCAAGCACATAGAGATCTTTCTGGTCGCCCAGTTTCACCCACTTGCCGTCAGAGTCCTTGCGCATGTAGGCAAACGAATAGTTGGAATCGTCAGCCTTAACATCACCGTCGATAGACGATGTTACTACCGGCTTCAGGTCGACATACTCGGCATTGGCGAGTACGGATGTCAGAGCCGGAATGTTCTCGATGGTTATTATGTTCGCGTCGCTGTATGTGTAGTTGCCCTTGTCGTCCGAGCAGGAAGCCAAAGACATTGCTGCACACAATCCGACAACGGGCATAAGCTTGAATATTGTCTTTTTCATCATCATTCGTTTTTAGTTCTGATTTTCAGTAGCGTTGTCATAGTTCACCTGATAGTTGGCGCCAAGCTGCATATAGCTGCCGTCGTCCTCAAGCATAGGCTGTCCCTCGTCGGCACGCTTCTGCAATTCCTTCTGCAATTCGCGAGCGTAGAAAGGCATACGTCCATTGCTGATTCTGCCAGTAGACCACTCCCAGTCGTCGGTGGTGAAACCGAAGAAGTCGTTGATGAACACATACTTGGTGGCAGTCCACTGTCCGAAGTAGGCACCTGCATTGACCTGCCCCCAACGACGTGGCTGCTCATAGATTTCACTCATATAGAAAGCGAAGCGCGAACCGTCCATCTCCTTGGCGGTAGTGTTCGACCACACATTAGTAGAACGATACTTCTCGAGCACTTGAAAGTACTTGTTGGGTAGAAGTTTCAAACAAAGCACCTGCTTCTTCTCCTTGATGTTCTGACTGCGCAGGAAACGTACACCAAACGTTGCCTTACTCTGTCCTGCCTTTATCTTCAATGTGTCGAGATCAATCTCGTAGTCGACGCCCTCTACCATTGTAGTGCTGTCGGCATCAATGGTAATCTTGCACTCGCGGTCGTAGTCGACCACCTGTCCCATCATCTGTATTGTGGCCTTAAAGGTAAGGCCGTCGACATTCTGGTTGACACCTACAAACGAGTAGTCGGTAGAGTTTGAATAGCCCACCGCACCGTTTGCCGAAGAGTACGACTGTACCTGGAAGTATATCTTAGCATCGTCCAGTTCGTACAAATCGATGGTCTCATGCTTGCATGACACAAACATGCTGGCAAGAGCCAATATTGATAATAGCCATTTGTATTTCATTTCCATTCTGTTTTTAAAAGTTCAACACTTTATAATTTAGCGGTTGTCCAGCTCACTCTGAGGCAACGGTGCCACAAAACGCTTCTCCTTTTCGGCATCTGTAGCCTTGTCTTCATAGCTGTATGTAGGAGGTATGAACGGAGGGAATCCTGCACTTACCAATACCTTTATCTCCTTGCGACCGTTATAGTCGTTGTCAAATCCCATATTACGACGCTTGAAGTAGAAGAATTTCTGTCCTTCGCCTACAAATTCGCGTATATAATCGAGTGTGAGGAAGTTCCAGAAGTATTTCTCGGCAGTTGTGGTAGCATACGAACCAAGTCCACGGTTCTCGCGTACTGTGTTGAGATAGTTCCATGCTTCTGCCAGGTTGCCGTTGCGCATCATACACTCAGCTGCTATGTAGTAAGCCTCGCTAAGCTTTATCAGTGAGCAGTATGTGCCGTAGAACTTTTGCACCTGCAGCACGCCGGTCTCGTCTTCCTTGTTGTTCTCTGCATTGTTCTTGCCAGCGTCGTTTATGTCCTTGAACTTCGTGAGCTTCATCGAAGTCTGTCCTTCGAGTGTCTCGCCCAACTCCCACTGAGACTTGTAGCGAATGTCTTCAGCATCAACGCTGCCAAACAGTTTGCCATCTACATATCCCGAACGTGGGATGAGCAGACTGGTACCGGTATTGCTACCGCCAAATGTGCCGTCGTAGATCAGGCCACGGTTCTTGTTGTAATAGCCAAACAACGATTCGGTAGAGAACATGCGGTCAGGGTCGTTGTAGTTGCCGAGCAGCTTCGACTTGTCTACCGTGGGGAAGAATTCCTTCACCTTCGGGTCGTCGGTCAGCTTGCGCGCCTCGGCAAGCGCGTTGTCCACGTCGTCGGCCCACAGGTAGGCGCGAGCCGTGAGCAGCACGGTGGCGTAGTAGTTCAGTCGCAGCTGGCGGTAACGCATGGAGTTGTCGAGGTTCACCTCGTCATACTCGGCACGTGGGCCATCGGTCAATACGGGGTCTGAGCTGGCGAGCAAGTTCTCGGCCTCCTTCAGGTCGCGCAGGATATAGTTCTCAAGCACGTCGTTGGCCTTTAGCACCGGCAGGATTTGCGGGTCGGTGTCTTCGTTGTAAGGCACGCCGCGTCCCTCGGGGTTCTTGCTGTATATCGGTCCGAACCAGCGCAGCATGTCGAAGTGCAACATGGCGCGCGAGGCCAGCATCTCGCCCTTTAGCATGTCGTGCTCGCGCTGTGGCAATATCTTGTTGCCCGTGGCGTCGTCCTCAATGTTTTTCAGCACCACGTTGATGTTCATTATGGTAGAGTAAGCCGCGTTCCACGTGGAGCTCAGCACGGCGTCGACGCCGTCTTCGGTATAGTCCCATGTGGTAAGGGCGCGCAGATACTTGTAGTAGCTGCCCTGGTTGCTCTGCTCCACGGTGTAGTATTGCCCCAGAATGTCGAGGTCTCCATAGCTCAGCGTCTTGCCGTAGAGCGATGAGCTTGACATGCGGTTGTAGACGCCGTTCACCGCCGAGTAGAATCCGTCCTTGGTGGCAAACTGCTGCTGCTCGCTCTGCTTGTCGTTGGGCTGGGTGTCGAGCCAGTCGGTGCATCCACAGAGCATCGCGCAGATTGACACCGACAATGTTATTATATAATTGTTTAGTTTCATGTTGATGCGTTTTTAAAGGGTTAATGATAGTGCGAACGACACGCTGCGGGCGTATGGGTACGACGTTCCCCTCTCCTGCTTGATGGTCGTGAGGCGGAAGATGTCGTTCATGTAGGCGTTGAGGCGTATGGAGCTCATGCCGAAGCGGCGTGCCAGCTCGGGCGAGAACTCGTAGCCCACCCTCAGCGACTCGAGCGACCATGAGTTGTCTCTCTGCACGAAGCGCGACGACATCGGCGTGGACACGGAGTTGGCAATGTCCTTAAACTGCGCGCGGTCGCCTGGCTTCTGCCATCTGTCGTAGAGGGCACGCTTGTCCTGGTTGTATATCAGCGAGCCGGTGCTTATGTTCTCCACCTTGTTGAAGAGCACGGAGTTGAACGAATATCCACCCACGCGATAGCGGAAGTCGGCGCTCACAGACAATCCCTTCCATGAGAACGACGAGCCGAGCACGCCTTCTATGGTAGGACGGCTGTTGCCCACGATGACCTCGTCGTCGTAAGAGAAGTCGTAGGTCAGCTCACCGTTCTTCTTGATGAATATCTCACGACCTGTCGCCGGGTCGATGCCAGCCGAGCGCACCACCCAGATATCGTCGGTGCTGGCACCGTCGTAGTAGCGCTTGGTTGAGCGGTTGGCCCCCTCACGCTCTTTCGAGTTGAACGACTCGAGCTTGTTGCCTATGCCCGACAGCTTGGTGGTGCCGGTGCGCAAGGTTCCGCGCACGTTCCACCACAGGCGGTCCTTGATGTGGCGTATGAGATAATATGTGGCCTGTCCGGTGAATCCCTTTGAGGTCTGCTTGCCGAAGTTCTTGTATATCTGGTTGCCAGTGGCTCCCGACGACGCCGGCATGTCGATGGTGATGAGCAGTGGGTCGGTGGTCTTGTAGTAGTAGTCGCCCACGAGTTTCAGGCGGTCATTGAGAATGGTTATGTCGAAACCTACGTTGCGGTCTATGGTTGTCTGCCACTCCAGGTTCGGGTTGCCGAGCTGTGCCAAAGACGTGGTCATGCCGAAGTAGTTGAATGAGTTGAAGTTGTAGCGGAAAGTGGTGAGCGTGGCCGACGACGAGAAGTTCTGGTTGCCGGGGTTACCAATAGAGGCTCGCAGCTTGAGGTAAGTGATGCCGAGCCCTTTCAGCCCCTCCTTGATGAATTTCTCGTTGTGCAGGTTCCATGCCAGTCCCACGGCCCATGTGCCGATGTAGTGCTTGCTACGCCCGAAGACCGACGAGCCGTTGACACGGTAGCTGAAGTCGAGCAGGTAGCGGTTGTCGTAAGAGTAGTTGCCTATGGCGTAGGCGCTGACGGCACGGTTTATGGTCTCGCTGTATCCGGGCTTGCCTCCATCGGGATAGCCGTTGGCGAACGACGGCAGGTCGTAGTCGCCCACGGGGAATCCCACTGCCGAGTATCCGTTGTATGTGCTGTTGGTCTGCGAGAGGTAACCGCCAAGGGCCACGTTGAACATGTGCACGTCGGCCAGCACCTTGGCCCATGTCATGGTGAGCTCGCCTTCATACTTGTTGGTCTTGGTCTGCCCCCAGCTGTAAGATCCGCGCTTGGTATACTCGGTCTCATAATATGCCGTGGAGCGTGGCGAATAGAAGGTCTTGTTCTCGCTGCTGATGTGCGAGAAGCCAATGCGCGCCCGTATCTTCATTTCCTGTATAGGCGTGTATTCCGCCACGAACTTGTCCGACAGCGAGAAACCTCCGCTCTTGCTGTAGCTGTTGAGCGACGCGTCGTAGAGGGGGTTGGAAGCCTTGATGTCATCATTATACTCGAGCCATCGCTCCACCTCGCCGTTCTCGTTGCGCTTGGTATAGTAAGGGTTGGCGCTGGCATACTCGGAGAAGCTCACCATCGGGTTCTGGCTGTCGGTGTTGTCGAGCGAGAACTTGTTGCTGAATTGCAGTTTGTTCAGACGGTATGTGAGGTCAATGTTGCCGCTGATGTTGTCGCGCTTCGAGTTTTTCATTATTCCGGTGATGCCGTTGTAGGAGAATCCCAGTCCGAAGGTGAAGGCGCCCTCACCTCCCTCGGCATATATGGAGTGGCGGTGGTTGAGACCGGTGTGCAGCGGCTCCGACAGCCAATAGGTGTCCACGCCGCGCGCTATGGCCGCCAGCTTCTCGTTGTACGACTGCATGAGGCGTAGCTCCTGTTCGGTATTGTTGAAGTTGCTGTATCTGCCCACGAGCTTCTCAAACTCGAGCTTCTCGGCAGAGTTCATCAGGTTGTAGCTCGTGAGGTCGGCCCACTGCACGTTGGCTGAGCCGTTGTAGGAGAGGTTCAGGTGTCCCGACTTGGGCTTGATGGTCTCCACCACAACAACGCCGTTGGATGCCTTTGAGCCGTAGATGGCAGTGGAGGCGGCGTCTTTAAGAATGGTGATTGAGGCTATGCGGTTCATGTCGAGGTTGTAAACGGCCTCGAGCGACGACTCGAAGCCATCGAGTATGAACAAGGGCTGGTTGGGGTCCTCGGCAAGCTCATCGCGGGTGCTTATAAGGCTCGACTTGCCGCGAATCTCGATATTCGGCATGTGGTTAGGGTCTGAACCGAACTCGCTGTCAAGGACGTTGAACGACGGGTCGAGTGTCTTCAGACTGGCAATGGCGTTCATGGTGCCCACGCTCTTTAGCTGTTCGCCAGAGAATGTGGAGGCGGAACCGGTGAAGCTGTTTTTCATCTTATTGACGACACCGGTCACGACAACGTTGTCAAGCTCGTTGACGTCGTCCACCATCACCACCTTGAGCGTGTTTTGACCCTTGTAGGTCAGTCGTTGGGGCTTCATGCCCACCGACGCGAACTTGATTTCCGTGCCATAACCGATGGGCTTGGTAGACGTGAAGTTACCGTTGGCGTCGGTCACCGCTATCAGCGTCTTGCCGTTGGCATACACGCTTACGCCAGGCAATCCCTCGCCTGTGTTGTCGGTCACGCGTCCTTTTACCGGATTCTTCACTGGCGCGCCTTGCGACGAGGAAGAACCTTTCACTTGGTTGTTGCTTTGCGAATACGCAATCATTGGAACCGACAAGGACAACGTCGATGCCAACAACACAGAAAATCCTTTCGAGGCGAATTTCATATACATATTCTGTTGTTATTTAGGGTTTAAATTAGCGAAGTTAAGATTTAGCATGCAAGCAAGTCATTGTGTAACTATATCAGCTATAATTCCCAATGTTTGCGAAAGTCACGAGCTTTACATATTATAATGCCACAAAAACACTATGAATAAAGAAAACTTGACAATTGCAAAGGTATGTATAAAATTTATTATTAAACAAGCTTTGTTGCATTTTTTTATTATTCACGCGAAGCGGAAGGCAAAAACCGACGCGAGATGGCTTGTTGAAATGATTAGCATAACCCATCAGGGCCTTATTCCTCGGTGAGGAATAAGGCCCTGATGGTGTGTAGGATTAATAGATGCCGCTTATATCATCTTCAGCAGCTCTCGCATGCCGTCTGACGCGCCTTTCTGTATCTGCGTCACGTTGCTGTCCACGCCCACGGGGTTGGGGTCGATGAGATAGACAGGAGCGTTTCATAACCGATTGTAGTTTTACACACGCTACGAGATGGCGGAAAGCGAAATTTCATGTCATCATTACGCTGAAAAGGCATCGCGATTTCAGTGAAATCGCGATGCCTTTTCAGCGTAAACGCGTTGCCTTCCCACTGTAAACGCGTTGCGATATCAGCGTAATCGCGCCCGATTACACGACCGATCGGCAATCTTGTGCGGCGACATGGCGTTTTCATGTCGTCTTGCCTCAGTTTTCCTTCCTATATTACGCTTCCGCCAAGTGTTAAATTCCGGCAAAAAATCTTTACGGCATGGCATGCCGTAAAGATTACGCATATCATTTACCGAAAAACTTCTGAATTTTCTCTTCTCTGCTTGAACGTATCTCATACTTTTTGCCCAAGGCGTTCTTATAGTCCTGAAAATAACTTTGTGGCACAAAACAAGGAACATAAGTGCCCAAAGAGAAATATTTTATATTTTTAGAACCAAGTTTACCTAATCTAGGAAGCTTGCCCTTAAAAACTATTTTTTCAAGTTCGTAACATTCACGGAAACACCCACTACCCAAATAAGTAACGTTATGCGGTATGGTAATTTGTTTTAGACTTATGCACCTTTCAAAGCATTCTTGACCTATAGAAGTAACGGTATATGACAAACCTATATAAGTCAAATGTCTACAATGTTGAAAGCAATAGTCGCCCAAGGATATGGCTCTCGGCAAATCGATACTCGTCAAGCCATCACAAGAAGAAAAACACCCAGCACCTAATGATATCGCCGAAGGCAAACTTATGGCAGCCAATTTTAGACAATAGTAAAAACAAGATTCACCCAATGACTTTACGTTAGGCAAAGATATTTCTTTCAAACTGGTACAAAACGCGAAGCATTCTGCACCCAAAGAGGTGACAGAAGACGGTACGGTAATAGCCTTAATGCCACTTTCTTTAAAGCAATTGTCTCCCAAGGCCACGACATTGTATTTCCTGCCGTCAGCAGCCTTTACCTTGTCGGGTATCACGATGCCGTTTTCACCACCATCATAAGACTTGTCTTTCATCCCAACCAACACTGCCGTCTTGGTCGTGGGGTCGAGCGAGTATTTAAGGAAACCAATGTATTCTACCCGTGACTGGGAAAAGCAAACACTCGCGAGCAAGGACACTACTGCCAGTAACAAGCATCTCCGCACATAAGCCGAGAAAGTTGATGTGATGGAATTGGTAATAACGTTTGAGGCCATAATAAATCAATATTAAGTAACTAATCAAAATACTGGTCGGGTTTATATCATCTTCAACAGCTCGCGCATACCCTCCGACGCGCCTTTCTGGATCTGCACCACGTTGCTGTCAACGCCAACAGGATTAGGATCTATGAGATATACGGGCGCATTTCTTGGGACAAACTGCACCAAGCCAGCTGCCGGATATACCACGAGCGACGTGCCGATAATCACGAAGATGTCGGCCTGTGACGCCGCCTCGGCCGCGGGCTCAAGCATGGGCACGCTCTCGCCGAAGAACACTATGAACGGGCGAAGCAACGAGCCGTCACCGGCCTTGGTGCCGGGAGCCACGTCGTTGTTCTCAGGGGTGAGCTCCTTTATATATCTTGGGTCGTAAGGGTTGTTGCTGGAACACACCTTCGTCAACTCTCCATGCAGGTGGATGACGTTTGTAGAGCCAGCCTTCTCGTGAAGGTTGTCCACGTTTTGAGTCAGCACCGTCACGTCGTAGTCTTTCTCCATCTCGGCTATCAGCTTATGTCCCTCGCATGGCCGCGCGTCCCACAGCTTGCGCCGCAGCTTGTTGTAAAACTCCGTCACGAAGGCGGGGTCCCTCTCCCACCCCTCATGGCTCGCGACCTTCTCCACGGGATAATTCTCCCACAAGCCGTCGTTGCCGCGGAACGTCTTGAAACCACTCTCCACGGACATGCCGGCACCCGTCAAAAACACCACTTTCTTCTTCATATCTCAAATATTTTCCGCTTATATCCTATTATTTCCACAAAAATACTAAAATAATATGATTATGCTACCAAAAAAGCGTAACTTTGTGCGATAAAATTATTTTAGACACAAATCTTAAATAGAAAATAATGGACAAAGTAAGCTACGCCCTTGGCATGAGCATCGGGCACCAACTGCAACAGATGAACGCCACCGACCTTAACATCGACGATTTCGCGCAAGCCATCACTGATGTCTTCAACGGAGACGCCAAGCTGTCTGACGCCGAGGCCCAGGCCGCCGTTCAAGACTTCTTCAGCCGCAAGGCCGAGGAGCAGGCCAAGGCCGCCAAGGCCGAGGGCGAGAATTTCCTTGCCGAGAACGCCAAGAAGGAAGGCGTGAAGACATTGCCGTCTGGCCTGCAATATAAAGTGCTGCGCGAGGGCGACGGCCGCAAACCGTCAGCCACCGACAAAGTGGAGTGCCACTATGAGGGCACGCTCATCAACGGCGAGGTGTTCGACTCAAGCTATCGTCGCGGCGAGACTGCCACGTTCGGGCTCAACCAGGTAATCAAGGGTTGGACAGAAGGCCTGCAGCTCATGCAGGAGGGAGCTAAATACCGCTTCTTCATCCCCTACAACCTCGCTTACGGCGAGCATGGTGCCGGCCAATCCATTCCTCCCTACGCAGCCCTCATCTTCGACGTGGAGCTGATAAAGGTGAAATAAGGCATACGGATTCAAGACATGGACAATATTGGAGGTCTCGTCACATGGGCATTCGGTACGATTGGTAATAACTTCTTAAAATAATATCGTTATGGCCGCATTAGTGTTTATGACAATTAGCTTGATTTTCGCCGTTTGCTTTTTAATATGGATGAAAAACCCTCAAGGGAAAGAATCATTAGGTTTAAAATAGACAAAAACAATAGATAACAAATGAAAACATTAAAGACTTTGGCCATCATGGCCACCGCCGCATTGACTTTCTCGGCTTGCGGCAACTCGTCAGCCCCAAGGGCTGACCTCAAGACTGACATCGACTCCATGAGCTATGCCATCGGCTTGCTGCAGTCGCAGTATGTGCGTCAGGCCATCCAGCAAGGTCAGGTGATAGACACCACTTATATCGACGACTTCGTGAAAGGTATCAACGAGGGCGTGAACGCTGGCGACGACAAGAAGAAGGCCGCTTACATCATGGGCCTGCAAGTTGGCCAGCAGCTCTCTACACAGCTCGTGAAGGGCGTGAACCAACAAGTCTTCGGCGACGACTCAACAAAGACCATCTCGCTGAAGAACCTGCTCGCAGGATTCATAACCGGCGCTACAGGCAAGACGGGCCTCATGACCCCGGAAATTGCCAACCAAGTGGCACAGAGCAAGATGGAGCAGATCAAGAGCGCAACCATGACCAAGCAGTATGGCGCAAACAAGGTTGCCGGCGAGAAGTGGCTCGCTGCCAACAAGAAGAAGCCAGGAGTGGTGACTCTCCCCTCAGGACTGCAGTATAAGGTCATCAAGGAAGGCAAGGGCGCCATTCCTGCCGACACCACTACTGTGAAGGTTCAATACGAGGGCCGCACTATCGACGGCAAGGTCTTCGAGAGCAGCTACAAGAACGGCAACGGCCCTGTGTCGATGGTGCCCGCGCAGATGATTCCGGGATGGACACAGGCTCTCACACGCATGCCTGAGGGTTCTATCTGGGAGGTTTACATCCCACAGCAGCTCGCCTACAAGGAGCGTCAGGCTGGCAACATCAAGCCATTCTCTACTCTGATCTTCAAGATTGAGTTAGTTAAGGTTGGAAAATAAACAATGAGGAAAATTATTTTGTTCGCGGCCTTCTTGCTTGTCGTGGCGGCCAACTCAATGGCTGCCGGCGGCAAGAAAAAGGTTGCGAAGAAGTGTGACAATTGCACAGAGCAGCCCGTAAAGCTGCTTACGTCGTCCGATTCTACAAGTTATGCCGCTGGCTATGCGGCCACGGAAGGCTTGATTCAGTATCTGACACAGCGTCTCAATGTTGACACGGCGCACATCGACGCGTTCATCCGCGGTTTCCGCGAGGCTTTGGACAAGGTCAACGACCCAGCTTTCTCTGCCTATATCGCCGGCAACAACATCGCCGAGCAAGCCACGAAGCAGATCATGCCAGGCATGAGCCGCGAGCTGGTGGGCACCGACGACAGCATAGCCGCCAAGCCTTTCTACGAGGGATTCTTGGCCGGCGTGAAGCAAGACACCACGGTGTTCAAGGCTGAAAAGGCACGCGAGCGTTTCCAGGAGAAAACCACGCTGGCACGCGAGACACGCAACCGCATCTACAAGAAGGAGAACGAGGAGTGGCTCGCAAGCAACAAGACCAAGCCAGGAGTGGTAACCTTGCCATCAGGCCTTCAATACAAGGTCATAAAGGAAGGCAACGGGCCAAAGCCAAATAGCACCGACGAGGTTGAGGTCGTCTATGAAGGCAAGACCATCAACGGCAAGACCTTCGACGCCACAAAGAACCACGGGGGCAGGAAGACCGACGCTTTCCGTTGCGACCAAGTGATAAAAGGATGGACCGAGGCCCTCACATCCATGAACGTAGGCAGCAAGTGGGAAATATACATCCCTCAAGACCTCGCCTACGGATCACGCGAAGCGGGAGAGATAAAGCCCTACTCCACCCTCATCTTCACCGTTGAACTGGTGGGCATAAAGGCTCCAGAGGCAAAGACAGACAACGCAAACAAGGCTACGACGGGCACGAAGCAGGCTTCAAACACCACTTCTAACAAAAAGAAAACCGCCGCGAAGAAAAAATCATCTTCAAGGAAGAAATAACTTAACCAAATGCACGGATATGACAAAATATCCGTGCATTTTGTTGTTTATATCATTTTAATTGCCTACTTTTGCTACCATATTATATACATTCATAGTAATTAGAAACTTAGAGGAATATACAATATGGAAAAAATAGACAAGCTTGACAAGAAAATTCTCTCGATTCTTTCCAAAAACGCACGCATACCGTTCAAGGACGTAGCGGCTGAATGTGGCGTATCGCGCGCAGCCATACATCAACGTGTGCAGCACCTCATAGAAGACGGAGTCATCACCGGCAGCGGTTTCGACGTCAACCCACTGAGCCTCGGCTATCACACTTGCACATACGTGGGAATAAACCTTGAGAAAGGATCAATGTATAAAGACGTGGTAAAGAGGCTTAATGCCATTCCGGAGATTGTTGAATGCCACTTCACCACTGGATCATACACCATGCTCATAAAATGTTATGCCAAGGATAATGAGGCACTCATGGACTTGCTTAACAACAAGTTGCAGACCATACCCGGCGTAGTGTCGACAGAGACGCTCATCTCTCTTGAGCAAAGCATCAAGCGCGAGATTCCCGTACACGTAGACGAATAAGAACCGCTGACAAGCGGACAGAACCGCCAACAAGAAGAAACAGTTGACGAAAAGAAAAAACGTAGACGAACTCTCTAAACATGAAATCATTCGACTTAGGCGAGCACCTCAACGACATCTATGCCGCCTTCCCTGAAGCCAACCGCCAACCGGTGATTGGCGTCACAGCTAATTATACTAACGGAGACGCGGCCCTTCGCGACAAATATTACGAACAAGTGGCCCGCGCCGGCGGAACGCCTGTCATCATTCCGCCAATAGCCGACAAAAACGCCATCATCAACACCCTGGAGCACATAGACGGACTGCTGCTCACGGGCGGGGCCGACATCAACCCGCTATGGGCTGGTGAAGAGCCTTCACCACAGCTCCACTCCATCAACGCCACGCGCGACGAGGCTGAGCTCTTGACCGTGCGCCTCGCCTACAACAGGCAGATACCGATGCTCGGAATATGCCGCGGCATACAGACCATAGCCGTGGCCTTGGGCGGAAAGGTGTGCCAAGACATCAACAGCGCCTCTCCTACCCTATCAGACGGCGCCACGGTGACGTCGCGCATAAAGCATTCGCAAGACGCCGACAGGCAAGAACTTACCCACTCCGTGAACATCAAGCCCGGCACCACTCTCAGCAAGCTCTACGGTGAGAGGGCTTTCGTCAACTCGTTCCACCACCAGGCAGTGGCAAAGACGGGACCGCGATTCAACGTGTCGGCGACATCGCCCGACGGCATAATCGAGGCAATGGAAAGCAACGAATACAAGTCGATAATCGGAGTGCAATGGCATCCTGAGTGGCTTGGCGATGATGGTCTGCCACTCTTCTCTTGGCTCGTGGAGAGAGCCAATGAGTTTCGCGAGGCAAAGGAGCTGCACGAGCGAATACTCACCCTCGACACGCATTGCGATACCCCGATGTTCTTCCCGCAGGGCGTGCGATTCGACCAGCGTGACCCTCGAGTACTCTACGACTTGCACAAGATGACCGAGGGACGGCACGACGCCGTAATCATGGCCGCCTACTTGCCGCAGCCACAGCTCGGCGAGCAGTTCTCGCAAAAGGTAGACATAGCGGGAATAATAAGGCACAACCCTCAACTGCAAGGCTTGTCCACACAGCTATCCCCTACCCAATACGCCGACCTCATATTCGACAAGCTGGAGCAGATCGTGGACGAGAACAGCGACTATATCAGCATAGCACGCACACCTGCCGACCTCTACGAGGACAAGCGGAAAAACCGCAAGTCGATAATGTTCGGCATTGAGAACGGACTGGCACTCAACCACGACTTGGCCAACGTGCGCCATTTCGCGCAACGTGGCGTGGTCTACATCACGCTCTGCCACAATGGCGACAACGACATTTGCGACTCAAACCGCGGATCGGCCATGCACAACGGCGTGTCGGAGTTCGGGGCAAAGGTCATACAAAAGATGAACGACGAGGGCATAATGGTTGACCTCAGCCATGCCTCGGAAAAGTCGTTCTACGACGCGCTCGACATCAGCCGCACACCGATAGTGTGCTCACACAGCAACAGCCGGGCACTGTGCGACGTGCCGCGCAACCTCACTGATGACCAGATGCGCGCGCTTGCCGCGAAGGGTGGCGTGGCCCACACCACGTTCTACCACGGGTTCCTGCGCAAGGATACTTCCGAGGCAACTATAATGGACGTGGTAAGCCATCTCGAACATGCCATCGACATCATGGGCATAGACCACGTGGGCGTGGGTACCGACTTCGACGGTGACGGCACCGTGCGTGGATGCGCCGACGCCTCTGAACTCATCAACTTCACCTTGCAACTGCTGCGCAAACGATATTCGGAACGCGACATTGCCAAGATATGGGGCGGCAACTGGCTGCGAGTGATGGCTAAAGTGCAATCAAGCAAGAAGCAGTCATGAAAAGGAAAATAATAGTCTTTGCCGTGTTAGCTATCGTATGCGCCGCAGCCGTGTGGCTCTTCACCTGCGGACCGCTCGCCCACAATAATGACGTGGACAACATAGAAGAGACCGACGAGGTTGAGAAGGTCCAGCCTGTGGGCCCGGCGTTCAACGCCGACTCCGCTTATGCCTTCACCAAGGCGCAGTGCGACTTAGGGCCACGCCCAATGAACAGCGACGCGCACGAGATGTGCCTCAAGTGGATTGAGAAAAAGTTTAAGCAATATGGATGCGAGGTGACACTGCAACAGGCCGACCTCAAGGGTTGGGACGGTACTACCCTCCACTCCACCAACATCGTGGCGCGCAGCAACCCAAAGGCCACCACGAGGATAATGCTTTGCGCCCACTGGGATTCTCGACCTTGGGCCGACAACGACCCCGACTCGCTCAACTGGCACAAGCCCATAATCGCTGCCAACGACGGAGCGAGTGGCGTGGCTGTGATGCTGGAACTTGCCCGACTGCTCAACAATCCGGCCAACAAGACAGCTATTGGCGTAGATTTCATTTGCTTCGATGCCGAAGACTACGGCGTGCCGCAATGGAGTGATACTCAGGACGATGGCAACTCTTTCGCACTCGGGGCGCAATATTGGGCTGAGAACATTCCACACGGCTATGCTCCACGCTATGGCATACTGCTCGACATGGTTGGTGGCCAGGGCGCGCAGTTCTATCGCGAGGGCATGTCCATGCAATACGCATCAAGCATTGTCAGAAAGGTGTGGCGCGCGGCAAGGCAAGCGGGCTACGGCTCGTTCTTCCCCAACGACGATGGCGGCATGATCACCGACGACCACCTGCCCGTGAACCAGACGGCAAAGATACCGTGCATAGACATCATACCCTATTATCCCAACTGCCAACAAAGTTCATTCGGACCCACATGGCACACCATTGCCGACAACATCGACAACATCGACAAGAACGTGCTGAAAGCCGTGGGACAGACAATGGTGCAGGTGATTTACAGCGAGAAATAGCAAATATTGAAAACCGAGAAACAGCAAAGCGCGGTGACCGCCGCATTCGCCAAGCGATGGCAGGGTAGGGGATACGAGAAAGGTGAGAGCCAGACTTTCTGGATAGAGCTCCTGACCGAAGTGTATTGCGTGTAGAAGCCTTCCATAAAAACAAATTCACAGGATAATAATATTTTACAATTCTATATGGGCGCATGCTGCTGTTTGTATTATTAACGCCTAAATATTACCCTAAAGTAAATTACTTTTGGGTAATATTTATTTTTTTAGCACCTAACCATAAACAAATGACAGCATATCAGTCGCATTGTGGCTATTCATTTTATTTAATAGTTTTTTTTGTCGGCTTTATGCAAATAGGTTGTAACTTTGCGCTAAGATGAGAAGACTGTTTACATTATTGCTCGTTGTAATCCCCATGCTCGCCATGGCGCAGAAGTTCAACAACGGAGTGAACCCTGAGGACATGGACGTTGACATGGACAACCCCACTTTCGTGCCAATGGTGAAGATTGGCAAGGTGAAGCAGGGTAGGGACTCCATACAATACGTGGAGCTTAACAACATCTGGGTCTATCCGCAACCAGAGTTCAAGAACGCGCGCCAGCGCGCCGCCTACAATCGCTTGATATACAACATCAAGCGCGTGTTGCCAATAGCCAAGGAATGTGACCGCATCATCATAGAGACCGGCGAATACCTGGAACTGCTGCCCAACAAGAAAGCCAAGGACCAGCACATGAAAGTGGTAGAGCAAGACATAAAGAGGGAATACACGCCGCGCGTGAAGAAGCTCACATATTCGCAAGGCAAACTGCTAATCAAGCTCATAGACCGCGAGTGCAACAACTCATCCTACGACCTCATAAAGGCTTTCCTTGGCCCCATACGTGCCGGTTTCTACCAGTCGTTTGCCTGGATTTTCGGAGCATCGCTCAAGAAGTCGTATGACCCAAACGGCGCTGACCGCATCACGGAACGTATAGTAAGGCAAGTGGAAGCCGGACAACTGTAGATTCACCGCATATATGGGTTATCGCCTTATAATAGGTCGTTTATCTCATCTTCCGACTTATTCATCATCTTCGCGACAGCCTCTATTGTCATGCCGTTGCCTACCATTGCCTTCACCATTGCCTCCACTTGACTTTTCTGCTCTTTAAGCTGAGCTTCAGCCTCGGCCAACCTAACCGTTTTCTCGTTCAGCTGCGCCTGTTTCTCATTCAGTTGGGCTTTCTGCTCATTCAGCTGGGCTTTCTGCTCATTCAGCTGGGCTTTCTGCTCATTCAGCTGCTTTTTTTTCTCCATGATCTGCTCGTTGAGCTTCATGACCTGAGTGTCGCGCGCCTCAAGCACCGAGTAAAACTCGTCCTCGTCGTTCATCTCCTGACGCACGTCAGCGTCCATGGCAGCGAGACCCAATCGATGCAGGATGTACATCATGTCTGAATCGCCGGCGTACTCCTTCTCGTCGAGACAGACAATCTGCTGGTTCTTGGCGTCGCGCTGCGACTGGTCGAAAACGCTGAGCACACGGTCAAGCCTGTTGTTTATCTTGCCGTGGAGCAAAGGTATCTGCACTATGATGCTATCGTGTATCAGGCTGTTGATAAACGGGTCCTGCATGCCGCCCTCAACTACCTTGCCATCGTAGTCGAACGCGTTGTGAGTGACATAAACCACAGCCTTGTCGATGTCGCCAACACGGTGGCCAAGCAGGTAAACGGCAATCATGGGCACGGCATAGCCCTTCAGCTCGCCTTCCTTCACCATGTTCTCCTCGGTGTTGTACTGAGCGGCCAGATAGCGGCGGAAGCGAAGCGTCTCGGTGTCTACCCAAGTCTTCTGAAGCTCTATGAGGATGAGACGCACCGTGCCGTCATCCTCCTTGACCTGGGCGGCGAAGTCGATGCGGAACATCGAAATCTTGTCGCGAGTCACGTTGGGATGCTCATGGCGGCGCATCTCAACGCTTACGACCTCTTTCTTAAGCAAGGCTGACAACACCGTCTTGGCGATGCGCTCGTCTTCCATCAAGAACTTGAACACGCAGTCGTATATCGGATTGGCTACGGAATATATCATAATCGTGTGGCTTTTATCTTTATGTCGCTAAGTTAGTGCTTTTTCCCAACACATACAAGACTTTTGAACAAAATACTTATTTTCTTTTTCAAAATGTTCGTATCTTTGCACTTAAAATAAACAAGTTAGCAAAGCAATGGACTACAATTTCAGAGAGATTGAGAAGAAATGGCAGAAACAGTGGGTCGACGATAAAACCTACAAGGTGACAGAGGATGAAAACAAGAAGAAGTACTATGTGCTCAACATGTTCCCTTATCCATCAGGAGCGGGATTGCACGTAGGTCACCCACTTGGCTACATCGCCAGCGACATCTATGCTCGCTACAAGCGCTTGAATGGCTATAACGTGTTGAACCCTATGGGCTACGATGCCTACGGATTGCCTGCTGAGCAGTATGCTATCCAGACTGGTCAGCACCCAGAGGTAACTACCGTTGCCAACATCAACCGCTACCGTGAGCAGCTCGACAAGATTGGCTTCTCTTTCGACTGGGACCGCGAGGTTCGCACCTGCGACCCTAAGTATTACCATTGGACTCAGTGGGCCTTCCAGAAGATGTTCAACTCTTTCTTCTGCAACGCTTGCCAGAAGGCTCAGCCTATCGAGAAGCTCATCAAGCACTTCGAGGAGAAGGGTTCTGCCGACCTCAACGTAGCTCAGAACGAGCAGCTCGACTTCACTGCAGAGGAGTGGAACAGCTACGACGACGTGAAGAAGCAGCAGGTATTGATGAACTACCGCATCGCTTACCTCGGTGAAACAATGGTTAACTGGTGCCCAGGCTTGGGTACTGTGCTTGCCAACGACGAGGTAGTAAACGGCGTAAGTGAGCGTGGTGGCTATCCTGTCATCCAGAAAAAGATGCAGCAGTGGTGCTTGCGTACTTCTGCTTACTCTCAGCGATTGCTCGACGGATTGGAGACTATCCAGTGGAGCGACTCCATCAAGGAGACACAGAAGAACTGGATTGGTCGTTCAGAGGGTACTGAGGTCGTATTCTCAGTAAAGGACAGCGACGTGAAGTTCACCATCTTCACCACCCGTGCCGATACCATGTTTGGCGTAACCTTCATGGTTCTGGCTCCAGAGAGCGAGTATGTTCAGCAGGTAACTACCGCCGAGCAGAAGGAAGAGGTAGAGAAGTATCTCGACTACGTGAAGAAGCGCACCGAGCTTGACCGTATGGCTAACCACAGCGTAACAGGTGTATTCTCAGGAAGCTACGCCATCAATCCATTCACCGGCGAGGCAATCCCTGTATGGATTTCAGAATATGTATTGGCAGGATATGGTACAGGTGCCATCATGGCTGTACCTGCTCACGATAGTCGTGACTACGCCTTTGCAAAGCACTTCAACTTGCCTATCATTCCTCTTATCGAGGGTGCCGACGTATCGGAGGAGAGCTTCGATGCCAAGGAAGGTATCGTAACCAACTCACCTGTAGCAGGCAAGAGCAGCATGGATGGCTTCTCTCTGAACGGACTCACCGTGAAGGAGGCTATCGCAGCTACCAAGAAGTTTGTTACCGAGAAGGGCATCGGCCGAGTAAAGGTAAACTATCGTCTCCGCGACGCCATCTTCTCTCGCCAGCGCTACTGGGGCGAGCCATTCCCTGTATATTACAAGGACGGAATGCCACAGATGGTTCCAGAGGAGTGCCTGCCACTCGAATTGCCTGAGATTGAGACCTATAAGCCAACAGAAACTGGCGAGCCACCATTGGGTCGCGCTAAGAAGTGGGCTTGGGATGCCGAGAAGAAAGAGGTGGTTGACAAGAGCCTCGTAGATAACAAGACCGTATTCCCACTGGAACTCAACACCATGCCAGGTTTCGCAGGTTCTTCTGCTTACTACCTCCGCTATATGGATCCACACAACGACAATGCCCTCGTAAGCAAGAAGGCTGACGAGTACTGGCAGAACGTGGATCTCTACGTAGGTGGTTGCGAGCACGCTACCGGTCACTTGATTTACTCTCGTTTCTGGAACAAGTTCCTCTTCGACCTCGGCGTAAGCTGCAAGGAAGAGCCATTCCAGAAGCTGGTGAACCAGGGTATGATTCAGGGCCGTTCTAACTTCGTTTACCGCATCAACAGCGATGACCACGACAAGGCTCCTGTATTCGTAAGCCTGAACCTGAAGAAGGATTACGACGTAACTCCTATCCACGTAGATGTAAACATCGTAAGCAACGATGTATTGGATATCGAGGCATTCAAGGCTTGGCGCCCTGAGTATCAGAACGCTGAGTTCATCTTGGAGGATGGCAAGTACATCTGCGGTTGGGCTATCGAGAAGATGTCGAAGAGTATGTTCAACGTGGTGAACCCAGATATGATTGTCGAGAAGTATGGTGCCGACACCTTGCGTCTCTACGAGATGTTCTTGGGTCCTGTGGAGGCAAGCAAGCCTTGGGATACCAACGGTATCGACGGTTGCCACCGTTTCTTGAAGAAGTTCTGGAGCTTGTTCTGGGACAACCGCACCGACAACTACCTCGTCGACGACGCCGAGCCATCACAAGACAGCCTGAAGAGCGTGCACAAGCTCATCAAGAAGGTGACGCAAGACATCGAAGCTTTCTCATACAACACGTCTATCTCGGCATTCATGATTTGCGTCAACGAGCTTGGACAACAGAAATGCCACAACAGCAAGCTTCTGTCCGACGTGGTGGTGCTCATCGCACCTTTCGCCCCGCATATCGCCGAAGAGCTTTGGCACCAACTCGGCAATACCACGACCGTGTGCGACGCCAAGTGGCCTGAGTGGGACGAGAAGTATCTCGTGGAGAACGAGATGCAGATGACCGTCAGCTTCAACGGCAAGGCCCGTTTCCAAAAGACTTTCGCGGCAGATGCCGACAAGGACACCATCGAGAAAGAGACACTCGCCGATGACAGGTGCGCCAAATACACCGACGGCAAGAAGATTGTCAAGGTCATCGTGGTGCCAAAGAGAATAATAAACATCGTGGTGAAGTAAATATTTACTGGCGACGATGGGCTGAATTGTTTAATAGATTAATCATTAAGCAAAATGACAATAAACCAACGTGTAATATTCAACGAGACAAAAGACTATGCGGGCATAACCTTTGGCGTATGCCTCTATGCCTTCGCCTTCACCCTTTTTCTGCTTCCATATGAGATAGTGACAGGAGGGGTGACCGGTCTGTCGGCTGTCATCTATTACGCCACTGGTTTCCCCATCCAAGACACGTATCTCCTCATCAATATAGCATTGCTGGTGGTGGGCCTTAAAGTGTTGGGAGTGAAGTTCCTCATGAAGACCATCTACGCCATAGCGGTGCTGTATTTCATGCTGTGGTTCGCCCAATGGCTTATGCCCACTGATGCCAATGGGCACTATATCAAGATATTAGGAGAGAGCCAAGACTTCATGTCGCTGGTCATAGGCTGTATGCTGACAGGCTCGGCGCTTGCCATCGTCTTCCTGAGCGACGGCTCCACGGGCGGTACCGACATCATAGCGGCATCCATAAACAAGCACTACAACTTCTCGCTTGGACAAGTGTTGCTTGCCATCGACTTGTGCATCATCGGAAGTTGCATGTTCTTCCCGCAGTTTGGCGACACCATAAGCAGGGTCCACAAGGTGATGTTCGGCCTGTGCACGATGGTCGTGGAAAACTTCATGCTCGACCACGTGATGAACGTGCGCCGCGAGTCGGTGCAATTCATGATCTTCTCAAAGAAGAGCCAGGAAATAGCCGATGCCATAGGCACACAACTCGATCGCGGTGTTACCATCCTCGACGGACATGGCTGGTACACGGGTCAGGAAATGAAGGTGCTTTGCATACTCGCGCGCAAACGTGAGAGCACGCCAATATTCCGCCTCATAAAGATGATTGACCCAAACGCCTTCGTGTCGCAAAGCTCGGTAATAGGTGTATACGGTGAAGGATTCGACCACGTGAAGGTGAAAGTGCCAAGGAATAAACAAGGTAAAACAAACGAAAGGATAATAAATGAAAATAGTATTCGCGACCAACAACCCGCACAAGCTCCAGGAGATACGGGAGATTCTCGGTCCAACATTTGAGATTGTCTCACTTGCCGACATAGGGTGCCATGAGGACATTCCTGAGACTGGCAACTCTCTGGAGGCCAACGCGCACCAAAAGGCCGAATATATATTCGACAAGTATCACATAGACTGTTTCGCCGACGACACGGGGCTTGAGGTTGACGCTCTCGACGGTGAGCCAGGGGTTCACTCGGCACGCTACGCCGAAGGCACCGACCACGACAGCGAGGCCAACATGCGGAAGTTGCTCGGCAAGCTCGGTGACAACGCAAACCGCAAGGCTCGGTTCCGCACCGTCATCTCGCTCATACAGATGGAAGGCGGCAATCCAGTGTGCTCACGCGAATATCGATTCGAGGGCACCGTGGAAGGCCGAATAGCCCACGAGAAGCATGGCAACGAGGGCTTCGGCTACGACCCTATCTTTATCCCCGACGGCTACGACAAGAGCTTCGCCGAACTCGGAGAAGAGGTGAAAAACAAGATAAGCCACAGGGCCAAGGCAGTGAAGAAGCTCGCCGAATGGCTCTTGAGCGAGTAGACACAGGCTGTCTTGTAAACATGGAAGAAACAAGACTATAATAAAAACAAGGAGCCCAATGAAAATCACTCATTGGGCTCCTGTCTGAAAGAAAGCGAAACTGTGTTGACAGCAATTATCTTAAATACAATCCCTTTGCCTTAAATCGCTGTCGCTTTAGAGAATATTACTGTGCTACTGATGGGGTTGACGTTGTGGTGTCGGCAGGAGTCTCTGGAGTGGCAGGAGTCTCAACTGGTGTCTGCTTCTCCACTGTGGTGTCGGCAGGCTGTGTGGGTGCCACTGTGTCAATGGGTGCCACGGTTGACAGACTTGACTGATTGTTGTCATTTGCGAAGACGTTGCTCACTGAGACCATTACCAATGCTGCGATAGCCGCGAAAACTAACTTTTTCATAATCGTTGAATTTTAATTTGTTTGTATTATCTTTTTTATCTGAACCGCCTTACCTTGCATTTAGCTTGTCAGCGTGTTCACTATCTAATATCACAATCAGCGTGCCAAAAATAGATATTTTTATATAAGTAGTTGATAATTAATCATCACGGCGTGACATGCCAAAAAACAAGCATTGTGGAAAGTGTGGAATCAGTGTGGAATATTTCCCCAAAAGGGTGTGGAATCACAATGTGTCAATGTGTGGAACAAGGGAAATGTTTTTGCGAAATTTATTGTTTTACGTAAAACCATTGCAATAAAAGACTTATAAAAGCAGTTATCAAATAAAAAAGACATCTATGATAACAAGAAAAATACTCCTGTGCATGATAGCTCTTATGGCATTTGCCATGGAAACGCATGCGCAGTGGAAAGCATACCTTAGCTACTATGAACCCAAGGAGATAGAGCAAGCCAATGACGGCTTAATCTATGTTCTCGCCTCCGGCGGACTGTTCAGCTACTCCACGCAAGACCAGGAGGTGAGAACATACGACAAGACCACACTGCTCTCCGACTGCCAAATATCACATATAGCATGGTGCAAATCAGCCAAAAAGCTCGTCATCGCGTATGACGACTACAACATCGACTTGCTTTCGCAAAATGACGACGTGGTGAACATGCCAGCATACATGAACACGTCGATGACTGTGGATAAAACCATCAACAGTGTGGATATCCATGGAAACGACGCTTATATCTCCACCAATTTCGGGATAGTGAGGCTCAACGTGGCCAATGCCTCGTTTTCCGATACCTACCAACTTGGCTTCCGCGTGGACTATTGCTACATTGACAACCAATATATCTATGCCGCAAGCTCCACGAAAGGCCTTTACCGCGCTGAACTTGCGTCAAACCTCCTCAATCCAAGCCAATGGACACGCGTGGGCAACTTCACCGCGCGCACAAAGACAATGGACGCCGACCTGCTCGCCATCGTGAACAAGGTGAAACCCGAAGGGCCAAAATATAACAACTTCGGGTTCTTGAAGATACACAAGGGAAGGCTGTACAGCTGCGATGGAGTATTTGACAATAATCCAGGATGCTTACAAGTATTGAGCAATGACAGATGGACTGTATACCAAGACGATATGACATCTTCCACTGGCATCACATATGATGATGTGATGAGCCTTGACATTGATCCTCGCGATGACAACCACGTCATGGCGGGAACAAGAAGTGGTGTTTATGAGTTTGAAAGCGGCAAATTCGTCAAACTGTGGAACCACAAGAACTCGCCCATAGAGATGTTCGACAAAAAAAGCCAAGACTATGAACTGGTATTCAGCTTAATGTACGACAAATACGGAAATCTATGGGCATTAAACAGTCAAGCACCAACACAATCAATAATAGAATACACTAAAGACGGGCAATGGGTCTCGCATAAGCATGACGAGCTTATGAAACTTAAATATCTTTTTCCAGAGCCACAAAGCCTGGGGTCTATGCAAGGCTTGATGACAGACAGCCGTGGACTGATATGGTTTGTCAATAATCACTGGGAAACACCCTCTTTTTATGCTTATCAATCTGACAAAGACATAATAACATCTTTTGTTACACCTTATGTCAATGAAGATGGTACAGAAATAAGCAACATTTCCTTTGTCCGTTGTATCAAGGAAGATAAAGACAACAATATGTGGATAGGAACAGATAAAGGCCCCTTTATGATTACGCCAGAGCAGATAACGGCTTCCTCGCCTGTTTACACACAAGTTAAAGTGCCACGCAACGATGGCACTAACTATGCCGATTATCTATTATCTGGAGTAGACACTCGCTGCATCTATATAGACAGCAGCAATCGCAAATGGTTCGGTACTACTGGTAATGGACTGTATATCATTGATTCGGACAATATTACGACCTTGGCACATTTTACCCAAGAAAACAGCAAACTTCTATCTGATAACATTTCTTCCCTTGCATTCAATGAATCCACAGGCGAGATGTACATTGGCACTGATAGGGGATTATGCTCCTACACCAGCCACTTTGCCGACAATAGCCAAGGCATAACAAAGGATAACGTGTGGGCTTATCCAAATCCAGTAAGGCCAGGCTATACAGGACCAATAACCATTACAGGAATTAAAAATGGCGCCACTGTAAAAATAGTGACAAGCAGCGGTTCATTGGTGAACGAGGGTACTGCCAACAACGGACAATACAAATGGTATGGTCTGGACCTTAATGGACGACGTGTGGTAAGTGGCGTCTACATGGTGGAAATAGCAACAAGTGAAGGTGAAAAGGGTGTAGTATGCAAAATAGCTATCGTCAATTAATAATTGTAACGACAATTATTTTTTAGCTACTCAAGCCCTATTTAGTTTGTCATTTTAATCTGAATAATGTAAGTTTATTTTTCTTGTCTTCTCTAAAAATTAAATATCTTTTAAGAAGAATGTCTTTTATGTTACTGTGCTCATAATCAAAGATGATAATCCATTTAACATCTCCTTTGGCATAGCATTCCCTTACTTTTTTACGTAAGGATATTCCATTTTCTATAGCCCAATCCTGACATATCCAATACGGGTAATAAGGACAGATATTTTGTGTGGCATATATATATGGCAATCCATTATAGAAAATATAGGAGTCTTTTTGAGGAATATATTTCAACATATCAATTTGATATTGGGCATCATTTTTCATTTCTTTTGCGACAGGTTTATAAGAGCGAGTTATACGTATGTAATTAGCTACCCCTATAGCAATGATTGCACCAATAGTGTATATACATAATAGGTATGTTTTTTTCTTGTTATAAAGCGCAGATAACTCAATTAAAGCAACAAACAGTATTGGTAAAAATGATATAGTATAGTTCGCATTAGCATAGCTTTTAATAATCCAACCTATGGTAAATATAGCAATAAATCCCCAGATGTAAGCTATCTTTTTTCTAACATTACAGATGATAGCTATAATGCTAAAAAATAAAACAGATATAATTGATATATTATATAATGTAAAATAAATTAGCGGAAAATGTGTATCTATGACACCATCGGGATGTGAGTGCATGGCATATTCTATGTTATACAAGAATGTGGCATACCACATATCTGAAAATGCGTTATGTATGCTGAAATAGATGATGAAAGGAAGTGAAAACGTAAAGCATCCTATAATAAAAGCTATACCGTTTTTCATTAAGTTTTTCCATTTCCCATGAAATATTAAAATACTGCTAATAGCTATGATGCTTGCACAAGTAGCTATGGCATTTGTCAGGCGAGAAAATAGGCATGATGCAAAAAACAAGCCATAAATAAAAGCATATTTACACGAGTGCTCTATCATGCCTTCTTGATATTTCCTACTCCAATTATAAGCAAGAAACATAGATATGACGGATAGTAATAGGGTACAGTCTCCTACTTGGTTTCCACCACTATTTATAATAGTATAACTTGCTATGAAAAGCAAGATATAAGTGAATGAAAGTTTTTTTGAGCAGTACTTGCACAGGAAGAAGTAGCTACACCATAACACTAAGGTGAAATTAAGTACTTCCAAAAGAAATACTCCAAAATCACTCTTTGTAATAAGATAACCTAACATATTGAAAAAGAAGATGAAAGGTCCTTTGCTATCCCATGCTGTGATATATGGAAGTTTTCCTTCTGACCAATTTCTACCTATTACATAAAATATATCTTGGTCGTAAGCTAATACACGATAATCTGCATGCGTGTAATATGAGCAAGCATACAATACCGCAAATGCTATAATTGCTAATGATATCCATGGACTCAATTTTATGATTTTATTCATATTTTCCTATAATAGATGGTGTATATTTATAAATGAAGTAAGTTGTAAAAATGGGCAATGGCTTATAGTTCATCTTCATGCTTGCCGCCGCTTTCCTGTCATACAAGGAAAGTAGCGATAAACTATCCACGCCACGAAAGTGATAATAACAACATTGATGAAGAATATGGGTATCACTTCCCAGTGATGGCCTTGAAAAGTATACCCAGCCTTAGCCAACACCACGGTCAATGCTGTCGGAATGCCACTGCAAAAGAAATAATAAACAAGTGAATGACGGCCTACCCATGATAAAGCATGAACGATAAGCGTCCCAGTGGATGTCTTTCCAAGCGGAATCATGCCGAAAAGGATAAACAGCAACATCACTGATAAAGTTACCGACAATAGTGAGAAATATGGCCAAGCAAGCGCGTAAACAGACACAGAATGCCCTAAATGCCTATAAGTGTACCATTTCATGCACAATATAGCAACAAGAAGCATTGATATGACCATTACACGCTTTTCTTTTTTCAGATGAATCAACCCACAATATCTATGGCATAAATAACCAAGCACAATGAATGTCAAAGCGATTGAAGCCTCATTGACATGCCAATAGTCTTGCGCAAACAACATATTACCAGAGCCAACCACTATATTCAATGCTATTGCGGCAACGAGAAAAACCATTAAAAAAGGTACTTTCATATGGGTAAACCAAAGAATAAGGCTAAACACGAGTTCACATACAACCAAAGCTGCAATGAACCACGACTCCTGTCCTGACACAATTCTCCATACCATTGCCGAAACCTCGACAGTATTGCCATGCAGAAAAGCCTTTGGAAGGGCAAGGAGAGTGACAAAGATGAAATAAGGCATCACCAATAACCGCAACACCGACATGAGCTTATGCCGTACGTCAAATCCCTGTGGACGATAAAACAGATACCCTGACAGGAAAAAGAATGTCATCAAGACATCAGGAACATAAAGTTCGTAGGGTATAATGTTCTGCCCCGTAAAGCATATCTCCGTATGGTCGAAGATAATCATCAACATACAGAACCCACGAAGCAAGTCTATCCAAAGTTCTCTAATCATATACTAATCTACAGCTTTCCTTGCTCGCCAAGGTAGCTGTCCTTGAACCCAAGGAAATAAAGTATGCCGTCTATTCCCATCGTGTTGATGCTCTGCTTGGCGTTTGCCACCACGCGAGGCTTGGCGTGGAAGGCTATGCCCAGTCCGGCCTCCCCAATCATCGGCAGGTCGTTGGCGCCATCACCCACGGCTATGGTCTGGGCAAGGTTCACCCTTTCCACCTGCGCTATGAGCTTCAGAAGCTCCGCCTTGCGTTGCCCGTCCACTATATCGCCGACATAGCGGCCCGTCAACTTGCCGTCGTCGCCAATCTCCAACTCGTTGGCGTAAACGTAGTCGATGCCGTATTTCTTCCGCAAGTATTCACCGAAATAGGTGAATCCTCCGCTCAGGATGGCAATCTTGTATCCGCAAGTCTTCAGCACGCTCATCAGCCTGTCTGTGCCTTCCGTGATGGGCATGTTTTCGGCTATGTCTTTCAGCACGCTCGCGTCGAGACCCTTCAACAGCGCCACGCGCTCCTTGAAGCTCTCCTTGAAGTCTATCTCCCCATGCATGGCGCGCGCCGTTATCTCACTCACCTTGTCGCCGACCCCGGCGCGCTTTGCCAGTTCATCTATGCACTCGGTCTGTATGAGCGTGGAATCCATGTCGAAACAAATCAGTCTCCTCATCCTGCGATACATGTCGTCATGCTGGAACGAGAAGTCCACGGCCATCTCCTGCGACATGTTCATCAGCTCCTTCTGCATGGCCGCCGTGTCGGCCGGATTGCCTCGCAGCGAGAACTCTATGCATGCCCTCACGTTACGCTCCGGATGCTTGATGCTCATCCTGCCCGTGAGACGCAATATGGAGTCGATGTTCAAGCCTTGCTCGGCTATTATCTTCGTGGTGGCCTCTATCTGGCGCGCCGAGAGCGAACGGCCTATAAGGGTGAGTATGTAGCGGTTCTTGCCCTGATGGTTCACCCAGCTCTCATACTCATCGTCGCTGATGGGTGAGAAATCTATGTTCACGCCCAGCTCCGTGGCCTTGAACAGCAATTCCTTCATCACTTGCCACGAGTGCATGCCGTCGAGACGCATGAGAATACCGAGCGACAAGGTGGAATGGATGTCCGCCTGGCCAATGTCGAGCACTTGTGCGCCATATTTAGCCAAGATGGCCATGACAGACGCCGTGAGACCGGGCCTGTCCTGACCTGTTATGCTTATTAATATCTGTTCTTCCTTTTCTGCTGTTTTGTCCATTTGCTGAATATTGTTACCGTGGCAATATGCTTGTTATTTGCAAAGTTAGTTATTTTTGGCGGAAACGTTCATGTTTCCTTACCCACATTTCAAATGTGTAATCTACATGAATGTGGAAAACAAGCTATCTCTTCATGTAATATCTTGAAAGACAGCACACTCTGAAGACATTATACAGAAAGAGGCTGGGATTGTCGCCCATAAGCCTGCGCCTTACCGCAACGTTTGTCAACCGAGTTATCCACACTGTTATCCACAATAGATGATGGCGTCGCAGGCGGTCCACAAGGTGGAGTAGGGCGGAATAGCCTTCCAGCTCTTTCCTGTAAGCGTAGAGCGTGCGCATGGCCTCTTCGGTCTTTTCCAGGAAACGCGCGTTGCTCTCGAACCTCACGAACAACAATGGGTTGTCGATGTGCAAGACGCTTACGTTGTTGTCGGCCAAGCCTTTGCCGAAGAGCGTGTCCTCATAGCCGTAGGTCTTTATCTCCTCACGGAAAGGGTTGTCTGTCACCACATGCCTTTCAGCCATGAAGTTGCCTGAATGGAAATTCGCGTATGGTCGCTCATTGCTCTTGCTGACAGAATAGCCTCGCTCCGCCTTCATCTCGTTTCTGCACCTCAGGCTCGACAAGTCGACACTGCCTTTCGCCACCTTCAAGCTGCCTACCACGACATCGGCCAGGCCCATGTTCCTGGCGTAAGCGTCGATAAAGCCCTCAGAGGGCATCATTCCTGCGTCTATATATAATAATGTGTCGAACCGTGCCTCACGCGCGAGAAAGTTTCTTATGGCCGCCCTGCCGACGTTCTCGCGCCGCTTGACAAGCCTGCAACCGCCAATCGAGCTTATCTCGTCGTTCAAGGCATCGTAAGGCGAGGGTGAACCGTCGTCCGCCACCACTATTTCCCATTGCATCTCCAAGCCCTGGCATTGGCGCCGCAATGCCAAAGCCTGTGCCACGCATGAGTCTTTGTATACGGGTATAAGAATAGACAGTCCTTGCATGGATGCAAAGTTAACCATTTTCCACAACCTTATTATTATTATCTATTCTATTTTAAAATTTAAAAGAAAAATAATAGTATGATGATAGCCTGTTGATATGTTGATACTTTATTGCCGGAATATTTGCGTCTTAAATTATTAACCGTGTAGCAATGATTATCTACATGCGGTGGTAATATGAAAAGTCTTGCTGATAGGCCATTACGTTGTTTTCCACAAAATGGTGGAAATGTTGATAAGTATAAGTTGAATAACTTTTGCTTGTGATAAACTGTTGAAAATGCCTTGAAAAGGTTTTTACAACCATGTTGATATCCCCACGGATTGGGCTTAAACAATAAGGCTGTGGAAATCGCAATCGTTTTCCACAGCCTTATCCACAGTGTTATCCACTGTTTTTATTTCATAAGTTGTTCTCTATTTTCTGTATTATGTCGGATGGCTCTATTTGTCTTAGGCAGGCATAATCTCCCCTTCGGCATGGCTTGTTGCCGAAGATGGAGCATGGCCGGCAAGGCAGGGTCACCTGCACGGCGTTTTCCTCTTTTTGGTTCCATCCCATGAATCCGGCGTAGGGATGCGTGGCTCCCCACACGCTCACCACCGTGGTGCCTACAAGCGAGGCAAGGTGCATGTTGGCCGAGTCCATGCTCACCATCACGTCGAGGTTGCTCATGAGTATGAGTTCCTCGCGCAGGCCGTGTAGCAGTCCTGGAACCACCGTGCAGCATTTATGCCTTTCCGCCACGCCTTTCAACAGTTCGGCCTCGCGGCTTCCGCCACCGAAGAGGAAGAAGCGTGCCGAGGGATGCCTGTCGACGATGCCGTCGACTACCATCTCCATTTTGTCGAGAGGGTAAGCCTTGCCCTCATGTGCCGCGAAAGGCGCTATGCCTATCCATTGCTGGAAGTCTTTTTTCTCGCCTATCTCCGCGGGCAGCAATCTCAACGGGCCCTTGGAAGTGAATACCGACTTGAAGTCGATGCTCTTTATTGGATAGCCCAACCTGGCGAACACGTCTTTATAGTTGTCGAACGCCGTCGGTATGGGCTTCATCACCTTGTCTTTCACGGCGGTGAGCTGTTTCCTCAGGTCGCGGTGCTTGTCGAGATGCGCCACGTTGTTTTGGCTGAGGTTGAATCTCATCCTCAAGTAGCTAGACCTCAACACGTTGTGCAAGTCGGCTATCGCCGTGAATTGCTTTGCCACCAATCTCCTGTAAAGTGAGTTCAGCCCTTTTATGCCCTTGTATTCCTCTTTTATGTCGGCCTCCATGAAGCTGACATTAGGCGCGAGGTCCTCGAACAGAGGTCTGGCGAAGGGTTGCGAGAGCATTGTTATCCGCAGGTTGGGATATTCCTTGGCGAGGGCATACACCACGGGCACCGTCATGGCCACGTCGCCCATGGCGGAGAAGCGCATTATGAGTATATGGTCGGTCTTCACTTCTTTTGGTAGAGTATGGGATTGGTGCTCGGGTCGTTGTACATCTTCATTTGCCTATACACCTTCATGTATTTCTTTCCCTCCTTGATGTCATCGAGCAACTGGTCGATGGCGAGCGACAGGTCTTTCTGCTGCTCCAACAGCACGTTGAGCTTTCCGTTGCACAGCTCACGGTGCTGCTGAGTGGCGTCCTGGCGATTGGCCTGCTCCCTCATGTGGTAAATCTTCAGCGCGAGTATGGACAGCCTGTCCACAGCCCAGGCGGGGCTTTCGGTGTTCAGGCGCGCATCTGGCCTTGGCGTGACGTCGGAGAAATGCTGCCTGAACCACGAGTCGATTTGCTCCACGAGGTCAGTGCGATCCTGGTTGGAGCGGTCTATGCGGTGCTTGAGCTGCATGCCCTCTTGCGGGTCGATGTGCGGGTCACGGATGATGTCCTCCATATGCCATTGCACGCTATCAATCCAACATTTCAGGTACAGGCGGTTCTCTATCGTGTCGTGCCCGTAAGGGTTGCTGATAGGGGTGTCAATGTTGTTTTTCACGTGGTAATCCTCAATGGCTTTATTGAAGATTTCGTTACATTTCTGGGTAAATGACATACTTGAATTAATTGTCTTTGGATTTCTGCAAAATTAATAACTTATTTCGAACTATACAACCTTTTCACAGATTAAATTAGTGGGTCAATGGTGATATATATCAATCGAAAAGGCAACATAAATGCACAATATACTATCTATTGCGCATTATTACTTCATTTTTTCAACGTTTTATTTGCGTAATTGCCAAAAAGTTAGTTACTTTGCAAAAGTTTTTGAGAAAAAATGTTTTGAATTTTCATTTATTAATTAATAAAATAAAAAGACTACAATTATGTCAGAAATTGAATCAAAGGTTAAGGCAATCATCGTAGATAAGCTTGGTGTTGACGAGGCAGACGTTAAGCCGGAGGCAAGTTTCACCAACGATCTTGGCGCAGACTCTCTCGACACTGTCGAGCTCATCATGGAGTTTGAGAAGGAGTTTGGCATCTCTATCCCTGACGACAAGGCTGAGACTATCCAGACTGTCCAGGATGCCATCAACTACATCAACGAGAACGCTAAATAATTAAGTTTGGCGTCATACACAGCGTTTAATGATTGCCATTAAACGCTTTTTTTGTATTAACGAAAGTTTATCAAATGGAATTGAACAGAGTAGTAGTAACAGGACTTGGCGCTCTCACTCCGCTTGGCAACAGTGTCGATGAGACATGGAAAAACATCCTTGAAGGCAAGAGCGGCGCGGCTCCTATTACGCTTTTTGACCCTTCCAAGTTCAGAACTCAGTTCGCTTGTGAAGTTAAGGGATTTAAGGCAGCCGATTACATCGACCGCAAGGATGCCCGCAAGATGGACCGTTGCACCCAACTTGGCGTCGCGGCGGCTGTTCAGGCTGTGGCCGACTCAAAGATTGACCTGGACACAGTTGACAAGAACCGCGTTGGCGTTGTCTATGGCATTGGCATCGGCGGCATACAGACTTTCCAGGAGGAGGTGATGTACTATGGCCAGCATTTGGCTGATGGCCCTAAGTTCAGCCCGTTCTTTATCCCCAAAATGATTTCCGACATCACGGCAGGCCAGATCAGTATCCATTTCGGGTTCCATGGTCCTAACTATGTGACGACAAGCGCTTGCGCATCTTCTTCCCATGCCCTTGCCGACGCATTCAACCTGTTGCGTCTTGGAAAGGCGGATATCATCTTGGCTGGAGGCGCTGAGGCGGCTATCACGGAGTGTGGACTTGGTGGTTTCTGCTCCATGAAGGCCTTGTCAGCGCGCAACGACGATCCTGAGCACGCCAGCCGCCCATTCAGCGGCAGCCGCGACGGTTTCGTCATGGGCGAGGGCTCTGCTTGCCTCATTCTCGAGACCCTGGAGCATGCCAAGAAGCGTGGAGCGCACATCTACGCTGAGATGGCGGGCGAGGGAATGAGCGCCGACGCTTACCACATCACGGCTTCGCACCCTGAGGGACTCGGTGCTAAGCTCGTCATGCAGGAGGCTTTGAAAGACGCCGGACTGTCAACATCCGACATCGACTACATCAACGTGCACGGCACGTCGACCCACGTGGGCGACTTGTCGGAGGCAAAGGCCATCAAGGACCTCTTCGGAGACGACGCTTACAAGCTGAACATCTCTTCCACGAAGTCGATGACGGGCCACATGCTCGGTGCTGCCGGTGCAGCTGAGGCCATGTTCAGCGTGCTGAGCGTGGTCAACGACGTGGTGCCTCCTACAATCAACCATGAGGAAGGCGACGACGACCCGGAGCTCGACTATAAGCTGAACTTCACGTTCAACAAGCCACAGAAGCGCGAGGTGCGTGCCGCACTTTCCAACACGTTTGGTTTTGGCGGACACAACGCTTGTGTCATCTTCAAGAAATTTGCTGAATAACTTTTTATGTTAGTCAACATAATAGATCGCATAAAGCTCCCTTTCCGGAAGGAGAAGGAGCTTTATGCTTCGTTGTATTCAATCATAGGCGTATATCCTCACAACATTTCTTATTACAAGATAGCGCTGATGCACAAGAGCGTCAGGCATCGCAACAATAAGGGTAAGCCTGTCAACAACGAGCGACTGGAATTTCTTGGCGACGCGGTGCTCGATTGCGCCGTGGGCGACATCGTGTTCCGCCATTTCCCCGGAAAGCGTGAGGGATTCCTCACCAACACGCGCTCGAAACTCGTGCAGCGGGAAACGCTCAACAAGTTGGCAAAGGAAATGGGTATATGCAACCTCATTCTCTCCAGCAGCCGCTCCAACACCCACAACAGCTATCTCGGGGGCAACGCCTTCGAGGCTCTCGTAGGGGCATTATACCTTGACAGGGGCTACGACGCTTGCATGACGTTCATCAAGAAGCGCATCTTGTCTAACATGATAAACATAGACAAGGTGGCTTACAAGGAGGTGAACTTCAAGTCGAAGCTCATCGAGTGGACGCAGAAAAACAAGGTGCAGCTCGACTTCAAGCTCCTGAGCAGTGGCAAAGACAATGACGGCAACCCCGTTTTCAGCTATCAGATATTGCTTGAGGGCGTTGAGGGTTGCAAGGGCGACGGCTTCTCAAAGAAGGAGAGCCAGCAAAAGGCTTCGAAAGACACCCTGGAGCGTCTGAAGCGTGAGCCACAGTTCATAGATGCCGTGTTCAAGGCAAAGAGTGAGCGCACCAAGATGGAGGAAGAACCCGTTAACCCTCTGCCGAACCTCGACTCCACGCAGGCCTTCATGGACAGCACGGCCACTGAAGACGACTCCACGAAGCACGAGACGGCTTTCCGCGAGCGTGTCTATTCAGAGCGTGAGAGCGCGCTGGGAGAGGAGCGTGAGACCATTATTTCAGAGAAGGAAGGCGAGCGCGAGGACATCATCGCCGCGGCTGAGAAAGCCGCCTTTGAGGAAATCCAGGCAGACAATTGATTTTATCAGCGTCAGTACCACGGCGTGGTACTGCGAATACCAAAGCGTGGTACTGTGAATACCACGGCGTGGTACAGACAATACCACGCCGTGGTATTTTTTTGGTATTACTAATAGGCATATTATGCTTAATAGGCCCATTGGGCATATTGGGCCCATTCTGCCCAAGGCGTAAGGCATAAAATGTCAAGCCCATATAAAAAATCAAATCCCCAGCTCTGCTCTCAGAGTTGGGGATTTGTGTTAACCTAAAAACCAATCTTAATCTATTTACCAAAAACTAACTAAGACCTAATGAAAACCTAAAAACTAACTTTAAACCTAAAAACTAAAAACCTATATGAAACAATCTACTAATCTTCAAATGTTATGCGTCTTTTTCAGGAATGACCTTCTCGCGAGGGTTGAACTCCTTGTCGGAAGTTCCTTTTTCCTTTTGACACTGCAAAGGTAGGCAGAATTACGATAGCCCCAAATTATTTTCAGCGTTTTATTCGTTTTTCTGCCTTATTTTTGATATATGTCAAAAATATGTGTGCGCACACAAATCGGTGACGCGTTCTTCTTAACCTCTTATAAACAGACTGATAGACATTTTTAAGGTTGTTATGATTATAAACGAGTGTTAACTATTATGTGCTTGTGTTTACAGTATTGACTTAAGTCAAACGAAATTGGAAAAAATACATAAACTCTTTGAAAATATTTGGTGTGTATTCCTATTCTGCCTAATTTTGCAGCGTTGAACGGACAATGGCCTTCGTGAGAAGGTCGTCTTATTAGATTTTATTTCATATACACAGTTTAGGTTAGTAGATTGTTTCATATAGGTTTTTAGTTTTTAGGTTTAAATATTAGTTTTTTAGGTTAACACAAATCCCCAACTCAGAGCGCTGAGTCGGGGATTTGCCGTTTTTATGTGATATTATTTCTATGTAGTATCAAGACATGTCTTATTACTTTATCTTCTCGTACACATACACCTCGTGTATCTCTTCGGTGTAGCCCTCTTCGGCGAACGGGCCCTGGCTCATGCCGAGGATGATTTGCGTGCCACGGTTGTTGAGCACCAGGAGGTCGTCGGTCAATGGGTCAACGGTGAGGCCCTCGATCTCGCCGCAGCGGCGGAAGTCCTTCATCTCGCGGAACAATGTGAGGGGGCGTGCGAAAGCGCCGCCTGCGATGAGGCCAGTGCGCTTCACCACCTTGCCGTTCTCGTCGGTCTTCACGTTCCATGGGTCAGCCTTCACGGGCTCTGTGCCTTGCTTCAAGCCATAGTAAGGAGCGCCGGCGATGTCGGCAATGTAGAGGTTGTCGGAAATGTTGTAAGTAGACTCACCGTCGTCGGCAGAGAAGAGCATCTTGCCGTCTGCGATGTAGATGCCTTGGCACCAGTAAGGCTCAGGGCGGCACTGCATCTTGGTGTAGTATTTCTTAGTTTCGAGGCTGTAAGCGTAAACATAGCGGCTGTCCACCCAGTCTGACATCCAGATGAGTCCGCTCTCACGGTCAACGGCGAGGCCGGAGCACTCCACCTGTCCCGACTCGGGGCTCCATGGAATGTCCTCAATCCACTTCAAGGTCTTGGCGTCGTAGACGGAGATGGCGATGTTCTCGCCACGGCCGAGGTTGAAGTGCTCGTTGCCAGTGTAAATCTTGCCGTCGTACACGTCGATGTCGCCAAAGTGGTTTGCCTTCTCAGGATGCGGGAACAAGGGGTCGCTCTTCGATTGTACCCTCTTCTGCACGAGGTTCCAGTTGTGGTCATACTTATACAGTCCGCGCGTGTCGGAGAGGTAGAAATAGTCCTTGTCGGCGGCGATGCCCTGACGTGCCGGAACGCGTATCACTTTCTTCAAGCGGTATTCGGTGCCCAGGTGCTGAGCGTAGACGCTTGTGCCGATGATGCTGGCGAGCAAGAGGAAAAACAGTTTTTTCATAGGTAGAAAAAATTAAAGTTAATTTATCGGTTATAGAGTATCGTTAATTGTCAATCGTCAGAACGCGAAGCGGCCCATCAGCTGTATCTGGTTGTTGCCGTCGTATCCAATGGCGTCCTTTGCCTTCTTGTCGTAGAAGAAGTGGTGGTAGTTGAACTGTATGGTGACGTTCTTGAAAAGCTGGTAGTTCAAGCCCACGAGAATGCGGTTGTAGTTGTTTGTCGTGGTCTCGCGGCTCTGCAGCTTGTCGTCTTCATAATACTGGCTGTGGTCCTTGTACATGTCCCAGCGCACCATTGGCAACCATTTGCCGAGGTGGTAGGCCGCGAGGAAGTAAGCGCCTTGCTCGTCGACAAACTTCACGTTGTCCACCTTCGATGTCATCACGCCATACTCAGCGCGCAGGTCGATGCCGTTGGGGTCGTTGTACCATGCGCCCACCACGAAGCGGTTGAGCGGATTATACTTGCCAGAGCCCACGCCGGTGCCTCCTGCCAAGGAGTTGCTTGAGTATTTGCCATAGTTGTATGTGGCCTTCACGTTGAAGAACTTTGTGGGGCGCACCGTCACGCTGGCATACACGTCCTTTGAGCTGTTTTGGTCGTCCTTGCAAGGCAGTCCGCCATTGGTCAGCGCCAAGTCGTAGTGCAGGTAGCGGAAACCCTTGCCGCTGTCGAAGGCGTCACCGATGATCATCACGCCGAGGTCACGTCCGTAGTCCACGAGGTTGTATTCGTATGGGTTGCGGCACGCCATGCGGTAAACGATGTTGGAGAAGTCGACGGTCTCCAGGGTCTTCGGAGAGATGTCGTAGTTCTCGTAGCCTAAAGGCGTATAGAATTGTCCGGCACGGATCTTGAACTCAGGCAACAGTTTCAATGTCGCGAAAGCGTCCATCACCTGGATGTTCTTCTGTTTGTTGCCGTTGGTAGAGCCCGCGATGCCGTTGAAGGCCTCTATCTGCAGGCGGAAGTCAACCTTCTCGCCAACGTTGCCATCCATTATCAAGCGCAGACGCTTGGCCTGGAACGACGATGATGAGCGCGCGCCGTCAGCGGTGGTCTTGCTGTAGTTCCAGCCAGTCTGAAGGTAGCCGGAAAACTTGGGCATGTGGCTGAGTATGCTCTCCCATTTCGACTCTTGCTTGGCTGATTGCTGCTCATTGTCGACTGTTGAGATTTCTGTCGCGTCGTTGGATTCACTTGCAGGAGTGTTTTCCGGCGCCGCGTTTAATTGCATGGCCATTGCTGCTGACACGATGAATAGCAATTGTTTTTTCATAAATGAAAGTTTTTGGTTTAAAAATAAAAATTAGCTCTTGAAAATTCCTTTTCAAAGGAAAAACAAGTTTTATGTCGCAAAAATATGAAATATATTTGAAAAATAAATGAAATAATCGTTTTTTAACTTAAATTATTTCATTTACTTTATCTAATAAAATAAATGGCATTAAAAAATCCACAATACCCGCGAGTATTGTGGATATGAAAATGTAATGTTTTCTACTTGGCCGTTTTCTTATTTCTTGTTGCCCGTGTGCTTGTCTTTTTCGTTTTTCATGTTATTGGCGAGCGTGAAGTCAAGTTGCCGTTTCTCCACGTTGGCCCTTGCCACCTTTATGCGTATTGGGTCGCCAAGCTGATACTTGTGATGATGCCTTCGCCCTCGCAGCAAGAAGTTTTTTTCGTCAAACTCGTAGTAGTCGTCGTCGAGGTCGCGCATGGGCACCATTCCCTCGCAGTGGTTCTCGTCTATCTCGGCGTATATGCCATACGACGTGATGCCTGAGATGTGGGCGTCGTATTCGTTGCCGATCTTGTCGCCCATGAACTCCACCATCTTGAACTTTATGGAGTCCCTCTCGGCGTTCTGTGCCAGTTGCTCCATGTCGGAGCAGTGCTCGCACAAGTCCTCGCAGTGCTTCTCGTTGGCCGAGCGTCCGCCGTTTTGGTATTTCGTGAGCAATCGGTGCACCATGGTGTCGGGATAGCGGCGAATGGGCGATGTGAAGTGGGTGTAATAGTCGAACCCGAGCCCGAAGTGTCCAATGTTGTGAGTGGTATACTTGGCCTTCATCATCGCCCTCAGCGTCACGGTCTGCACCACCTTGGCCTCGCGTTGCTCTCCCACGTCGGTCATGAGCTTGTTGATGCTCTTTATCATGGCCTTGCGCGTGCCGTCGGTCTTTACCTTCAAGCCAAACGGGGCAATGAACTTCCTTAGGGCCTCCATCTTCTCAGGGTCAGGGTTGTCGTGCACACGGTAAGGGAACACCTTTGGCTTCTTGCCTTTCGGCGCGCGCCCCACGCTCTCGGCCACGGTGCGGTTGGCGAGGAGCATGAACTCCTCGATGAGCTTGTTGGCGTCCTTTGAGCGCTTGAAATAGCAGCGTATGGGGTGTCCCTTCTCGTCGATGTCGAAGTGCAGCTCCTCGGTGTCGAACATCACCGAGCCATCCTTGAACCTCTTCTTGCGCAAGAGTTTGGCAAGCTTGTCGAGCGTGCATATCTCCCAGCCATACTCGTCCTTGTAGCCTTCCTTGCCGGGGTTGGGGGCTGGTTCCCCGGTGCCGTCGACCACACCGTTGTCTTCCAGCACCTGCTGCGCCTCCTCGTAAGCGTATCGGCGGTTGGAGCGTATGATGGTGTGCACTATTCGCGAGGCCCTTATCTCCGCGTTGTCGTCGAGGTCGAAGATGGCGCTGTAGCAGAGCTTTTCCTCGTTTGGGCGGAGCGAGCACACGAAGTTGCAGAGGCGCTCGGGCAGCATCGGTATGGTGCGGTCGACAAGGTAGACCGACGTGGCGCGTTTCACCGCTTCGCGGTCTATTATAGACCCCTCGGTGACGTAGTGGCTCACGTCGGCTATGTGCACGCCGACTTGGTAAAGCCCGTTGTCGAGCTTCTTTATAGACAGCGCGTCGTCGAAGTCCTTGGCGTCTTTCGGGTCTATGGTGCAAGTCCACGTGTCGCGGAAGTCCTCGCGCTCGGCCACGTCCTGTTCGGTTATCTCACCAGTGATCTTCTCGGCTGCCGCCTCCACGTTCTTCGGGTATTTGTATGGAAGTCCGTATTGCGCGAGTATGGTGTTCATCTCCACGTCATTGTCGCCGGTCTTACCCAGCACGTCGACCACCTCGCCAATGATGCTCTTGTGCTCGCTGTCGGGCCATGCCGTGACTTTCACCACGGCCTTGTCGTCGGTCTTTCCGCCCTTGAGCTTGTTTTTCGGTATGAGGATGTTTTGCGCCATGGTGTTCTCCGCCGTCACGAGGAACGCTATGTCCTTGTCTACCCTCAGCCTGCCCACGAACTGGTCTTTCGCCCTTTGCAGTATTTCTATCACCTGCGCCTCCTTGATGTGGTTGCGTCGGCGAGCCATCATCGACACCCTTACGCGGTCGCCCGTGAGTGCCGACATGGAGTTGCGCTCCGACACGAAGATGGGCTTGTCGCTCCCGTCGGGGATAAACGAGTTCTTGCCGTTCGACTTTCTCACGAAGCGGCCCTCCTGCACTTGCCCATTGGTGTTGAGCTTATACGAGTTGTCGCTGACCTTGGTTATGGCGTCGTCCCATGACATCTCATCCATGATGTCCATGGCGAGCATCTTCAATGGATGCGTGTTAAGGCGAAGCGAGTGGAATATTTCTTTAAGTGTCAGGGTCTTGTCTGGTTGCGAACTGAAAAATGCCTCAAGAACCTTGGCAAGCTGCTTCTTTGTCATGCGCTTGCCGCCTCGACGTTCTTTCTTGGATTGATGGTCCTTCTTTCCCATAGTATAAAAAGGTTTGAATTATATTTACCTGCAAATTAACGAAAAACTTTCCAACAATCCTAATTAAATCACATTATTTTGCAAAATATTCTGATTTAAGTATTAACTTTGTAACCTGTTTGATTATGAAGATATTAATAACCGGTGCCAGCGGCTTTATTGGCAGTTTTATTGTAGAGGAGGCGTTGCGACGCGGCTTTGAGACGTGGGCGGGTGTGAGGAGCACCAGCTCGCGGCGGTATCTGCAAGACGGGCGCATCCATTTCCTGGACCTTGACTTCTCTTCAGAGCGCGCGCTCACCGACGCGCTCCGCGGTCACGACTTCGATTATGTGGTGCACGCGGCGGGTGTCACCAAGTGTCTGCACAGGGACGATTTCATGAAGGTGAACTATGAGGGCACCAAGAACCTTGTCAACGCCATCCTGAAGCTCCACATGCCCATAAAGCGCTTTGTCTACATGAGCAGCCTGAGCGTTTTCGGCGCCATAAAGGAGAAGCAGCCTTACCAGGAGATAGACGAGAACGACACGCCGCGGCCAAACACGGCTTACGGAAAGAGCAAGCTCATGGCAGAGCGGTTTCTCGACTCGATAGGCAACGATTTCAATTACATAGTGCTTCGCCCCACGGGTGTCTACGGGCCACGCGAGAAAGACTATTTCGTGATGGCGAAAAGCATACGCGACCATCTGGATTTCGCGGTGGGCTATCGCCGTCAGGACATCACCTTCATCTACGTGGAGGATCTCGTGCAGGCGGTGTTTCTCGCCCTTGACCACGGCATGTCGGGAAGAAAGTATTTCCTGTCGGATGGCGACGTGTACCAGAGCACCACTTTCAGCGACTACATACACGAGGAGCTGGGCAAGCCTTGGTGGATAAGGATTACCGCCCCGGTATGGGTGTTGAGGCTTGTCACGCTCGTGGGAGAGTATGTGGGCAGGGCCACCGGAAAGCTGATAGTGCTCAACAACGACAAGTTTAACATCCTCAAGCAGCGCAACTGGCGGTGCGACATCGAGCCGGCGTGCGACGAGTTGGGTTTCACCCCGCGCTTCAAGCTTCGCGATGGTGTGAGGAGAGCTATCGGGTGGTACAAGGATAACCATTGGCTTTAGACGTTTTATAGATAGTCAACCTTGAAGTTAAAAGATTTATTCACGATAGATGAGAGGCCGCGCAAGGGCCTTTTGGCACTCGAATGGGTGATACTCGCTTACGCGGCTGTCACGCTTTTGGCGGTGCTGTTTTGTTTCACCAAGATAGACAATCCCCAAGCCATGATTTGGGGACGCGTGCGTGTGGCCGCCATCACCATGGGCCTGTGGGCGGTATACAGGTTCATGCCGTGCAAGATGACCAGCTTCCTCCGTGTCATCATTCAAATGTCGCTATTGGCATGGTGGTATCAAGACACGTGCGACATCAACTCGCTTTTCCCTAACCTCGACCACGTGTTCGCGGCATGGGACCAGGAAATCTTCGGCTTCCAGCCGGCACTCGTCTTCGCCGAGAGATGCACGCAACCGCTGTTGAGCGAGTTTCTCGAGCTGTCATACGTGTCTTATTATCCCATTATCATGATGGTGAGCTTCTTCTATTTCTTCGCGAGAAACAAGGAGTTTGAGAAGTGCTGCTTCATCATCTTGGCCACGTTTTTCACCTATTTCCTGATATTCGACTTCATACCCGTGGCCGGACCAATGTATTATTATCCCGCCATAGGCATGGAGAACGTGGTGAAGGGCGTGTTCCCTGTATTGGGCGACAAGATGGCCGGACAGTGGCATATAATGAGGCCCCCAGGGTGGACCGACGGCTTGGGCTACCAGTTCATAGCCGACGTGCATGAGAACGAGCGTCCCACGGGAGCCTTCCCCAGCTCGCACATAGGTGTTGCCGTGGTGTGCTTCTTGCTTGCCCTGCGCACGCGCAACAAGGCACTCGTGCTCACGCTGCTGCCATTATGCGTCGGCATATTCTTCGCCACGGTCTACATTCGCGCCCATTATGCCGTGGACGCCTTCGCCGGACTGATAACAGGAATACTCTTCTACGCGCTTTGGGCAGGCATTGCCAAATGGAAGGCGGTTTAGCCCGCGCGTGATACTAATAATATATTAACATCAATATATTCACATCAACGAACAACACAATGAAGAAATTATATATAGAAACTTATGGTTGCCAGATGAATGTCGCCGACTCGGAGGTGGTGGCATCGGTAATGAAGATGGCGGGCTATGAGCTTGCCGACAACGAGGCTGAAGCCGACGCGATATTCCTCAACACCTGCTCGATAAGGGAAAACGCCGAGAACAAGATATACCAACGGCTCGACCAGCTCTTCGCCGACAAGAAGAAAAAGGGTGCGAAGACGGTGCTCGGAGTGCTTGGATGCATGGCTGAGCGCGTGAGAGACGACCTCGTGAAGAACCATCACGCCAACATCGTGTGTGGCCCTGACGCCTATTTGAGCTTGCCGGAGATGATGGCGTCTGCAGAGCAAGGCCTGCCCGCCGTCGACGTGAAGCTATCCACCACGGAGACTTATCGCGACGTGCTGCCAACACGCATTGGCGGAAACCACGTGAGCGGCTTCGTCAGCATAATGCGCGGCTGCAACAACTTCTGCCACTATTGCATCGTGCCTTACACTCGTGGAAGGGAGCGCTCGCGCGACGTGGAGAGCATTCTCGCTGAGGTGCGCGACTTGCACGACCGTGGCTTCAAGGAGGTGACATTGCTTGGGCAGAACGTCAACAGCTACGGACTCTTGCCAAACGGCAAGCGACCGGAGAATGGCATCATCATAGAGGAAGAGGGAGGCAAGGAGCTTTACGTGTGCTCTTTCGCCGAACTGCTGCGCAAGGTGGCTGAGGCCGTGCCCGACATGCGTGTGCGCTTCACGACGAGCAACCCGGAGGACATGACTGAGGACATACTCCATGCCATTGCCGACGAGCCAAACCTCTGCAGCCACATACACTTCCCGGCACAGAGCGGCAGCTCAAAGGTGCTGCGCGACATGAACAGGAAATACACGCGTGAGGAATACCTCGCCAAGGTTGACGCCATAAGAAGGATAATACCCGATTGCGGACTTACGACCGACATATTCGTGGGCTATCACGACGAGACGGAGGAAGACTTCCAGCAGACGCTGTCTTTGATGAAGACAGTGAGGTTCGACTCTGCCTTCATGTTCAAGTATTCAGAGCGTCCAGGCACCTATGCCGCCAAGCACTTGCCCGATAACGTGAGCGAGGAGGAGAAGATACGCCGTCTCAACGAGCTGATAAGCCTACAAACGCAAATCTCGGCCGAGCGAAACAAGGAAGACGAGGGCAAGGAGTTTGACATCCTCATAGAGCGATTCTCAAAGCGCAGCCATGACCAGCTCATGGGACGCACGCCGCAAAACAAGGCCGTGGTGATACCAAAGGGAAACCACCATATAGGCGAAACGGTAAGAGTGAGGATCACGGGTAGCTCGTCGGCAACGCTGATGGGCGAGCTTTTGTCTTAAACAAATCCATCAAGGGCATATACATGAAAGAGTTCCTGATAGTGTTGAGGCGGTTCTTGCCGCCATACAAGAAATACCTGTTCTTCTCGGTGTTCTTCAATGTGCTTTCGGCATTGCTCAACATCTTCTCCTTCGCGGCGCTCATACCAATCCTGCAAATCCTTTTCCAGGTTGACGGTGGCTTGCGCGCCAACGAACTATTGCCGTGGGCGCTCAGTAAGGAGGTGCTGCAGAACAACCTGTCGTATTACGTGCAGGAGCTCATCATAAGCACGTCAGCCACCACGACATTGCTGATAATAGGCCTCTTCCTCGCGTTCACCACTTTCCTGAAGACCATGGCCTATTTCCTGTCGTCGGCAACGGTCATGCCGATACGCACGGGCGTGGTGAGAGACATCAGGAACAAGCTCTACGACAAGATAACGTCTTTGTCTTTGTCGTTCTTCAGCGAGGAGCGCAAGGGAGACATCATCGCCAGGATGAGCGGCGACGTGCAAGAGGTGGAGAACAGCATCATGTCGTCGCTCGACATGCTTTTCAAGAACCCTATCCTCATAGTGGCCTATCTGGTTACGTTGATAGTCATATCGTGGCAGCTCACTATTTTCACGATTATCTTCGCGCCCATCTTCACATGGTTCATGGGCTTCGTGGGAAGGAAGCTCAAGGCCAAGAGCATTCTCGCACAGAGCCTGTGGAGCGATACCATGAGCCAAGTGGAGGAAACGTTGGGCGGACTCAGGATAATAAAGGCGTTCAACGCCGAGGAGAAGATGAACGCAAGGTTCGACAAGGTGAACTCCTCTTACCGCAACCAGTTGTTGAAAGTAACCGTAAGGCAGCAGATGGCCCATCCCATGTCCGAGTTTCTTGGCACGGTGATGATCATCGTGGTGCTGTGGGTAGGAGGCATATTGGTGCTCAACAAGTCGTTGCTCGATGGCCCAACGTTCATCTATTACCTTGTCATGCTTTACAGCATCATCAACCCGCTGAAAGACTTCTCCAGGGCAAGCTACAACATTCCGAAGGGTCTCGCCTCCATGGAGCGCATAGACAAGATATTGAAGGCCGAGATAGATATCAAGGACAACGACAATCCTGTGCATATCAAGTCGTTTGAGCACCAGATAGAGTTCAGGCACGTGTCGTTCGCTTATACCGACACGCATACCGACGAGTTGCAGTATGTGTTGAAAGACATCAACCTTGTCATACCCAAGGGCAAGACCGTCGCGCTGGTGGGGCAGAGCGGTAGCGGAAAGTCGACCTTGCTCGACCTCATACCGCGTTATTACGACGTGCAAGAAGGCGAGGTGCTCATCGATGGGGTCAATGTCAAGGACCTTGGCATACACGACTTGCGCTCGCTCATAGGCAACGTCAACCAAGAGGCCATCCTATTCAACGACACCATAAAGAACAACATAAAATTTGGCAAGGACGACGCTACCGATGAGGAGATAACGCGCGCGGCCAAGATAGCCAATGCCTACGACTTCATAATGGAGACGGAAAACGGTTTCGACACCAACATAGGTGACCGTGGCGGCCGTCTCTCTGGTGGACAAAGGCAGCGCATCAGCATTGCGCGTGCCATCTTGAAGAATCCACCAATCCTTATCCTCGACGAGGCGACATCCGCCCTTGACACCGAGAGCGAGCGACTGGTGCAAGACGCGCTCTACCGCTTGATGAAGACGCGTACCACCGTTGCCGTGGCGCATAGGCTGTCAACAATCAAGAACAGCGACGAGATATGCGTCATACACGAGGGCAGGATAGTGGAGAGAGGAACGCACGATGAGCTTATGGCCAAAGACGGCTACTACCACAAGCTGCACGACATGCAGCAATGATATAAATCGGGTGATTATTCCCTGAAAACGAATCAAGGGAATAATCACCCGAAAAAGCAAATGTCCTTTTGTTGTTTGCCAATCTTGCGTGTATCGCAAGATTAGAGCTTCTTGAACTCCTCCAATATCTTGTCGGCAGTGTCTTTCATCTCTTCCTCGCTCAGCTTCACGTGCTTGTGGAAGTCAACGTCTGCCTCAGAGTCGATGGGGATGAGGTGAATGTGGGCGTGGTTCACCTCAAGGCCAAGCACCACCTGCGCCACCTTCTTGCATGGGAACGCCTTGCGGATGGAGATGGCCACCTTTTTGGCGAACACCTCGAAGGCCGCGATGTCGTTGTCGTCCATGTCGAAAATGTAGTCAACCTCCTTGCGAGGCACCACCAGGGTGTGGGCTTTCTTCACGGGGTTGATGTCGAGGAAAGCGTAGAACTTGTCGTCCTCGGCGCATTTGTAACTGGGTATCTCTCCTGCGGCTATCTTACTGAAAATCGTAGACATATATTTCCCTCCAGTTTTTTTTTTATTTGTTGTTTTTTCCAGTCTTATTTATTGGCGATGCTGATTATTCGGCGATGCTTATCTCGTCGATGCGCACTTTTATGGTGCCGCGCGGAATCTTAATCTCAACCACTTCGCCAATCTTCTTGTTGAGCAGGCCTTGCGCGATAGGTGTCTTGATGGAAATCTTGCCTTGCTTGAGGTTTGCCTCGCTCTCCGACACGATGGTGTAGGTCATCGACTTGTTGTTTTGCAGGTTGGTAATCTTCACCTTCGACAATATCTGCACCTCGTCGGTCTTCAGGCGACTTGTGTCCACGATCTTAGCGTGGGCAATGGTGAGCTTCATCTCGTTGATCTTTGCCTCGAGATGGGCCTGGGCCTCTTTTGCCGCGTCATATTCTGAGTTCTCGCTTAAATCTCCCTTGTCGGCTGCCTCGGCAATGGCCGCAGAAGCCTTAGGGCGCTCCACAGACTCAAGTCTGCGTACTTCTGCTACGAGCTTGTCGTAGCCTTCCTGTGACATGTATGCCATGATAAAAACAGTATTAAATAATTAGTTAAAATGGTTATTATCACTTATGGAAACAGACATACGAAAAAGAATTCCGACATTCTTTTTGGAATGTCGGAATTCCTTCTCTTACATGTGTCTTGTTGTCCTATCTTTTGCAAAGTTAGCCTTTTATGTTGATATTGGCAAACTTTTGCGTGTCAATTTGCTTTTTATTTTTCAGAAAGGAGCCCTTTTAGTGAATGTCATGTCCTTTCCTGTCGTCGGGTGTCTAAAGCTGATTGCCTCGGCATGCAGGTATAGTCGGTCGCTTTGGGTACCGTAGAGCGTGTCGCCCTTTATGGGGTCGTCCAGCCCGAGCTTGTGGGCGCAATGCAGGCGTAGCTGATGTGTTCGCCCTGTCCTTGGCCAAAGCCAAAGGCGGTTTGAGCCTACTTGTTTATAATATGTCAGGGCCTCCCTGCCGTGCTCCTTGTCAACGATCTGTCGTGGCCTGTCGTCGAGGTCAGGCCTGATGGACAGCGACACGCGGCCTTCCTTTGGCGTGTCATCGGGCAGTGGACGGCTCAATACCGCCACGTAGCGTTTTCTTATCTCATGATTGGCGAACTGCCGTTGCAAGTCGTGGTAGGCTTGCATGGTCTTGGCTATTATCATGAGTCCGCTTGTCGCCATGTCGAGCCTGTGCACTATAAGCGGCGACGGGCTGTCGGGGAACCTGTGCCTCATGGCCGTGAGCACGCTCGCGCGTCCGCTCTTTCCCGGCACGGAGAGCAGTCCGGCTGGTTTGCACACTATGCAGACGTCGTCGTCCTCGTAGACGGTTTGCAGTTGAGCCGTCAAGCCCTCGTCGCCTTTCTCGCTCTCCAAGGGGTTGTCGTCGACATCCATGCCTTGAAGCATCCATTTCAGTATAGGCTTGCACTTGCCATTGCAAGCCGGGTAGAAATGGAGATGATGCCGCACCTCCCCTTTTGGACTCTCGCCCCACCAGAACATGGCCATGGCCTTCGGGCGCAAGCCGTGCAGAAAGGCATATTGCAGCAATCGTGGCTCACAACACTCGCCACTGCCCGCTGGCGGTATGTCACCACCACGTATCTCTATCAAGTCTTTGCTCTCGCCCTTTGAGTTGAGCATGCGGAACTGGCGGAAGAGCCATCGTTGCAGGTCATCGCTCTTTTGCCGTCGCAGGGTCTTCAGCTGTGCCAGGCGGTCTTTTTCTTTCACGACGCTTTCCTCGGCTTCCCTTTGCCTGAGTTTCCACCTGTGCAGTTCCGCGTTCTCAAACTGTCGCCTGCTCACGTAGTCGTCGTAGCTCTCGCCCTCGCGTTTTCCTTTCGCGAAGGTAGGGCGCTTGTCGGCGGCGCGTTCACGCCGTTTGGCCGAATCAGCGTCTATTACATGTAATGATTGCGCTTTTATGTCTTTGTTCAGTTGGGTTATTTCCGCTTCATGCCGCTTGAAATAACCATCAGGTCGCAGGTAGTCGAACACGGCAGGCACGAACCCGCCCCAATCTGCCCGGCCGCATATCTGGCCGCTGTAGCCCGCGACGTATTTCACCTTTTTCCCTTTTGTCAGGTCATTATCGCCATCCACTATCAGCACCCCGAACATCTTTCCCTTGTCTATCTCCTTCTTGAAACTTTCGTCCACACGCGTGTCGCTGAATGGCGACGGCTTGCCTTCAAGCCAATCGGTCAGCTCCTTGGCCGCCGCAAGACAGTCCGGCGACGGTGAATAATAGAAAGGGTTATTCATGTGGCGCGAGTGTTCACGTGAAGAGCATGATGAGCATTTGTGCTATCACGACCCTTATAAACATTCCTATCGGGTAAACCGACGCGTAGGATATGCTTGCCGCGTCGCCCTTGCTGTTCTCGTTGGCGTATCCCAACGCCATTGGGTTTGCCATCGATCCGCACAGTATGCCGCATATCGTGCCGAAGTCGTATTTATGAGTATGCAGGGCTATGATGCCGATTATGAGCACCGGTATCACGGTTATGAGGAAGCCTATGCCTACCCATGCCAAGCCTTCCGGTCGCAGGATGGTGGTTACGAAGTCCTTGCCTGAGTCGAGGCCGAGGCAAGCGAGGTAGAGCGCGAGGCCGAGCCTGCGCAGCATGAGCGAGGCCGACCGCGTGGTATAGGAGATGATGTGGCTCTTGGGTCCCAACGCTCCAACTATGATACCCATTATTATAGGTCCGCCGGCAATGCCGAGACGCAGGCTACTGTCCATGCCGGGTATGGCTATTGGAATGGTTCCGAGGGCGAGACCGAGTATTATGCCGAAGAATATGCTGCCTATGTTAGGTTCCTCAAGGGTCTTCACGGAGTTGCCGAAGAAGTGTTCGGCGTTGTCGAGGTCTTCGTGCTTGCCCACTATGGTCACCCTGTCGCCGTATTGCAGGCGCAGGTCATCGCTGGCAAGGAGCTTGATGTCGCCACGCACCACGCGGCTCACGTTGACGCCATATCCGGCCCTCATGTGTATGTCTTTCAGTCGCTTGCCGTTGAGCCCGGATCGCGTCACCACGCAGATGCGGCTCTCCACGTTGGCGTCGATGGCGTTCCAGTCCACGTTGCTCTTGTTCCAGTCGTGGTCTTCTCGCTTTCCGAAGAGCAGTTCCAGCGACTTCTCGTCGTTCTTGTTGGTCACCACGAGCATGGAGTCGTTGACATGTATCACGGTGCTTGCCATTGGTACGATGACCTCGTGTCCTCGCCAGATGCGCGATATTATGAACTTCAGCTTCGTGGTGTGCGCCACGTCGGAGATGGTCTTTCCCACGATGGCCGGGTTGATGGCGAGAAACTGCGCTATGTATGTCTGGTCATCGTCCGACAGTGGCTTAGCCTCCATGTCTTGTGGCTTCACGAAGACCTTCCTCATTATTATCATGGCTATTATCACGCCCACCACGCCGAGCGGGTATGTCACGGCTGTGGCGAGAGCCACGCTGTTGCTTGGCAGTCCGAGGTGTGAGAGGGCTTGCGTGGCCGCGCCCAGCGCGGGCGTGTTGGTCGTGGCGCCGCAGAGCAAGCCTACCATGTCGGGTAGGCTGACGTTGGTAAGCGGGATAAGCACGAGCGAGAATATCGTGCCGAATATTATCACGGCGAGGCTCCACATGTTCAATGTCAAGCCTTCGGAGCGAAGCGACCCGAAGAAGTTGGGGCCGACGTGCAGTCCGAGGCAATAGACGAACATCGACAGTCCGAATGTCTCAATGTAGTCGAGGATGTTGCTGTCTATCGACAGTCTCAGTTCTCCGGCCAGGATGCCGATGAAGAACACCCAGGCTATGCCGAGCGATATGCCCTTGACCTTGACCTTGCCGAGCGCGAGTCCCACGGTGATGATGAGCGACACTATCACCACCGTTTGTATTGACGAATGGATGGTAAAAAGGGATGAGAAATAGTTCATAGCCTTTTGCTGATTGCCTTTTACAGGATGTAGAGATAGCTCTCCACAGGTATTCCGGCGTACTTGTCCTTGTTGTCCTTGTTGCGGTCTATTAGCGTGTAGACCGCGTCCATGGCCTTCCTCACCGATGGTTTCAGCTCCATGCCGTCGAGCAGATGGCCTATGAGCACGGCTGAGAAGATGTCGCCTGTGCCTGGGAAACGCACGGGAATCTCGGTGTAACCCAGCAGGAAGTGCTCGCCCGTCATGTGGTTGAATCCCGCCACGCTGTGTTGTCCGTCCACCGTGATAGAGGTTATGAGCACCGACTTGGCGCCGTGCGCGTGCAGGTTGTCGAGCAACTGGAAGGCCGTTTCCCTGTCAACCCCCTCTGGGTCGTATTGAGTCCCCGTGAGGTAGCACGCCTCGGTATAGTTGGGATATATGAGGTCGGCGCAGGCTATCATCTCTTCCATGCTCTGTATCGTCGAGGGCGTGACCCCGTTGTAGAGCTTTCCCTCGTCGCCCATGATGGGGTCTACGAAGATTGGCGTGCCCAGCTTCTCTTGCTCTTGACAGTAGGCGGAGATTATCCGTGCCTGTCGCTCAGACGATATGAAGCCAGTGGCGATGGCGTCGAAGCGGAAGCCGAGCTCTTTCCACACGGGAAAGACGCCCGTGATGTAGTCGGTGGTGTCGAGCAGGTTGAACTTGCCGTATTCGAGGTTGTTGGACACCAATGCGGTGGGCAAGCTGTAGGTGACGTGTCCCATGTATGATAGTATGGGAAGCATCGCGGCCGAAGCCACCTTGCCATAACCACACATGTCATTTATAAGAAGAATCTTTTTCTTAGCCATGAATTGTATTGGGCTTAAATGATGTCATAAAGCTTTATGAGTGCAAAATTACAACAAAATCTTGTATGGAGTTGGGTTTACGCCAAAAAAACACAGAAGAGGAAGAATCTTGCCTTTTTATGATGAATACTATGTAAAATCGTGGCAAATATACGAAAAATCCCTCAATGAGGGAAAAATGCCATTATGAACCATTATGTACTTGATAGTTTTGATTTGCACAATCCATTGGAACAGGCAAGGCTATTTGGAATTCCCAAATGGCCTTGCCTTTCTTTGTATATGTTGAATCCTTGGTAAAAGTTGAACGAAATGTGTTTATACGGATTCTTTGTCCAGCAAGAAATCAAACACGTCCATGAATACGATGCCGGCATCATTTTGATATTTAATCATCATGCAAAAGATTTTTGCGGATTTCCGCATTTTTCTTTTGTAAAGTTAGTGCTTTTTGCCTAAATCGCAAAAGATTTTTGCGGATTTCCGCATTTTTCTTTCGCAGCTTACGCCTCATGCTGCATTTGCGTAGGTAGTTTTGCAGGGGTGGGTAGGGATGGTTAGGGCCAAAAGAGTGAAGAGTGGAGAGTGAAGAGTTGTGGACCGGCCTTTGCAAGCACATGATGCACGACATTTTTATAAGATAATAATATTTTACAAATGGTCGTCTGAGAATCGATTTTTTTCAACCAAGCAGTCGCTTGGCTCGAAATGACGCGATTATGAGGCGTTTTGATAAATAGTTGATTATCAAGAGATTGTGCTTTGAACGGTTTTTCGGTGTCGCAAATTCGCTAAAAAGGCGTCGCCGTTACACTGTAATCGCGTCGCCGTTACGGTGCAATCGCGTTGCCATTACGGTGTAACGGTGACGCGATTGCACCGTAACGGCAACAAAACATGGCCGAAAAGCCGCTGACGGTGCTGAAAAGGGGCACCTCGAAGCCTTTTTCCCGCTCTAAATGCACCAGTTGTCAAGTGTTAAATTTTGGCAATAATATTTTACATTTCAGCGTGGGCGCATGTTGCCGTTCATGCGGTTTTACCGTTTGCGTTGCCGTGGGAGAGACCATAAAGTCTTGGCTCCCGTTTCATGTTGGGCGTTGCCATATCAGTGGTCTTCAAGCAGGCTTGACAGGCGGATATATCAAAGGATAAAGAAAACTTAAAATAAGGAAAAGGTGTAACAATTCTTTTGTGGAGTCGTTTTTTATATGTAGCTTTGAACAAAACAATCAAAATCTCTACTTTATGACGTCATTCTCAGATAATAAATATTGTCTTATCCTTGCTGGCGGAAGAGGCCAGCGCCTATGGCCATGCAGCCGTGAGAGCCGCCCGAAGCAGTTTCTCGATTTCTTCGGTACGGGCAGGACACAGGTGCAGCAGACCTGGGACAGGATGGCAAAGATAATATCACCCGACCATATCTTGCTCAGCACAAACGCCCAATATCTTGACATCGTGAGGCAGCAACTGCCCCAATTGCCAAGCGAGAACATCCTTGTGGAGCCTATATTGCGCAACACCGCGCCCAGCGTGGCGTGGGCATGCCACCATGTGGCAAAGCACGACAAGGACGCGGTGCTGATAGTGGTGCCCAGCGACCAGCTCATACTCAACGACGACGCTTTCAGCAAGAACGTAAAGACGGCAATGGGCTTCGCGGCCTCGCACGACACCTTCATGTCGATGGGAGTGAAACCCACCAGGCCAGAGCCGGGCTATGGTTACATACAGACCGACAAGGCGGTGAAGGCAAACATCTTCGACGTGAGGAGCTTCACCGAGAAGCCCAATCGCGAGTTTGCCAAGATGTTCATGGACAGCGGCGAGTTCTTGTGGAACACCGGCATCTTCGTCTCCAATGCCAAGACCATCAAGAAGATGTTTTCCAAGTTCCTGCCCACCGTGCTCACCGCTTTCGACAAGCAGAACCCAGACGCCACGTTTGAGCAGGAGGCGGCCTACATGTCGGAGAGTTTCACCTCCTATCCCAATATATCCATCGAGGCAGGCGTGCTCGACAAGCTCGACAACGTGTGCGTGATGAGTTGCGACTTCGGTTGGGCCGACTTGGGCACATGGCACGGCATCTACGAGGCCTTGCCCAAGAACAACGACGACAACGTGGTGGTGGATTCCGACGTGTACATGGAGAACAGCCACCACAACGTGGTGAAGTTGCCAAAGGGCATCTTGGGCATCATCAGCGGTCTCGAGGGGTTCATCGTGGCGGAGGAAGACAACGTGTTGCTCATCTGCAAGAAGGAAGATTCTTCAGCTTTGGTTCGTAAATATGTAAACGAGGTGCAGTTGAAGAATGGCGACAACTATATTTAATGATGTAAGGCATCCACGCATAGGGCTTATGCCCCTTTTCGCCATTGTTGTCGCGTTGCTGCTGTCGGCATGCTCGGGCATGCATTCCTATAAATACAAGGTTGGAGTGTCGCAGTGTGTTGGCGGCAAGTGGAGGGAGAAGGTCAACGACGAGATGCTCTCGGCCCAACACCTCTATGGCAACGAGGTCAAGGTGAGCATCAAGAACGCCAACGACGACTCCCGTTTGCAAGCTAAGCAGATCGACTCGCTTGTGGCGTCGGGCGTCGACCTTGTGGTGGTGGCGCCCAACGACATGACCATTGCCTCGGCCATAGCCCGTGCGAGGGAGAAAGGCGTTCCGGTGGTGTTTTTCGACCGCAAGGTGAATAGCGACGACTACACGGCCTACATTGGTGGCGACAACGTGGAGGCCGGGCGCGTCATGGGCCGTTATGCCTTGTCGCTATTGCGCGAGCGGGTGTCGGACCGTGTGCCTCGGGTGCTGGAGCTGACCGGAGGCACGAGCTCATCGCCGGCCATAGACCGACACAAGGGCTTCGCCTCGGCTATGAGAGGCAGGAAGGACATCGATTATAGTTTCGTGAACACCGATTGGTCCACCGAGTTCACCTACAAGGCCATGGCCGACTGGCTCGAGCGCCATCCCGTGCCTGATGTAGTGTTCTGCCATAGCGACCTCGCCGCGAGCGCGGCTTACAAGGCCGCGAGTGACAAGGGCGTGGCCGGGAAGATAATGTTTCTCGGCATCGACGGGTTGCCGGGCAAGGGCGAGGGCATAGAGGCCGTGGAAAAAGGAATGTTGGCCGGCACTTACATCTATCCCACCCATGGCGAGGACATAGTGAGACTGGCGCTCGACATCCTGCAAGGCAAGAAGTTCAGGCGCGAGAACATCATGAAGAGCGTCGTGGTGACGCCCTACAACGCCCAGCTGATACAGCAAACCAGCATGGAGATGCTCAGACAGAGCCACGACCTGCTCATATTGCACGACCTGCTCGAAAACTATCTCGGCCTCTACAACACGCAGCGCACCATAACCATAGTGAGCGTCACGGCTGTGGCATTGCTCATAATAGTAATCGTGCTCGTATGGCGCATGGTGGTCATCACGAGGAGGATAAACCAGCGGGAGAAGAAGATAAACCGTGATCAGACGCTTTTCTACAACAACGCGCGCCACCAGCTGCGCACGCCGCTGACCCTCATCGACGGGCCTATAAAGAAGCTCGCCGACAGCACCTCGCTGCAGGCCGATGACCGCACCTTGGTGGACATATTGAAACGCAACGTGGAGCAGCTCGCCCACATTGCCTACGACGTGCTCAACTTCAAGCCGGATGCCGTGCAAGAGCCAGCGACCGCCGACACGGAGGAAGAGAAAGCCGACATGGTGTCGGACGCCAACGCGCTGACGCGGCTTCTCGAGAAGAAAGCCATGGAGAACGATGATGAGGCCGACAGCGGCGCCGACGGCCTTTCCACCATACTCATCGTGGACGACAACGCCGACATGCGCACCTATCTCAAGACCCTGCTCGCCGACAAGTATTATGTGGTGGAGGCCGCTGACGGCGAGAGCGGCTTGAAGGTGGCACAGGAGACCGTGCCAGACCTCATAGTGAGCGACGTGATGATGCCGGTGATGGATGGCTTGAGCTTTTGCCGCAAGATAAAAGACAATGCCATGACATCGCACATCCCCGTCATACTCCTCACGGCGCGCAGCACGGAGAGACAGCAGGTGGAGGGCCTGGGTTGTGGCGCCGACGCCTACATGACCAAGCCTTTCAGCGCCAACCTCCTCGTGGCCCGCATAGGCAACTTGCTGAAGAGCCGCGCCCAGCTGCGTCACCTCTTCGACGGCAACAAGCAGGAATGCAAGGCCGAGAAGACGCGGATGGCCTCTTCCGACCGCGAGTTCGTGAACCGCCTGATGGACGTGATAAACCGCCACATGGCGGAAAGCAATCTCAAGATGGACGACATAGGCGCGGAGATGGGCATAAGCCGCGTGCAGCTCTACCGCAAGGTAAAGGCATTGACAAACATGTCGCCAGTGGAATTTCTCAAGCAGATGCGCCTTGAAAAGGCCATGGCGATGCTTATGGGTACAAGCGATACGGTTTCCATCATAGCCTACGACACGGGCTTCAGTTCGCCGGCTTATTTCTCCACTTGCTTCAAAAAGCAGTTTGGCAAATACCCCACCGAGTACAGGGAAGGCAAGGCCGACAGGAAATGACGATGTTGTAGAGCATGTAGATGCCCATGTGCGCCATGTAGCTGTCAGATAAGGACTTCCATCGTTTATAATAATCGTTCAAATTGCTGCAAAATTGTTTCATGTAACAATTTTGCAGCAATTTGAACGATTTTTTTATGCCTCGCTTTGCCCGATGAGCTAATTTTGCGGCGTTACTTAAAAACAAAATAATTGATAAAACAACTTTAAAAACTATTGGCGATGAGGCTACATTCTATTCATCACAGACTTCTGTTGCCATTATTGTTGGCTTTCGCGTTTTCGGTTTCGCTCTTCGCGCAAAACAACATTACCGTCACTGGTACGGTGACAGACAACACGGGTGAGCCCATTCTTGGCGCATCCATCATTCAAAAAGGTACAAGCAATGGTGTAGTGTCCGACCTCGACGGTCATTTCACGCTTACCGTGCCCCAGGGCACAACCCTCAGCATCTCTTACATTGGCTTTACCTCACAGGAGGTGAAGGCCGCTCCAAATCTTCAAATCAAACTTAAAGAATCGGCAAACGACCTCAACGAGGTCGTGGTTACAGGTTATCAGGTACAACGCAAGGCCGACTTGACAGGTGCGGTGTCTGTCGTGAAAACAAGCGCGCTCACCACATCACCAGACGCTGACCCAATGAAGTCGTTGCAAGGCAAGGTCGCCGGCATGACAATCACCGACACGGGCTCGCCAAGCGGCACCGCGACAGTGAGAATCAGGGGCGTGGGATCGTTCAACTCGTCACAAGACCCACTCTACATCGTGGACGGCGTGCCAATGACCTCAGGGCTCAACACGCTCAACAACAACGACATTGAGAGCATGCAGGTGTTGAAAGACGCTGCCTCTGCTTCCATCTACGGTAGCCGCGCGGCAAATGGCGTGATCATCATCACCACGAAGCACGGCAAGAACAACGACAAGGTGAATGTCGACTTCACGACAAACCTTACCGCGCAGTTCTACACAAGCCAGTCGAAGATGAAGCTCCTCGACACCAAGGGCTATGCCACGGCCATGGCGCAAGCCGCGCTCAACGACGGGCTCGACCCGGTGGCCTACGCGAGCAACTACGGGATTAACCTCAAGGCAAAGCAAGGCATAGGCATCAACGTGTGGAACCCAACGACAGGACAGTATCAGGACTTCACTGTCAACGGGCTCTATGATGGCTACATCAACAGCAAGCGCACCATGGCATTCTCCGACACTGATTGGGTGGATGCCATCTCACAAACAGGATTCTCACAAAACTACAACGTGGCCCTCTCGAAGGCCAACGACAAGAGCTCGCAGCTCTTCTCATTGGGCTACAAGAACAACAAGGGCATATTGAAGTATACCAATTTCGAGAGCCTCTCGGCACGTATGAACACTTCGTTCAATGTCAGTAAGATGGTGACCGTGGGCGAGAACTTCACGCTGTCTTACACCAAGCAGGTGGACTCGGCACCAATGGAGAACGCCCTGAAGATGTCGCCTACGGTGCCAGTGTATGAGACAGACGGCACCACGTTCGCCGGACCAGTCGGTGGCATGAGCGACCGCCAGAACCCCCTGCGTGAGCTTTACCATAACAAGGACAACCACCTCGACTATTGGCGATTGTTCGGAAACGCCTACATCGACATCAAGCCTTTCAAGGGCCTCGTGTTCCGTTCCAACTTCGGTATCGACTACACCACCTCGTTCATCAATGCCATGACACACACCTTCAAGTCGGACATCGTGAACAACAACATAGCCAAGACAGACCTCGGACAGACCAACAACACCAACTACACATGGTCTAACACGCTCAACTATCTCTTCGACATAAAGAAGAACCATCATTTCAACGTGCTCGTGGGCTCGGAAATCAACAAGCAGAGCGTCGTCGACTTCCATGCCCTCTCTGAAGGATATTCCATAGAGTCAACCGACTATATGTGGCCCAATGCCGCCACTGGAGCCATGAGAAGCACCGGCGCCAAGGTAGGCTATCGCCTGGCGTCGTTCTTCGGCAAGGCCGACTACAACTACAACGACCTCCTGCTCGCCTCGTTCACCATCCGTCACGACGGCAGCTCCCGCTTCGGAAAGAACCATCGTTGGGGCGACTTCCCCGCAGCCTCGCTGGGTTTCCGCTTCTCGCAACTGCTGCACGAGAAATGGCTCGACGACGCCAAGCTGCGCCTCTCGTGGGGTAAGACCGGTAACCAGGGCATCGACAACAACGCACATTATGGCCTGTACGTGACCGACTACGGTTTGGACCGTGTCACGTCGACAGCCTACGACATCTTCCTGCAAGGCTCCGGAACGTTCCCCTCAGGCTATCGCGCCACGCAGACGGCCAACGACGACTTGAAGTGGGAGACCACCACACAATATAATATAGGTCTCGACTATACCATGTTCAACGGCAGCCTGTACGGCACGGTGGACGCCTACATCAAGAACATTGACGACATGCTCATCAACCCGGCTTTCATTGCAGTGATGGGCGAGGGTGGAAACCGCTGGTCTAACGGTCCTTCGCTCCGCGACTGGGGCATGGAGTTCACCGTCGGCTATCGCAAGACCCTGGCTTGCGGCCTTGGCCTTGACCTCAACGGCAACCTCGACTTCTACCGCAATCGCGTCACGAGCCTGCCTTCTTCGACAACAGGCTCTTACGCCCACACCGTGAAACAAAACCTCGTGGAGGCTCGTAAGCCTTATGGATCAATAGTGGGATACGTGGCCGACGGACTCTTCCAAACCAAGGAGGAAGCAAAAGCCTCTGGACAACCAAACGCCCGCGTGGGCGGCATCAAGTATGCTGACCTTGACGACAACGGCATCATCAACGAGAAAGACCAGACCTGGATCTACGACCCCGTGCCAGCCTTCTCTTACGGTCTCAACATCGACCTCACGTTCAAGGGCTTCGACCTGACAATGTTCTGGCAAGGCGTGGCAGGCGTGGACGTGTACAACAACCAGAAGTTCCAGACCGACTTCTGGAGCTGCACCGACGCCGGATCCAACAAGGGCAGCCGCCTGCTTGGCGCATGGACCACGGGCAACACGAGTTCTACCATCCCCGCGCTTACCACCAACAACACCGCCGACGAGGGACGCACGTCTTCCTATTTCGTGGAGAACGGCTCTTATCTCAAGCTCCGCACGCTGCAGCTCGGTTACAACTTGCCTGCCTCGCTGCTCAAGAAACTGTTGATGTCGAAGGCACGTGTCTACGTGTCTGGCCAGAACTTGCTCACCATAAAGAGCAGTGGCCTGACATGCTCCGACCCGGAGAACCCCAACTGGAACTATCCTTTGCCGACATCAGTGTCGTTTGGTTTGCAAATTGGTTTCTGAACAATCAACAAAAACATCCATTATCAATTATGAAAACTATTCATGTCAATATAAAGAGCATTGCAAAATCAGCCGTCGTGCTTTGCTTGTCTTCGCTGACACTTGCCTCATGCAATGATTTCCTCGGCTATACGCCCACTGCTGTCGTTGACGAGGACAAGGCGTATTCCGACCCCGACGGCATGGTGACAAGCGCATACGCCATGCTTGGCGATTGCTGGTACACTTATCCGTTCAACCTTTGGCCTTATGGCGACCTCGCGTCCGACGACTGCTTGAAAGGCGGCTCCGGCACGACCGACACCGATTATCACTCGGTGGAGATATTCTCGACCCTCACGCCGACCCTTGGCCATCTCGACGAGCTTTGGTACCGCCTCTATTGCGCCATATCGCGCTGCAACCGCGCGTTGGTATCGCTTGACGAGTACGGCGAGAGCAAGCTTGGCGCGGCCACTACAAAGCAACGCATAGCCGAGGTGAAGTTCCTGCGTGCCCACTTCTACTATAAGCTCTTCATGGTGTTCAACAAGATTCCTTGGATCGACGAGGAGGTCTACAAGAACAACCTGCAGGAGAAGACCCGCAACGACGCCCTGACACATGAGCAGCTGTGGGACAAGATAATCGGTGATTTCGAGACGGCCTACAACAACCTACCCGAGCAGCCTTCCGACGGTGGCGGCAGGGCCAACAAGGTGGCGGCGGCGGCCTATCTCGCCAAGTGCTACCTTCAGCGCGCCTGGGGCAACGGATATGAGGACAGCACGGGCGTGAACTTCATAAACAAGGACTACATGCAGAAGGTTGTCGACTACACCGACGTGGTGGCCAAGTCAAGATACGGCTATCTTGAGGATTATGGCGACATATTCCTTCCTGAGTATGACAACAGCAAGGAGAGCGTCTTCGCGGTCCAGGCAAGCGACTACGCCGACGACCACACCACGTTCGGACGCGGCAACTGGTCGAACGTGCTCAATGGCGCATGGAAGATGTGGTCGTGCGGTTGGGACTTCCAGAAGCCTTCACAGGACTTTGTCAACGCTTTCAAGACAGACAACGGACTGCCCGAGTTTGACGATTACTCCAAGACCAACGACCACCCAGTCAACGGCAAGCCGACAGCGCAGAAGTGGGACCCACGCTTGTTCCACACCGTGGGCATGCCCACGTTCCCTTACAAGTATGAGAAGAATTTTACCTTGACCACCGACAACTCGCGCACTCCAAACACTTACGGCTACTACACCACGCTGAAGTGCGTGCCACAACGCGGCAAGGGCGAGACCTACAATGGCTCTTGGCAGGCTTTCGCCATGAACGACTACGTGATACGCTACACCGACGTCATGCTCGACCGTGCCGAGGCTCTCATCGAGCTGGGACGACTGGAGGAGGCCCGCACCATCATCAACGACATTCGCCAGCGTGCGGCCAACTCAGTGAGCAAGCACATAGAATACGCTGCCGACCAATGCAAGATAAGCCTCTATCCCGACTCTTACTTCAAGGACAAGGAAACGGCACGCAAATGCCTCAGGTGGGAACGCCGACTTGAGACCGGACAGGAGCATGAGCGCTTCTTCGACCTGCGTCGTTGGGGAATGTTGTCGTCAACGCTGAACTCTTACTTCACTCGCGAGGTTAACGACTCTTACGACGGGCAAGTGTACGCGCAGTATTACAAGGACGCGCACTTCACGAAAGGCAAAAACGAGTTCTTCCCTGTGCCATACAACCAGATTTACTATATCCCAGGGCTCTATACCCAGAACAAGGGATATTGATCGGAACGTGATGACTTGAACAGGCTCTTCAAGTCCAACGGCCAGCATAGTCTTTTCACCATGGGCATTCCCACAAGATGCCCATGGCGACGTAAAGGCCAGGACACGGAAGAGAATCTGAAACTAACTACACTTCAATCTTAAATTACATTATCAGAACATTATATGACTATCCTACATAGATTTGCCTTTGTCTGCCTCGCGGCGCTTTTCAGCTTCAATGTCTCCGCGCAGACCCTAAAGCCCCAGGTGCTCAGCGACACGCAGGTGCTGCTCCGCGTGCCCACGGCCAAGAAATACCTCCTCATCCCGGTGGAGGAGAACGCCAACATGGATCACGTGCGCGTGATTTCTGACAACAACGTGGTGAGGGAGTTCAACGTGCGACTGTCGGTAAACAAGGCCGACTATTACGTGCCTCTTGAGGTGTCGGGCATCAAGGACGCGAAGAGCGTGCTTCTCGACATCAACTTCAACCGCAGCGACGCGGCACCATCGGCCAGCAAGGCCGCCACTACCGACTTCGCGTGCTGGAAGCTCATGAGTCTAAGCGACACTTTCGACGTGGCCAATCGCGAGGCGTTCCGCCCGATGTATCACCATACGCCGATATATGGCTGGATGAACGACCCCAACGGCCTCTTCTACAAGGACGGCTTGTGGCATGTCTATTTCCAGCGCAACCCATTCGGCTCGCAGTGGGAGAACATGACGTGGGGACATTCCACGTCCAACGACCTTGTGAACTGGACGTTTGAGGGCGACGCCATATTGCCCGACGCCCTTGGCACCATCTTCAGTGGATGCTCGGTGGTGGACAACGACAACACGGCCGGATTCGGCAATGGGGCGGTAGTGGCCTACTACACCTCCGCGGGAAAGGCGCAGATGCAGAGCATGGCGGTGAGCACCGACAACGGCATGACATTCAAGAAATGTGCCGACAACCCGGTGCTCGTGTCAAACATTCCCGACTTCCGCGACCCCCACATCTTCTGGCATGCAGCCACGCAGCGATGGATATTGATAGTGTCGGAAAAACAACACATGAAGCTGTTCTCTTCCAGCGACTTGAAGAATTGGAAGTTTGAGAGCGACTTCGGCGAGGGCTATGGCTCCCACGACGGTGTGTGGGAGTGCCCAGACCTGCTCGACATGGGCAACGGCCATTGGGTGCTGCTGTGCAACATCAACCCAGGCGGTCCTTGCGGCGGTTCGGCGACACAGTATTTCACCGGCACGTTCGACGGCCACAAGTTCACTTGCGACACCGACCCTACCGTAACCAAGTGGATGGACTGGGGCAAGGACCATTACGCCACGGTGACGTTCAACAACGCTCCTGACGGCCGCCACGTGGCGTTGCCATGGATGAGCAATTGGCAGTATGCCAACCAAGTGCCCACAAAGCAGTATCGCTCAGCCAACGGCATTCCACGCGACCTCGGCTACTTCGAGTATCAAGACACAGGCTATGTCAGCGTCACACCGTCGCAAGAGGTGATGGCAGCCTTCGCCAAGAAACCTACGGCGGGGCTCACCCAGGCTTGCAGGGTGGACGTGCAGCTTCGCGCCAACACCACCATAACGCTCTCCAACTCAAAGGGCGAAAAAGTGGTCATGACTTACAACGCGGCCGCGCAGACATTCACCATGGACCGCACGAAGAGCGGCGACGTGAGCTTCAGCACCGACTTCCCGGCCGTGACAAAGGCGCCAACGCGCGGACGAATCAAGACCTTGAGGATATTCATCGACAAGAGCAGCATAGAGGCGTTCGACGCTGATGGCAAGATGGCGATGACCAATATAGTGTTCCCCTCGGCGCCATACACTACGCTCAAGGTGAAAGGCGGAAGGGCAAAGGTCTATGCGTTGAAATAATAACATGCCTTCTTAAAAAAATACGGCCTTGAATGCAAGGCCGTATTGAGTTTTTTATTAAATTTGCGACATCTTTTTATTAAACTTGTGGCATCGGGCGATGATGAATCGCGCGGTTGCGGAAAACCAATCACATCTTTAAACTTCAAAATCATCATTAAAAAACAATGGAAAACAATAATCAGCAACAGAATGTCGTGACGCAGACCTCCAGGTTTGCCATGATTTCCGTGATGCTTTGCTTCTTCGCCATGGGCTTCGTTGACCTTGTCGGCACGGCCTCCAACTATGTGAAGCAAGACCTTGGCCTTAGCGACACCTTGGCCAACTTCCTGCCGTCTCTCGTCTTCTTCTGGTTCCTAATCTTCTCGGTGCCCACCGGCGTGCTGATGAACAAGATAGGCCGCAAGAAGACAGTCATGCTCTCGCTCATCGTTACTTTTGTGTCTTTGCTGTTGCCCATCTTCTCGGAGAGTTTCCCCGTGATGCTCGTCTCGTTCTCGCTTCTCGGCATAGGCAACACGCTCATGCAGACATCTCTCAACCCGCTTGTCTCTCAACTCGTGAAGGGCCACTTGGCCTCCACGCTCACCTTTGGCCAGTTCATCAAGGCCATAGCCTCTTTCCTGGCTCCCATCATAGCCTCGTGGGGTGCCGCGGCCACCATTCCCGACTTCGGGCTCGGTTGGCGCGTGCTCTTCCCAATCTACATGGTGGTTGGCATACTCGCGTCGGTCTTGTTGCAGGCCACTTCCATAAAGGAAGAGAAAGGCGACAATGAGACGGAGGCGGAGAGCAAGTCGCTCAGCCGCGACTATATCGACACGTTCAAGCTTTTGGGCAACCCATACGTGCTGTTGTGCTTCTTCGGCATCATGTGCCACGTGGGCATAGACGTGGGCACCAACACCACGGCGCCAAAGCTCTTGCAGGAATACGCCGGCATGGCCCTCAACGACGCGGCATGGGCCACGAGCCTCTACTTCATCTTCCGTACGCTTGGCTGTCTGACGGGCAGCTTTTTCCTCCGCGTTCTGAAGACGCGCACGTTCTTCATAATCTCCGTTGTCATGATGGCCTTGAGCATGGCTTGCATGTTCATGGGTGCCACGGGTGCCGCCGACACCGCCAAGCTGTGGCTCTACGCCGGCATAGCCTTGGTGGGTTATGGCAACAGCAACGTCTTCTCCATGTGCCTCTCTCAGGCCATGCTCTATATGCCGGAAAAGAAAAACGCCATTAGCGGACTCATGATAATGGGGCTTTTCGGTGGCACCGTCTTCCCGCTTGTCATGGGCGTGGCCAGCGATGCCATGGGCTCGCAGCTTGGAGCCGTGGCGGTGATGACCGTTGGCGTGGTATATCTTCTTGCCATTATAAAGCAGATAAAGTATTAAGCAAACAATAAAAACAAATATCTATATGGGAAAGATAATAGGTTTGGGAGAGGTGCTCTACGACGTTCTCCCACAGGGTTCTAAACTTGGTGGCGCTCCCGCCAATTTCGCTTATCATGCCAGTCAGTTCGGATTCGAGGCCATGGCGGTGAGCGCGGTGGGCAACGACGTGCTTGGCGACCAGGCGTTGGCAACGTTCGACAAGAATGGACTGAAATATATCATACCGCGCGTGTCATACCCAACGGGCACGGTCAATGTCTCTCTCGACGCTGAAGGCGTACCGACTTACACCTTCACGCCAAACGTGGCTTGGGACCACATTCCATTCACTCCGGAGATGCAGGCTGAGGCAAAGAAAGCCTCTGCCGTGTGTTTCGGCTCATTGGCGCAGCGCAGTGAGGAGTCGAAGAAGACCATCATGAGCTTCATTGACGCCACGCCAAAGGATTGCCTGAAGATTTTCGACATCAACCTCCGTGGCAATTTCTACGATAAGGAGACCATACAAAATGGCATTCGCCATTGCGACATCCTGAAGATCAACGACGAGGAACTCGTGGTCCTTGGCCGTCTCTTTGGCTATCCTGGCCTTGACATCGAGGAGAAGTGCCGCATAATACTGCATCGCTACAACTTGCGCATGATCGTGCTCACCTGTGGCACCAACGGCAGTTATGTTTTCGCTCCTCACGATTTCAAGAGCTACCAGCCAACACCTAAGGTGGAGGTTGCCGACACCGTGGGTGCCGGTGACTCGTTCACGGGTTCGTTCACGGCGTCGATACTCTCGGGCAAGACCATTGAGGAGGCTCACGCGTTGGCGGTAAAGGTCAGCGCCTATGTATGCACCCAGGAAGGCGCCATGCCTAAGTTGCCTGCCGAATTCACGAATAAATAACGCGACAACCATATTTCGGCTTCATGCTGAAAACCCAAAAAGCAGGGCTGAGTTCCAATCGGAATTCAGCCCTGCTTTTTGGGGTTATGACGGAGTGAGGCGTCACTGTAAGAGCGACTTGATTTCCCCTTCTGTCAATCCAGTGTACTTCACTATAATATTTATTGGCATGTTGTCGGCAATCATGTCACGGGCCGTTGCCAAGGCCTTGGCTTTCTCGCCTTCCGCCTTTGCGCGTTCGGCATCAGCTTGCGCGCGTTCGGCGTTTGCTTGCGCGCGTTTTGCTTCGGCTTGGGCTTCACGCAGTTTTGTTTGTACCTCGTCAACCTTGTTGAGGGCTTGCTGAAGTTTTTTGTTGGCTCGTTCCACGGCCCCCACCAATGTGCGCTCAGTGCTCACGGCATCCCAAAAGTGCTCGTAGCCTGCCATCTGCGCTTCGGTGAAGGCCGACTCTCTCACTATGTCGAGTGCCTTGCACGTGTCGGGATTCTCAAGAAGCTCGGCTGGAGCCTGGCGAGTCTTCTCGTCAATCTCCGTGAGGTAGCGCAGCCATAACACCATCATCTTCTTGTCGTGGAATGAATGCGGCTTGAACTTAGGAAGTTCTATGAAGATGAGGTGCATCTCGTCGATGGTTTGGTCAGGGTTCTTGACGTCCATCACTCCATAGTCGTGATAGAAGTCCTCGGTGTCGTCGCGGAAAGTGTCGTTGACAAGGTTCAGCGAGTACACGGGCTGGATGTCTTCGTAATGATCGCCCTTGTCCAATTGCCGCGAATATGCTTTCGTGGCATTGAGCAGCACGCGTTTCATGAAAGCGGGCGTCCATATCATCTGCATCTCAACGAGAAACTGGCGACCGCGCGCGTCGCGGCAGCGCACGTCGACGATGGTGTCCTTTTTCAACGGGTGGTCGGGAATGAGCTCCGGTTCAAGGTATTCAATCCACTCCACTTGTCCATTGTCGGGAAGTGGGAGCATGGCGTTGAGGAAACTTATCATTAGCTCCTTGTGCTCACCGAAGACTTTCTTGAACGTGAGGTCTGCCTTGGGGTCAAGATATATAGCCATAGCTAACTCGTTTTTATCATTATATCGTGTACGTGGTCAGTATGTCGCAAAGTTATTAATAATATTTGATATGCGGGAATAATTGTCAATGAAAAAAGCCGTGTAGTCGCTGATTATACCTATCTTTGCAATAATAACCTATGACATAATTTTAAGTAACGATGAAAAGTCACAATAATATGTTTTCAGCAAGTGTTTGCAAGGCGTTTCTCTTGTCAGCCATGGGAGTGGCGCTGCTCGTGCCGTCGCAAGTGTCGGCCAATGTCACGGTCGTGCCTGTTGAGGCTCGGTCGGCAAGTGTCAATGGGCATGGCATGACGGTCTTTTCCAACCGCGACGCGCAATACCGCATTCCGTCGATAGTGGAATGCAAGTCGGGCAAGTTGATTGCCTTTACCGATCATCGTTACGACAACAAGGACATTGGCGGTGGCCGCCACTTGGACATCGTGATGAAGACCAGCCAGGACAAGGGCGCCACGTGGAGCGCTCCTGAGCAGATGGTGGCAAAGGGCGGCAATGGCGTGGCCACAAGCTTCGACTGCGCCCATGGCGACGCGGCTACCGTCGTAGACAGGAAGACGGGCAGGATACTGCTGATGTGCGCCTCTGGCGGAATAGGCTATTGGGAATCGTCGCGCAAGAAACCGATAATGATGGGAAGATATTACAGCGACGACGAGGGCAAGACATGGAAAGGCGAGGAAGTGACCTGCCAAATCTATGACTTGATGCCAGACATGGAGTCGGCCTTCTTCACCAGTGGCAGGATATGCCAGAGCAAGCAGATCAAGGTCGGTAAGTATTATCGCGTCTATACGGCGTTGGCCACTCGTCAAGGCAACAGGATATTGTATAGCGACGACTTCGGCAAGACGTGGGCGGTGCTTGGCAAGAACGTGGCCGAGTCGGCCCCACGTGGCGATGAGGCTAAGATAGAGGAGCTGCCCAATGGCAACGTGTTGCTTAGCAGCCGCGTGATGGGCGGCAGGTTTTTCAATGTTTATTCTTACGCCGACAAGAAGTCAGCCACGGGCTCTTGGGGCAAGGTGGCGATGTCTGGCGCGGCCAACCACGGCGTTGTCGCCAAGAAAAACGCTTGCAACGGCGAGGTGCTCCTGGTGAATGCCAAGAAGAACGGCAAGAAGGTGAAGCTTCTGCTTCAGAGCGTTCCTTGCGGGCCAAACCGCGTCAACGTGGGAATATATTACAAGGCGTTGAACTCTCCGGCCGACTATGCCACGCCTGAGGCCATAGCCAAGGATTGGGAAGGCTGCTATCAGGTCAGCGACACCACGTCGGCCTACTCCACGATGGTGCAGGGCAAGGATGGCAGCATATTCTTCCTGTTGGAGGAAAACGCCTTCCGTCACCCGGAGACCGAGCCAGACGACTATTATGACATCAGGTTCGATAAGTTGAGCATAGGCCAAATAACCAACGGTCAATACAAATAGAAGAAGACCATATCGCGTGCCCTCATGAAACAGTCCCAGGGAAGATTGTCGGCAAGCTTCACCCAGCGGTTGGACTTGCTCAAACCCGAGAGAGACTCTTGAAGCTCAAACAGCTCGTGATTGTGGTATTGGGAGTAGTATTTCATGTCGATTCTTGTTGATTTTAACACCCAAAGGTAATCATTTCCAGTGAACTACGGAAATATATTGAAAGATAATTTATTGAAATTCAATTAGTTGTATTTAACCCAAATCGGTCATTAGGATTTCTCTGTGTCGTACGGCAAAGAGAAATC
>ERZ1023658.27-NODE-27-length-76232-cov-13.034407_pt1 | contig 76232 bp, 58 predicted proteins | sample MGYA00380339_ERZ1023658 | MGnify/ENA primary metagenome ERZ1023658 (study PRJEB33179, sample SAMN07448981) | human gut metagenome | biome: Human-gut; feature: Human associated habitat; material: Faeces | host: Homo sapiens | place: India: Bhopal | collected... | reverse complement strand
CTTCAGTGGCGGTGGCAGCTTTGGCGGGGGCAGCTTTGGCGGCGGCGGCGCTGGCGGTGGCTGGTAAACTCGGCAGGGAACAGCATGTCGCCAACATACATCAATTTCGTGATTTCAATTGACAAAACGTAACCATAAAGAAAAAAGATTATGAAGAAGAGTAATGTTATACTATTGGCTGTCGTGGCAGTCATCCTGCTTGTGTGCTTTGGTGCCTGCGGCGCTTACAACGGCATGGTGGACAAGCAAGAGGCCGCTACCACGGCGCTGGCCGACGTGCAGGCCACTTATCAGCGTCGCGCCGACCTCATCCCCAACCTCGCCAAGACGGTGCAGGCCTATGCCAAGCACGAGAAGGAGACCTTTGAGGCGTTAACCAAGGCACGCGCCTCGGTGGGTCAAGTGAAGCTCGACGCCAGCAACCTCACGCCCGAGAAGCTCAAGCAGTTTGAGGCCGCGCAGGGCGAGATGTCCAACGCGCTTGGCAAGCTGATGCTCGTGGCGGAAAACTATCCGGAACTAAAGGCCAACGAGAACTTCCACAGTCTGCAAATACAGCTTGAGGGTACGGAAAACCGCATCAACGAGGCACGCCAGCAATACAATGCAGCGGTGCAAGCCTACAACCAGTCGGTGCGCCGTTTCCCGAATGCCATCTTCGCCGGAATGTTCGGATTCGACAAGATGGAGAAGTTTGAGGCTGCCGCAGGCTCCGAGAAGGCTCCCACTCTCAACTTCGACGAGTAGGGCCTTGCCCGGCTTGGGCGCTGTACGCGTTCCAAGCCCGACGACTGTTGCCGCCTTGCTTGATTAAAAGCCTTACAAAAAATAGAACAGATGCCCGGCAAGGGCAATCGATAATGCCAAACGCTCAGTCCAGCGTTTGGCATTTTTTTGGTTTCGGCACAAAGCCCAGTATGGCCACGAGGCAGCATCGACAACGCCACGCATACCGTCGACTTATAACTCCTCGCGGTCCCCGGCTGTTACCTCGAGAATCGCGGCAGCCATGGAGTCGGCGCACTGCACGATGCAGCACAGTGGGTATTCCTGCCTTGCCGTGTCGTAGCACCGCTGGTCCTCGTAGGAGTTCATGTTCAGCCCGAAAGCGCCCATGTGCCATCTTATGGCGAGCATCTCGTCGTCGTGCAGGTCGAGGCCGCTGAGCAGAAGCATCATCACCGACTTCTCGCCATGACCCATCGGGAAGTCCTTGTAGCTGACGTTGTATCCCTCGGCATCCTCCCATTGTCCGAGCTTGTTCTTGTGCTTCTTTATTGTCTTCTTGTAGATGTCGGTCTTGCAGACATCGTGGAGCAGCGTGGCTATTATCACGCTCTCACGCTTCACCTCGCCAGCCGAGGCACCGTCAAGGTTTTTCAAGCCTTCGTAGATCATCAGGCCCGCCTTGCACGTGTTGAGGCTGTGTTGGCACAGGCCGCCTTCAACGTTGAGGTGATGACCTGCCGATGCCGGCGCTTCAAAAAATCCGCCTTTCTCAAGATCCTCGATAACATAGTCGATGCCATCGCGCTTCGTTGAGCGCAACAGGGTCTCAAACTCCTCCTTGTTCTTCTCCTTGTCTATTGCCATTATTGTCTATTTTTACTTATTGTTGCCTAAGCATCGTGCAAAATTAATAAAATTGCGAAATAGAAGAAAAAATCACGAGCCAAAACATTGCCGTATCAGCTAAAATATGTAACTTTGCACAGAATTTGAGTCCGTGGAGGCTAAAACAAGTGGCGACACTATTACGTCGTCCGCCTTGCGGAAAAACCGTTTATAATAAACAAAATGTACGCAATCGTAGAGATTAACGGTCAGCAGTTCAAGGCAGAGGCAGGCAAAAAGCTTTTTGTCAATCACATCAAGGATGTTGAGGCCGGCAAGACTGTTGAGTTCGACCGTGTGCTGCTCGTCGACAACGACGGTGCCGTAACAGTCGGCGCGCCTACAGTGGAAGGCGCAAAGGTTGTCGCTGAGGTGGTTAACCCACTCGTTAAGGGCGACAAGGTAGTGGTGTTCAAGATGAAACGCCGTAAGGATTACCGTGTGAAGAATGGTCATCGCACTCACTTCACAGAGGTAGAAGTAAAATCAGTTAACGCTTAAAACAGGAGGTAAAACAAGATGGCTCACAAAAAAGGTCAGACCAGTTCCCGTAACGGTCGTGAATCAGCAGCTCAGCGTTTAGGTGTTAAGATTTGGGGTGGCCAGAAGATTGTTGCCGGCAACATCATTGTTCGCCAGCGTGGCAACAAGCACTTCCCAGGCGAGAATGTGGCACAGGGCAAGGACGATACTTTGTATGCCTTGACCGACGGTGTGGTTTACTTCCACAAGGGTGCCCGCGACAAGAGCACGGTATCTGTGCTCAGCCCTGAGGCTTACGCAGCTAAGACAAAGAAGGCTGACGCTTAACGTTAATAAGTCGTTAAGATAATTTTCAAAACTTATTCCAAACAAACATAGAAGCCTGTTCCCAGTGGGAGCAGGCTTCACCCGTTTATATACCTTCATCAGCTGAGCGGCAACAGGCTCCCACCTTGAAATGTAAAATATTATTGCCAAAATTTAACACTTGGGAACAGCCACATTTAGAGCGAAAAAACTGCTTGAAAATGCCTTGCCAGCGCGTTTTCTACCATGATTTTTTGCCGTTACACCGTAATGGTGTTGCGATTGCACCGTAACGGCGACGCGATTACACCGTAATGGCGACGCGATTGCACCGTAACGGCGACGCGATTACACTGTAACGGCGACGCGATTGCACCGTAACGGCGACACCTAAAAACCGCAAAAAATACAACCGCTTGATATTTAAGGATTTATAAAAATGGCCAAGAATCGCATAATTTCGACCAAAGAGACACGTGGTTGAAAAAAAACGATTCTCAGACGACCTTTTGTAAAATATTATTATCAACAAAAAACGGTGTTCACTGTGGATGCCGCCCCTGCAATACATGGAAAACGCCCGAAGTGTCCGTTTGGGAGTGCTTCGGGCGTTGTTGTTTTAATCCTCGTCTGGGATGATGAGCTTGTAGCCTTGGCCGTGGATGTTGATTATCTCAACTTGGTCATCGTCCTTGAGGTGCTTGCGCAGCTTGGTGATGTACACGTCCATGGAACGCGCGTTGAAATAGTTGTCGTCTATCCAGATGGTGCGCAGGGCGTCGTTGCGCTTCAGAATCTCGTTGGCGTGGGAGCAAAGCAGGGAGAGGAGCTCGTTCTCCTTTGTCGTGAGCTTTGTTTGCTTCTGGCCGATGGTGAGGAGCTGCTTCTGCGTGTCGAACATGTACTTGCCAATCTTGTACTTTGTGCTCTCACGGTTCTTCTTGCCCTTCACGCGGCGGAGGATGGCCTCAACGCGCTTAACCAGTTCTTCCATTGAGAAAGGCTTGGTGATGTAGTCGTCGGCACCCTTGTCGAAACCTTCCAGCACGTCCTCTTTCTGCACGCGAGCCGTGAGGAATATGATTGGCACCTGCGAGTTGATTTGGCGAATCTCGCCAGCCAGCGTGAAACCATCCTTCTTTGGCATCATCACGTCGAGGATGCAGATGTCGTATTTGTCTTTCTGAAACTCGCGGAAACCAACTTCGCCATCAGGGCAGAGCACAGCGTCGTAACCTTTGGCGATGAGATATTCGCACAACAATGTTCCGAGGTTCTCGTCGTCTTCGCAAAGCAGAATCTTTGTTTTCTCTTCCATAGTATTTACTGTTTTAATGTTATTGTTCTATATTAATGTATATTATGTTGCCAACGGCGGGTGTTAACGTGTCACTCACGTTGTGAGACCATTGACCGTGTTTAGTCCTCGTCGTGAATCACGGGCAGCTTGATGGTGAACGTAGAGCCTTTGCCGTATTCGCTGTCAACCTTAATCTCACCGTCGTGCAGGTCAACGACCTTCTTCACATAGGCGAGGCCGAGGCCAAAGCCCTTCACATCGTGCACGTTGCCCGTGCCTACGCGGTAGAACTTCTCGAATATCTTTTTCAAGTCGTCTTTCTTTATTCCCTTGCCTGTGTCGTGAACCGAGAGATAGAGCCATTTGTCGTCGTTCCATGTCTTGAGGTAGATGTTGACAGGCTCGTCGGTCTTGCGATACTTCACGGCGTTGTCCATGAGGTTGAATATCACGTTCTGGAAGTTCACCTCGTCCACGTAGATGTCTGAGTCCACGGCCCCGATGTCCACGTTTATCTTTCCGCCCGTGTGCTCCACGCGGAGCGAGAAGCTGTTGGCTATCGACTCCACCATCTCGTTGAGGTCGAGGTGCTTCTTCTTGAACGACGACTTCTTGCGGTCGAACATCGACATCTGCAGCACCTTTTCCACGAGGAAGCGCAGGCGCTTGGTCTCGTCGGTGATGACACCCACCAGGTGTTTCCTCATCTTCTCGCTCTTCGTCACGCTGTCGTCGTTGAGCATCTGCGTGGCGAGCGATATGCTGGCGATAGGTGTCTTCAGCTCGTGTGTCATGTTGTTCACGAAGTCGTTTTTAATCTCGTTGTATCGCTTCTGCCTGAACACTAACACGAGGGTGATGATAAACGTCACGAGAAGGATGAGCGTGAAGAACACACTGGGTATCATGAACTTGATGCTCGAGAAGATGTAGCTGTTGATGTCGGGGAAGTGAACCTTCACCACGCCCATCTTCGATGACGGGTCGTTGCGGAAAAGCACCTGGGTGTAAGTGAACTCCGAGCCTTCGTCGCTGTAGTCGGGGCAACGATACACCTCACGCCCGTCTTGCGTGGTCACTATGAAGTGGTAGTGTATGTTCACGCCGTTGTTTATCAGTTCGGCCTTTATGTCTTGGTCCAGTATCTTGAAGTTGACACGCTCCTTCAATGGCTTGTCGGAGGCGGAATAGAGCATGTTCATCACAACCTCGTCGACCAATGCCTTCTGGTAGACGTATCTGTTTTTCACGATCTCTTGCAACGAGCGGCTCGCGGCGTTGTTGGAGTTCTTGTCGTTGATGAGAATCATGGCCTTCGGCATCTTCACCGGGTTGTCCATCTTCATCTTCATGCGGAAGGTGAGATAGTTGGAGCCGCGGAAGCTGTTGGCCGTCCGACGCGATGATGAGTCGGCGGCGTCCTTTTGCGCGCCAGCGGAACCGTTGCCTTGATTGTTTTCCTTCCTCTCCGTCTCCCTTACGTCTTTCTCCAGATACCTTAAAGTCTCATTCAGCTCAAGGTTGCGAGAGGCTTGATAGAGGGCGCGGTTCACGCTTTCGTCAAACTGCTCCTTCTTCATGTTTGCCATCTCGCGTATGTACGTGAGTTGCAAAAAGAGCAGCAAGATGAACGACAGTCCCATGATGACCGCTATTGTCCATATCGTCTTCTTTTTCATGTCGCAAAGATACTAATTAACTTAATTGCTTAACATTTTAGTGTTAACTATTTGTTGCGTGTTTGCTTGTTTTAACGTAAAAACGCCAGTTATGTCATATATTACCATAAACAAAGAACCGTCATTATCCTTTTTATTGAGGATTGCGGATGGGCGTCAGCCAAATGCTCATTGTCTCGTCAGACTCGATGAGGTTGATGATATTGTACGGCATCTGATTGTCACCTCCCCACGGGATGTACTTCATCTTGTCGTTGATGATGATTGGTGCGATGTTGTGCTCCTCCTTGAAGACTTCAGATGTCTTGGAGGTGAAAGCTGCGGAGGCGTGGGTGCCGGGGATGTTATGGACGGATGTAAATGTTAGTGTATCGGGCATAATATGTTGTTTTTGAGGCAAAGATATAGACGTTATGGCTATACTGAAAAGACATCAAATAATCAACTGGAATAGCAGATTGAGTATAATTTAAAAAGACTTTAATAGTAATTGGTAGTACAGAATAGTATAAGACGATACAAATTATGGCTGATTTTAGAATATTTAAGTTTGGCAATTTAGTTAAATGCCGTTAAAATGCTACCTTTGCAAGATAATGTATAATGTCAATTAAAGGTAGAATTTACAGAAACAATTAAATCATAAAGATGGAGCTTCCTAAACAAATAAACAATATAAATGAACGAGTGGTAGACGACCTGAAGACGCGGTTGTCTGCCAGCAGTCGTATTTGTGTGGCTGCAGCTTCGTTTTCGATTTATGCTTTCGAGGCACTAAAGAAGGAACTGGAAAGCATAGAGGAACTCCGCTTTATTTTTACCTCGCCTACATTTGTCAAAGACAAAGGCAAGAAGGAGAAACGTGAGTTTTTCATTCCCAAGCTGAATCGGGAGCGCAATCTTTACGGCACCGATTTTGAAATCCGTCTGCGCAACCAGCTTTCACAGAAAGCTATAGCAAAAGAGTGTGCAGAATGGATAAAGCGCAAAGTGCGCTTTAAGAGCAATTCCACAGGCGACATTATGGGCGGTTTTCTGCATGTAGCAGACAACAGCCAGCACGTATATCTGCCGTTCAACGAGTTTACCTCAACAGAATTAGGATGTGAGCGCGGCAATAGTGTTTACCAAATGGTAAATGTCTTGCCGTCACCCACTGCAGAAGCATATCTGAAGATATTCAATGAGCAATGGGACAATGAAGATAAGTTTTCTGATGTCACCAACAAAGTATTGGAGTACATCGAGACAGTGTATCAGGAGAACTCTCCGGAATACATATATTTCATAGCTCTTTATAATATCTTCCATGAGTTTTTGGACGACATATCAGAAGATGTACTGCCCAACGAGCGTACAGGTTTTAAGTCAAGTATCGTATGGAACAAGCTCTATAACTTTCAGAAAGATGCTGCCCTTGCCATCATCAACAAGCTTGAAAAATACAACGGCTGCATCCTTGCAGATAGTGTAGGACTTGGTAAGACATTCACAGCCCTTGCAGTGATAAAGTATTACGAGAACCGCAACAAGAGCGTGCTCGTACTTTGCCCAAAGAAGCTGAACGATAACTGGCAGACATTCCGTGCCAACTATAAGAACAACCCTATCGCAGGCGATCGTTTGCGCTATGATATATTGTTCCATTCCGACCTGTCACGCGACCGTGGCTTAAGCAACGGTCTTGACTTGGAGCATATCAACTGGGGAAATTACGACCTTATCGTAATTGATGAGAGCCACAACTTCCGCAATGGCGGAAACGTTGACGAGGAGGAACTTGACGACGAAGAAGAGCCATGCAAGGAAAACCGCTATCAGCGTTTGATGAACCGCGTCATCCGTTCCGGCGTGAAGACAAAAGTGCTGATGCTCAGTGCCACCCCGGTAAACAACCGCTTCAATGATTTGAAAAATCAGTTGCAGCTTGCCTATGAAGGCAGAGCCGACTACATCAATGAAGCTCTTGGATTAGACAAGAGCATTGATGATGTATTCCGCAACGCACAGACAGTATATAACAAATGGGCAAAGCTGCCTCCTGAGGCACGCACCACAGAACGCTTGCTGAATGATTTGAGTTTTGACTTCTTCCAGATGCTTGATGCGGTGACAATCGCACGCAGCAGAAGTCACATCACTAAGTATTACGACACCAAAGATATCGGCGAGTTTCCGAAGCGCCTGGCACCTATCTCACGTCGTCCTAAGCTGACAGACCTCAATAGCGCCATCAACTTTCGTGACATTGCCAACACCCTCGACACCCTTTGCCTTGCCATCTATACACCGTCGCTCTATCTGTTCGACAGCGTAAGAAGCGACTATGCAATTGACTTCAATGGTGAAGGCTTATCCATTGACGGACGAGAAAAGGGACTTCGTAAGCTCATGGCAACGAACCTCTTGAAGCGCCTTGAAAGTTCGGTAAACTCCTTCCGCCTGACATTGCAGCGAATTCAGGAATACATTACGAAGACGATAAAGCTAATAGACGACTATGAAGAGCGACGTGGAAGTGCAAGCATCGACATAAGTGAGTTTTCAGATGATATGGATAGCAGCGAAGGCGACACCGATCCGTTTGCCACCAAGAAGTCGAAGATAAGCCTTGCCGACATGGACACCACCAGCTGGCGCCGTGACCTTGCTTCAGATTTGGAAAAACTTGATTTGCTCTTACTCATGCTTTCCGACATTACACCGCGCCACGACAGCAAGCTGCAGATGCTTATTGAGGATTTGAAACACAAGTTTGAAAATCCGATAAACCCCGGCAACAAGAAAGTGCTTATTTTCACAGCCTTTGCCGATACAGCCAACTATCTGTATACCGAACTTGCAGACAAAATAAAGGAAGATTGCGGACTCAACACCGCCCTAATTACTGGAACGACAGATGGACGATGCACAATAAAGAAATTCCCGTTGAGCTTCAACAATGTCCTCACCTACTTCTCACCGATCTCTAAGGACCGTGCATCCATCTATCCGAACGCGAAGGAGGATATAGATGTGCTTATAGCCACCGACTGCATCAGTGAGGGACAGAACCTGCAGGACTGCGACTATCTCATAAACTATGACATCCACTGGAACCCGGTGCGCATCATCCAGCGTTTCGGCCGAATAGACCGTATCGGCTCGCGCAACAAGGTGATCCAGCTTGTGAACTATTGGCCCGACATGGAGCTTGACGATTACATAAAGCTCAAAGGACGCGTGGAGAGCCGAATGAAAGCCACGGTGCTTACCTCCACCGGCGACGACAACCTGCTTTCCGACAACGAGAAGGGTGATTTGGAATATCGCCGTAACCAGCTGAAGCGCCTTCAGGAGGAAGTAGTGGACATCGAAGATATGGACACCGGCATCAATATCATGGACTTGGGACTGAACGAGTTTCGCCTTGATTTGCTGGCATACATAAAGGAGCATCCCGACATCGAGCACGCACCTTTCGGTATGAGTGCCGTAGTGGGGAGCGACAGCATGGCAAAACCAGGAGTGATGTTCATCCTGCGCAACCGCAACAATGCGGTAAACATCGACAAGAAGAACATGCTCCATCCGTTCTATATGGTATATGTGGGCGATGATGGCAGCGTGGTGTGCGACCATCTTCACCCCAAAAAGCTGCTCGATGTGATGCGCCATGTGTGCAAGGGCAAGCAGGAGTATGACCGCACGCTCTGCGCTGCCCTCAACAAGGAGACGAAGGACGGACGCGACATGCGCAAATACAGCGACTTGCTGCACTGTGCCATCGACAGCATTGTGAGCGTGAAGGAAGAGAGCGACATCGACAGCCTGTTTTCCGTAGGAGAAACCACCGCTCTACGAGGTGAGATCAAAGGACTGGATGATTTCGAGTTGATAACATTCTTAATCATTAGATGATATACTTTATTTATGACAAAGAGAGAAGCCCTTCAATTATTTGAAGAAAAGAAGATACGCTCTGTATGGGACGACAAAGAAGAGAAATGGTATTTCTCTATAGTGGATGTTTGTGCGGTGTTGACCGAACAACCAGACGCAGAACATGCGAGAAACTATTGGAAAGTATTAAAACACAGATTAATAAAGGAAGGCAACCAAACGGTTACAACTTGTAACCGGTTGAAATTGCGTGCAGCCGACGGCAAGCTCCGCTTGACGGATGTGGCTGATACAGAGCAACTGTTCCGTCTTATACAGTCCATTCCTTCTCCCAAGGCAGAGCCTTTCAAGTTGTGGATGGCACAAGTGGCGAGCACACGATTGGAGCAGATGCAAGACCCGGAGAAAAGCATCGACCAGGCTGTGATGGATTATAAGCGATTGGGATATTCAGACGCATGGATAAACCAGCGCATCAAGTCTATTGAGATAAGAAAAGAACTAACAGACGAATGGGCAAGAACTGGCGTTCAGCAGGGCATGCAGTACGCATCTCTTACAGACATCATCACTCGTGAATGGAGCGGAATGAGCACCAAGCAATACAAACAATTCAAGGGTCTGAAGAAAGAAAGTCTACGCGACAACATGACCAATATGGAGATTGCGCTCAATATGCTCGCCGAGGCTTCTGCCACAGAATTGTCTAAACAGCGCAATCCTCAGGGCTTTAACCAACAGAAGCGTGTGGCTAAGGATGGCGGAAGCGTAGCAAAAGTAGCACGCAATCAATTGGAGAAGAAACTCGGGCATGGAGTTATTACTTCAGCCAAAGCAAGCGACTATTTGCCCCCTGTTGAAAATGATAATATAATAGAGGAGCAATGATAGTATTTCCCAAGAGTACCCTTGTGGGCAAGCCTGTGCCTAAGACGGCGTTCTATAAGAACCTGGAGGTGAATGCCAAAATGAAGCAGCGCTTTGTCGACAGCGTAGAGAGCATCACGTGGACGGCGAAGCTGGCACCCTCCACGCTCAGTGTGGCAGACGGCAAGACGGTGCACGAGATTGCCGTGTTCCGCATCGAACTAAAAGGTGAGACCGTACCGACGGATGTGCTAGTCTTTATCGATCGCCAGATGCCTCGCCACACGCTCTTCTTGCTTCAGCACGATGACGCCTTCTGTCTGTTGGTGAACTACAAGGAATGGCATGATGCCGCTAACACCCGGTTTGATATAGTCAAGACTTTCCAAACAGGTTGGACTTCAGCCGATAAGCTGTCTTTATCGCTCGACGGGCAAGACATGGATGCAGTGTATTCAGCCATAGTAAAACAGGTGGCTGGTGCTGACATCACTTCCGTGGCAAAAGACATACATACTGCTGTGGCGCAGACGAAGGAGCAAGAGGCGTTGCGGCAAAAAATAGCTGCCCTCGAAGCTAAAATAGCTAAAGAGCGACAGCCAAAGAAGAAGTTTGAGTTGCACCAGCAACTTGTGAAACTGAAAGAAAACAATGAATAAATGACGACAATCATAAATATGAATGACGACATCGTTAAGCAATGATGAAGATAATGGGAATTCTTAAAAACGACAATAGAGACAATAGAGACAACAGGCTTCGCCTTGACAAGATTCTCCTTGTCTAAAAAGTTGTCTCTATTGTCTCTATTGTCGTTAAAAAATATGTCTATTGTCGTTAAACGACAATAATTTATAATGTAAAACCGAAACATAATGGACAAACTAAAAATGCAGACCGCTGATGGTGTGCAGGACAATATCAGCCGAATAGCCGAATTGTTCCCTGAATGCATCACAGAGGTTAAAACCCAACGGGGGGGGGTAAAACATTCCGTTGACTTTGACAAGCTGCGCCAGCTGCTGTCTTCCGATATTGTAGAAGGCAACGAAGAGCGCTATCAGTTTACTTGGCCCGACAAGCGCAAGGCTATCCTTGCTGCCAATGCCCCCATCAACGCCACGCTGCGCCCATGCCCGGAGGAGAGCGTGAACTTCGACACCACACAGAACCTGTACATTGAGGGCGACAACCTCGATGTGCTGAAATGCCTTAAGGAAACCTATCTCCATAAGGTGAAGATGATCTACATCGACCCACCTTACAACACCGGCAACGACTTTGTTTATGAAGACGACTTTGCGGAGTCGGCTGCAGAATATCTCGCCAACTCAGGACAGTTTGACGAGCAGGGCAACCGTCTGGTGACGAACACCGAGAGCAACGGACGTTTCCACACCGATTGGCTGAATATGATTTATCCACGACTGAAAGTGGCAAGGGACTTGCTGACTGAGGATGGAGTGATTTTCATTTCGATAGATGACCATGAAGTGGAAAATCTGAGGAAGGTATGCGATGAGGTGTTTGGAGAAAGTAATTTTGTCTATGAACTGTCAGTCATAAATAATTTGAATGGCAATGATAATTCCAGTGGCATGATGGAAACCCAAGAGTATTGTTTTATATATGCCAAGAACAAATCCTCTTTTACAATGGGAGTTCTCCCCTTAGAGGAAGAAGAGGCTAACGATTGGTATCAAGACGAAAATGGATATTGGAAAGTTGGCAGATGTCTCAAAGCTACAGGAATTAACGCTCCACGAGAGGCACGACCTAATTTGTTCTTCCCAATTTATATTGATGAGAAAAACATGGATTTTACGGTTGACGAGGAAAAAGCTGGTGCTGATTGGTACCATCTCATTCCCCTGACGGAAGGAAGGGAAATGAGCTGGTACTGGAGTAAGGAAACCTTTAGACGTGATAAGAATGATGTGATAATAAGAAAAACTCAAGAAGGTTACTCTTTGTATAAAAAACAACGACCATCGTTAGGAGATTTACCTTCAAAAAGAGGTAAAACAACTTTTTATAGTCCAAAGTATGCCAATGCAAATAGCAATGCAGAAATAAAAAAACTATTTGACGGTAAAAAAATCTTTGACTATACAAAATCAACGAACTTGATTAAAGATTTTCTTTCACTTGGAACAATCAGTAAAGACTCCCTTATTCTCGATTTCTTCTCAGGCTCCGCTACCACCGCTCACGCCGTTATGCAAATCAACGTCGAAGATGGCGGCAACCGCAAATTCATCATGGTTCAGCTCCCCGAACTGACCGATGAGAAAAGCGAAGCCTATAAAGCTGGTTACAAGAACATCTGCGAAATCGGCAAAGAACGCATCCGGCGTGCTGGTGCTAAGATAAAGGAGGAAAATCCTGAAAAGGCACAGCACCTCGACACAGGTTTCCGTGTGTTGAAGCTCGACAGCAGCAACATGAAAGATGTATTCTATTCACCGAAGGAGACGTCACAACTGGAATTGTTTAGATATGTAGACAACGTAAAGGACGACCGCACAAGCGAAGATCTTCTGTTCCAAGTGATGCTGGAGCTCGGTGCAACGCTCGATAGCAAAATAGAAGAGAGCAAAGTGGATGGCAAGACGATATTTAATGTAGGCGACGGCTATCTTGTGGCTTGCTTCGATCAGGACGTTTCCGATGATGTGGTGAAAGCCATTGCGAAGATGCAACCAACGTATGCCGTTCTGCGTGATACTGGCATGGCAGATGATGCCACGGCAACCAACTTCGAGCAGATCTTCAAGACATACGCGCCCAACACGACGGCAAGAATTTTGTGAGATGATTAAAACGACAATAGAGACAACAGGCTTCGCCTTGAAACAAGAAACTTATTGTAACAAAGTTGTCTCTATTGTCTCTATTGTCGTTAAAAAAATAATGATGATAATACGACTATATTATTCGTAATAAAATCGTATCTTTGTTCTTGACATATGTCAAAGTTAATAAAACAAGTGATATGGTAGGCATAAAAGAAAGCAAGGCTTACATGTATGACGTTGTGGGCGCTATATATGAAGTGCGTAAAGAAATGGGAGTTGGGCTTAATGAGAGTTGTTATCAAGAGGCGATGGAAATGCAACTCCAAGAAATAGGCGTGAGTTATAAACGCGAGATGGCGTTTAATCCCTACTTTCATGGAAAGAAGATGAAAGCTTCTTTTCGATTGGATTTCCTGTGCAAGAATAACATCATTGTTGAATGCAAAGCTGTTTCCGAACTCAATGAAAATCACAGGGCACAACTATTCAATTATATGCACCTTCTGAAATACCGTTACGGCATACTTGTGAATTTTGCGCCAAAATACTTTGAGATAGAACGCTACCTGTATGATGAAGATACGGATGAGATATTGAATATGTATGGAAATCCAATAAGCGCAGATGAGTGATAAAGAACGACAAGAAATAATTATGATAGCATGAAGATGTAATGGTGATTGAAAGGACATAGGAAACTATGTTTTTAAAGACGACAATAGAGACAATAGAGACAACAGGCTTCGCCTTGAAACAAATACATTGTCACAAAAGTTGTCTCTATTGTCTCTATTGTCGTTAAAAATTTCACAGTCGTTTAAAAACAATTGTAGTAAGAATAATGAAGTTAAAATTCAAGATACAACAATATCAGACCGATGCCGTGGAAAGCACCGTTGACATCTTTAACGGGCAGCCCAACCAGGGACTCTTGGACTACAAGATGGACCAGGGAAAGGTGTACGTTATTGACAACGGCAAGCGCATAGAGCAAAAAGGCATCGGTTTCAGCGAATATGACACAGGCTACAAAAACGGTGAGATAGTGCTTCCGGAGGATGAGTTGCTGAAGAACATCCATCAGATACAGACACAGAACAACATCCACCTTAGCAATGAGGTGATAAAGCGCCTTGGAGCCTGCCAGCTCGATATAGAAATGGAGACCGGTACTGGTAAGACCTACGTCTATATCAAGACGATGTTTGAGCTGAACAAACGCTACGGTTGGACAAAGTTCATCGTCGTAGTGCCAAGCATTGCCATACGTGAAGGAGTGAAAAAGAGTTTCGACATAACCCAAGACCACTTCATGGAGCTTTATGGCAAGAAGGCACGCTACTTCGTTTATAATTCGGACAACCTCAATCAGATAGACACCTACTCGCAGAGTGCCGACATCTCCGTGATGATCATCAATACGCAGGCGTTTAACACCTCGATGAAAGAAGGTGCCAAAAACAAGTATGCCCGTATCATATACGACAAACGCGACGAGTTTGGCTCACGCCGACCCATCGACGTGATAGCAGCCAACCGCCCAATCATCATATTGGACGAACCGCAGAAGATGGGCGGCGCAGCCACACAGACAGCGTTGGCACGCTTCAACCCATTGTTCACGCTCAACTATTCGGCCACACATCGAGAGACCCACAACCCCGTGTATGTGCTCGATGCGCTGGATGCCTACAACCAGAAGTTGGTGAAGAAGATAGAGGTGGTGGGCTTCGAACTTCGCAACCTCAAAGGCACGGAAAGCTACATCTATTTCGACAGCGTCGTCCTGTCGAAGAACGAGCCTCCGATGGTGCGCATGGAGATAGACGTGCAGAGCAAGAGCGGCAACATCAAGCGAGCCTACAAGAATGTAGGCGAAGGCGACGACCTCTTTTATCTTTCCGGAGAAATGGAGCAGTATCGTGGCTATATGTTGACAGAAATTGACCCTTTGCGCGGCAAAGCTATCTTTAGCAATGGCGTAACGCTAAACGTGAAGGATATTCAAGGAAATATCACTGCCGACCATAAGGCACGCATCCAGATACGCGAAACCATCAAGGCACACTTCCGTAAGGAGTCTGCCTTGTTCAAGCGTGGCATAAAGTGCCTTTCGCTGTTCTTCGTGGATGAAGTGGCAAACTACCGCCAGTATGATGAAGACGGCAACCAGCAGTTGGGACGCTATGGTGAGATATTCGAGCAGGAGTATATGGCGGAACTGGCTAACAATCAGAATATGTTCGACCCTGACTATATGGCATACCTTGGAAGCATATCAGCCCACGCCACCCATGCCGGATATTTCTCTATAGACAAGAAAGGCCATGCAATAAACAGCTCTGTAAAGCGTGGCAGCGACCAGAGCGACGATATTTCTGCATACGACCTTATCTTAAAGAACAAGGAACGGCTGCTCAGCCTCGACGAGCCTGTGCGCTTCATCTTCTCACATTCGGCTCTTCGTGAGGGTTGGGACAATCCGAACGTGTTCCAGATATGTTCGCTGCGCCAGTCGAACAGCGTTTCACAGAAACGCCAGGAGGTAGGCCGTGGTTTGCGCTTGTGTGTAGACAGGCATGGTGTACGCCAAGACAACGACGCACTTCCGGAAGAAGTGCATAAGGTGAACCGGCTTACTGTAATAGCCAGCGAAGGATATGCAACCTTTGTGGCTGACTTGCAGCGCGACATCAAGCAAGACCTCTACGACCGTCCGACAAAGGCAGACGTTGACTTCTTCACTGGTAAAATCGTGACCTGCGATGATGGATCTAAGTACACCATCACGAAGAATGACGCACAAGATATCTACTATCAGTTGCGCACGAAGAACTATATCACCAAGGAAGGAGAGGTAACGGAAATATTCCGCAAGGCTTGTGCCGAAGAAACCTTGTTGCCTTTGGAAGATGAGTTGCAGCCCATGAGCAAATCGGTAATGAGGCTTGTTCAGAGCATCTACGATCCGAGCGTATTGAAGGATATGATTGATGATGGCAGCAAGACGACAACGCCCGACAACAAGCTCAACGACAACTTCATGAAGAAGGAGTTTCAGGAACTTTGGCGACGCATCAATCACAAGTATGCCTACACGGTCAGCTTCGACAGCGAGGAACTTATTGAAAAAGCGGTTGCCGCAATAAACAAAGAACTGGAGGTAACCCAGTTGAGCTATGTAGTGACACGAGGCGAGCAAAAGGACAATGCCTCGCTCGACGACATGAAGCACGGCGAAATGATGCGCCAGCAGGAAAGTGCAACAGAGAAACTGAAAACGGATATTGTAAGCAATGTGCGCTATGACCTGTTGGGCAAGATAAGCAGCGCTACTCGTCTGACCCGAAAGACGGTGGCAACAATACTTTCCAAGATACGTCCGTTGAAGTTCTGCATGTATAAGATGAACCCTGAAGAGTTTATCCGCAAGGTAACACGCCTGATCCTGGAGCAGAAAGCCACAATCATCGTTGAGCATATCAGCTACAACAGAATAGACGGAAAGTTTGACAGCGACATCTTCACGCAAGAGAAACACGGAACAATAGACAGTGCCTTCGAGGGCAAGAAAAGCATTGTTGACTATGTGTTTACTGATAGCGAGGGAGAACGCAAGTTTGTTGGTCAAATTGACACGGCAAAGGAAGTGGCGGTATATGCCAAGTTGCCCAAAGGATTCCATATCCCAACACCAGTAGGCAACTATTCTCCCGACTGGGCAATCGCGTTCCAAGAAGGCGAGGTGAAGCACATCTATTTTGTGGCAGAGACAAAAGGCTCTATGTCGAGCATGGACCTGCGCGAAATAGAAAAGGGCAAGATAGCTTGTGCTGAAAAACTCTTTGATCAAATATCTACATCCAACGTGAAGTATGGTAAAGTAGATAGTTTTGAGACACTTATGGATATTGTAAAATAAAAGTTTAAAAAAACGAAGTTTACGAAAAGCACATAGATGCAATTTAGTAAAGTGGGGATGCTCGCAAGGGCATCCTTTTTTTGCCGTTACGGTGCAACGGCGACGCTAAATCAGCGCAACGGCGACGCCTAAAAAACGCAAAATCCATAATGCTTAATAATCAACTGTTTATCAAAACACCTCATAATCGAGTTATTTCCAGCCAAGAGACGACTCGGTTGAAAAAAAACGATTCTCAGACGACCTTTTGTAAAATGTTTTGATATGCTTCGTGTGCTTTGCAGGGGCCGCACCCTGCAAAGCGTTAGGGCGTCGCTCTAAATTCCGGACGAGCCATAATGAAAGGGCGATTCCCAAAATTGGGATCGCCCTTGCTTATAGTTGGTAGGTCGGGGAGGGGAGGTTACTCCTCGTCCTTTTGCTCAGCCTCGTGAGCCGCAATGAGCTTGCCTTGGATGTCGTTTGGCACAAGCTCGTAGCTTGCGAACTTGGCGTTGAACGATGCCCTGCCGCCCGTGAGCGAGCTGAGGGCTACACTGTAGTTGGCCAGCTCCTTCAATGGAATCTTCGCAGTGAGCTTCTGGTAACCAGCCTCAGCGTCCATGCCCATGATGATGGCGCGCCTGCCCTGCAAGTCGCTCATCACGTCGCCCATGAAATCGGAAGGCACATAGACCTCAAGGTCGTAGATGGGTTCGAGAATCTTCGGACCAGCCGTCTTGAACGCCTCGGAGAAGGCGTGGCGCGCTGCCAAGGTGAACGAGAGCTCGTTGGAGTCGACCGGGTGCATCTTACCGTCGTAGACCACCACACGCACGTCGCGAGCATAACTGCCGGTCAACGGGCCACGCTCCATGCAGTCCATCACGCCCTTTAGGATGGCGGGCATGAACCTCAGGTCGATGGCACCGCCAACGACGGAGTTGATAAACTGCAACTTGCCGCCCCAAGGCAGGTCTTTCTCCTCCTTCGACTTGATATTCATCTTGAACTCCTGTCCGCCGAACTTATAGCTCACGGGGTCGGGCATGCCTTCAGCGTAAGGCTCCACGATGAGAGCCACCTCGCCAAACTGTCCGGCGCCACCGCTCTGCTTTTTGTGGCGGTAGCTTGCCTGTGCCTTCTTGGTGATTGTCTCGCGATATGGCACGCGCGGCTCCTCGTATTCCACTTGCAGCTTCTCGTTGTTCTCCATGCGCCATTTCAGCACGCGCAGGTGGAACTCGCCTTGTCCGTGCACGATGGTCTGGCGCAGCTCCTTGCTCTGCTCCACGACCCACGTGGGATCCTCTTGCCTCATCTTCAGCAAAGCCGCCATCATCTTCTCCATTTCCTGTGGGTTCTTGGCCTTGATAGCGCGCGAGTATTTCGGGCGTGGGAACTTCACGAAGTCGAACTTCACGTTGTCGAAGTCCTTGCCGTCGAGGGTGTTGCCGGTCTTCACGTCTTTCAGCTTCACGGTGCAACCTATGTCGCCCGCCTCCAACTCGTCAACAGGTATGCGGTTGCTTCCCGCGCAAGCGTAGATTTGTCCGATACGCTCCTTTGAGCCTCGGTCGGCGTTGGTCAGGTCGTCGCCGGCTTTCACCTTGCCGCTCATCACCTTGAAATAGCTCACCTCGCCAATGTGCGGCTCCATGCTCGTCTTGAAGAAGTAGAGGCTCTCTGGGCCGTTGGTGTCGGCAGGCACCTCGTCGCCACGCGTGTCGCGATAAGCAGGCATGTCGCTGACGAATGGCACCACGTTGCCAAGGAACTCCATCAGGCGCTGCACGCCCATGTCCTTGTGGGCGTCGACACAGAAGATTGGGAACATGTCGCGGTTTATCAAGCCCTTGCGTATGCCCAAGCGCAGCTCGTCTTCGGTGAGTGAGTTCTCGTCCTCGAAGAACTTCTCCATCAGCGTGTCGTCGTTCTCGGCAGCGGCCTCCACCAACGCGCGGTGCAGCTCGCCTGCCTTCTCCATCTCCTCAGCGGGTACGTCCTCACGCTTTGGCTCGCCGCCATCGGGACCCCACGACAGCTTCTTCATGATGAGCACGTCGATGAGGCTGTGGAAGTTTGGACCCGTCTCGAGCGGATATTGTATCTGCACGCATTTGTTGCCGTAGATTTCCTGCATCTGCAGTATGAGATTGTCGAAGTCGCACTTTTCAGAGTCCAACTGGTTGATGAGGAAGATGACAGGCTTCTTCAGCTTCTCGGTGTAGCGGAAGTTGTTTTGCGTGCCCACCTCCGGGCCGTACTGGCCATTGATGAGGATCACGGCCTGGTCGGTGACGTTGAGAGCCGTGATGGCGCCTCCCACGAAGTCGTCGGATCCAGGACAGTCGATTATATTGAGTTTCTTGTTGTTCCATTCAGCATGGAAAACAGTGGGGAACACGGAATATCCAAGGTTGAGCTCCACAGGCATGAAGTCGGAGACGGTGTTCTTCGACTCTATGGTTCCACGACGCTTTATGACTCCAGCCTCATACAACATACTTTCGGCAAGCGTGGTCTTGCCGCTACCTTTGGCGCCAATGAGCGCGATGTTCTTAATTTCGTTGGTTTGATAAACTCGCATATCAAAAGTGTTTTAAAGTTAGTCTTGGTTTCTTCTTACGGTTTATTTCTTAAACCCTTGCTAAAGTTAGGAAAAAAACCGACAAGTTCAAAGAAAAAACGCTGAAATGTGCAATATTTTAAAAGAAATTAGTAATTTCGTGTTTAAATAGAGAAAATTATACATAGTTTGAACGATATGCCTTGCTCCGCCGGCCTTTATGTCCACATTCCGTTTTGCGCTTCTCGATGTGTCTATTGTGGTTTCTATTCCACCACGTCGCTGTCGCTTCGCCAGCGTTATGTTGACGCTCTTTGCCGTGAAATGCGGATGTTGACGTTCAAGCCAAAGATTTCAACCATCTATCTCGGAGGCGGCACGCCAAGCCAGTTGACCCACGAAGAGCTCAACCGGCTTTTCACATATATATATAATGTGTATGACGTAGCTCCCGATGCCGAGGTCACCATGGAGTGCAACCCCGACGACATTCACGCGGGCATGTTCAATGGCCTTCCCGTGAACAGGGTGAGCATGGGGGCACAGACCTTCTCCGACGCTCGGTTGCGCTTCTTGCGTCGGCGACACACGGCCAAGGAGGTGGACCGCGCCGTGGACACGCTTCGACATGATGGCATTGGCAACATAAGCATTGACCTGATGTTTGGCTTCCCCGATGAAACGCTTGACGACTGGAAGCGTGACTTGGCCCATGCCATATCGCTCCGCCCAGAGCACGTTTCTGCCTATGGATTGATGTTTGAGGAAGGCACACCGCTTTACCGCATGCTTGAGGAAGGCAAGGTGAAAGAGATTGACGAGGAGTTGAGCCTTAGGATGTACAGTGAGCTTGTCGACACGCTGGGTGCCGCCGGCTATGAGCATTATGAGATAAGCAACTTCGCGAGGTTCGACGGCGAACGGGTGAGCAAGTGGCGCAGCAGGCACAACTCAAGCTATTGGCACGACATTCCGTATATAGGCATAGGTGCCGGCGCTCACTCTTATTACCAGGCGACGCGCCATTGGAACCCGGACAATATAATAATGTATATGGATGCCATCGAACATGGCCGCTTGCCCTATGAGGAGGAAAAGATAGACAGCGACACTCACTACGACGACATCGTGATGACCGCGCTGCGTACACGCGAAGGCATTTGCCTTGACAGGCTCGACAGCAGTCACAGGGCGTTCCTGCTTGCTAACGCGAAGGCTTTTGTGGACAGTGGCTTATTGGCCTTGGAAAACGGGCACCTTCGCCTGACCCGTGAAGGCATAAACGTCAGCAACCGCATAATGAGCGACTTGATGGACGTGTGAGGGCGATAGGACAAGGATGGAATGAGGAAGACATGGATGACATGGAAGGGCATCAAATGAAAAAGCCAAGCGTCATCAACCATTAGATTAAGTATCAATAGCTTTTTATATATGAGCGTCTGGAATCAAATAATTACTTCCAGGCGCTTTTTGTATATACTTTTTTAGAAAATGCTGCAAAGTGATAGCGTGTATTCTTAATATAGTATCACATAGTTATTATTTAAGTAAATATTCTATCAACATGTAAAAAAGATAGAATTATTAAAACAAAACGTCATTGAAAAGGCTTTGAAAATATCATAATGTATTAATTTTGCACTCGAAAGTTAGCAAGGTGATGCTGATAAGATGTTGAAAGTGTTAATATACTAATAAGAGAGATTGATATGAAAAAGATTGAGGCAATCATCCGCAAGACAAAGTTTGAGGACGTGAAAGAAGCTTTGCTTGCCGCAGACATTGAGTGGTTCTCTTACTACGACGTAAGGGGAGAGGGCAAGATGCGGCAGGCACGCATCTACCGTGGCGTGATGTACGACACCAGCAGTATCGAGCGCGTGTTGATGAACGTGGTGGTGCGCGACAAAAACGTGGAAAAGACCATCAAGGCCATTCAGGAAGCCGCTCGAACAGGCGAGATAGGCGATGGTCGCATCTTCGTGATTCCCGTTGAGGACACGGTTAGGATACGCACGGGCGAGAGAGGCGACATTGCCCTTTACAACGCAGAGCAGGAGAAATAAGGTCAGGGTTCATACAAAATATGTATATGTTGCTTGTAAACATATTTAAAAGGTAAAAGATTATGAGTGTACAGGATTTAGCAATATCAGTAGATACCGTTTGGATGCTGTTGGCGGCAATGTTGGTGTTTTTCATGCAGCCAGGTTTCGCCCTCTGCGAGGCAGGCTTCACGCGCAGCAAGAACACGGCCAACATCTTGTTCAAGAACTTCGTCGATTTCATGATAGGCTCCGTGCTGTTTTGGCTTGTTGGCTTCGGCTTCATGTTCGGCAGCAATGGCCAAGGCTTTATAGGCATGCCCAACTTTGGCGACCTCTCGTTTTACCACAACGCCTCAGGGTTGCCCACCGAAGGTTTCTTGATATTCGAGACCGTGTTTTGCGCCACGAGCGCCACGATAGTGTCGGGCGCGATGGCAGAGCGCACCAAGTTCTCCATGTATTGCGTTTATTCGTTTTTCATCTCCTTGATAATCTACCCTGTTGAAGGGCACTGGACGTGGGGTGGGGGTTGGCTTTGCGACGCCTCCACGACCTCGTTCATGATGCGCACCTTCGGCACCACGTTCCACGACTTCGCCGGTTCAGCCATCGTCCACAGCGTGGGCGGCGTGCTCGCCCTGCTTGGCGCCATCTGCCTCGGCCCACGCCTTGGCAAGTATCGCAACGGCAAGAGCACCGCCATCCCAGGCCATAACCTCATGGCAGCCGCACTTGGCGTGTTCATCCTGTGGTTCGGGTGGTTCGGCTTCAACCCGGGCTCCCAGCTTGCCGCCTCTGGCGAGGTTAACCGTGTGGCCATAAGCCACGTGTTTCTGACTACCAACCTCGCCGCTGTCTGCGGTGGCCTGGGCACCATGTTCACCTCATGGATAAAATATGGCAAGCCATCGTTCTCGCTGACGTTGAACGGCATCCTCGCCGGCCTTGTGGCCATAACCGCCGGCTGTGACCTCGTCAGTCCGCTTGGCGCGGCCATCATCGGCCTTATGGCAGGCATAATCCTCGTGTTCTCCATCGAGTTTGTTGACACCAAGCTCCACATCGACGACCCTGTGGGCGCGAGTTCAGTGCATGGCGTATCTGGAATCTTCGGCACGCTGATGACAGGTCTCTTCGCCGTTGACGGTGGCGCCCTGTATGGTGGCGGTTTCGGCTTCTTCGGGGCACAGTGCTTCGGCATCATTGTCATCGACGTTTGGGCGGCAGTCATGGGCTTCGTCCTCTTCAAGGGCATCAACAAGCTCTGCGGACTGCGTGTAGACAAGCGCATCGAGGAGGAAGGCCTCGACATCTACGAGCACGGCGAGAGCTGCTACAACTGATAGGCCATTGTGGGGAACAGGCTTCCCACACACATTATATATAAATACGATTTACCGCCTCCAAAGTTGAGGAGACCGTGATTATCATTTAAGGGGTTGCCGCATGGCAGCCCCTTAAACGTTTGAGTGATGCCAGGCTAAGCAAACGATTGCACAAAAAATCGAAAAAAAAAAGAAGAAAAACTGAACGTGTATTGAAAAATTACCTATCTTTGCGACTGAAACCAACCAAAACTAAAATTATAAACCTTAAATTTGCCGTTTATGGGTAAAACGTTAATCAGAAGAGCTACCCTCCTTGGATTAGGAGTGGTTTGCACGATGAGTGCTTTTGCACAGTCAGTTGTGCAAGGTACAGTGAAAGACAAATCCGGAGAACCACTTATTGGAGCTACTATCCAAATTAAGGGCCAGCAAGGTGGAACAGTCACCGACCTTGACGGCGTATGGAAACTCTCAGACTTGAAACCCGGCCAGACAATCGTCGTCTCCTACGTGGGCTTTACCAACAAGGAGATAAAGATTGGCCAACAGCGCAAGTTGAACATTGTGCTTGAGCCCGACAAGCAGGACCTTGACGAGGTCGTGGTCTTGGGTTATGCCGTTGGCACGAAGCGCACCGTGTCGGGTGCCGTGGAGCGCATCGGCAAGAAAGACATGAACCAAGGCGTGGTGACAAGCGCGGCCGATGCCTTGAAAGGCAAGGTTAGTGGCGTGGTCATCTCGCAGAGCGGTGGCGACCCAATGGGTACCACCAATATCCGCGTGCGTGGAACATCTTCGCTCTCAGGCGGTAACGATCCATTGGTCATCATCGACGGCGTTTATGGTGACATGACGATGTTCAACTCCTTGCAGCCAGGCGACATTGAGAGCATGACCATCCTCAAGGACGCTTCCGAGACGGCCCAGTATGGTTCGCGCGGTGCAGCTGGTGTGATCGTGGTGACGACGACAAAAGGCAAGAACGGCACAAGCTCCATTACCTATAATGGCACTTTCGGCGTGAACAAGGTGTTCAAGAACATCGAGATGCTCAGTGCCGACGCTTACCGCGCCACGGCGAAGAGCATGGGACTGACCTTCGACGACCTTGGAGGCAACACCAATTGGCTCGACGAGATAGAACGCTCGACGGGAATCACACAAAACCATAATCTCGCTTTCTCGGGCGGCAACGACAACGGCAATTATCGCGCCTCACTCGGCTTCATACAGAAGCAAGGCGCCATACGCAACTCAGACATGCGAAACTATACCGCCAAGCTCGATGCCCAGCAGTTGGCTTTCAACAAGAAGCTGAAACTTGAGATGGGTGTCATGGGCTCTGAATACGAGGGCAAGCAGCAATATGACATGCAAAAGATATTCTACTCGGCTGCTTCATACAACCCAACATATCCCAACACCAAGAACGCCACCACGGGCAAGTGGGACGAGGACATGCTCGCCAACGAGATTTACAACCCCCTTGGGCAGCTGGAGATAGACAACCGCTACAGCGTGGGTGTCGTCATGGCACACGGCAAGGCGACATGGACCATCGTTGACGGACTGTTCCTCTCAGCCTTTGGCTCTTACACCAAGGCTAACATCGACCTTAAGCGATACATCCCCAACGACATACGCCAGGGTGAGCTCAACGGAAACGGATGGGCTTACATCAACAGCATACAGCGCAATGACCTCATGGGCAACGTGCAGCTCACCTTCACCAAGGACTTCGGCAAGCACCACATCGATGCCCTCGCCGTGATGGAGGGCCAGCGCTATAAGACCTTTACCCACATGCAGCAGGCAAAGGGCTTCCAGACCAACTACTTCAAGTATAACAACCTGCAGGCGGGTGCCAACGTGTCGTGGGGCGATGTTACCTCAGACTCCAAGGAGTACACCCTCAGCTCATACATGGCGCGCGTCAACTACATGTTCGCCGACCGCTACATCGTCACCGCTAACCTCCGTGCCGACGGTTCCTCAAAGCTCGGTTCCGGTCACAAGTGGGGCTGGTTCCCGTCAGCCTCGGCCGCTTGGGTCATCTCCAAGGAAAACTTCATGAAGGACGTGAAGTGGGTCAACAACTTCAAGCTGCGTGCCGGTTACGGTGTCACGGGTAACCAGGACGCCATAGACCCTTATACCTCGCTCGCACTCTACGGACCTAACGGCGTGACGCCGGTCAACGGTACCAACACCACGACATTTGCCGTGCAGAGCAACGATAACCCCGACCTGAAATGGGAGACGAAGAGCACCTTCGACGTGGGACTTGACCTCTCCCTCTTCAACAGCAGGCTCAACATCACCCTCGACTGGTACACATCAAAGACCAAGGACCTGCTCTATAACTACACCGTGCCCGTTCCGCCGTTCACCTATGAGAACCTCCTGGCAAACATGGGCGAGATGTCGAACCACGGTTTCGAGATTGGCATCCGCGGTGACATCATCAAGACCAAGGACTTCACCTTCAACTCAGGACTGAACCTCAGTTTCCAGAGCAACAAGCTCAACTCCCTCTCTGGCAACTACAAGGGCCAGGAGCTCACCACTTCCGAGCACATACAGGTGGCGCGCATCAATGCCGCCGGCTTGACGCAGAACTACGGCGTGACCTATCTCATTGAGGGTCAACCTATCGGCGTGTTCTACTTGCCTCACTGCGAGGGCATCGACAAGGATGGCAAGTATATCATCACCGACCTCGACCAAAACGGTAACGTGGACACTGGTGATTCTGGCGACCGTCAGATTTGTGGTCAGGCGATACCAAAGGCTTACCTTGGTTGGGACTTCACCTTCAACTACAAGAACTGGAGCCTCGCCATGCAGTTTAACGGCGCTTTCGGCCATAAGATCTACAACGGCACGTCGATGACATACAGCGACCTGTCCAACTTCCCGACCTACAACGTCCTTGCCGACGCTCCGGCACGCGGCATCAAGAACAAGGTCATCTCCGACTACTGGCTGGAGAACGGCGACTATGTGAACTTCGAGTACCTGCAGCTCAGCTATACGTTCAACAAGCAGCAGCTCAAGACCAAGTACATCCAGAACATCAAGCTCGGCTTGGCAGTGAACAACGTGTGCACTATCACGGGCTACTCAGGCCTCACGCCGATGATCAACTCGGCCTCTCTCGTGCAGCAGTCTGAGGGCACCACGACTTACGGCACACTTGGCGTGGACGACAAGCGCATCTATCCGCTCACACGCACATTCTCTTTCAACGTGGGCATCACATTCTAAACCTTTTAATGAACAATCACTATGAAAAAACATATCTTCGGCATAGCCCTGCTTTCCACGGCATTGCTCGCAGCCTGCTCGCTTGACGAGAACCCAAAGAGCAAGTTCAGTGAGGAAGAGGCTTTCAACAACGCTACTCTTACCTATGTCAACTCTGTAGCGAACGTTTACTCTGCCATAGGCGACGGACTATATGGCGGCACCGACAATGTACAGACCCTTGAGGAGTTCATATCCGATGCCACCATGCTCCCTGGTCGCCAGGGCGACTGGGTGGACGGCGGCAAATGGCAAAACATGTTCCTCCACAACTTTGAGTCGTCTGTCGACGTCTACGCCACGGTGTGGAACCACCTGTTCAAGATTATCGGCCTGTGCAACTCCAGCATCGACAAGCTGACACCCATGCTCACCGCTCATCCCGACTATAAGACCTACATAGCGGAGCTGCGTGCCCTGCGCGCCGTCTACTATTATTACGCCATGGACTTCTATGCCCAGGTGCCAATCGTGACATCGTCTCAGCAGTCGACAAACGACGTGAAGCAGAGCAACCGCAGCGACGTTTTCAAATTCGTCACCACGGAACTTGACGCCACATTGCCCGAACTCGGCACTGGCCATTGCCAGAACACCGGTGAATACTATGGCCGCGTGACAAAGGCCGTGGCTTACATGTGCCTTGCCAAGTGCGCCATCAACGCCCCCGTGTTCACCATAGACAACACGAGTGTGGACAGCTACAAGATGTTCGTGGGCGACGACATGAGCAAGGAGGCCAAGGCCAGCGAGACGCTCGGCGAGGCAGTGTCGGACAAAGGCAAGACCATCATGATTACCGTAGACGGCAAGGAGCGCAATTGCTGGGAGACCGTGAAATATTGCGTGGACCAGCTTCAGGCGTTGGGCTACTCGCTGCAGCCTAAGTATGCCGACAACTTCATCAAGGCTAACGAGACATCGGTGGAAAACATCTTTGTGCGCCCCAATGATGACAAGACCTATAAGATTACCGATAACAACCTCGTGCGCTCCCTCCACTACAACCACGCCTCTGCCATTGGCTACTCAGGCTGGAACGGCGCTTGCGCCAGCGTGCGCGCCATGAAGGTGATGGGGTATGGTACGGCCAACGAAGACCCGCGCCTCAGGATAAACTACTGGTGCGACCGCGACTTCGAGAAAGAACAGAACACGGGTACGCTTAACGATGGCGCCACGACAAAGCCATTGGAGTATGAGCCGCTTGCCGCCTTGATTGACTTCGGCGTCACTGCTGACCCACACGACGTGAAATGCGCCGGAGCGAGATTCAAGAAATATGAGTATGACGGAACGGCATCATCGATAGGTCAAAACAACAACGATCTCGTGGTATGGCGCTATGGCGACGCCCTCCTGCTAAAGGCTGAGGCTGAATACCGCCTTGGCGACAAGGCTGGAGCTCTCGCGCTCGTCAACGAGATACGCAACCGTGTCAACGCCACGCCACGCACGACGCTCACGCTCAACGACCTTCTCGATGAGCGCATGATAGAACTGGCATGGGAAGGCACGCGCAGGCAAGACCAGATACGCTTCTGCACATTCACCGAGCCAACGGTTGACCGCTATCCTGGCGTGGCGCACAGTTCGCTATCAGGCGATTACAACGACGACAAGAGCGGTTATACATGTGTGTACCCGATACCTTACTCGGTGCTGAACCTCAACAAGAATCTGAAGCAAAACCCAGGATACAAGAAATGACATAAACCTTACATGCTTGGGGCTGACCATGTTGGCCCCAGGCATTAACAATAACTGAACAAACAGGATGCGAAAATTCTTATTTACGGCTGCCATGGCCATGGCACTGACTTCGGCCTCGGCACAAGGCACAGACCAGAGAGGCCCCAACTGGCTTCACGACGCTGTGTTCTACCAGATTTACCCATCGTCGTACATGGACTCCGACGGTAACGGCATCGGCGACTTGCCGGGCATAACCTCAAAGCTCGACTATATCAAGAGCCTTGGCGTAAACGCCCTGTGGATAAACCCGTGCTTCGAGTCGGGATGGTTTGACGGAGGCTACGACGTGATAGACTTCTACAAGATAGATCCACGCTTCGGCACTAACACCGACATGGTGACCCTTCTCAAGGAGGCGCATAAGCGTGGCATAAAGGTCTGTCTCGACCTCGTGGCAGGTCACTCCAGCGTGAAATGCCAGTGGTTCCAGGAGAGTGCCAACGGAGACCGCAACGGCAGATATGCCGACTATTACATTTGGACCGACAACATCAGCGACAAGGACAAGCAAGAAATAGAGACCCGCCACAAGCAACCCCTGCCAGAGGCGTCTACCATTGGCCGCTATGTTGAGTTGAACGCCCCACGCGGAAAATACTATGAGAAAAACTTCTTCGAGTGTCAACCCGCGCTCAACTACGGCTTTGCCCATCCTGACCCGAACAACAAATGGGAGCAGCCAGTCACGGCACCAGGCCCGCAAGCCATGCGTCGCGAGTTGCGCAACATCATGGCGTTCTGGTTCGACAAGGGCGTGGACGGATTCCGCGTGGACATGGCGGCATCGCTCGTGAAGAACGACCCTGGAAAGGTGGAGACGTCAAAGCTATGGAACGAGATGCGCGCCTGGAAAGACAAAAACTATCCACAGTGCATGCTCGTGTCGGAGTGGGCTGACCCGACGGTGGCCATCCCGGCTGGTTTCAACATCGACTTCATGATTCATTTCGGTGTGCCTGGTTACGGCTCGTTATTCTTCGACCGCAACACGCCATGGGGTAAGCTGTGGCCCGGTCAGAAAGAAACCTATAAGTATTGCTATTTCGACAAGGCTGGCAAGGGAGGCATTGAGGAGTTCGTGACCAACTACTCCCACTCATATTTCAACACGCGCGACAAGGGTTATATTGCCATCCCGTCGGCCAATCACGACTACCAGCGTCCAAACATCGGCACTCGCAACACGCCAGACCAGTTGAAAGTGGCCATGACGTTCTTCCTCACAATGCCAGGCGTGCCGTTTATCTACTACGGCGATGAGATTGGCATGAAGTATGAGATGAACTTGCCAAGCAAGGAAGGTTCCAACGAGCGTGCCGGCACGCGCACGCCTATGCAGTGGGCACCGGGAGCCACGGCAGGCTTCTCAACCTGCACGCCCGACAAGCTCTATCTGCCAGTGGCGACCGACGGTGGCAAGCTCACCGTGGCCACGCAGGAGAAGGACCCCAACTCCATTCTCAACTACACGCGCCGTCTTGCCAACCTTCGTCATGCCACGCCAGCCCTTGGCAACATTGCCGACTGGAAGTTGCTGAGCGACGTGAAGCAGCCTTACCCAATGGTTTACCAGCGCACGCAGGGTAACCAAGTCTGCGTAGTGGCCGTGAATCCAAGCGGCAAGGCCGTGAAGGCCGTGATTCCGCACGTTGGCGCGGCAAAGACAAAGGCACAGGCTCTCATCTCAACGGGCAAGGCTGGCTACAAGACGGGCAAGAGCGACGTGGTAACCCTCGGACCAGTGTCTGCCGCCGTGTTTGAGATAAAGTAAGACAATAAAGATTTATCACTGACTGTTACCAACTGTTTTAAGTCCAGGGCAGGATTACTCGTTTGGAATCCTGCCCTTTCTTTATGGTCTTCCGGAATTTGGAGTCGCACATTAGGACTTTTGAGTTCTCGACATCTTGCAGGTGCACGTTGGTCTCTCATTGCGTTTTGCAGGATGCGTAAGGATGGTAAGGTGCCGCCCCTGCTAAGTTATCGCATGTTCCCAAGAGAGCCTATAAAAAAAGCCGTCCAGTGCACAACTGGACGGCTCCACATATATCTAAAAAGTGACTATGTGTGTCTTTGGTATTACTTCAGCTCAGCGAAGTACTTGATTGTACGAACCATCTGAGAAGTGTAAGAGTTCTCATTGTCGTACCAGCTCACGACCTGCACCTCATAAGTGTCGTCGTCAATCTTCACTACCATTGTCTGAGTAGCGTCGAAGAGTGAGCCATAACGCATGCCGAGGATATCAGAAGAAACAATCTCCTCGTCGTTGTAGCCGAAGCTCTCGTTAGCGTGAGCCTTCATAGCCTCGTTGATCTTCTCAACTGTGACGTCCTTACCCTTAACAACAGCGTAGAGCAGAGTTGTAGAGCCATCTGGCACAGGAACACGCTGTGCGGCACCGATGAGCTTACCGTTCAGCTCAGGAAGAACAAGGCCGATAGCCTTAGCTGCGCCTGAAGAAGCAGGAGTGATGTTGCAAGCACCTGCACGGCTGCGGCGGAGGTTACCCTTGCGCTGAGGACCGTCGAGAATCATCTGGTCGCCCGTGTAAGCGTGGATGGTCTGCATGATACCAGTCTGGATAGGATAAACGTCGTTCAGAGCCTGTGCCATAGGAGCCAAGCAGTTTGTTGTGCAAGAAGCAGCGCTGATGATCTTGTCCTCAGTTGTCAGGTTCTTGTGGTTAACGTTGAAGACGATAGTCTTCAGGTCGTTGCCAGCAGGAGCAGAGATAACAACCTTCTTTGCGCCAGCCTTCAAGTGAGCCTCACTCTTAGCCTTTGATGTATAGAAACCTGTGCACTCGAGAACCACGTCAACGTCAAGCTCGCCCCAAGGCAGCTCAGCTGCGTTTGGCTTAGCATAGATAGTGATCTCCTTGCCGTCCACTGTGATAGAACCAGGAACAGTTACAGTGCGACCGTCCTCAGCATACTGAGCGTCCTTGTACTCTACGGTGTGCTGCTTCTCGCCACCGATGATGCCCTGATAGCCACCGTGTGTGGTGTCATATTTCAGGAGCTGAGCCAGCATCTTAGGGCTGGTCAAGTCGTTGATAGCGACAACCTCATAACCAGGGGCTGCGAACATCTGGCGGAAAGCCAGACGGCCGATACGGCCGAAACCATTGATAGCTACTTTTACGTTTGCCATTTTTACTTTTTGTTTATAAAGGTTTACAAAAATATAATTTCAAAAGAAATTTTGCCTTTTTACGGTTGCAAAGATACAATATATTTTCTAATTTTGCCGATGAATTGAGTATTAAATTATATAAAAAAGCGGAATCTTTCAATAAAAAGTTGTTTGCCGTGCTTCATTGTCGTTGATAGGTCAACGTCTGCAATATCCACTTTGCAATTGAGAACCTGCTTTCACATTAATATATATAGAGAGTGAGAATATAACCATTAACATAAAAATATCATGGGAAAATTCTTTGAGGAGTTTAAGGCGTTTGCCGTCAAGGGCAATGCCGTTGACATGGCTGTCGGTGTCATCATCGGCGGCGCGTTTGGCAAGATCGTGAGCAGTATCGTCGACGATATCATCATGCCGCCTATCGGCTGGCTCATCGGCGGCGTTAATTTCTCCGACTTGAAGGTGACATTGCCCACTGTCGAGATTCCTGGCGTGGAGAAGATGTCTGCTGCCACGATAAATTATGGCAACTTCATCCAGACCCTTCTCGATTTCGTTATCATCGCCTTCTGCGTGTTCCTCTTGGTGAAAGGCATAAACACGTTGGCACGCAAGAAAAAGGAGGAGCCTCAGCCAGCACCCGCGCCAACCAACGAGGAGAAGCTCCTGGCGGAGATACGTGACCTGCTGAAAGAGAAAGAGGCGAAGCACTAAATCATTTCCGGATATAGTCTTTCGACACCAAATCGTAGTAGAGCGATTCCAGCTCGCCGAGCGTGAGCCGCTCCACGCTGTGCTCAATGGTGCGTATCAGCTCGTCGCGGCGAGCCTCGTTGTCGTGGTCGAAAGACGTGAAAACCTTTGTCATGGCATTGCTTTTTAATTGAATAATTGGTTTGCCATGCAAAGTTACAAATAAATTAGGCTCACAGAATAAAAATAGCGCGTCAATAACCTCCGAAATGTTATTGTGGCGCTGATCCAAGGCTTAAAACCATGAGTGAGATGGCAATCCGCAACTTTCCTTGAAAAAAGTTGTCAAAACATTTGGCGATACCGAAAAGAAGTCGTAACTTTGCACTCGCTTTCAGAAAAGAAGCAAAAGCTTACATGGTGGGCGTAGTTCAGTTGGTTAGAGCGTCAGATTGTGGTTCTGAATGTCGTGGGTTCGAGTCCCACCCCCCACCCAAGAAAAATCCTGCAAGTCACATGATTTGCAGGATTTCTTGTTTTTAGGTTATTTCCGTTTGTGATTGCGAAACATAGAATGGTGCCGAAAGATTGGCTCTTCCGGAATTTTTGGTTGATGTTTTTTGCCAAAAAAGCAATGCTGCGTCAGCCTTGTATTAATCCATGGCAGGTACCATGGCGTCAACGTTGAATTGTAAAATATTATTGCCAAAATTTAACACTCGCGGACAGGTGCATTTAGAGCGGAAAAAGGGTAGCCTTTCGACTTTTTACAACACCGTCGGCGGCTTTTCGGCCAAAAAGTTTTGCCGTTACTGCCTAATTGCGTCGCTGTTACGGTGTAACGGCGACGCGATTGCACCGTAACGGCAACGCGATTTCACCGTAACGGCGATGCGATTGCACTGTAACGGCGACACCTTTTTAGCTAATTGGCAACGCTGAAAAACTGTAAAATTTGCAAGTGTTTAATAATCAACGGTTTACCATAATGGCCCATAATCGCGTCATTTCCACGCAAGCGACGGCTTGGTTGAAAAAAAACGATTCTCAGACGACCATTTGTAAAATATTATTATCGCTTTGCATGGACCGGTTTTATGCTTGCCCACAAAAAATGTCCGGCCTCTTTTTTATAACAACGTGGCACATGCATGCCATGTTTTTTGCTATTCGGGTTGCGAACGGCCACTGGGGCCGCCTCTGCAATGCGTTTATGCCGTTACTCCAATCTCGGCAGACCCTTTATTTTGTCATTATTCCGGCTTTCAGCCATTCGTCCACAAGTTCTTGCGCGTCTTTCAAGGCGACTTCGCGTGGAAGGGGAGTGTTCTCGTCAATCTCGTAGTTGTTTACGAGAATGTCGGCAAGGTCGTCGATGGTGAAGTCCTTGCCTTCGACACTGTTCCACAGCAATAAGGCACTTTCGTTAAGGCTGATGATGTCGCTGAAGTCGATGTTCTCCTCGCCTTCCGCCACGATGACGTGAGCCCCGCAAATCTCGTTGACCCTGAAACCTTTTTTTGTTCTCATGAATATATCTTTTACTTTACTTTTTCTCAATGTTTACCGAACAGTGGAATCCACACGCGGCGATGAAACGCCAGCAGCCATCGCCTGACGGGCCTGAGCTTCATCCACGCCCACGAATACGCTTTCCATTTCCAGCCATTAATGGCATCCAGACGGTTGCTTCCCTTCCTGTAGAATCCTATTACCGATGCCACTATGTCGTCCACCTGGCAGTGCTCTGGCGACAGGTTGCCGTCGCCGAGAAGCGTCACCTTGTCGCCCTCTATGCCTACTATGCGGTGTAGCACGTAATATCTCTTATTTATTATGGCAAGCACGGGGTCTCCGACGTTAGGCTTGGAGACCTTTGTCAGCAACGCCTTGTCGCGACCGTCTTCAAGGAAAGGGCGCATGGAGAAGCCCTTCAACGGCAAAGTCACGGTATGGCCTTCACCAATGAGCCTCAACACGTCCGGCAAGAAGTCAGCGTTGTTGAATGTAATGGTCTGCTTCATGACAATTCTCTTATACGCTCTTATCCCTCGTTATGCACTCGTGACACACTTCCGCCGAATTCCTGTCGGGCAGGCAATGGAGGGTGTACACTGGCACGCGTTCCAAGATTCTCGTTATCGTGCCATACACATTCCTGTATAGCCGTATGTCCCATTTCATGGACGACACCGAAGGCAACATCGACGCGAAAGCCTCAACCGGGCCTAAACGCTCAATGGAGTTGCAAGAGCTTCTGTCTATCCTCGTGACGGCACCCAAGGGAGCCTTGACGTCACGGTAGCAAGGGGTCTTGCCGCTCCACGGGCTGCCATAGATAAAGCACCCTTCGTCCACGACCCTCACCACAGGGTTGTCGTCGTTCATCATGTCGCAACCGGGAATGTATTTCAGCCAATTGCTCACCTGCGTCGACTTTCCCGTGCCACTCTTGGCGATGAAGGCATAGCCATAACCACCTTGCCTTGCCACGGAGGCGTGCATCAGCACCGTGCCTTTGCTGGCCCCGGCGAAAGCGTAGACAAGCATTATGGCGTTGTTGAGGCCAAACGAGCGCATTAAGACGTTGCCCCTAAGGGCGCACGCGCAATGAGAGAAGTCCTTGTCGGCAATGAGCAAGGCACATTCCGCGGCGTTGATGTCCTTGATGATGTATTGGTAGCCGCCATCCTGGAGACGGTCCACGATGGTTGTGCCGTTGCCGGTTTCAAACTCCCTTATCCGCTCGCGCCGTTCCTTTGCCACGGGGCGCGTGCTGTCGTCTATCGTCAACGTGAACAAGAGGGATTCCTTGTCCGCCGTCTTTCTCTCGAACGGACGAAACGACTTGAGCATGCGAAATCCATCATCATACCCGGCAAAGGATATCGCGAAGGCGAGATCCGCGACACTGAAAAACCGCGTCTCTACGGCCTTGCTCGGTGTGCTGCTGTTGTTGGCTTGTGGCATCGCTTACTCATCGGGCTTAATCGCCTCGTAGCGGAATCCGGGCTGCTTGACCTCTTTTACTATGAACTTTCCGTTCGCGGCGTATTTCTTTCTCAGTCGAGCGTATTTCTTCTCAATGTCTTTCTTGTTCAAGGCGAAACAAGTGACACAGGTGGGCGTGTTTACGCCTTCCTGCTGGAGGTGCTCACGCAGCTGGTTGGAATAGTTGTCGCGGCTGTACAAGAACCTTGTCTTCGACTCGATGTAGACCGAGTCGAGTTGTTGTATCTCCGTGAAATACACTGTAGAATCGTTGAAAGACGACGCGAAGCCGAAAAGATAAGCTTTTGCCGGTCTATTGGCTCCCCAGAGGCAAAGACACGCAAAGGCCATGACAAAGGATAGGATATATTTCCTCATGGTAATGTTTATTGACTTTTTTGACGTATTACGGTACAAAATTATAAAATTAATGTCGCTTTTTGAGCGAAATGTTCATTTTTAACGTCACGGGGTCAAAAAATCACACACTTTTGCAGCATACCTTTATTTTTTTAGTAAATTTGCATGATAAATAATGCGTCTCGTAATATGAGTGTAGCTATCATAAAATATAATGCCGGCAACATCTATTCGGTTGTCAACGCGCTTGGACGCTTGGGCGTGGAACCTGTCATTACCGACTCTCCAGAGGAATTGGCCGAGGCGAGCCATGTCATATTCCCTGGACAAGGCAGCGCGCAAACCACCATGCGGTATTTGCGTCAGCATGGCCTCGACAACGTGATAAGGTCGCTGCGCCAGCCTGTGCTTGGCATCTGCGTTGGCCAACAGCTTCTGTGCGCGCATTCCGATGAAGGCGACGTGGACTGCGTGGGCATCTTCCCGGAAAACGTGAGAAAGTTCACGCCAGACGACCACGAGCTGAAGGTGCCGGAGATGGGTTGGAACAGGCTTCGCGACATCAAGTCGCCTCTGTTCAAGGGCGTTAAGGAAGGCGATTATGTCTATTTCGTCCATAGCTTCTACGTCCCCACGTGCGAGTTTACGATAGCCACAGCCGATTACTCCGTTCCGTATTCCGCAGCATTGCGCCGCGACAACTTCTGGGCCGTGCAGTTCCATCCGGAGAAGAGCGGGGCCGTGGGCGAGCTAATCCTGAGAAATTTCCTTGAAATGGACCCGTCAAAAGAGAAAGACGAATGAAGATAGAACTTATCCCCGCGATAGACATAATAGACGGCAAGTGCGTGAGGCTCACGAAGGGCGACTATGGTCAGAAGAAAGTGTACAATGACGATCCTGTGGCTCAGGCAAAGGAGTTTGAGAAGCTTGGGATGAAGCGCCTCCACGTCGTGGACCTCGACGGGGCCAAGGCGAAGCATGTCGTCAATGTCGACGTGCTGCGTGGCATAACGGCCGCCACGGGCCTGAAGGTGGATTTCGGTGGAGGCATAAAGAGCGACGACGACATAGAGAAGGCCTTCGCGGCAGGCGCGTCGCTGGTTACGATAGGAAGCATAGCCGTGAGCCAACCGGATACGTTCATGAGATGGCTTGACCGATATGGCGCAGACAAGGTAATATTGGGAGCCGACGTGAGAAACGGCTTGGTCAGCATAAACGGATGGAAAGAAGACACCAGTGAAAAGCTGCTGCCGTTCCTCGCAAGGTATGTCAAGGCCGGCGTGAAAAACGTGTTGTGCACAGAGATATCAAGGGACGGCACCTTGTCGGGACCCTCCACTGATTTGTATCGCGAGGTCATGGAAGCCTTTCCTGGCATCCATCTGATAGCAAGCGGCGGAGTGGGGCGCAATGAAGACATCATCGAGCTTGACGAAGCCGGCATCCCGGCCGTTGTCTTTGGCAAGGCATGGTATGAGGGCAAGATAAACTTAGAGGAGCTGAAAGCATGAGATATAATGGATTGGCAAAACGCATAGTCCCTTGCCTTGACGTAAAGGACGGCCAGACCGTAAAGGGCACCCATTTCGTCAACCTCAGGCAGGCTGGCGACCCCGTGGAGCTTGGCAAGGCTTACAGCGACGCTGGCGCCGACGAGCTCGTGTTCCTTGACATCACGGCGACCGTGGACGGGCGCAAGACGTTCGCTGACATGGTGAGCCGTGTGGCGCGTAACATCAACATCCCCTTCACCGTCGGCGGAGGCATCAACGCGATAGAAGACGTGGACCGCTTGCTCGGGGCCGGAGCCGACAAGATAAGCGTCAACTCGGCAGCTTTGAGGCGTCCCGAGCTTATCGACGAGATCTCGTCGAAGTATGGCTCACAGGTCTGCGTGTGCGCCATCGACGCCCGCAACGACGCCGACGGCTGGCATTGCTACGTGAAAGGCGGGCGGGAGCGCACCGAACGCCGCTTGATGGATTGGGCCCGCGAAGTGGCCGACCGTGGCGCTGGCGAGATACTCTTCACGAGCATGGACCACGATGGCGTGAAGCAGGGCTTCGCCTACGAGCCACTCGCCGAGATGGCCGACTTGGTGCCAATACCGGTAATAGCGAGTGGAGGGGCCGGCAAGATGGAAGACTTCTACGACGCGTTCACGTTGGGCAAGGCCGACGCGGCATTGGCAGCGAGCGTGTTCCATTTCGGAGAGATAAAGATTCCGGAGCTCAAGCTCTATCTTAAAGATAAAGGTATAAACGTAAGATTATGAATATAGATTTCGAGAAAATGGGTGGACTCGTGCCTGCTATCATTCAAGATGCCGTAACGGCCAAGGTGCTGATGCTGGGCTTCATGAACAAGGAAGCCTATGAAAAGACGCTGGCTACCGGACTCGTCACTTTCTGGAGCAGGACAAGGAAGTGCCTTTGGACCAAAGGCGAGACTTCAGGCAACTTCTTGCATCTGGTCAGCGTGAAAGAAGACTGCGACCACGACACCCTTCTCGTTGAGGCTCATCCCGACGGCCCCGTCTGCCACCTCGGCACCGACACGTGTTGGGGCGAGAGCAACGACTTGAACCCGATAACATTCCTCACCGAACTGCAAGACTTCATAGAGAAACGCCACGAGGAAATGCCGGAAGGCAGCTACACCACGAGCCTCTTCCGGAAGGGCGTGAACAAGATGGCGCAAAAAGTGGGAGAGGAAGCCGTAGAGACCGTGATCGAGGCCACGAACGGCACCAACGACAAGCTTGTCTACGAGGCGTCAGACCTGTTGTATCATCTCGTGGTGCTGCTTGCGTCGAAGGGATTGCGCATAGAGGACATAGCGCGTGAACTCGCCAAGCGCCACAACCCCGATTGGGACAAGGCGAGGCGAATAAAGAAAAGTAAAGAATAAACGGAATATTCAGTAAACCTATTTCAGGCCATGCTTATAGATTACGATAAGGTAAAGGTTTATCAACAAGACAAGCTGATACTCGACGACGTGAGCTTTCACGCCAACGAGGGAGAGTTTATCTATTTGATAGGAAAGGTAGGGTCAGGAAAGAGCAGCTTGCTCAAGACTTTATATTGTGAGCTGGACCTGTATCCCGAAGAGGCTGAGAAGGCCGAAGTGCTTGGCAGGAACCTCCTGACATTGAAACGACGCGACATACCGGCGTTGAGGCGCGAGATGGGAATCATCTTCCAGGATTTCCAGCTCCTTCGCGACCGCGACATCTGGAACAACCTGCGTTTCGTCTTGCGTGCCACGGGGTGGAAAGACAGCAAGAAAATAGGCGAGCGCATACATGAGGTGCTTGCTTCCGTGGGGATGGAAGAGAAGGTCCATTCCATGCCGCACGAACTGTCGGGCGGTGAACAGCAACGAATATCCATAGCGCGGGCACTGCTCAACAACCCGAAGGTCATTATTGCTGACGAGCCAACCGGCAACCTTGACCCGGAAACTGCGGAAAACATCGTGAAGCTGCTTAAAGGCATCACGAGACAAGGAACGGCCGTGGTGATGTCAACACATAACATTCCAATGATAGACCGCTATCCTGGCATCATATATAAATGTGAGGATGGCAAAGTGTTGGAGATTAGGAACAAAGACTAAAAAAAATAAAAGATATACCGTCTTATGAATGTAATGAAATTTGGAGGCACTTCCGTCGGAAGTCCTGAACGTATGAAGAGTGTGGCCCAACTCATAACAAGATCGGGCGAACCAACGTTTGTGGTGTTGTCAGCAATGAGCGGCACGACAAACAGTCTTGTGGAAATAAGCAACTATCTCTACAAAAAGAACCCGGAGGGAGCACTTGAGGAAATAAACAAGCTGGAGACCAAGTACATGGGTCATGTGGAAAACTTGTACAGCGATGCTGCCATCAAGGCAAAGACTCGCGAGTTCCTTCAGGACAGATTCGTCTACATGCGTTCATTCGCCAAGGGCATTTTCACAAGCTTCGAGGAGAAAATCATCGTGTCGCAGGGTGAGATAATGTCTACCAACATGATGAACAACTTCCTTTTGGAAAAAGGCATAAAGAGCGTGCTCATCGACGCCTTGAGTTTCATGAGGACTAACAAGAACTCTGAGCCTGACCTGCCATACATCAAGGAGCATCTCGCTGCCGTGATGGAGAAAAACCCAGGCAAGCAGATTTACATTACGCAAGGTTTCATCTGCCGTAACGCTTATGGCGAGGTAGACAACCTTCTTCGCGGTGGCTCCGACTACACGGCATCGCTGATAGGTGCCGCCCTTCCTGCCGACGAGATACAGATTTGGACCGACATTGACGGCATGCACAACAACGACCCTCGATTTGTTGAAAACACCAAGGCCGTGAGGCAGCTCAACTTTGAGGAGGCCGCTGAGCTGGCCTACTTCGGGGCGAAGATCCTGCATCCCACTTGCGTGCAGCCTGCCAAGTTCGCCGGCATTCCCGTGAGGCTGAAAAACACGATGAAGCCCGACGCTGAGGGAACAATCATCAACAACGAACAAGGTAAGGGAACCATCAAGGCCGTGGCCGCGAAAGACAATATCACCGCGATAAAGATCAAGTCTTCTCGCATGTTGCTTGCCACGGGCTTCCTGCGCAAGGTGTTTGAGATATTCGAGAGCTATCAGACACCGATAGACATGATTACCACGTCGGAGGTAGGTGTGTCGATGAGCATTGACAATGACACGCATCTTGACCAAATCGTAGACGAGCTGAGGAAATACGGCACGGTGACAGTAGACTCTGACATGTGCATCATCTGTGTCGTTGGTGATCTCGATTGGCACAATGTTGGCTTTGAGACTATTGCCACTGACGCCATGAAGAACATACCTGTGAGGATGGTAAGCTATGGAGGCTCCAACTACAACATCTCATTCCTTATCAACGAATCGGACAAGAAGCAAGCCCTCAACAACCTCAGCGACACATTATTTAAGTAATAACAACAGGCTTAAAGCCAACATATAAACATGGAGACACTTTTTCCGATAGAAAAGTTTCGCGCGACGCGAACCCCTTTCTACTATTATGATACCACTCTTCTGCGGAAGACGATAGAGGACGTAAAAAACGAGGCGGCTAAATACGACAACTTCGTCGTGCATTATGCCGTAAAAGCCAACGTCAACCCGAAGATATTGAAAATAATCTCGGAGGGAGGCCTTGGCGCCGATTGCGTGAGTGGTGGCGAGATAGAAGCTGCCATGCGAGCCGGTTTCCCGAGCAGTGGCATTGTTTTCGCCGGCGTGGGAAAGGCTGATTGGGAAATCAATACGGCTCTTGACGCTAACATCTTCTGTTTCAACGTGGAGAGCGTGCCAGAGCTTGAGGTGATAAACGAGCTCGCCAAGGCAAAAGGGAAGACGGCTAACGTTTGCTTCAGGATAAACCCTGAAGTTGGCGCTCACACGCACGCCAACATCACCACCGGACTTGCTGAAAACAAGTTTGGAATAGCCATGAGCGACATGGTGCCCGTGATAGAGAGGGCTTTAAGTCTGGAAAACATCAATTTCACGGGCTTGCACTTCCATATCGGCAGCCAGATTCTCGACATGCACGACTTTGAACAGTTGTGCTTGCGTATAAACGAGCTTCAAGACGTCTTGGCGTCGAAAGGCATCAAGGTGGAAAACATAAACGTGGGTGGCGGACTCGGAATCAATTACGATGACCCGGAGAAGGACCCCGTTCCAGACTTCAAGTCTTATTTCAAGACCTTCGCCAACGGTCTTCGTTTGCGTCCAGGCCAAAAGGTCCACTTTGAGCTCGGACGTTCCATCGTCGCGCAAATGGGAAGCTTGATAACGAAAGTGCTGTACGTCAAGAAAGGCGTGAACAAGCTGTTCTGCATCGTTGACGCCGGAATGACCGACTTGATACGTCCCGCACTTTATCATGCTTCACATAAGATAGAAAATATCACAAGCGGCAAGCCTTCAGAGACTTACGATGTAGTGGGCCCAATCTGCGAGTCGAGTGACGTCTTCGCCAAAGACATACCAGTGGGCGCGTGCGAACGTGGCGACCTTATAGCCATGCGTTCTGCCGGAGCCTATGGTGAGATCATGGCAAGCCAATACAACTGCCGCAGACTGCCAGTGGGCTATACAAGCGAAGACTTTAAGTAGGCGAGAAGAGCTTTAAAAGGCTTTCAAGAAAAATGATATCGATTACAAACATAGACAACTTCACCATCATCAGCGGAGCCATATTGCTGTTCGTGGCGATCGTCTCCTCTTTCATCAGCCCTTACCTCAGGTTCAAGAGGGGCAAGTGGGAAAGGCAGGGGAAAGCGTGTGGCGATTCGCTTCCTCCGCTTTCCGTCATTCTCACCCCACACGATGAGCCGGAAGCGTTGGAGAGGAACCTGCCAAGCTTGATGGCCCAAAAATATGCTCCTGGTTTCCAGATTATTGTCATAATAGGGGAAGGGGAAGGTGAGACAGAGGAAGTGCTGAAGCGCTTCCAGCACTCGCTGGATGAAACGCAATCCGATTGCAGCATATATGTTACCTATATACCGCAATCCTCACGCTATGTGAGCCGGAAGAAGCTCGCCATGACATTGGGCGTCAAGGCCGCGAAGACCGAATGGATATTGCAGACAGAGCCAACGCTAAAGCCAGCCAGCGACGCATGGCTTCAGACCATGGCCGAGAACTGCACGGATGACAACAGCCTTGTTGTTGGCTATGGCGCGTTCGACGATGAGGTGTCTGCGTTTAAGCGATTCGAGCGGCTCAATTCTTCCTATTACCTCATGCGCGAGGCTGCCAATGGCAACGCTTACGCGGCCCTGGCGCCAAACATAATGATTCGCAAGTCGGAGTTCATGGAGCAAGACGGCTTCCGTGGCAACCTTAACCTCATACACGGTGAATACGACTTCCTCGTGAACAAATATTCCGGCCAAGGACGCGTGGCGTTGGAAACGCGATATGAGGCCTGGACCATCGAGGACGCCCCATCGCGTGCCACATTGAAGGCGCGGCACATTATCTACGCGGAGACACGCAAGTGGCTTTCGCGTAGCCTTGGCCATCGCTTTTGGTTCAACCTTGACCAGTTGGCATTGCATGTGCCGTTCCTCATGACTGTTGCAGGCATGGCTTGGGGCGGAGCGACGTCTAACGTCATCTTGCTTTCGGTTTCCGCGTTTGCATTTGTTGTCGGATATGTCCTTCACACGGTGTTTGGGAGAATGGCCATGGTGGCTTTTGATGAGCGGATGCCATTGCTGCTGGTATATCCTTTCCAGCTTTCGATAATTTGGAAAAATCTCATCTATTTGCTTCGCCATAGGTTCTCTAACAAGCTTGACTTTACAACCCACAAACAATAGGTTGCCTTACAATAAGTTGCCATGTTAAAGGTTCTTCTTTTTGTGCCTCATCATGTAGATGCGGTTGCCATAAACCATGACCTTGTCAGCGGGTTAGCCAAGAGCTATCCTGAGGGTGTTGACGTGCAACTCGTTGTAAGCGGTGAGCACCATCAGGCCTTGCAACTTGAAGAATATGATCTCATACATTTCTTCGGGAGCTGGAGCCACGCGGCGTGCCTGTTGGCCGCGAAGGCATATTCACACGGCGTGCCTTACATAGTCACTCCGCTTGGAGGATTGCAGCCATGGGAGACGTCAAAACGCAAGCACACCATATTATTAAGGAGACAACGGCAACTGGTAGAGCATGCAGCCGCCGTTCATGTTTGCGGAAAGCTTGAGCATGACAATTTTGTAAGTCTTGGATGGAACAAACGCCTTGCCGTTGTCAAGAATCCTGTGCTCACGAGCCAGATTACGTTTGAGAATGCCGCCAATCAGATAGAAAGGCTTTACCGAAAAGTCATAGACTCAAATTGCCAACTTTGCTTGAGGCCCGAAATACACGACATCATGGGCGTCTTGCTGCAAATTGGCACAGACCCGAATGCTTTTGACTTGAATCCTGCCTTTCAAGAGAAGTCAAAGGAAGATTTCGTAAGCCAGTTCGCGCGCTTGTCTCCGGAAGACTGGAGACGACTGCTTATTTATTCTGACCAAGAACACATCACGGACAACGTGTTGCAGGCCCTTGAATCGTTGGAGGTTAATTACCCAGCATTGGACATGTCCGAGATAAGCCGTTTTGAGCCAAAGTCAAGATATTTGGATGGAAGGCTCAAGACGGACGCATTGCTGTCTAAAAATATCCTTCTGAAGAACAAGGTCAAGGAAGTGTTCGAGAACAATGGCGAAAACGAATGTCAATTGTGCCTGGCCCTGCTAAACATTCATTATGAGTTGAATCATCACACTTTGCCCTTGTCTCATTTCGTTGATTTGTATTCCATCACGAGATTCCGCGATGTCGATGAGGACATGGTCAAGGAAATGGCGGCAAGGCTCAACATTGATGACTTAGCCGCGCGGCTGACCTCTGCGATGTCGACATTCCTTGGCCTGCCAGACGGTTTCTGGATATTCAAGCCGAAGAACGGCAAGAAAACAAGAAAGATAATCAAGGAGATAACCAAATTCGGCTTATACAACTATTAGACAATAAACACGAAATCTTATTTTACACCTATTTATATTGAAAACTATGAGCAAGACTAATTATGACATAATCAAGGACATGAGATACATCCGTCTGCTTTCAAACACGTTCCCAACGATTGCTGCCGCGAGCACGGAGATTATCAATCTTCAGGCCATACTGAACCTGCCTAAGGCGACGGAACACTTCGTGGCTGACATCCACGGCGAATACGAGGCTTTCCAGCATATCCTCAAAAACGCTTCGGGAAACATCAAGCGCAAGGTCAACGACTTGTTTGGCAACACGCTGCGTGAAGTGGAGAAGCGTGAGCTTTGCACGCTCATCTACTATCCAGAGCAGAAGCTGGAACTGGTGAAAGCGTCTGAGCCAGACATCAACGACTGGTACCACATAACACTCCATCACCTCGTGGCCGTGTGCCGCGACGTGTCGAGCAAATACACGCGTTCGAAAGTGCGCAAGTCATTGCCGAAGGACTTCTCCTACATCATTCAGGAATTGCTCCACGAGCGGCCTGAAGACAAGAACAAGGCCAACTATGTCAACGTAATTGTCGACACCATCATTTCCACAGGTCGTGCCGACGACTTCATCGTGGCCATTTCCAATGTCATCCAGCGTCTTGCCATCGACCAATTGCACATACTGGGTGATGTATACGACCGTGGTCCTGGCGCGCACCGCATCATGGACTTGCTTGAGACTTATCACTCGTGGGACATCACATGGGGAAACCATGACATAATTTGGATGGGCGCCACGGCAGGCAACGACGCTTGCATGTGTTCGGTCATACGCCTCTCGCTGCGTTATGCCAACCTCGTGACCCTTGAAGATGGCTACGGTATCAACCTCGTGCCTTTGGCCACGTTCGCCATGGAAGCCTACGGCGATGACCCATGCACGGAGTTCTTGCCCAAGACTGATGCCGGCACGGGTGCCATCGACGAGAAGACTCGCCAACTGATAGCCAAAGAGCATAAGGCGATAGCCGTGTTGCAGTTCAAGCTCGAAGGGCAGCTCTATGAGAAGCACCCCGAATGGAAAATGAAAGGCCGTGCCATGCTCGAACGTGTCAACTACGAGAAGGGCACCATTGATATTGACGGTAAAGAGTATAAGCTCAGCAGCTGCAGCTTCCCTACGGTTGACCCAAAGAATCCTAACAAGCTCACCAAGGAGGAGGAGATCCTCGTGGAAAAGCTGCACCACAGTTTCGAGGTCAGCGAAAAGCTGCACAAGCACATCAAGCTGATGCTGTCGCATGGCTGCATGTATTCCATCTGGAACAACAACTTGCTCTTCCACGCGTCAATACCCCTTTGTGAGGACGGCACCATGAAAAACGTGGAGATATATCCCGGTCATACCGTAAGTGGCCAGCAACTAATGACCGACGTCGGGATGCTCATAAGATGCGCTTTCCAGAACGACTCTTCCCAGAAGATGATAGACGACGCAAAAGATTACTTCATGTATCTGTGGTGTGGCCCCGACAGCCCACTGTTCGACAAGTCGAAGATGGCAACCTTTGAACGTTACTTTATTAAGGAGAAGGAGACCCACGAGGAAAAGAAAGGCTACTATTTCATCTTGCGCAACAAGGAGGAAATCTGCGACAACATCTTAAAGGCTTTTGGCGTGACAGATCCTAACCGCCATATAATCAACGGACACGTGCCGGTGAAGGCGGTCAAGGGCGAGAGCCCCATCAAGGCAAATGGCAGGCTTATGGTCATAGACGGAGGATTCTCGCAGGCTTACCATCACGAGACCGGCATTGCCGGATATACGCTCGTTTACCACAGCAGAGGCTTCCAACTCGTGCAGCACGAGCCCTTTACGAGCACGGAGGATGCCATAATCAGGGGCACCGACATCAAGTCGACAACGCAAATCGTGGAAATGTCCTCACGGCGCATGCTCGTGGCAGACACCGACAAGGGCAAGGAATTGAACGCGCAAATCGACGACCTCCAAGAGTTGCTCTATGCCTACAGGCATGGATTCATCAACGAAAGGGAAGTCAATGGCAAATAACGCTTAGTTGGTTTGCCAGCCATGTTAATACCAGTTAAACATTCGTGTATTGCTTATTCATTTAGTAACTTTGCAATAAGTTTGCATTGATAGTGAACATTCGATAATGAAGAAAAAACATGTAAAGAGCACCAGGAGATCTGGCCGTCTGCAAATGGTAACACTTTGCATTAGCACGGCATTGGTGCTTATCCTTTTGGGATTGGTTGTCTTCTCCACGCTGACGGGACGCAATCTCTCATCTTATGTCAAGGAAAACCTCACCGTGACCATGATGCTCGAACAAGACATGGCAGACAATGAGGCGCAGACCATAACACGTAGCCTTGCCGCAAGGCCATACATCAAGACCATTCATTTTATCAGCAAGAAGGCCGCGCTTCGCGACGCGGCAAAGCAGATGGGCACGGACCCCTCTACCTTCACTGATGGCGTCAATCCTTTCTCGTCGTCAATAGAACTGACCCTTAAAAGCGATTATGCCAACAACGACTCCTTGGTCTGGATTTCAAGGGAATTGAAGAAATACCCCAAGGTTTCAGACATTACTTATCAGAAGGACTTGGTCGACGCGGTAAATCGCAACTTGGCGAAGATAGGCATGGCCATGATGGTGCTTGCCCTCTTGCTCACCTTCGTTTCCTTCTCTCTTATCAACAACACTGTCCGTCTCGGCATCTATGCCCGACGCTTCTCCATCCATACCATGAAACTCGTTGGAGCCTCTTGGGGATTCATACGTAGGCCATTCGTCTTCAATGCCGTCTTTATAGGTATTGTGGCGGCGGTGCTGGCGTGTGTAGTCTTAGGCTTGGGCATGTACGCGTTGTATTGCTATGAGCCGGAAATCCTCACCATTGTAACATGGCGCGAGATGGCCATCACGGGCGCTACCGTACTGCTGTGCGGTATCATAATAACCGTGATTTGCGCAAACATCTCTGTCAATAGGTTCCTGCGCATGAAGGCTGGTGACTTGTATAAAATTTAAATAACCATATTCATTTTGTCTTATGTCAGACAATAATAATTCTCAGCAAATGCCTGTTTCTTCAAAAGAACACGAGGGTGGGGGACGCAACTACGCCTTCGACCGCACCAATTTCCTGCTTATGGCAATTGGTTTCGCCATAGTGATAATAGGTTTCATCCTCATGAGCGGCGCTGGCTCTGGCGAGCAAGCCTACGATCCAGACATATTCGGCGTGCGCCGCATAAAGGTTGCCCCTGTGGTTTGTTTTATCGGTTTTATATCTTTGATATATGCCGTCATACGTAAGCCAAAGCACTGATGACACTTCTACAGACCATAATAATATCCATTGTTGAAGGCTTGACAGAGTTCTTGCCTGTTTCGTCGACGGGACATATGCTTATCGCGGAGAACCTGTTGGGCGTAGAGAACTCCGACTTCGTGAGGGCGTTTACCATCATCATACAGTTTGGTGCCATACTTTCCGTAGTGGTGCTCTATTGGAACAGGTTTTTCCGCCTTGACCACACGCCAGCGCCTGCCGGAAGCACCGGTTGGCAGAAGTTCATCCACAAGTGGCGCTTCTATTGGTTGCTGTTGGTGGCTTTCATCCCGACAGGTGTCGTTGGCTTGGTCGTGAAAAAGTCTGGCATGATCGACTTCATGCTCACGCCTTCCAACGCTATATGGATAGTGCCGATAATGCTCGTCATTGGTGGCATATTCATGTTGTTTTGCGACAAGCTCTTCAACAAGGGCACCGAGCAAGACAAGGTCACTGAGAAAAAGGCCTTTTGGATTGGCGTGATACAATGCCTGTCCATGATTCCGGGCACAAGCCGCTCCATGTCCACGATAGTTGGTGGCATGAGCCAGAAGCTCACGCGCCGCAGTGCCGCGGAGTTCTCTTTCTTCCTTGCCGTTCCCACCATGGCCGCCGCTACGGGGCTCGACGTGCTTGAGCTTTTCGTGGGCAGCGACGCCGTAGGCACGGGATGGGCCACATCCGAGAACCTTATAATGCTCCTCATAGGCTGTGTCGTGGCTTTCATAGTGGCCTTGCTCGCCATGAAGTGGTTTGTGAGCTTCCTTTCCAAGTATGGCTTCAAGTCGTTTGGCTGGTATCGCATCGCCATAGGCGCGTTCATCCTGATATGGATGCTTACAGGCCATAGCATGGTAATGTTTGAATAATATACTCTCCCGAATGGATTTTATTAAAGGGGAAATAATAGCTATCGACAAGCCATACCGCATGAGCAGCTTTGGCGCGTTGGCCCATTGTAGATACCTGCTGTCTCAGGCGGTGGGGCAGAAAGTCAAGGTTGGCCATGCAGGCACCCTTGACCCATTGGCGACGGGTGTGCTCGTCCTATGCACAGGCAGGTGTACAAAGCAGATTGAGGAGTTGCAGAGCCATACGAAAGAATATACGGCGACATTGCAGCTTGGCGCGACAACCGACAGCTACGACATGGAGCATGAGGTGAACCAGACTTACCCGCACGAGCACATAACCAAGGAGCTGGTGCTGGAAACGCTTAAAAGTTTCGTTGGCGACATAGAACAGGTGCCACCCACATATAGCGCGGTAAAGATAGATGGCGCAAGGGCATATAAGCTTCGCAGGCAGGGTGAGGAGGTAAAACTCAAGCCTAAGCATATCCACATAGACGAAATAGAGCTTACCGACTTCGACAAGGCCAACGCGCGCATTTCCATTAGAGTGGTATGCGGAAAAGGCACTTATATCCGCGCCCTTGCCCGAGACATTGGCAGGGCGCTTAACAGCGGAGCGTATCTCACGGCCCTTAGGCGAACCAGGGTAGGAGACATAACAGTAAACAATTGTATAAATTTCGATCACTTCAACGAGTGGTTAAACGATAAACTATGAAATTATCTCAATTTAATTTCACTTTGCCACAAGAGCTTGTGGCCTTATATCCTCACAGCATCGAGCGTGAGTTTGTTAACGATAAAGGAGAGAAAGAGTCGTTCCGTGTCTATCGTCGTGATGAGTCGCGCCTCATGGTGCTTCATCGCAAAAGCGGAGAGATAGAACTCTTTAAGAAAGATAGCCAAGGACAACCAATAGACGGACAGTATCTTGATTTCCGCAATGTGCTCGACTACTTTGGCGAGGGCGACACGTTCGTGTTGAACGACACCAAGGTGTTCCCGGCTCGCTTGTATGGCACAAAAGAGAAGACCGACGCGAAGATCGAGGTCTTCGTGCTGCGCGAGCTCAACGAGGAGACACATCTCTGGGATGTGCTCGTGGAACCGGCCCGAAAGATAAGGATTGGCAATAAGCTCTTTTTCGACGACGCGGGTGTAATGGTAGCTGAAGTTTACGACAACACCACAAGTCGCGGTCGCTCCTTGCGTTTCTTATACGATTGCCCTCACGACCAGTTTGTACACGACCTTTATTCCCTTGGCGAATGCCCATTGCCGACTTACGTCCTGAATAACCGTCCAGCAGAGCCAGGCATGGAGAACATGCATGTACATTCTCACGCCACCAAGGAGGACATGGAGAACTTCCAGACCATCTACGCCAAGAACGTCGGCGCGGTGACGGCTCCTGCCACAGGACTTCACTTCAGCAGGGAGCTGATGAAGCGCATGGAAATCAAGGGTATAAACACGGCTTTCCTTACACTGCATTGCAGTTTGAGCAATTTCTCACAAATAGAGGTCGAGGATTTGTCGAAACACAAGATGGACTCGGAGGCTATGACCGTATCAAAGGAGTGTTGCGACCTTGTCAACAAGACAAAAGACCAGGGACATCACATCTGTGTAGTGGGTTGCAGTGTGGCAAAAGCCACGGAAACGGCAACAGGAACGGATGGTTACTTGAAAGAATACGACGGATGGACATCCAAGTTCATCTTCCCGCCTTACGACTACCAGCTTGCCGACTCAATGATCGCTAACTTCTATCACCCAGAGTCTACGCTTATCATGTCGACAGCGGCTTTTGGCGGCTATGAGAACGTGATGGAATGTTATAGGCTCGCCGTGGAGCATGGCTACAAGTTCGGTTGCTTTGGCGACAGCCTGCTGATTGTTGATTAAACTTCTAAAGATTGATGCATACCGTTTATCTTAGCCTTGGTTCAAATATAGGCAACAGAAAACGACAAATCAGGAACGCTATTGACATGATTGACCATAAGGTCGGTCATGTCATTAAGCAGTCCAGTCTCCATGAGACAGAACCTTGGGGCTTTTATTCACCAAACTATTTTATCAACGCGTGCGTGTGTTGTGAGACAAGTCTTTCCCCAAGAGACTTGCTCAGTATAACGCAAAACATTGAAAAGGCCATTGGCCGAACGGGTAAAAGCGTTGACGGACATTATAGCGACAGGGTAATCGACATCGACATTCTTCTTTACGATGATCTTCATGTCGATGAGCCTGATTTGAAGATTCCTCATCCATTGATGCGCGAGCGAGACTTCGTTATGAAGCCTTTGTCAGAGATTTGCGACTTAATGATGCATAATAGGTGAGTGTCTCTCCTTCAATAATCCTCTATTTATCATAAGCGTGCTAACAGCGCAAAGCCGTAATGCCGTCTCACTCTCAGTGAAATTTCGCATTCTTGTCGACAGTACCAAAAAATCATTATGGCGTGGTACGGCGAGTACCACACCGTGGTATTGGGAGTACCACACTGTGGTATTGAGAGTACCACACCGTGGTATTGGGAGTACCACACCGTGGTATTGAGAGTACCACACTGTGGTAGCGTTATGAATTTTTCGTTCTTGAACAAGCAAATGGAAATATCAACAATAATGCTTGCTATTATATACCACGTAACACTTAATCATTTTTATCTAATTACCGTCACCTCGTCAGCGAGAACTTGATGCTGAGGCCGAAGTCCTGGGTGGTGGTCGGGTAACTGCTTGAGGCCAGCAGAGGCGTGTTGGTCTGACGGTCGAGATAGAAACTCATGGACATCAACTTGGACAGGGTGTATTCCGCCGAGAACGACAACTTGAAAGCGGTGTTGCCGCTGGATGCCGTCGACGACACGGTGGCTATGTTGCGTGTTATGGCCGCTTGCTTGCGGTAGCTCAAGTCGAGTCGGAGGTTGAGGCCGTGGTTTGTGCCCGTCTGCGAACGGCTTTGTGAAGCCCGGCTTGCGCGTTGGTCGTCTGACGACTTTTTCGCCTTGCCTCTTGCAGTCTTCCTTCCAGACTTGCCCAGGCCGAAGAGGTTGAAGTTGTCGAGACGCCAGCCCCATCCGAAGACCCAATCCTTGCTCACCGCCTCGTTGAGCTGCACGGAGGTCATGGACAGCGACAAGGCGCGAGTCTGGCGGTACTCCAGCTTTGCGGTCATGTTGTTAAGGAAGGTCACGTCTACGCCAAACAGTGGCGAGAACGACTCGTTGATGCTTACCGTTGAGACGTTGAACATGGAGCTTGGCACGAGGTTGCCCGTGGTGGCGTCGGTGATGAAGCCCATGGTGTTGTCGCCCGCGAGCGAGGCGAAGGTGGAGAAGCTTTGGTAAGCCCCCACGGCATAAATGCTTCTGTAAGAGTGGTTGATGTTGACCGCGTTGAAATGGTCGCGCAGCCATGGCAGCTTGCTCAGTCCGTTGTAACGTATCGTCCAGTTGGGCAGCATGCGCATCACTGACGGGAATATGTCGAGGCCCTTCCCGTTGCCTGTCGTGTATGCCGAGAGGAAAGCCGGCACGAGCACGTCGGCCGAGTAGGTGCTCACGCCACCGTTGGCGGCATCGAAGGTCTTGCCAGCCAAGGCGGTGCCTTGTGGGTAGACGGTGCCTTGGTAGCGACTTTCCACACGCTGGCGGAACATCTCCAATGAGCCACAGAACTTCTCGAAGGTCTTTGAGCGATAGCCGTTGTTGGCGTTGCCCATGCCCTCAAAGGCCGAGCCTATGGAGATGGTGGTCATCGTCAGCGAGCCCGTCTGCGTGGTTGGGTTGCCTTGGTACATGTATTGCACGCTTTTCGACTTCGTGCTCATGCGCGAGGCGCTGAGGTCTATCTTGAACCCCTTCACGGGCTCAAGCGTAGCCCTGAACTGGAGGTCTTCGGTGAGGTTTGTCGACGCTGGCGTTGCCACGCTGTCGGCCATGAGCAGCCAGTTGTTTCGCTTGGCTTTCTCTATGTAGCTGTCGCCGACGAGGCCGAAGGCGAAGTCGAGACCCGGTGAGAGCACGCTGTTGCCACGTGTCTGGCCGAACGCCTTGCCTATGGTTGGCATGAAGCCAGGTACCGACATGGCATACTGGTTGCGATAGCTTATGCTTGCCGACCTCACCATCATGGCGACGCGGGCCAGCGTCTGCGCGGTCTTGTACCAGCCTTTCTCTTCCAACGGCGGCAGCGTCACCACGGACAGTTTAACCTTTAAGGCCGTGTCGACCTTGTTTTTTATCTTGAGCTTGTTGTCGCCAACCTTCTTGAACTTCAATTTTAACAGTTTGCCGTCCAGCGTCCTTGCCGTCACGGCTATGCGCTTCGAGTGCTTGTTGTGGCTCACGGTGATGGTGGTGTCTGGCATGAGTGTGACCTCCTTGACGAAGGCGTTGCGGTTCTTCGGCAATGTCTTTTTCCTCTCGGCGTCTTGCTTCTGTTTCAGTTTCCATTCCGCCACGGCCTTGTCAGCGTCCTTGCCGTCTTTCGTTGCCTGCGCGCGTATCTTCTTCTCCTCTTCGGCCTGCCTCTTGCGCTCAGCCTCTTTCTTCTGCTTTTCCTGTTGCCTCTGCTTCGCGCTCTTTTGTGGCGTTGACTTGTTGAAACGGTCGTTGGCCTTCTTCAAGAAGGGCACGAGATTATATAGCCTTACGAGGTCGAGGTTGCCGTTGAGCTGTACCTGGCGGTTGTTGGCAATGGTGTTGCCGAGCGAGGTGCCATCCTCAAGGTCGGTTCCGCGAACCCAGTTGTATGTGGCGTTATAGTTGGCATCGGCGCGAAGCCACGCGAATATCGGCAGGAGGTTGAGCGGCAGCTGATAGCTCGCGTTGAACGACTGCTGATAGTCGAGCGGCGTGCCGAGATGGCGTATGCTGGTCCACACCGAGTCTTTCCACGCTGAGTATTGGTCGGGGTACAAGTCCTTGTTCACGGGAGTATACGGCTCTTCAATCTGCGAGTGGGTGGCGCTTTGGAAGTTCATGTGGAGGTTTCTTGTCAAGTCCCAGCGCAACGTGAACTCGCGGTTCCACAAGAACTGCTCCGAGAACGTGAGTGGCAGCCGCGAGTTCTCGGTCGCCTCCATGTCACGCTCCTGCAACTCATAGTAAGACCGCGTCATCTCCGTGTTGAAACCTATGTTTTGCGGCAGCCAGTTCAGCCCTATGGCCCGCGGCAGGTCAAGCCACTTGCTGCGGTTCTTTATCTTCTTGAACGGCTCCCACGACTTGTACACTGGCGACCACGAGTAGTTGAGCATGCCCTGCCAGTTGTCCTCGTTCTCATATACCGTCGTCTCGCCCTGCGAATGAGAGTGGGAGTGGCTGTAGGTCATGGAGAAATTGGCTGGGTCGTAAGGCATCGGGTGCCGCTTGTTTTGTATGCCCACCCTGGCGTTAGAGATGGAGAAGTTGGTGTTGACGTGCTTCGTCACGGCAATGTCGTTGATGGAATCGCGCTCCTGCTTCGATGCCGCCGCGTTGAGTGCGTCCTTCAGCTCCATGTCGGTGTCGAGTGGGTTGTATTTCGGTTTCGTGGTTTGCTTTGACACACTGTAGTAGAGCGGTATGGAGACCTTGGCCTTGTCGGGGAAGAACTTGCCGAGTTCCAGGCTCGTGGTCACCTGGAAGTTTGACTGGTTGTCTTGCGTGCGCGAGCTCACGCCGTCTTCTATTCCCCCGAAGCCGTCGGACACATACTTGCCTTGCACGTTCACGGACCCCATGTCGGAGAGTTGCACGTTGAGGTTTCCGTCGGCAGCCCATCCGCCATTGTTGTTATATTCCTTGAGCCTCAGCTCGTTGACCCATACCTCTCCGCTCTTCTGCCCAGATGAGAGGTTCCTCACGCCTATTATCATGGTCTTCACCTCGCCGAGGGTCGGGTTTCCCATCACGGTCACCTTGTTGCTCGGGCGGCTGTTGTCGTAGGCCGAGTAAGGCCGCGTGAACGAGGCCGTGCCGAGGGCGCGCGCGCGGTTGCGCTCCCTCTTCACGTTGGTGAGGAGGGTGAGCGGTATGTCGAGCATGTTCTCGTCGGGCCACACCTTGCGTATGTCCTCTATGTTGTAACGGCTGTATTTGTTGTTAGGCTCGGAGAGCTTCAGCGGTATCTCATATTCATAGTAGTTGCTCTTGTAGTCGGAGCCCAACCTCACGAACAGGGCGAGCTGGTTGTCTTGCAGGTCGGTGGTGTTCACCTCGTCGGCGTTGGCGTGCACGAACATCTGCAGCCGCTTGTAGCGTCGCATGTCGAGCGTGGTGTTCTTGTACACGCACTTGGCCTCGCCTGGCGCGAGGTCGCTCACGTTGATTTGCAGCGACTGCTCGTTGTCCTCCACGAGTTGTGGCTGCGATGGGTCTTGGCTACGCTGTATGCCTGGGGGCAACACGTAGTTTACGGGGCTCTTGTCGTTGTTCTCTTCTATGCTCACCGACGCGGTGGTTATGGTTCCGGTCTGCGTGCCGGCGTTGTCGAGGTTTTGCGTGTAGACGCGCCATGTGCCTCGCACGAGGTCGAGCGAGGCGAAGCGCATCACCACGGGCTTCTTGAATCCCGTGAGGAACATGCGCATGAACCTTATGCTGGAGAAGTCGCTGATGCCCCCTACCCTCTTCTCATATTGGTCCACTGGAATGCGGAAGAGATACCACGTGAACGTCTTCATGCCCTGGCGCGTGCTTGACGCGGCGTCGCGCTTGTCCACTATGTAGTTTCGGCCCACCTGCAAGTCGTCGGGACGAATGGAGACCCTGTATTGGTAATACTTCTCATACTCGTTGAGGGTGAAGTCTTGGTTTATGTCCTCCACGTCGGGGCCGCTCTTGTATGACGTGTCGTAAGTCTCGGTGCGGTTGTCGGTGTCGGGCGAGTTGCCTTGTGGGTTGTTGATGTATTTATAACGCCTGAGTATGTCGAATCGCTCACGGTCGTAGTCGGAGCCGCGGAAGTAGTGGTAGTCGTCGTTGGCAGGGTCGGCCCAGATGGAGTCGAACACGGCTTGCGACACCTTGCCTTGAATCTGCTTCAGGAAGTCTTGGTAGCTGTCGAACCGCTGTTCCTCAGTGTCGTTCAAGCCGTTGTAGCCCAAGTCTTGCATCGCCCTCGCGCCCTTTGTCGTGGCGAAGGCATAGGTCTGCGTGGTCTGCGTGGGTATCTTTCCCCATTGCGTGTAGGTGAAGTCTTGCGAGCCGTCGACAGGCAATCCGCTCTCATAGAACTTCTTGCCGTCTTTCAGCACGTCTTCCGACACCTCTCCGAGGTTGATGTAGAAGTCGCCCCCCTCAGCCGTCTCTCCTTTCTCCTTCTCGTGGATGAACGGGTCGAGCATCCAGAACTCCACGTATTCGATGTTGGCCTGCTGGAAGTCGTTGGTGTCGAGACGCCTCATCATGCCGCCCCAGTGCTGTTCGGGGTTCTTGAGGGTGCCGTCGAAGTTGAGGTCGGGGTTGAAGTTGTATGGGCCTCGCTCGTTGGGGTAATAGGCTATGTTCATCACCGAGAGCGTCGAGGTTGCTCCGTTGTAGCTGCTTTGGTCGCGGTTGGGGTACAGCTCGCGCACGTAGACCTCTCTCATGTAAGGGTCGGAGAGCATGGCGAGGTCGCTCTTGATGTGGGCAGGGGTGAGCGACGACGAGCGGCGGGTGAACAGCGGGTCAATGGTGTACCATGCCATCTGCGAGCGGTTGAAGCCGGAGCGCAACGTCGACTTGTCGCTGCTCTCGGCGAAGATGGATGGCACGGAGGAGAGGACCCACGACGTGGGCTCCAGCACGGAAATCTTGTCGGTGGTGCCCTCGAAGTCGTCGATATACGAGGCGTTGTTTTGCAGCCCGCTGGCCTGCCCGGCAAACAGCTTGGCAAACTCGCCCGTGAAGCTTATCTGCGAAGGTTGCGTGAGATGCAGGAAAGGCAACTTGTCGAGGGCGTTGGTGAGCCATTGGCTCTCGTGCTTCCAGTTGACGTTGAAGCCAATGATGGTGTTGTTAACAGGCTCCGCGCCCATGGTCACCTTGCTTGTGAGGGCTTGCTCGCCCAGGTGCTGCAACGTTCCCGAGAGCTGGAAGTTCTTTGAGAAATCATATTCCCAGTTCATGCCGAACATGGTCTTGCGCATCTGCGAGTAGTCGCTTTGGCTCTCCAGCGACACGTTGACGGCCGTCCCGGCGTCGATGATGCTCTGGTTGAGTATCGTCACCTCACCTGCCGAGTAGTCCACGGAGTAGTCGGAGCCTTCGGTCAGCTTCACGCCGCCTGCCGTGACCACCACCGAGCCTTGCGGCACGTTGTAAGCGCCAAGGGAGATGACGTTGGCCTGCGTGCCGCGGTATTGGCCCTGGAGGATGTACTTGTCTTTCTCTGCTATCTGCTTGGCAATGGTCTTCGTGGAGTCGTACAGCTCGGTGAAGGCGTACCTGCTTGCCACGTCGGCCGCCACGCCGTGCTTCACGAGATAGTCGTGGATGGTCTTGCCGAAAGGCTCGGCAACGGGGAAGAACACGCGGCCATTGCTCACCGTGTAGCCTTCCACATAGTCGAAGTAGCCATTGCTGTGGGCCTTGTTGTTGTTGTCGAGACGGTCGGCGCCGAGGGCCTTTATTATGGCGGTTCCTTTCACCTGCTGTTCGGGTATGTAGTTGAGGTAGACGCCAGTGGTGTCGCTTTGGTATTTCACGTCCAGGCGGAACTTCTCTTTCTCCACCGACGAGGCGAGGTAATACACGTTTTTCATCATCAGCGGCCAGTTGCCCTGCGAGGGGTTGTTGCTGGTGTTTTTCAGCGACTTCACGAACAGGGCCTTCGACACGTCGGGCACGTCGCTCGCGAACTCACCCACCTGATAGGTCTGCCCGCCATAGGTGTACTCATAGGCCACGGCAAGCACTTGGTCGGTCTGCAGCGTGTTTCTCAGCGACACGTAACCCAAGGCGTTGTTCACGGTGTATTCCGACGAGTTGAGCAGGCGCGCGTTCTGCAGCTTCTCATAGTCGGTACCGCCGTTCAGTCCCGCTCCGTCGAGCACGGTCGACGTCTGGTCTATGTCGCGCGCCGCGCTGTTGGCGCCAGTCATGGTCTCATATTCGGTGTTGGCCTTGTTGGCCGGCACGTTGAGGCCCGTCGTGGCCCACATCGGGTTGCTCACCTTGGAGTTCTCGCCAAGGTCGGTCAGGGCTATGATGTTTCTGGTGTTGGTTGTCGTTCCGCTCTTGTTGGTCACCCAAATCTCCACGCGGTTGATGGTCACGCCCGTGGTGAGGTTGGGCAGCGTGCGCATGCCGTCGTCGTAGTGGTCGTGGAAATAGCGCGAGAGGAAGAAGTGGCGGTTCTCCTCATAGTCGGCGGCGTTGAGCTCAAACGACGACAACTGCTTGCCGCCCTGCGACGACACGCTCTTCGACGTGCTCTTCTTTTGCGAGGCCACGAGCTGGAGCTTCAGCTTGCCGAATTGCAAGTCGGTGCGTAGGCCGAAGAGGGCCGACGCGCCTTGCACGAGCGACGAGTTGGAGGGGAACGACACGTTGCCGCCCTCGATGAGCTTGATGATCTCGTCCTCCTTGCCGTCATACTTCAGCTTCATGTTCTGCGCGTCGAAGTCGAAGGTGGCGTCGGTGTTGTAGTTGAGGTTCATGTTCACCTTGTCGCCCACGCGCCCGTTCATGTTGAAGTTTATCTTCTCGTCGAAGTCGATTGACGTCTTCTTGCGCGACCTCACGGGCAGCGACGGGTTGTCGATGTTCTTGTAGGTGGCGCCAAACTTCAGCTCCGCCGTGCCTTGCGTGCGTATGCGCACGCCGCCCGGCCCGAAAATCTTCTCAGCCGGCCCAAGGTCGAAGTGCATGTCGCTGAAGTCGAACTTCTCCTTGCCTTTTCTCTTGTATATCTCGTCGTTCTTGCCTCGATAGAACGTGTCGCGCCAGTGCTTCTCGCTCCATGCCATATACTCTTCCGGCGTCATCATTATCGGCGTGGCGAGCCAGGTGCCGCCAATGCGCGTGCCAATGATGTAGCGGTTGATGGTGTCGTTGTAGACCACGTCATATTTTATGCCGTCTGGCCGTTGCAGGTCCATGGCGTTTTGGTCGAGGTCATCGTAGGTTATGGGCGTGGTGCGCTGTATCTTCCACCGCGTCTTGAGGCTGTCGGAAGGCATGGCAGCCCTGCTCGCCATTGCGATGGCGAGAAAAAGGAGCAAGAATATGTATGCCTTCCTGAATAGCACGTGTCTGATTGTTAATGTGTGTCGGGGTGAGTGGTTCACTTTATCCTTTTCAATGCCTCCTTTACCACCATCTCCACCTGGAGGTCGGGCTGCGCGGTAAGGATCTCCACCACGACCTTTGCCGATGGCGCTGGCGAGAACCCGAGCATGGTCAGGGCCGACACGGCCTCGTCTTTCACGGCGGTGTTAACCGAAGGGCCGGCGGAGTGCTCCTTGGCCACGTGCAGCTCATCGGCGATGCCTGTCGACACAATCTTGTCCTTCAAGTCGAGAATTACGCGTTGGGCGGTCTTCAAGCCAATGCCCTTCACGCTCTTTATTATCTTCTCGTCATCGTTGGCTATGGCGTTGCATAGCTCCGTGGGGGTCAGACTGGAGAGCATCATGCGGGCGGTGTTGGCACCTATGCCCGACACGGAGATGAGCATACGGTAAAGCTCACGCTCCTGCTTGGTGGCAAAGCCGTAGAGCGTGAAGCTGTCGTCACGGCCACCTGTGGTCAACTGCTCATGTACAAAGAGCTTCACGTCTTTCAGTCCTTGTATCTTCGTGTATGTTGTGAGCGATATGTTGAGGGCGTAACCCACGCCGTAAGCCTCCACCACCGCCAATGCTGGCGAAAGCTCTGCCAATGTGCCTTTAATGTATTCTATCATTTGCAAATAAATAATATCAGCCACCCGTCTCCGGGCGTAATTGTACAATGTTCCTTATTTACAAACGACATTCTTGGCTTTTTATTATGTATGGGCGAGAGAATAATTCGTGCGACCAGCGTTTTTGATGTCCCGACGCAATAAAATCAATTCTCGGCTTTTTGGAATAATATGGATTACGCATTTTGTTCCTGTTTACATAACAGGAACAAAATGTAATTAGAATCAACAGCAAGTAAAATGTTTTATGGATTATTGCCATATACCACTAAAATAAAATAATCCCAGTAAATCAAGCATCAGCCCCCATACGGCAAATATCAGATCCCACTTCTTTTTTTTTGCACTACACTTTGCCAAGAAATAATTACGCCTTGCCAAGAAGTAGACTTCAAGAATGGCTACGAAAGCACAACTAATAGCCATAATAATGTGTAACTTATCATACCACCCAAAATGAGTAATTAGCAACAGCATCAAGAGTATGATATCATGTCCAATGGAGATTAAATAGTAAAGCATACCATTTTAATTAAATGCAAAGATTACAGAATTGTCAAACGATTCTGCTAAAAGTTAGTTATTACATCGCTATATTAATAAAAAATTTTGAAATCGAGACGAAAATAAACATTCGATAACAATATTAACCTTAGTTGGCCTAAATCGCTTTGCAACGCATTTATATGTCTGATGTGTTTTCATATATCGACGGCAACGCTGTCATCACCGCCACTCCGTCAAATTGCAACAACGTTATCCGCTGGATAGTGAAGAACGGTGTAGTGGGACAGCCCGAGAACAAGCTTCTCGGAACAAATGCCTGGGGCGGACTGGACGGCATAGCTACCGTGGCTCCTGTCGACGAGACGGGCGACAAGGGTGCCGTGTGCGATTTCTACGACGGCGGCAATTGCCAGATGTACTACATGCCTGACTGGTCGGCAGCCACTCCGCTCGTGAGCAACCCGTACTGGGGCTACAATCCGGGAGCGCTCGACGTTTGCGCATTCAACAACAGCCGTTACATGGCTCTCTTCGAGATGGATATGTTACTATTCCATAAAAAGACGGGGGAAACGTTGCCATTCACGATATAAACCGCTACTTTTGCAAGAGGAAAGGCAATGATCATGAATCATTGATCATAAACCAATAAAAGCAGACTCATAAAAACAGTTAAGCATGAAAAAGATAAGAGCGGCCGTGGTTGGCTACGGCAACATTGGAAAATTCTCGGTAGAGGCATTGGAAGCGGCTCCCGATTTCGAGATCGTGGGCGTGGTGCGCCGTCAAGGCGACAAGGACAAGCCATTGGAGCTTGAGCCTTACGAGGTGGTTGACGACATACAGAAGCTGAGCAACGTGGACGTTGCCATTCTCGCCACCCCTACCCGTCTCTGCCCCGACTACGCGGAGCAAATCACGAAGTTGGGCATCAACACGGTTGACAGCTTCGACATGCACCATTTCATCCTCGACTACCGCAAGAAGCAGATGGAGAACAACAAGCAGAGCGGGACGGTGAGCGTCATCTCAGCCGGTTGGGACCCGGGCAGCGACTCCGTGGTGCGCGTGCTCATGCAGGCTCTCGCGCCCAAGGGCTTGAGCTATACCAACTTCGGCCCGGGCATGTCGATGGGCCACTCCGTAGTGGCTCGCTCCAAGAAAGGCGTGAAGGATGCCTTGTCCATGACCATTCCTCTTGGCGAGGGCATACACCGCCGCATGGTATACGTGGAGCTTGAGGACGGCGCCAAGCTTGAGGAGGTGACCCGCGAGCTCAAGGAAGACGACTATTTCGCCCACGACGAGCTGCACGTCTTTGCCGTGAAAAGCGTAGACGAGCTGAGAGACATGGGCCACGGCGTTCACATGACACGCAAGGGCGTGAGCGGCAAGACCCAGAACCAGCGCATCTCGTTCGACATGAGCATCAACAATCCCGCCCTCACCGGCCAGGTGCTCGTGGCCGTGGCTCGCGCCACCATGCGCTTGCAGCCAGGATGCTACACCATGCCTGAGATTCCGGTCATCGACCTGTTGCCGGCCTCACGCGAAGAGATAATCGGCTCGCTGGTGTAAAGACCAATTGTTAGCATAAGATACAAGGCCCATGCTTATTGGCATGGGCTTTTTTTCTGTCCATCCCATACTCCTGTCTCCTATGCGTCATTTGCTGAACGCGTCGAGCTTGCTTAGGCCTCTCAACTTTGAGACATGACATATCAGGGTGCACGCTATGCCTATCAGGACATAGGCGCACCCTGTTTCCGTCGCGTTAATAGTTATGCCTTCCACGCTCGCGCCGGGGAGGGCGGCGATGTGGGTCACGGCCGTTATCAGCAGTGCGGAACAGCGGCCAAGCACGATGAGCAACAGGTGGTTGACCACGGGCAGAAACGACGTCAGGAGGACGGCCAGGGCACAATAGATGATGACTGTGGCGCATGGCATCACCACGAGGTTGGTCAAGAGAAAACAGCAAGAGAAACGTCCGAAATAGTAAGCCACCAAAGGTGCCGTGCCAACCTGCGCCGCCAGCGACACCGCCACCGTCGACCAGATGGCCTTCAGCAACATGTCAACGCCGCTAAGGCCTGTCAGCCGGCCGGCCTTGGGCAGCAAATGGCTTATGGGCCGATAGAGAGTCACGATGGACAGCACGGCAAGGAAAGACAACTGAAACCCCAAGTCCCACACGCACATGGGGTTGGCCACAATCAGGCTGATGGCAGCCAGGCAGAGCGTGTTGACTGATATGTTCTCCCTTCCGCCGACCATGCAAAGCGAGTGGATAGACAGCATTATGGCTGAGCGCACGATGCTGGGCGTCATGCCCACGAGCAGCACGTAAAGCCACAGCGAGAGCACGACCACGGCCTGCGTGAGCCATCCATGCTGGCGTCGCCTTCCCAGGAGCAAGGTCAGGATGCAGTAGATTATGCCGAGATGCAATCCGGAGAGAGCCAGTACGTGTGAAGCCCCCGACACGGAAAAGGCGTCTTTCATGTCGCGGTCGATGCCTTGCTTGTGGCCCAGCACCATCGCCGCCACGACGGCCGACTGTTGCCGCGCGTCGTTGCCAAGGTTGAGCTGTGCCACGAGCCTTTGCCTTATGCCCATGGCCTTGAGCCGCAGACGCTCCATCGTGGTCATCGGCTTTAGGCTGACCTTCGCCGTTCGCCATTCGGTGGCATACACGAAAGTGCTCGCGCGAAAGCCGTGGCAGCTGAGCCAGCGCGCGTAGTCGAAGTTGCCCTTGCGGTAGTTTCTGAGAGGCTCCATGGCCGACCTCGCCTCTATGCCGCTTCCCAACCTTATGCGTCTCCAGTCGCCGGTGATGGTGTCGCGCAGGATGTGCGCCTTCACGTTTACGGCCTTGTCAAGCTGCAGCCCTTCTATCGACACAAGCGCGAGGTCGCAAACCAGCGTCTTGCCCCTGACTTGTGGCTCGGCGGTCACCACGGCCTCATAGCTCATCTGGCAATCTTCGCGGAAAGGAAAACCCGCTTGGCGTTGGGCCCTGTCTGCCAAGGCCATGCCGGCAAGGAAGACTGCGATGAGCAGCAGCCGACTTTGCGCGTAGGGCTTGCGCCTCAACAACGCCTCAACGCAGAGGCATGAAGCCATCAGCGATAGCCAAATGAGCATAGACCATGATGGCAGGATGGGCAAGAAACGAAAAACAATCCCCAGCAACAACGTCGCGGCCACTGGCAGCAACGGTTGGGTCTGGATATAGTCGGAGATGGACACGGCCTTATCTAACTCTGGCTAATGATAAGCCACGCCTTAGGGCGTTTTTATAGTTCTATGGGCTCGTAGGGCAGGTTCCACACGTCAGCCACGGCCTTGAAAGTCACCTTGCCGTCCACGATGTTCAGGCCCTTGCGCAGGGCCTCGTCGTCCTTGCAGGCTTGCCGCCATCCCTTGTCGGCCAATGCCACGGCATACTTCAGCGTGGCGTTGGTCAGTGCCATGGTCGAAGTGTTGGGCACGGCTCCGGGGATGTTGGCCACGCAATAGTGCACTATGCCGTCGACCTCGTAGACCGGGTCGCTGTGTGTCGTCGGGTGGGATGTCTCGAAGCAGCCGCCTTGGTCAATCGCCACGTCCACGAGCACGGTGCCCTTCTCCATCAGGCCGAGCATCTCGCGCGTGATGAGATGCGGAGTCTTGTCGCCAGGCACGAGCACAGAGCCTATCACGATGTCCACGTCGGGCAGTTCCTTGCGTATGTTGTGCTCGGTGGAATAGAGAGCGTGCACGTTGGCAGGCAGCTCATTCTCCAGTTGGCGCAGCCTGGGCAGCGAGATGTCGGTTATCGTGACGTCGGCACCCATTCCCGCCGCCATCCTCGCGGCCGCCTCGCCCACGGTGCCGCCACCGAGCACCAGCACCTTCGTAGGCTTCACGCCAGGCACGCCGCTAATGAGCTTGCCCTTGCCGCCCTTGGTCTTCTGAAGGTAGAACGCGCCGTTGAGGGCGGCCATGCGGCCGGCCACCTCACTCATGGGTATGAGCAGCGGCAAGGAGCGGTCTGCCTTTTGCACCGTCTCGTAGGCAAGGCAAACGCCACCGCTCTTTATCATCGCGTCGGTAAGAGGCTTGTCGCAAGCGAAATGGAAATAGGTGAAAACCAACTGCCCTTTCCTTATCAGGTCATATTCCGGCTCGATGGGCTCCTTTACCTTCACTATCATTTCCGACTGGGCGTAGACATCCTTGATGCCGGGCAGAATCTCGGCGCCCACCTTCTCGTATTCCTTGTCGCTGAAGCCACTGTTCTCGCCAGCCGTATGCTGCACGTAGACCGTGTGGCCATGTTTTGTCAACTCGGCAACGCCCGCGGGAGTCATGCCAACGCGGTTCTCGTTGTTCTTCATCTCTTTTGGTATTCCTATCCTCATAGCGCAAGAATTTTGTAAAAAGATTAACGATTTGTTTAATTGGTTTTCGGCTGCAAAGATAGTGCAAATCGAACGCAGAAAATCAAGCTTGCTTGAATTTTAGTTGAGATGCAGCTTATCTTATACAAAAATAGGTAAAAAATGAATACGCTGTTTTTTGCGCGACGATAATTTAACATTATTTTTCGCATCCTTGCCGATAGTACCAAAAAATCATCACGGCTTGGTACGGCGAGTACCACACCGTGGTATTGAGAGTACCACGCCGTGGTATTGAGAGTACCACATCGTGGTATTGAGAGTACCACACCGTGGTAGTTTTTTGTCTTCTTCGTTCTTTTCAAAGAAATGGGGTGTGCAATGTCGGCTTAAAGCGCTTGAGTATGAGCGGTTTGTATTTTAGCTTTTATAAAATTGTTAACATTTTGCCAACATGTGTACAGAAACACGGTTTTGGGTGTACAGTATGTGTATCGTTATGTAAGTATGTGTTTATCCATGTTCTTGCATATTGCTACGTCACAAAAATATTAACCCCTTCCCTATATATTCCTAATAATTAACAACTTAGAAGGCTTATGTTATCCATCTCGCTCGCATGGGACAAAATAGGGAAGCCCTATTCGGACTTCCCTAAAAATACATTTGGCGGAAGGTGAGGGATTCAAACCCCCGATACCACGTAATGGGTATACCAGATTTCGAGTCTAGCGCATTCGGTCACTCTGCCAACCTTCCTTTTATGCACGCAAAGTTAATCATAAAAATTGTAAATGGTGCGTGCAATCCCAATAATTAACAATGATTATACCTGAATTGTCCGTTATTGAACGACCGTGGATATTCAGCCATTATTATTTCAGCAGGTCGGGTCTCAACCTCTTGGTACGCTCAAGAGCTTGATCCATTTCCCACTGTTTTATCTTTGCCTCGTTACCCGACAGCAGTATGTCTGGCACCTTCCATCCTTTGTAGTCGGCAGGGCGAGTGTAGATTGGAGCAGCAAGCAAATCATCTTGAAAACAATCTGAAAGTGCGCTTTGGTCATCGCTTATCACGCCAGGCACAAGTCTGACCACGGCATCGGCAATTACCGCGGCAGCGAGCTCGCCACCGGTAAGCACAAAGTCGCCAACGCTTATCTCACGTGTTATCAAATGGTCTCTTACACGCTGGTCAATGCCTTTGTAGTGCCCGCACAGGATAATCAGGTTTTCTTGTAGGCTCATGTCGTTGGCGATTTTCTGGTCGAAACGTTCACCGTCTGGCGAGACGTAGATTACATCGTCGTAGTCGCGCTCTTTCTTCAGGGCTGATATGGCATTGTCAATAGGTTCGCACTGCATTACCATTCCCGCGAAGCCTCCATAGGGATAGTCATCCACACGTCGCCATTTATCGTTAGTATAATCTCGCAAGTTATGTAAGTGAATCTCGGCGAGGCCTTTCTTTTGCGCACGCGCGAGTATGCTCTCGTTTATGAACCCCTCTATCATTTCGGGCAAGACGGTAATTATATCTATTCTCATTTTTGTCTTATATGTTGTTTATGCTTTTTGTGTAAATCTATCTATGAAATCATCCTCAGATATGATGGGGATGCCGAGCTGGTTGGCTTTCTTGTTTTTCGTGCTTGTGGAGTTAATGTCATTATTGATAAGGTACGACGTTGACTTGCTGACCGATCCTGTCACCTTGCCACCTTCACTCTCTATATAGGCCTTCAAGTCGTTGCGATTCTTGTAATGGTTCACGTCGCCCGTGATAACGAATGTCAACCCCTTGCACAATTCCCCTACAGAAGCAGGCTGCGCTTGCTTAATGTTGACTTCACTCATTAGCTTGTCGTAGACCTTAATGTTAGCCTCGTTCTCAAACCACGCTACGAATTGCCTTGCTTTCTCTGGGCCGATACCCGGTATCGCTGACAGTATGGCTACTTTGTCCGGCGCGAACAAAGAGCCGGCGTTGTCTTCCCCTCTTACTATCTTCATGAGGTCTTCGAGCTTATGTGCAGCCAACAACCGCTTGCACACGTCTTGACCGCAAAGCGGGATGCAAAGGGCGTAAAGCAGGCGTTGAGCGTCTACGTCGCGGGCCTTTGACACGGATTCCACGATGTTGTTTGCCGACTTGTCGCCGAAACCGTCAAGGCGCGCTATCTCGGCAGCATGGTCTGGTATGCTGTATATGTCGGAGAAATCTTTTATCCAGCCAAGGTTTATGAACCGCTGGAGCGTCTGTTCGGATATGCCGTCTATATTTACGCCAGGCTTGGAAACGAATCGGGCGAACTTCCTCAACTGTTTGGCAGGACATTCGTGGTTAGTGCAATGAAGGGTCTTGGTGCTGCTTGCCTCGCTCTCAACCACTACGGTTGGCGAGCCACATACAGGACAGGTCTTTGGTATGTCAAGCACACCTCGTGTCTGGCGTATGCTTATGACCTTCGGTATTATCTTGTTTGCCTTGATTACCTCTAGTTCCGTGCCTTTTCCGCCAATGCCCAGTCGTTCACACTCACTGATGTTGCACAGCGACGCGCGTTTCACGGTAGTGCCTTCAAGCTCAACTGGCTTAAACACCGCAACCGGGGAAATGGTAGACGCCGCGCAACTCCATTCAATGTGGTCAAGCTCCGTTATGACACTCTCGTCGGCCCACTTAAAGGCGAAGCCGGCACGCGTGGCGTGATGCCCCGTGACAGATCCCGTGGCGGCATAATCGGTGTCGTCGTACGCTATCACGAGACCATCCACAGGATATGGATTTTCCTTGTTTGTCACTTTGAGCGACCATCTGTTTACCGCTTCGTTCACATTATTAAATGTGGGATGTTCTATCAGCTCATGGTCCACACAGTCGAGGCCTATCTCCTTGAGCCAATCCATGCGCTTGCCCCACGAGGTTATGTCCTCGTCGGTATGGACGAGCGTGAACGGAATCCAACGAATGTGCCGTTTGGCTACTTCCTTGGGGTCTTTCAGCGTCATCGAGCCAGAGGCAAGGTTCCTGGGGTTGGCATATTCCTCGTCGCTCTCAAGGTTGAATTGCTCAAAGTCGGTATATGAAATGACCGCCTCACCCCTTACGACAATATGCCCACGTGATTTCACCGTTGGCTGTATGCCGTTTATGGCCGGTGCCAGGTATGTTATGTTTGTGCCAACATGTCCGTCGCCACGAGTCACCACTTTTGTCAGCCTGCCGTTGTCGTAAGTTACCACGAGGGTCAGTCCGTCAAGTTTCCACGACAACCATATAGGCCTGTCTTCCGCCCATTTAACGAGGTCTTCTGTTTTCTTCGTCTTGGCAAGCGAGAGCGCGGGATATTCATGAGCCTCCTTTTGCCCAACGGTCGAATCAGCCGACACTTTATGCGTAGGCGAGTCGGGCAAGACGACACCAGTCTCTTGCTCAAGTTGGCGCAGCTCATCAAATCTGGCGTCCCACTCATGGTCAGTCATCAACTCCCCACGCCCGTTATAGTAGGCATCAGAAGCCGCGTTTAGTTCAGACACGAGTTGCCTCATCAAGTCTGTCTTGCTCATGCTGTGTGAATTGTTTTAATCTTTAGAAATAAGTTCAGTCGTTTATCGCGCCACAATAAGGGCATTTCCCCTTGTGCTTGATAGGCTTTCCACAGTTGCCACATATATATATAGTGCGGTTTCGCCAATGGCGATACAATGCGAAGGCAATATAGGCGCCTAACAATGGATAGCCGATAAAATACAATGTGGTGACGCTGAAGACGATATAGTCAATGGCGCACACTGCCGCCAGTCCTCCGAGGTATAGCACCGCTTGCGTTCCCGTGAGTTTGTGGCACACGTCATCAACACAAGCTATGCCAACTATCAAGATTGCCCATACGGAAAGCAGGAACAACATCAGCACAGGCGGCACAGAGAATGGGTTCAGCGTTGGGTGGAAGTAGAAGTGCTGCCACAGTTGTGGTGCGAAAAGCTGGATAGTGGCATAAAATGTGGCCGCGCTTGCCACGATAAGGGAAAGCATCGTGGGATAAACAGAGTCAATGTCGTGGAAGTGAACGATATATGCCTTCTTCTTGAATAGTTTCCACAGCGTGTAGCTTGTGCCAAAAACCGCTACTACGATGAGAAACACGATGAAGTGGGAGTCGGAAAAAGCAGATATGAATTGCGATATGGGGTCGTCGGGCATCACCCGAGGCAACATTTCCTTTTCCCGTGTCCAACCGAAGGCTGAGGTGTCGTTAGCCAATTGCACCCATACGGAGTCTATGGAGTCGGCAGGCATCATCTTGATGTCAGCCACAGCCAAATGATCACCTTTGCGCACGCTGAACGAGTCGGTCTCCATCCCGGCCGCTTCCTCTTCGGGCAGTTGCCTTAGGAGGGTAAGTGAGTCGGCACGCACCACGAAGTTGTAGTTGTTAGTGTAATGGTGCTTCTGGAAAAACGACAGCGAGTCCATGGTGCGCTCTGATATGGCCTTCTTGCGCATTGGACGTTGCCCCGTGGGGTGCTCATAGCATGATGACAGCAACAGCGACAACACGGCGACAACGATGAAAAGGAAATGTCGCGAGCTCATCAGCTTAATCCAACGATTTTGCCATCCACAATGTCAATGTTGTTGGCTTGCGGCGTGGCAGGAAGTCCAGGCATGCGCAGAATGTTGCCGGCTATGGCCACGATCATTCCAGAACCGGAGTTTATCACGATGTCGGCAACGTCGAGATGGAAGCCATCGGTCTTGCCATAAGCCTTGGGGTCAACCGAGAAGCTGTATTGAGTCTTGGCGACGCACACGGGAAGGCCGGACAGGCCCAAGTCGTAGATATGCTTGAGTTGCGTTTCAGCCTTGCGCGCGAAGCTAACGCTGCCAGCGCCATATATCTTCTTCGCGACAGCCTCTATCTTGTCCTTTACGCTGTCATCGTCCTTATAAAGATATTGCAGCTTTGGCGAAGGCGTGTCTTCTATGGTCTTTACCACGGCGTTGGCCAGTTCTTCGGCGCCTTTTCCGCCTTCGGCAAACGCGTTGTTGACGGCGAAGCCCACGCCTAATTCTTGGCAATGAGCTCTCACGGCTTCAATCTCTTCCTCCGTGTCGTTGTTGTAGCGGTTGAATGCCACCACGATCTTTTGCCCGAAACGCTTGATGTTTTCCACATGCTTGTCAAGGTTCCAGAAGCCCTGTTTGACAGCCTCAATGTTGGGCTCCTTAATGTCTTGATAGGCAACGCCGCCATGCATCTTCAAGGCTTGAAGCGTCACCACCAGCACTGTCAATGCAGGTTGCAACCCCGCTGTGCGGCACTTGATGTCGTAGAACTTCTCTGCGCCGAGATCGGCACCGAAGCCGGCCTCCGTTATGGCGTAGTCGCCAAGCGTGAGGGCCATCTTCGTAGCGACGACCGAGTTGCATCCATGCGCTATATTGGCGAAAGGCCCGCAATGCACTATTGCCGGCGTACCCTCGGTTGTCTGCACGAGGTTTGGCTTCAGGGCATCCTTCAGCAGTACGGCGATAGAGCCCTCAACGCCCATGTCGCGCACGTAGAACGGCTTGTCTTGGTAATCGAAGCCCAACAGGATGTTGCCGATGCGCCTCTTCAGGTCGTCGATGTCCTTGGCAAAGCACATTATGCCCATTATCTCCGACGCGGGCGTAATGTCAAAACCTGTTTGCGTTGGTATGCCGTTGGTGAGCGGACCGAGACCTGTTATTATCTGCCTGAGCGACCTGTCGTTCACGTCGAGCACCCTCTTCCAGAGTATTGTCTTCAGGCGGAACCCGTCTTTGGCGTGCTGGTAGAGATAGTTGTCGAGCAGGGCCGCAATCATGTTGTTTGCCGTTGTTATGGCATGGAAGTCACCCGTGAAGTGTAGGTTTATCTTGTCCATTGGCAGCAGTTGCGCGTAGCCGCCACCGCAAGCTCCGCCCTTCATGCCGAAGCAAGGGCCGAGCGAAGGCTCGCGCAAGGCCACTACGGCCTTCTTGCCTATCTTATTCAAGCCGAGCGCGAGGCCCACCGATACCGTTGTCTTGCCAATGCCGGCTTTTGTCGGCGAGATGGCTGTCACCAAGATGAGGTTATGACGCTTCATGCGTTCCTCGTCGATGGCATCAAGCGATACCTTGGCGATGTAGCGGCCATAAGGCTCAATATGGTTCTCGTCGATTCCAAGCTCCTTGGCGATGTCGTCTATACGTCGCAAGGTCGTTTCCTGTGCAATTTCTATATCTGTCTTCATTTGGTTTGAAAAATATGTCTTTGGTTGTAAGGTGTTTAGTCCCTGAAGAATAAGTCGCGGGTATAAACTTTCTGTTTCACGTCGTCAAGAGCCTTGTCGTAGCGGTTGGCGATGATGGCTTGTGCTTGCGCCTTGAACGCGTCAAGGTCGTTGACGACCTTCGACCCGAAGAACGTGGAGCCGTCCTTGAGCGTCGGCTCATATATTATCACCGTTGCGCCTTTGGCTTTCACGCGCTTCATCACGCCTTGTATGCTTGATTGGCGGAAGTTGTCGGAGTTTGACTTCATGGTCAGCCTGTACACGCCTATCACGCAAGGGTGCTCACCGGCAGCGTTGTATGCGTTTTGGTCGTTGTAGCTGTAATATCCGGCCTTGCGAAGCACTTGGTCGGCCACGAAGTCCTTGCGCGTGCGGTTGCTCTCCACGATGGCCTGTATGAGGTTCTCTGGCACGTCCTTATAGTTGGCAAGTAGTTGTTTGGTGTCTTTTGGCAAGCAATAGCCGCCATAACCGAACGATGGGTTGTTATAGAATGAGCCTATGCGTGGGTCAAGGCAAACACCGTTTATGATGTTCTGGCTCGACAAGCCTTTCACCTCGGCGTATGTGTCAAGCTCGTTGAAATAGCTCACCCTGAGGGCGAGGTAAGTGTTTGCGAAGAGCTTTACAGCCTCTGCCTCGGTGGTGCCCATGAAGAGCGTTGGAATGTCTTTCTTTATGGCCCCTTGCTGAAGCAGTGAGGCGAAGACGTGTGCGGCCTGGTCGAGGCGTGCGTCGCCCTCTGGCCTGCCCACGATGATACGCGACGGGTAGAGGTTGTCGTAAAGGGCCTTTGACTCGCGCAGGAACTCCGGGGCGAAGATGATGTTCTCGGAGTGGAATTTCTCCCTTACCATCGAAGTGTAACCCACGGGGATGGTCGATTTTATCACCATTATGGCATTGGGGTTAATCTTGCATACGAGTTCTATCACTTCTTCCACATGGCTCGTGTCAAAGAAGTTCTTCACGCTGTCGTAGTTGGTTGGCGTGGCGATGACCACGAAATCGGCATCGCGATAAGCCGCCTCGCCATCAGTGGTAAAGTCTATGTCGAGAGGCTTATCTTTAAGGTAACGCTCCACATATTCATCCTTTATTGGCGATATGTGATTCTTGAGCATCTCTACCTTCTCCTTTACCACGTCTACCGCCGTGACATGTTGGTGCTGGGCAAGCAAGGTGGCGATGCTTAACCCTACGTAGCCTGTACCGGCCACAGCTATGTTTATTTTCTTTTCCATATTAGCCTGTTTAGTTCACGGTTTCCTTCAGGGCCTTTTTCTTCAGCTCGTTTGCCACGGCCTGTGCCCTGCGGTTCACGTCATTGATGTTTTCCTTCCTGTAATAGCTTCTCGATACGCCATCGCTCGACAACACCAAGGAGTCGCCATAAAGATAGTCTATCGAGCAAGTGTCGTTTTGAAGGCTCTTCACGTCTATTTGTCCGTTGTTTTTTGACGAAGGCGTACCGCTCGTAATCACGAGCATGCCATTCCACAGGTGCCAAGCTGTGAAATATCCCAAGGGAGGATATTCCACCGGGCTTTCCTGGGCCAGGGCGTTGTTGTCGTCCACATAGCCTACGCTCGACGCTATCCAGTCGCGCTTGAGATAGAAACCATATTCTCGCGGTATGAGGTAGGTTTCCTTGAGCGAGTCGCTCATGTTGTTCATCATGCGCGCCTGTGCCTTGGCGCTCATTTGCCCGGCGTCGCGCATCTTTGGCATCACGATATAGCACCAAATGCCCGCGAGCTTGTCGATGTCGACCACTACATCGGCCTTCTTCTTGTTTTTCTTGTTCAACACTATGCAAAGGCGGTCGCCAATCTGCACCTTGCCCAAGACGCGTTTCCTCCGCTTGGCTTCCATGATGTTGTATGTCACGGGGTCGCTGTTGTCCTCCGGCAATACCACGACGATCGTGTCGTTGCAACCATCACATGCAAGGCCGTACACGGCACTGTCGCCTTGCAGCCTTACCGTGTAAGCTGGCTTCTCGGCGTCTTTCATCTCCTTTGTGTTGCACGATACAAGGGCGGAAAGAGAGCTGAAAAACAGGCAAAAGATAAAAACAAGTTTATGCGACATCTTTTAAATAAATATTATTATTTAGCTTGGTCTTTTATTCACATTATTGCTTTCAGTCTACAAAGTTAGTTATTAATTATAAAAAATGCGACAGCATATCTCCATTTTGATGATTTTTATCTAATTTTGCACGTCGAATGGGGGATAAGTATATTTTTAGCACAACGTAAAGATTAAGGAATATAATGAAGAAAAAGATTCAGTTCAGTCTTGTCTATCGTGACATGTGGCAGAGCAGCGGCAAGTTTCAGCCGCGCGCCGACCAACTTGCCAAGATAGCACCCGTGTTTGTTGAGATGGGTTGCTTCTCGCGCGTCGAGACCAATGGTGGCGCATTCGAGCAAGTGCAACTGCTTGCCGGCGAGAACCCTAACAAGGCGGTTCGCGCTTTCACGGCCCCTCTCCACAAGGCAGGCATCAAGACGCATATGCTTGACCGTGGCCTCAACGCGCTCCGCATGTATCCCGTGCCCGACGACGTGCGCGCCATGATGTACCGCGTGAAGCACGCTCAAGGCACCGACATCACCCGTATCTTCGACGGCTTGAACGACATACGCAATATCGCCCCATCCATCAAGTGGGCGAAAGAGGGCGGAATGACTCCCCAGGGCACCCTTTGCATCACCACCTCACCAGTGCACACTCTCGACTATTATGAGAAGCTCGCCGACGAGGAGATAGCAGCCGGCGCAGAGGAGATTTGCTTGAAAGACATGGCCGGAATCGGTCAGCCCGCGTTCCTTGGCCAGCTTACGAAGCGCATCAAGACCAAGCATCCCGACATCGTGATCGAATATCACGGCCACTCTGGCCCGGGCTTGTCGATGGCTTCCATCCTTGAGGTTTGCGAGAATGGCGCCGACATCATCGACACCGCCATCGAACCCCTGTCATGGGGTAAGGTGCATCCCGACGTTATCTCAGTGCAGAGCATGCTCAAGCACGCCGGTTTCGACGTGCCTGAAATCAACATGGGCGCTTACATGAAGGCGCGTGCCATGACTCAGGAGTTCATCGACGAATGGCTTGGCTATTTCATCAACCCTGGCAACAAGGTAATGTCGTCGCTCCTTCTCACCTGCGGCCTTCCTGGCGGCATGATGGGATCAATGATGGCCGACCTCGGTGGCATGCGCACCACCATCAACAACCTGCGCAAGAAGAAGGGTGAGCCTGAGCTTTCCATGGACGACTTGCTCATAAAGCTTTTCGACGAGGTGGCTTATGTATGGCCTCGCGTTGGCTATCCACCACTTGTGACCCCATTCTCTCAGTATACCAAGAACATCGCGTTGATGAACCTCCTCACCATGGAACAGGGCAAGGGCCGCTTCGTGATGATGGACGACAACATGTGGGGCATGATTCTCGGCAAGAGCGGAAAGGTGCCCGGACAGATTGATCCTGAGCTCGTGGAGCTGGCCAAGAAGCAGGGCCGTGAGTTTACCGACGTTGACCCTCACACGCTGCTGAAGCCCGCCCTCGACGACTTCCGCAAGGAGATGGACGAGAACGGTTGGGAATATGGCGAAGACGACGAGGAGCTCTTCGAACTCGCCATGCACCCGGAGCAGTATCGCAACTACAAGAGTGGACAGGCCAAGAAAAACTTCCTTGCCGACTTGCAGAAGGCCAAGGACGCAAAGCTGGGCGCAAAGGTGTCGCCCGAGGAGGCTGCGGCTTATAAGCACGCCCAGGCCGACGCCATCGTGGCTCCTGTGCGTGGTCAACTCTTCTGGGACTTCCAAGGCGACGGAGAGGCGGAGCCTGCCCTTGAGCCGTTTATCGGCAAGGAATACAAGGAGGGCGACGCTTTCTGCTGGATTCAGGCTCCTTGGGGCGAGTTCGTGGAGGTAAAGGCCGACCTCGGAGGCAAGCTCGTGGAGATAAACGCGAAGCAAGGTTCCAAGGTGCAGAAGGGCAGCGTGATTGCCTATATCAAGCGCGACGAGAAATAAAACGGCACATGGTGTGTGTGCCATCGTAAAAGATGGCACACACCTTTTTTATATATGGACTACAACAAGATCATTGACAAATATTATCCCGAGGCCAACCAGCTTCGGGATATTTTCTTTACCCACTCCACACTCGTCGTCAAGAGGGCACTCGCCATCTGCGACGCCCACCCTGAGCTTCATCTCGACCGCCAGTTTGTGGAGGAGGCGGCCATGCTCCACGACATAGGTATCTTCCGTTGCGACGCTCCGGGGATATGCTGTCATGGCACGGAGCCGTATCTGCGTCATGGCTTGATTGGGGGGGAGATAATGAGAAGTGAGGGCTTCCCACGCCATGCGAGGGTCTGCGAGCGACACACCGGGGCAGGACTGACAAGGGAGGAGATAATAAATCAAGACTTGCCTTTGCCACATCAAGACTTCCTTCCTGAGACACTGGAGGAGAAACTCGTGTGCTATGCCGACAAGTTCTACTCTAAGTCGCATCCCGACCGCGAGAAGACGTTTGAGCAGGCTAAGAAGAGCATAGCACGCTTCGGCGAGGACGGACTGCGACGCTTCCTCGAATGGAAAGCCATGTTTGAGTAACAAAGTCAACCCTTATAAAACTGTGTTTATGAAACAGAGCCGTATCATTTTGTTTTCATTCTTGCTTCTCCTTATAGTGGCAGGTTGCAAGAAAGACCCTCAGGAAATCTTCAACGAGCAGAAGTCGGGGGTGGTGCTCATTTGCAATGAGTTTTATTATGACGTCACCCTGGCCGACGGTGAGCATTTCTATTTCACGGGCATAGCCGACGACGGCTCCCTGCAAGGGCTCACGTCGAGCCTTGCCGACATCCAGAGGTCGCCGGCCATACTCAATGGCACGGGCTTCTTCATCGACGGCACCGGGCGCATATTGACAAACAGGCATGTCGTGGCGCCGGAGATTGACAAGGACCAGGTTAGGCAGAACATGAACTCCATCATGGAAGGCTACGCGCAATACATACAGGCTCTGCAAGACTCGATGGATCAGCGTTACCAGGCCATACAGCAGTATGCGCAGTCGAGAGTGTATGAGGATGAGTATGGCGAGAGCCAGCTATACATGAGCCAAGACGAAGTGGACCAGCTCAACACGGAGCTTGAGAACCTTAGACAGCAATACGCCCAGGCAGAGAACGTTAAGGACAGGGTGAGGAGCAATATCCTCGGCTACAACTTCTCCATACAGCTGCATTCGCAGTTTGGCATCGCCTACGACGGAAGCAACGTGAACAGTTGGGACGACTTCATGAAACGGCCATGTGCCTTACTCAAGACTTCGCAAGACGCCAACTCAGACCTCGCCCTGCTTCAGCTCAAGAGCAAGCAGACTCCACCAGACAAGTACATATTCTATTATACCAAGTTCGACCCCGACAAGGAGAACGTGAAGATAACGCAGCAGCTCTACATGATTGGCTATAACCAGGGCGTGTCGCTCGCCAAGACAAACAATGGCATAAACGCGCAGTTTACCATGGGAACTATCTCGCAGGCTCCCGACGGCAACCGCATAGTCTACAGCATTCCGGCCATGCATGGATCAAGCGGCTCACCCGTAGTTGACGATGATGGCAACCTCGTGGCGGTGAACTTCGCGGGGGCCAACGGCAGCGACAACTTCAACTTTGGCATACCTATTCTCCGTGTCATCACCTTCTTGAAATGATATTTGCTTTTGTACAAATTAAATATCTTCCCTACATGGAAGACCAGGCTTGAAAACTGGCAGAAAAAAGAGGCTAAAGATGTTTCTTTTTTCTGCCATTGCACTGTATAATGCCATTAGATCTTCTTTCCTCTCTTATCCACTTGCCATAATCACTGTTGGGATTCCTGTTGGGTCTAAGACTGTTATACATTCCTGTTTTCTCTCATATCCTCGCTGTCCTGCTGAAATACTCAGTGGCACAAAAATCTGCAAGACCTAATAACTGTTTAAAAACGAATGAGTTGCGTATAACTGAAATAGGTGAAAGTAACAGAAAGGTAACAATAATTCAATTCTGTTCCACATGTGTACTTTCGTTTCCTATACTTCGCAAAGTATACGCATTTTGTTTGAGATGGACAATAAATTAAATGAGAATATACTTTCATGCCATTAAATAATTCCGTACTTAACTTCGTTAAACATCCAAACTCCGACAGCCATTTGCTTATACAGTTAGTAGAGTATTGAATCAGCATATTACGAGATTTTTTTAAACCCAAATCGGTCATTAGGATTTCTCTGTGTCGTACGGCAAAGAGAAATCC
>ERZ1023658.24-NODE-24-length-78552-cov-12.842707_pt1 | contig 78552 bp, 72 predicted proteins | sample MGYA00380339_ERZ1023658 | MGnify/ENA primary metagenome ERZ1023658 (study PRJEB33179, sample SAMN07448981) | human gut metagenome | biome: Human-gut; feature: Human associated habitat; material: Faeces | host: Homo sapiens | place: India: Bhopal | collected... | reverse complement strand
TTTCTTTTGAGCTTTTGGCGCATCTGCGGCGGTGTTCTGCGGTAAACCCGAGCGCTCGTACACATCAGTACGCGTGCCCTCAGATTTCCTTGAACGCCTTGCACCTGCCCAAAAATCCTGCGTCACTTTCTTTTGAGCTTTTGGCGCATCTGCGGCGGTGTTCTGCGGTAAACCCGAGCGCGTCTTTTTCAAATCTTTTGCGCTTGCCTTCGTACGAAAAGCCAAAGCGCCTGTTTTAAAACTTATTTTTTTCTTTTTTGCTTTATCTTTTATCATAATGATGATAGTATAATAGAAATTACAAAAAAAGAAAGTGAAAAAATGGAAAAAATTATCGACTTAGCATTAGCGTTAGCAAGACAAGCTTTTGCAGCAGGTGAAACACCTGTCGCAGCCGTCATTTTTAACACCAAAACAAAACAAGTACTGTGTGCTTCTGCTAATCGAGTTTTGGCTGATTGTGACCCCACAGCGCATGCTGAAGTTTTGGCCGTGCGCCAAGCTGGCAAGCTGTTGAATAATTACAATCTTTCTGGGTATTCGATTTTCACCACTGTTGAGCCCTGTGCAATGTGTGCCGCGGCTCTGTCGTGGGCGAAAATAGACAAAGTGTATTTTGGTGCTTATGATGTTAAATCTGGAGCAGTGGAAAACGGTCCGCATCTGTATCAATTCGCATCACTCCACCACAAGCCTGAAGTTTATGGTGGAATTAGCGAGCAAGAATGCCAATCTTTAATGCGTGCATTTTTTAAAGGTTTAAGAGAAGATGGCGAGTGAACAAGTAATTTTTTCTGTTTCCGAATTATCGAGTTTGTTAAAAAATGTGGTCGAAGGCGCTTTTAGTGAGGTCTCTGTACAAGGGGAAGTGTCGGGCGTCAAACGTGCCTCCTCGGGGCACATATACTTTTCGCTTAAAGACAAAGACGCCGTTTTAAACGCAATTTGTTGGCGAGGCGCTTCCAGCGAAACGAACGCAGCGATTGCTGATGGGCTTGAGATTGTCGCCAAAGGAAAACTGACGACCTATGCAGGCAGATCAAATTATCAAATGATTGTCTCCAGCGCGCAAATTGCAGGCGAGGGCGCTTTGCTTAAAATGCTTGAAGAACGTAAGAAAAAATTGGCGGCCGAAGGTTTGTTTGATGCCACACGTAAAAAGCCCATTCCTTTTTTGCCAGAAAATATCGGTGTGATTACGTCCCCAACGGGTGCAGTTATTCGCGATATTATGCACCGCTTGAGCGATCGCTTTCCGCGCCCTGTTTACTTATATCCCGTGCTTGTACAAGGCGAAGGCGCAGCTGAACAAGTCGCCGCTGCTATTAAGTCGTTCAATGCTATTGCCCCCGAAGGGCTTGCAACAAAAGACGGCATTATCCCGCGTCCTGATGTTTTGATTGTGGCGCGAGGCGGGGGCTCTTTGGAAGATTTGCTCCCTTTTTCGGAAGAAATTGTTGTCAGGGCAGTTGCTGATTCTGTCATTCCAATCATTTCGGCAGTTGGGCACGAAACGGATACGATGCTGATTGACTATGCGGCGGATTTGCGTGCGCCGACTCCAACAGGTGCAGCCGAAAAAGCTGTGCCAGTGCGAGTCGAAATTAAGGCAGGTTTAGACGAGGCTAAGGCGCGTTTAAATGATGCGCTGCTCCGTTTGCTGGACGAGAAGAAAATGAAGCTGGAAGGACTTGCACGGGGCATTCCGAATTTGCGCGAGATTGTTGAAATGTCTCTTCAAAAGCTGGATGATCGAATCGAACGGTTAAATACAGCGATGCAAAATGTGCTCACGAAATCGGGCGACAGGCTGAATATGGCGTCCCGTCTTTTGGAGGCGGCAAGCTATGAAAAAACGCTGGCCAAAGGCTTTGCGCTTGTGATGAGTCCCAAAGGGCAAGTCATTACTTCCGCTACAACGGCGCGGGCGCAAACTCTGTTGAATTTGGGCTTTGCGGACGGAAAGGTAGCGGTTGTGCCTCAAACAGATGGACAGAAAGCACTCCAAAATGGGACGGGACAAGAGCCAAAAGCGTCCACAAAAAATACCCACAAAAAAGAAAAGCATAGTCCTTTTGAAAGCCAGCTTGATTTATTTTAAGCAAAGTCAATTTTTTAAAAACTTTTTGACAAGGCTTTTGTTTCGTGATACGGTTTTATTATGATTAAAAAGTTTTTGATATTGTGGCTTATCTCTTTGCCTGCTATGGCATTTACAATCCCTGAGCACTTGACGCAGGGAATGTTTGTTTTTGGTACGGCCGACAAAGGTGAGGATATTTATTTCGAAGACTTGAAAGTCCCCGTTTACAACGGCAAATATGTGTTTGCTTTGGGACGTGATACGCCTGCTAAAATCAACATAACGGTCAAACGTGGCTGGTTTTCTGAAGCCTTTCGTTATACCTATGACGTGACGCCGCGTGAATGGCAAAAGGACGTTTTCGATGGTGTTCCGCCGCAGACAATAACGCCCAGCAAAAAACAACGAAAACGCATAGCCAAAGAGCAAAAAATGCTCAATGAAGCGCGTGCTCAGCGCCCAATAGAGGAGGGCTTTCCGACATGCTTTTTAAAACCCGTACAAGAACGGCGCATTTCATCAAACTATGGCTCGTATCGCGTCATCAATGGCGTGGCGCAACGCCCGCACAGCGGTGTTGATTTAGCAGCTCCCGAGGGGACAAAAGTCAAGGCAACGGCTGACGGTGTGGTTGTGTTGGCGCAAAAGGATTTATTTTACACGGGTGGAACGATTATTATCGAACATGGTAGTGGCGTTCAAAGCGGCTATTCACACTTGTCGAAAGTCGGGGTGAAAAATGGCGATGTTGTGCGTCAAGGCGATGTCATCGGCCAAGTCGGTATGACAGGCCGAGCAACGGGGCCTCATTTGCATTTCACGCTTTCGTGGGAAAATATCCGCGTTGCACCAGAGTTTGAATTTTGTACCAGCTGTCCCTGTGGGGACAAATAATTGTTGCTATTTAAAATAAAATCAGGTATTTTATATTCAAACTTTTAAATGAAAAAAGGAATCATTATGTTAAAATTTTATAATACAAAGTCTCACAGTGTCGAAGAGTTTAAAACCATAGACGGTAGCAACACCGTTCGTATGTATGGTTGCGGCCCGACAGTTTATAACTATGCACACATTGGCAATTTGCGTGCATTTGTGTTTTACGATTTGTTGCGCCGTTATTTGAAATTTAAAGGCTATGATGTTAACTTTGTGATGAATATCACGGACGTTGATGATAAAACCATTCGCTCTTCACGCGAAAAAGGCCAAAGCTTGCGTGATTACACGACTTTTTATATGAACGAGTTTTTCAAAGATCTTGAGACAATCAACGTTGGAAAACCAACACGCATCGTCCGTGCAACAGACGAAATTGATGCGATGGTCGATACGATTGAACTTTTAATTCAAAAAGGCTATGCGTATAAAACGGCCAGCGGTGACATTTTCTTTAAAATCTCGGCATTCCCCGAGTATGGTAAAATGGCTAATATCGATCCGCGTGCATTGCTTTCGAATGCGGGAGGTCGCTTGTCCGATGAATATGAAAAAGAAGATGCACAAGATTTCGCACTGTGGAAAGCCTGGACAGAGGCGGACGGTGATGTGTTTTGGGAAACACGCATTGGTAAAGGCCGACCTGGATGGCACATCGAATGCTCTACGATCGCGCACAAATACTTGGGGCAACCGTTCGATATTCATACGGGCGGCATTGATTTGATTTTCCCGCACCACACCAATGAAATTGCACAGTCCGAAAGCGCCTATGGCACAATGTTCTGCAACTTCTTTATGCACAACGATTATTTGAAAGTCAACGGCGAAAAGATGAGCAAAAGCAAGCATAACTTTTATACGCTCCACGATTTGTTGGAAAAAGGTTATGACAAGCGCGCTATTCGGTACGAGTTTTTAAAGTCAAGCTATCGCCAAACGCTGGACTTTTTGGAAGCCAATATGGTAAGCAATAAATCCGTAATCGATCGCTTTGACAATTTTATGGATCGTCTGGATGCGGCAAATGGCGCAGGTTGGGACAAACTCGATGAAGTGTTAAGCAAAGCCGTGGCCGATTTTACGGCGGGTATGGATAACGATTTGAATACGCCGGCTGGTTTAGCGGTGATTTTCGATTTGATGAGCGAGGTCAATAAAAACTTTGATAAGCTTTCCAAGCAAGACGGCGCGAAGGTGGCAACACAAATGCGTGCTTTCGATATGGTGTTCGGGATTTTGAAAGAAAAATCCGACCGCCAGCTGACGGCCGAAGAGCAATCTATTATCGATCGCAGACAAGCGGCCAGAGTTGCTAAAGATTGGGCAACCGCGGACGCACTGAAAGCCGAATTGATTGCGCGCGGTATTGAAGTAAAAGATACCCCACAAGGCCCGCAAATCCGCTTTGTTTAAGCATTTATTTACTTTTTTGTGATAGAAACGCCCTTATGTAGGAGATAAGGGCGTTTTTTCTATACGAAAAAATTGACAAACGCAAAAATATGTGGTATAAATATAATATGAGAGGCAATTTATCCTCTTAAAGGAAAGGGCTGGATAAAATGAAGAAAAGTTGGTTAGAACGTCAAAGAATTGCTATGATGAGTAGCTTTTTTGCGCTCGCAATGGGAGCAACGTCTCTGTTCGGCGGAGAAACGCAAGAAAATGCAATTAAGCCAGAAGTACGCTCTTCCGCGACTGAAATGGTGCAAACGGGAGCAATGGGGCAAGCGGCAAGCAAGCTTGATGCTCAAGTGCGCGAAGACGGCGGCGAAGTAGAAGCGCCATCAACAGGTTCTCAAGTCATTGATGATGTGAATAGTGCGGCTGATACAGTTTACAGCGCGGGTTCGACTGCGCGCAATTTCTTGACCGAAAAAGGCGAGGAATATTTGGGCGCGTTTGGTCGTGGCTTGGGCACGTTGTTGGGCTCGGGCGTTGAAGTCGTGACAGGCACAGCGGGTTTGTTGACGCAAGGCGCGGGCTATGTCGCGGGCGGTGCTACAGACGCGGGCATTGCTTTAAATAAGCACGTTTTGCAACCAACAGGTGACTATGTTTCCCAAACGGCTCGAGACGGTTATGAGACAGTTTCAAATGCCGTCAGTGACGGTTATGATTATGTCGCAGACGGTATGACTCAGGGCTATGAGGCTGTGCGTGATGCGGTGACGCCAAGCGCTGAGACTGAAACAGCCGAGACAGCGCCAGCCACTCAAACGCCAGCTCCTGAAGTGGCCGAACAAATGCCAGCTCCTGCGCCTGAAGTTGCACAACAACGCACAACGGGTGATGACGTGCGTTCCGATGTCAACGCCGCAGCACAAGATGTTTATCAAGCGGGTCGTACAGCCGACAATTATTTGCGTGAAAATTTGGGTCAAGGTGCTGGTTCTGTGTTGGGTGGCATTGCTCAAACGGGTACAGGTTTAGCAGGTTTGGCGACCGAAGGCTCTGCGCAAGTTGCTGGTGCGGCGGTTGACTTGCACAACACAATGAACGACAATGTTTATCAGCCCGTGGCCGAGGCGGCAGAGCGTGTAGGTCAACGCATTGACGCAGCAATCCCAACACGTGAGGAAGTTTCACAAACATTTAATAATGTGGGACAAAGAATCAATGATGCTATTCCAACGCGCGAGGAAGTTGGGGCGTTTGTTGACAGATTAAACCCATTCAGCCGTGCAGAGGCAGCGCCTCAAACAGCGGCAGCAGAGCAACAAGTTCCTGCGCCTGAAGTGACGCCAGCGCAAGCAGCGCCTCAAACAGCCGAAGCTGCGCCTGCACCAGAAGCGCAAGCCACAGAACAAGCGGCAACGCCGAACTGGTTCGAACGCAACATTGTTGAGCCTGTGAAGGACGCGCATGAAACGTTGAATAACAACATTTACGTACCTGTGGCAAATGCAGCCAAAGATGGATATAATTATGTGGCGGACGGTGTGGCTCAGGGTTATGAAGCCGTACGTGACGCGGTGACGCCAAACGCAGAGGCAGCGCCTCAAACAGCGGCAGCAGAGCAACAAGCGCCTGCGCCTCAAGTGGCGCCAGCGCAAGCAGCCCCCGCTGTTGCAGAGCAAACGCAAACCGCTCAAAACGAGCCAAATGCAGGTCCAACGTGGTTGGAACAAGGCTTTAATGCAACGGTCGATGCGGTTAAAGATGCGCATAACTATATGGACGAAAACGTCTATCAACCAACGGGCAAGGTGTTGAAAGAAACAATTACTGTGGCGGGTGACAAGGCTAATGAGGCCTATCAATGGGCTCAAAAGCAAGTGACGCCAAACGCGCCAGAAACACAAGCGCCACAAACTGCACCTCAAGCGCCTCAAGCACCTCAAGCGGCGCCAGTTACAACTGCTGCGGCTCATGAGGCTCCTGCGCCAGAGGCAACACAAACAGCCCAAACATCCAGAGCTAAGACAGCCTTAGGAAAAGCGGGTGAATTTGTTATGAACGACATTCCAAATGCGCTCAAGGATGGCTATGACAAATACGTGCCAACTAAAGAGCAAGTATCTGAAACGGTTGACAAGTTAATCCCAACAAAAGCGGAAACAAAGAGTTTCTTTGCAAAGCTCAATCCGATGAACTGGGGTAAAAAAGAGCAGGCTACTCCAACAGCTCAAGAAGCAGCTGCGCCTCAAGTAGCTGCGGCCGAAACAGCGCCTCAAGCGGTTGATGTTGCTTCTGTCCAGCAAGCGCCTGCGCCTGAACAAGAGGCTAAGCCGAACTGGTTCGAGCGCAATGTTGTTGCACCAGCTAAGGAAGCGCATGCTTATATGGACGAGCACGTTTATCAACCAACAGGCACGGTAGTTGGCGATACCGTCAAAGATATCGGCAACAAAATTGATGAAGTGATCCCAACCAAAGAACAAGTGACGCAGACTTTGGACAATGTTGCCAACAAGATTGACGAGGCTATTCCAACAAAGGAACAAGTCGGTCAAGCGATGGACAAAATTAATCCGTTCAAAGAACAGACAAACGTGGCGAATGCACAAGAGGCAGCACCTCAAACGCCAGCGGATCGTTTTGCTCAGATGTTGAAGGAAAAAGGCTTTTCAGATGCGGAAATTAACCAAGCGGTTGGTTTGGCTCGTGAAGCGTATGGTTCGCCAGAAAAAGCGGCTGAAGCTCAGCATACTGCGGGCAACTTAAAACATTCATTATCCGAAGCGCAAGAAAGAGCCGAACCTGTCACCGATCGAGCTCCTGCGGCAAAAGAGGCAGGCAGTGAAATTGCCAGCTATAAGTACACAGGCAACGATGCGGGCGTGAACATTACCGTCAACGGTTTGTTGCATAATCAGAGCCGATAGGATTTAGCTTTGACGCAAATCTTTCTTTGAAGTGTCTTTCAGAGTCGTTTGATTTTTTCGTACGGCTCTGAAGCTTTATTTTGAGCACTCCTTCGGTCTTTATTTCTTTTGACCATAAAAAAATATGCAAAATTGCTTGACCTAAATGCGCTTTTGCGATAGAAGAAAAGAAAACACTTCAAGGAGAATCGAAATGACTAAATATGTCTTTATTTTGGGTGGTGTCGTGTCCAGTTTAGGGAAAGGCATCGCCTCCGCCGCCATTGGTTCATTGCTGCAAGCTCGTGGTTATAAAGTGCGTATGCGTAAAATGGATCCATATTTGAATATCGACCCTGGCACGATGAGCCCTTACCAACACGGTGAAGTTTTCGTCACCGATGACGGCGCCGAGACGGATTTGGACTTGGGTCATTACGAACGCTTTGTTGGTATTTCATGCCATAAAACGGACAGCGTTTCGGGTGGCAAAATCTATGATACTGTACTGAAAAAAGAGCGCAGAGGCGATTATTTGGGCGCAACCGTGCAAATGATTCCGCACGTGACGAACGAGCTGAAAGCCTTTATGGAATCGGACATTACGGACGAGGATTTTGTTTTGTACGAAGTTGGCGGAACTGTTGGCGATATAGAAGGAACGCTTTTCTTGGAGGCTGCACGCCAGTTTGCGAACGAAAAAGGTCGTCAAAATGTGTGCTTTGTGTATTTAACTTTGTTGCCTTATATCGAAACGGCGGGCGAGCTGAAAACTAAACCAACGCAACAAGCCGTCAAAAAATTGATGGAATCGGGTATTCAAGCCGATGTTTTACTGTGTCGCAGTAAAGTGGCTTTGGGAGATGACGAACGCCGAAAGCTCGGTTTATTCTGTAATGTTGGCGCTGATGATGTTGTGGCGGCGTTGGACGTGAAAAACATCTATGAGATTCCGCTGTCCTATCATGCGCAAGGGCTGGACGTGCAAGTGTTAAAGCATTTCGGTATGTATGAAACTGCGCCCGAGCCAGACTTGACAAAATGGCATAACATTATTAACACAATGGAAAACTTTGAACATAAAGTTAAAATTGGCGTTATTGGAAAATATTGCGGCCTGCCAGATACTTATAAGTCATTAAAGGAAGCGCTTGTGCACGCAGGCATCGCTTTGAAAACGAAAGTTGATATTGAATGGATTGAAAGCGAAACGCTGGAAGATTTGTCCGAGCAAGCGTTTGAAGAAAAGATGAACGGTCTTGCGGGTATCTTAGTCCCTGGTGGTTTTGGTGCTAGAGGGTGTGAAGGCAAAATCCGTGCTATTCAATATGCACGTGAGAAAAAAGTACCGTTCTTTGGGATTTGTCTTGGAATGCAAATGGCGGTAATTGAAGCTTGCAGGCACTTGCTTGGAATTGCCAATGCGAACTCGAGCGAGCTGTCCAAAGACTGTACAGCTGTGATTACAAAAATGAAAGTGTGGGAAAAAGATGGCGTTAAATCAATTCGTCCCGATAATGGCGATTTAGGTGGAACAATGCGCTTGGGCGCATATCCGTGTGTTTTAAAATCGGGCTCGTTGGCACAGCGCATTTATAATGGCGCGTCTCAGATTGAAGAGCGTCACCGTCATCGTTATGAAATGGACATAGCTTGGGCAGACAAGTTGGCCGAAAAGGGTTTTGTCGTATCGGGAAAATCACCTGACGGCTTGTTGCCAGAAATTGTAGAAATCCCCAATCACCCATTCTTTATTGCGGGACAATTTCATCCCGAGTTTAAGAGTAAGCCATTTGCGGCGCAACCTATCTTTAAATCCTTTATCGAGGCTGCATTGAAGCAAACGGAGTTGCTCTGAAAACCAGATATTTAACTAAAAATAATAAAAGGTTAGTAAAAAAATGACTTTAGATGCATTTTTTGCTAGCCTTTTTTATATTCTTTATGTATAATATCTAAAAAGTTAGGCTTATTTGAAAGGCAAAGAAGAATGACGATCTCAAAAATACAAAGAAATACATTTATCTTTACGTTGTGGACCTTCCTTTACTTTCTATGGTTTCGTTGGTATATGCAACTCAACTGGGAGTTTGATATTTTCCGCGCAGAACACTGGCAATTCATTGCCAATCAATGGTGGTATGGTGGCTGGATTATTACGGGTTCGTATTATTGGTTGTTTTTGCTGAGCTTGTTTTTGTGCTTGCCTGTGTGGATCTTGGGAATGTGCTGGCTGTTGTCGATTAACTACACGCACATATTTGAAAAATTCTTTTGGGATTTAATTTATAATCATAAAACCAAAAAAGTGCAAAACCCTAACAAGCGCGTGCGTGTGACTCGAAAAAAATCGTATAAGGAAATCAGACCGCGCCCATTGGCAGGAACGCCTCAAACAGTGACGACGCCGCAAGCTCAAACGCCGACTCAGGCAGCATCTAAAGAAGCAGTTAAAACGGGTGAGCTGAGTGATTTGTTTATGCAAGAAAATGCCCTACCTGCGACTTCATTTTCACACCGTGCTGTGTCGGATGACTTTGAAGGAGCTTCGCCATTTGAAACGGCAGAGTTTAAAGGCCCTGACTTTGAAGGTGAGACAACTCATCAAGCTTTGGACGAAGACTTTGATGTCATTATGCAAGCGGCCGATGCGTATGTGATTGCAAAACCGCATTTGGGTAAGACAACGTTGGACTATGCTGCAATCGGTAAGGGTGAAGTTTTCATTATCTTAAAAGACAGTGAAAAGGGTGATTGGTTGGCCGATGAAGAGCGCTTTAATGATGAAGATCCTTTGTGGTTTTCCGAAACATCGCACCGCATTTCGCCTATTACGACTTTGAAAAAGTTTGAAAAGTCCTTAACTGATGCGCTGAAGAAAAAGAATATTTCGATGACGATACGTCCCGTGCTTGCCAAAACAGATGGCAACATCATCAATGCAGAGGATATGCAGGAAGTATGGAGTGAAATGAAAGTTTCTGTCTGCCGTTCGGGAACTGGCATGCCAGAGGATTTACCGTCCTTTACGGATACATTTCCAAAGAAAGTGGATATTGAAAACGTTGACGTAATTGAACAAATCAAAGAGATTTTGACAGCTTAACAAGAGGGGGAGTTGATAAATGGTTTTTCAACGTGCTGGTGAATACGCAGATAGAGATAAAGCCGTTTCGTTCTTGGTTGAATGGTGCGCTATTTCGGTTATTGTGTGCTTGCTGATGTTGTGGCTGATTATGCCGATTGTTGTGATTGGCAGAGAAGGCTTAACGCACTCTATTTTAATGAAAGTGTTGCGCTTTTTAGGCGAATCGCTTGTCAATCCAAGCGCATGGTATAACCAATATGTTTTATTCGTCAAACGCCAAATGATGACGCATTCGCTGGGGCAAATGATTATTCCATTCTTGCCTTTTATTACAGCGATTGGCATTTTTGTGACGGCGGCTGTGTTGAATCCTTATGATTTTATGTTAAAGACTTTTGGTGGCGGCCGATTGGCAACTTATGCCGATGTGAAAAAAATGAAGCTATTTAATGGCTTTATTATGGTGCTCGGGCGCTTTAAAGGCAAGCTTTTGAAAATGCCCGAAACGCTTTCCGCTTTGGTTGTTGCCCCTCCTGGTACTGGTAAAACGGCGGGCGTAGTGATTCCTACCATTTTGGAATCCCCAGGCATCAGTATCATTGTAAACGACCCAAAGCCTGAATTGTGCTTTTCCACATCGGGCTATCGCGCAACGCAAGGTCCTGTGTTCGTGATTAACTGGGGTGAAGAAGACGACCCCGAAAAAGGAATATTCTACCCATCTTGGAATCCGTTGTCGCCGAGTTGTTTGCCGCCTTCGGGGCCTCCCCGTGATATGTACATTGACTCTATGGTCGCGGTTATTGTGGAAGAACCAAAAGGCGGTGCAGACCCGCACTGGTCAAAGACTGGTCGAAATGCAATGTCGGGTTTTTTGCACTTTATTTCGTCCAAGTGTGAACGCGCCAGAGCCAATGATTACTTTGTGTCGCGTTTAATGGAAGGTTCGTTTGACGAGGAAGATGCCAAAGTGTTGGCAACTTATTATTCCGATATGCCTGATATGAGCGCGCGTAATGCTTTGATCGAGCTGCAAAATGGGACGTTGACATACGATTCGTATGCGCCAATTGGCACATGGGAAGGCTTGCCTGATTATTGGCATGGGTGCGAACCGTGTATTGCGATGATTTTGGATTGGTTGAATGACGCACAAATGAAGATTGCTGCCGATATTAAGCGCCGAGCTGATGAAGGCGATCAAATGGCGGCCTTAGCTGATCCGATGCGTGATGTGTTGGATTATGCGGTTAATGAATGCGAACGTTTCCATTATTCGCAACGTGCGATGCTTGAATTAAACCAGTTATCCAGTACGCCAGATAAAGAGCGTGGTTCTATTTTGTCCACGGCTTTAACAGGTATTGGTGTCTTTAAAAACTCGGCGGTGCGTTCAAGAACGCGTTTTTCGGACTTTACTTTCCGCGATCTGCGCGGTATGACAGATCCTGTGACGGGTGAGATGAAACCTGTATCCGTGTATCTGTCCGTTAACCAAGTTGATGCAAGAGCTTTGTCCGTTATTACGGGTATTTTCATCGAATTGATGAGCTCGTTTTTGATTGCCAATCCGCCTAACTTTAAAGGCAGTGACGGATTGAAAACAGGGCCTTTCCCTGTGATGTTCGTATTGGACGAATTCCCGCAAATGCCAAAGCTGGCTGCGGTGAAAGACGGCCCTGCGGTTGGTCGTGGTCAAAAAGTGTCGTACTTGCTGATTGGTCAGGACTTAGGTCAGATTTCGGGTCAGTATGGTAAAGACGATTTGGAAACAATCATTACAACGACTGCCGCCAAAGTTATTTTGGCACAAAACAACGAACAGACGGCACAGCGTTTTTCCAAAATGATTGGTACAAAAACGATTCAAACACAAAACATTTCAAAGCAAGAAAGCTTTGGTTTTAACCCAAAACTGTCGGCAAGCGTTTCGACAAGCTTGCAATCCAGCCAAGTTGTCGGCGAATCCGAGATGATGAGTTTGGATATGTTAAAACAGTATGTGATTTTTCAGGGCTTTTTGAACCGTCCGATTTTGGCCGATGCGCCGCGTTGGTATTTGGATAAAGGAATGCGCAAAAAATGTGCATTGCCTGCAGCACCGTTTGTGCCGTATTGGATTGTGGCTCAACGTGAAAATACAGAAATGAACGCAATGACTTCTGCGGTTGAAGAGCAAGAAAATCTGTTGGAAAAGGTGTAAGCGTAAATGTCTGATGGATCTTTGCTGACTTTCCCGAAAACAAAACACGCCATTTCGGTGACCTCCGAGATGCGCGAGGATTTGAAGTTTTGGGAGGCAAAGTTTCAAGAGATGAATTTTCCAGGTATGGACTTGGTCGAGGCCACGGCTTATCCGATTTCGATGAGCGATAAAATCGAACGCAAAAAGCAATACAAGCGTGTCAAACGCGACTTTTTAAAGTATGTTGCCTATAACTTTGTGAACGATTTGCGCAATGCGGGATTGGACGAAGACAGCATTTTTTATTTTAAAAAAGGCATTATGCCCGAAAACTTTAATGTGCATTTAAAAGTGCCATTTGACTACACGGGTTCGGTGGACTTTTCGAATATGGTGCTGATTCAAAATCGCCCGTATCACGAGGATATCCACCGCTTTATGGATATGCAAATGGACGGAATGCCCGTGGGCACATTGCCTGAAAAATTGTATATTCCAGTGCCGACTGGCAAAGTGTATATTCCACTGACGATGTACACGGGCTCGGGCGGCAAAGGCAAACACGACCGCAGCGTTTATGCAGGGTATTCAGAAAGCGCCTTTAAGCGGTTGGCGCAAAAAACGATGATGGGGCGATAAAGGAGCGATAAAATGTTGCTACTTAAAAAATTATTGGATAAGCTTTACAAGGCAAATGCCCGCGTTTTTAAGCCTGTACCAGAAGCGGATTTGCGTGCTTTGCGTATGAAAATGGCGCGCGATAAAATGCCTGCATTGCCTGCGGATTATATTCAATTTTTAACGTTGACGGACGGTTTGATGTATAATGGCTTGCGCTTTTGGGGCGTCAAAGATCACGACCGTGAAAAGCAAGGTTATACCTATCCAGGCTTGCTTTCCGTAAACGAGGATTTTTATGCGCGCAATCGCCGCAAGGATATTTTGCTGATAGGTGAAAAAGACGAGGACTTGTTGATCTATTCGCCAAGCGAGAAGGTCTATCAAATAATGGACAAGATGTTGCTGATTCCCGATTTGAACTTGCCGCGCTTTTTTGATGTGATTTACTTTTTCAGCCAAACAATGCTGGACGACAACAAGTTGCCCGAATTGACCGAGGAAAAGTAAGCTTTTTTAAGTGCTGCCATTTGTTATACGCATCCTTTAAAATCGTGGTTGATTATTAAAGCACGCCCTCCAAAAGCCTCGGCACAATAGCTTAAATGCAGCAACGCTGCGGGGCATAAGCGGGCCATAAAATAAATTAAAAAAAGCTTGATTTCATTTAAAAGCTTGACTATGATAAACATAGTTTATTGATAAATTGGGGGCTTTTTATGAAACAAAATAATATACCGACAAAAAATAAAAATGTAATCGCTTGGGTGGAACAAGTCGCGGCTCTGACCGAACCTGATGCCGTCTATTGGTGTGACGGATCGGATGCGGAGTATGCACGCCTTGCCAATGAATTGGTCGAAAAAGGCACGTTCATTAAGCTCAATGAAAAGAAGCGGCCGAACAGCTTTTTGGCGCGCTCTAATCCAAAGGATGTTGCGCGTGTTGAGGCTCGGACTTTCATTTGTTCGGAAAAAGAGGAGGACGCAGGTCCTACAAATAACTGGGCAAATCCAAAGAAAATGAAAAAGCAACTGACGAAGTTGTTCAAAGGCTGTATGCACGGCCGCACTATGTATGTTGTGCCATTCTCGATGGGGCCTTTGGGTTCGGATATTGCGCAAATCGGTATCGAAATTACGGACAGCCCCTATGTCGTTTGCAATATGAAAATTATGACGCGTATGGGACAAAAAGTGTGGGGCGTTTTGGGTGACAAAGGCTTTTTCGTGCCGTGTTTGCATTCGGTTGGTTGTCCGCTTGAAAAAGGCCAAAAAGACGTGGCTTGGCCGTGTAATCCAGACAACACTTACATCACGCACTTTCCAGAGACGCGCGAGATTATTTCTTTTGGTTCGGGTTATGGCGGCAATGCGTTGCTGGGCAAAAAATGCTTAGCCTTGCGTATCGCTTCCAAAATGGCAAAAGATGAAGGCTGGCTTGCCGAGCATATGCTGATTTCAGGAATCGAAAGCCCTGACGGTCAAAAGACATATATTTCAGCGGCCTTCCCGTCCGCATGTGGCAAGACAAACTTGGCGATGCTCATTCCACCAAAAACTTTTAAAGGTTGGAAAGTATGGACAGTTGGCGATGACATTGCTTGGTTAAAGCCAAAAAATGGACGGCTTTATGCAATCAATCCAGAAGCGGGCTTTTTCGGTGTAGCACCTGGAACGTCAGCTAAGACAAACAAAAACGCGCTGGATGCGTGCCGTGCAAATACAATTTTCACCAACGTAGCTTTGACAGATGACGGCGATGTGTGGTGGGAGGGTATGACAGATACACCACCAAAGCATTTGATTGACTGGCAAGGCAATGACTGGACGCCCGATTGCGGACGCGTGGCCGCGCACCCGAACAGTCGTTTTACAGCGCCTGCAAGCCAATGTCCGACAATTGATAAAGAGTGGGAAAATCCAGAAGGCGTGCCTATTTCTGCAATGATTTTCGGTGGCCGTTTGGCGACAAATGCGCCGTTGGTGTATCAATCGTTTAACTGGGCGCACGGCGTGTACTTGGCGGCAACAGTCGGCTCGGAAAAGACGGCTGCCTCAGAAGGCAAAACAGGTGAAATTCGCCGCGATCCATTTGCAATGCTGCCTTTCTGTGGCTACAATATGGCTGATTACTTTACGCATTGGTTGGAGCTGGGGCGAAAGCTTGCTCAAATGCCGCTGATCTTCCGCGTCAACTGGTTCAGACGTGATGAAAAAGGCAATTTCTTATGGCCTGGCTATGGCGAAAATATGCGCGTTATCCGCTGGATAGTCGAACGTGTGCGGGCCAGCAAAGGTGCTGTCGAAAGCCCACTGGGTATGATGCCAACTTATGATGATTTGGATTGGAACGGTCTTGACTTTAGCCAACAAGAGTTTGCAAACTTAATGTCGGTTGATCGCGATCAAGGTGTAAGCGAAGTTTTGCAACAAGTCGAGTACTTTAAGAAATTCAAAAAGCATTTGCCAGCCGAGTTTAACAGCGAAATGGCGCTTTTGTTCTTGCGTTTGGTGCGCTCGAATGCCAAGTGGACTTTGCCAGATGCAAAAGTCCCTGCAAAGGCATCTCAAGCATCTGCTCGGAAGACAAAAAAAACGACTAAAACTGCTCAAAAGGCAAAAGCCAGTAAGTCCGCAAAATCCACGCCTGCGCGTCCGACAAAAGGAAAAGCGGCTTCCAGCAAAGCTGGCGCAAAAGCAAAGGTGGTCAAAAAGAGTCAATGACGGTTTCGCAAGGCGTTGAAGTTTTAAAAGCAAAGGTAGCATTGCTGCCTTTGCGCGCTGGCGTCTACCGAATGCTTGATAAAAACGGCAAGGTTTTGTATGTCGGCAAGGCAAAATCGCTTAAAAAACGCGTCATTTCCTATACGCGTTTTGATCGCTTACCCGTGCGATTGCAACGAATGGTCGCGCAAGTGGCTGATTTGGTGGTGGTTGAAACGGCCTCTGAAGCGGAGGCGTTCTTGCTGGAAAACGAGCTGATTAAAAAATATCAGCCGTACTATAATATTTTACTTAAAGACGACAAAAGCTTTCCTTACATTATGCTTGCGGATACGCACCATACGGGCTATCCACGCTTTGCAAAGTACCGTGGCGCAAGGTCGGATAAGGCCGAATATTTTGGTCCCTATGCGACAGGTGATGCTGTGAGCGAAAGTTTGGAAACTTTGCAGAAAGTTTTTGGCTTGCGCAGTTGCACAGATACGAACTTTGCGCACCGCACGCGTCCGTGCTTAATGTACCAAATTAAGCGTTGTACAGGGCCGTGTGTTGGGCTTGTCACAAAGCAAGAGTATGCCGAACAAGTGCGTCAAGCGCGTGATTTTTTGACGGGCAAAAATGTCGATATTCAGCGCAAGCTAACGCGCCAGATGCAACAGGAAAGCGAGGCGATGCAATATGAAAAAGCACTTGTCCTGCGGGACAAAATTGCTGCGCTCAATAAAATGCAAGCTAGCGCAGAGGGCGCTTTGAATGCTTCTGTAGATGCGGACTTTATCGCGCTTTATCGTCAGGCGGATATGGCCGCAATCGAGATTTTCTTTTTCCGTCACGGTCAAAACGGAGGCACGCACCGCGTGATTTTAAAGGATTTGGCCGAACAGACAAACGCGGATATTTTATCCGACTTTTTGGGGCAGTTTTATTTGAATGTGTCCTTACCGCACGAAATTATTTTGTCCGAGGCTATTCAAGATATGGCCGCCGTTGAGCAAGCATTTTCTCAAGCCGCGGGACATATTGTGCGCATTTTAACGTCTGTGCGCAGCGTGCGTCTTAAAATGTTGGAACGAGCGATTGTCAATGCTAGAGAAGCTTTAGAACGCTATCAGCTGGAAACGGGACATCAATCCGAGCTTTTGGCGCAATTGGCTAAGCTGATGGGAATCGAAAAAATCGAAACACTAGAGGTGTATGATAACAGCCATATTCAAGGCACGTCCAGTGTGGGCGCTTGTATTTGTGCAGGGGAGCAGGGCTTTATCAAATCTAAATACCGCCGTTTTAACATTCAATATGCGCAAACGAATGATGACTTTGATATGATGCGCGAAGTGTTGACCAGACGCTTAAAGCGCGGGGTGGACGAAAACAACTTGCCGTCCGCTTTTATCATTGACGGTGGCGTGGGGCAATTAAGCTCTGTGCGCCAGATTATGAACAAGCTCAACATTTTCGTCCCCACGATTGGCGTGGCCAAAGGCGTGGATCGAAACGCAGGTAATGAAAAGCTTTATTTGCTGGACAGCAACGAGCCGATTATTTTACCGCACGAGTCGGCGCTGTTGCACTTTATCCAGCGGCTCAGAGACGAGGCGCACCGTTTTGCTATAGGCTCGCACCGCCTCAAGCGCGCCAAAGATACAATGCGTACTGCGCTGGACGAAGTCGAGGGTATAGGGCATGTTCGCCGCAAAAAACTCTTGGAACATTTCGGCACGCCAAAGGCCGTCAAAGAGGCTAGTCTTGCAGAGCTGATGATGGTTGACGGAATAAGTGAAAATATTGCAAAAAAAATCTATACTTTTTTTCATAAAGGACTATGATAGATGAGAATCGTGTAAAGGAGTCTTAAATGAAAGAAGAAAAAAAATTAAATATTCCAAATGTTTTAACGGTTGCCAGAATCTGGGCAATTCCATTGATTGTAATTGCTCTGTATTTTTCGAAAAGCTTGACAGCCAGCTGGATTGCAGTTGTCTTGTTTGCTTTGGCAGGAATTACTGATTACTTTGATGGCTATTTGGCGCGTCATTTAAATCAACTTTCTTCATTTGGACGCGTGCTGGATCCGATTGCTGACAAGCTTTTGGTGGGGGCAGTGATTGTGATGTTGGCTTATACTAATCGGTTGGATAGCTATTACTGTTTTGTGCCTGCGGTTATTATCTTGTGTCGTGAAATTTTGGTGTCTGGCTTGCGCGAGTTTTTGGCCGAAATCCGTGTCGGTTTGCCCGTGACTCGTTTAGCAAAATGGAAAACAACTTTTCAAATGATTGCATTGCCTGTACTGATGGTTTCGGACAAAGTTTTGGCTTGCATTTATCTGGACATTATTGGCGCTGTTGCTTTGTGGTTTGCGGCAATAATGACAGTGATTACGGGGTATGATTATTGGAAGTCTGGTTCAAGATATTTGCAAAGCTAGGTTGTTATTTTGTAAATGATTTTTAAGCTATTTTGGGGCGCGTTCTAAAAAGGCGTCCCATTTTTTTACTGTACGTATCCTTGCGGGCGGGCGTGGTGACTTTTTGGAAAAGTGCTTTGCGCCCAGACTCAGTGGTGAGCTTGCTTTTTTTCTTGAAAAGAAAAGAGCTTGCTATTGATTTTTCAGTTAGGCAAGCGAATGTCCAGCGTTAAAAAAGGTGATTCGCTAACGCACAATTATTATCAAAATCACATTGCGCTATGAAAGAAAACAGAATTGCAAAATAGGCTTAAGGATAAGAGAGTTTTGGAAAAACTTTATAATCTTAAATCAATATGGGTGCTCAAATACAAAAAACGCTCTGGAAATAACCAGAGCGTTTTTATTAAGCGTTAGATTTAATAACCTTCTGCCCATCTGCGTTTCCGTTGAATCTTGCGATTACGGCGAATGCCTTCAGCTTTTTCACGCTTGCGCTTTTCAGATGGCTTTTCGAATTCACGGCGCATCTTCATTTCGCGGAATAATCCTTCGCGTTGCATCTTCTTTTTCAAAGCACGCAAAGCTTGTTCGACATTGTTTTCGCGTACGATAACTTGAACTATTGTTCTCCCCTCCTTTCGATAGGGTTGTGGGTTAAAGATTAAGCCTCAGCTGGAGCTTGTTCTGCTTCTGCTGGAGCAACAATTTCTTCAACAACAGTCTCGTTAACTGGCTTGACGAGGTCAGAGTTATAAGACTTTGCTAATTTGTCAGCTTCTTCGCCCGAACGAGCAACTGTGACTTTAATAGTCGTTGCAACATCTGGGTGCAAAACGATACGCACATCGTACACACCAACGTTTTTGATTGCTTGAGGCATATCAACTTGGTGGCGTTCGATTTTCACGTTCATATCGCGCAAAGCTTCGAAAATATCGCGAGCCGATACAGAACCGTACAGCATACCACTTTCGGCTGCTTGACGAACCAACGACAAAGCAACTGTTTTAATTTTTTCAGCTGCTTTTTCGGCTTCTTCACGCATCTTCAAGTTGCGAGCTTCCAATTCTGCACGTTTGCTTTCGAAGTATGCTTTGTTTGCTTCTGTCGAGCGCAAAGCTTTCTTTTGAGGCAATAAGTAGTTGCGAGCATAGCCGTTTTTAACGTTGACGACATCGCCCATTTGACCTAAACGTTCAATTTTTTCTAATAAAATGACTTCCATTTTTGGTCTCCTTAGTTATCCATACCTGTCACATAAGCCAACAGAGCTAAGAAACGAGCACGCTTAATGGCTTTCGACAAAGCGCGTTGGTGCTTAGCACATACACAGGAAATACGAGACGGAACCATTTTACCGCGTTCAGAAACGAAACCAGATAAACGTTTCACATCTTTGTAATCAATCGCAGGGGCGTTTTTGCCACAGAATGGGCAAGACTTCGAGCGATGGAAAAATGATTGACGAGATTCTTGCATTAGAATGCCTCACTTTCAGAGTTTGTATCGAATAAATCTTCACCATCTTCTTTTTTGGATTTTGGTGCCAACATAACGGATGGACCTTCTTCCAAAGCGTCCACTTTGACTGTCAAATGACGGATGACGTCTTCGTCAATGCGCATTGTGCGCTCCATTTCCGTCACAGCCGCAGCAGGTGCGTCAATGTTAAACAATACATAATAACCTTTACGGTTTTTTTGAATACGGTAAGCTAAATTACGCAAACCCCAATTTTCACGTTTTGTGACTTTGCCACCTTCTTTTTCGATGATGCCAGCAAACTTATTTGCTAATTCATCAACTTGAGCAGGTGTTAAATCTTGACGTGCAACAAATACATGTTCATAAAAAGACATAAAATCTTCTCCTTCTGGATATCTCGGCCACGGTTTCTGACTTTAAAAACAACCGCGTTTGTAAAGCCCTGTGGCATAGTCTGGCACAATTTGCGGCAGACAAGGAGCTATCAGCGGTAAGTAAATTAACACGAAACGACACACTTGTCAAGTGTTTTTTTTATAAAAAAGCTTATAAAAACAGTGCTTGTTGTGAAGAAAAAATAAATAAAATTAGATGCGTAAAAATACTTGACAAAATATATAGTTTTTGGTATACTGAACGAAGAGGGGGTTCGAAGGGTTTCTTTAACATTCGCTAACGGGAGGAAAATCGGAAATATGGAAGTAATAGAAAAAATTGGCGCTTATACACGTTTCAAAGATGGACGTGTTGTTAAGGCTAAAAATGGCAAAAAAATCTGCGTGCCAGAGACGTTGCTTAAACCTTATCCGCGCGTGCCGAGCAAGCATCTTGATTGCCAAATCATCAATGTTTACGTGACAAAAGAGGGTGAGATTTTCAGCTCAGACGCACAAAACCTGCGTGATGTGCTGTATGAAAAAATGTGCAAAATCGTTGAGGCCGATCGTAAAGCTCAAGCCGCCAAATATTTGCGCATTCAAAAAAAGAAGCTGCTTAAAATGCGACGCACTTATTACTGTCAGCAAACGCGCACGTACGCAAAATGGACGGGGCGTCCTTTGCCTATGGTTGTTGAGCTTCAACGAGATGAATAATTTTGCTTGCAGGTGTCAAGACAATGCTCTAAAATATATCAACAAAAGGAGATAGAAAGATGAAAAAAATGTTGTTTGCCTTGACGGCACTTGCCTCAATCATTGCTCAGCCAGCTTTGGCTGAGGTCGAGTTTCCATTTTATGTGGGTGCGATGACGGGTTCATCGTCTGTGAAAATGTCGTCCAGCAAAATCGATTACAAAGAAGAAGCGACAAGCTTTTCACCTGTGGTCGGTATGCGTTTGACGGATTTCTTGCGTCTCAGCTTTGAATACAATGATAAGTTTGGTTGGAAAAGCGAGCATCGCATTTATCTGCCAGCCCAAACAGAAGCCATTAAAGAAGAGCTGAAATTGGAATTGCAATCCTTTATGGCACAGCTTTATATTGACATTCCAACGCGCTCGATTGTGACGCCATTTATTAACGCAGGCGTTGGTGCAACATACGGCAAAATTGATTACAAGACAAAACCGACCTATAACCCTTATTATAAGCACGATGATAAAGATGACGATACATCCTTTGCTTTTAACGTAGGCGCGGGCATTTCCGTTGAAGTTTACCACCGCGTTTTTGTGGACGTGATGTATCGTTTCTCTGATTACGGTTCGATGACGTTTGAAAAAACGGAAAAACGTAAAGTCGATTTACGATCCAACGAAATTTTAGTTGGTGGCAGATGGGCTTTTTAACGCCTTTATCGAGCCTTTAACAATTTTTATAAAGCGCTGGCAAAAGCTGGCGCTTTTTTTGGGGAAAAAGAAGATGGATGCACAGCATAAAAAAATATTCATTTTCCTCTTGAAATATCAGAATAAATCCTTATATCATATTGCAAGAGGTGGAAAATAATGAATATAGAAAAATTTACAGACAGATCGCAAGGTTTTATCCAAAATGCACAAAATCTTGCGGCAAGAGAAGGAAATCCCTACTTAACAACGGCGCATTTGCTCAAAGTGATGACTGAGGACAGAGCTGGAATGGCGTGCTCGCTTTTATCGCAAGCGGGGGCGGACTTAAACGCTCTGAGCGCGGGCATTGATGAAGCGATTGCTAAATTGCCAAAAGTCAGTGGCGATTCGGTGCAAGTCACGGCTTCCCAAGACTTTTTAAAGACGATGGACAGAGCCGAACAAATCGCGCATCAAGCAAAAGACGCTTACGTGACGGTTGAACGTTTGCTGCAAGCCGCTTTGGCTGAAAAAAGCTATGGCGTAGACTTAAAAAAGCTCAACGAAGTGATTAACAAAATGCGTCAAGGCAGAACGGCAGAGTCCGCTTCCGCCGAGGACAGTTTTGAAGCTTTAAAGCGCTATGCAATCGATTTTACTGAACGCGCCAAACAAGGCAAGCTCGACCCCGTTATCGGCCGTGACGAGGAAATCAGGCATACGATTCAAGTGCTGTCCAGACGCACGAAAAACAACCCAGTGTTGATTGGTGAGCCTGGTGTGGGTAAAACGGCCATTGTCGAAGGATTGGCGTTGCGTATTGTCAACGGTGATGTTCCCGAAAGCTTGGCGCACAAGCGTTTGATGGCGCTGGATATGGGTGCTTTGATTGCGGGTGCTAAATACCGCGGCGAGTTTGAAGAGCGCTTAAAAGGCGTCTTAAATGAAGTGTCCAGCTCGCAAGGTCAAGTCATTTTGTTTATCGATGAAATGCACACGGTTGTGGGCGCAGGGGCAAATGAAGGCTCGATGGACGCCTCTAACTTACTCAAACCAGCATTGGCGCGAGGTGAGCTGCACTGCATTGGCGCAACGACATTAAAAGAATACCAAAAGTATATTGAAAAAGACGCCGCCTTTGCGCGCCGCTTCCAGCCAGTTTATGTCAACGAGCCGACCGTAGAAGATACGATTTCAATCTTGCGTGGTATTAAGGAAAAGTATGAGATTCACCACGGCGTGCGTATTTCTGACGCAGCGCTTGTTTCAGCGGCGGTGATGTCGAACCGCTATATTGCCGACCGTTTCTTGCCCGATAAGGCTATTGACTTGGTGGACGAGGCCGCCAGCCGCTTGAAAATGGCGCTGGACTCTAAGCCCGAAGCTTTGGACGAGCTCGACCGCAAGCTATTGCAGCTTAAAATCGAGCGAGAGGCTTTGCGCAAAGAAAAAGACGCCGCCTCCAAAGAGCGCCTTGGCGTTATTGAAAAGAAGATTCCCGAGATGGAAAAGCAATCCGCCGATATGACGGCCAAATGGCAAACCGCGAAAAATGGCGTCCACGAAGCCAACATCTTGCGCGAGAAAATTGACAAAGCCAAAATCGATATGGACAAGGCTTTTCGTAATGGCGAGTATGAAACAGCGGGTCGTTTGCAATACAAGGATATTCCAGAAATGCAAGCTCAGCTGGACAAGCTCAACAAATTGAACCAATCTCAAAGCGCTCCAGAAACGGTGACGCCTGACTTGATTGCCTCGGTGGTGTCAAAGTGGACAGGCATTCCAACGGACAAACTGATGAGCTCAGAAAAGGAAAAGTTGCTCAATATCGAAAAAGTACTTGCGCGCCGCGTAGTGGGGCAAGACGCTGCAATTACTGCGGTTGCGAATGCTGTTCGCCGTTCGCGTGCGGGGCTGAAAGATCCAAACCGCCCCATTGGCTCGTTCTTGTTCTTAGGCCCGACTGGTGTTGGTAAGACTGAACTTGCCAAAGCATTGGCTACATTCTTGTTCGATGAAGAAAGCGCCTATATTCGCATCGATATGTCCGAATATATGGAAAAGCATTCGGTTGCAAGATTGATTGGTTCTCCTCCTGGATATGTGGGCTATGAAGAAGGCGGTATTTTGACCGAAGCTGTGCGCCGCCGTCCTTATCAAGTTATTTTGTTTGATGAGGTGGAAAAAGCGCATCCTGATGTGTTTAACTTGTTATTACAAATTTTGGACGAAGGGCGCTTGACGGACAGTAAAGGGCGGACTGTAGACTTTAAAAACACCTTTATTATTTTGACATCTAACTTGGTGACGGGTGACAATGAAAAAGATATGATGGCGAAATTAAAGACTTTCTTTAAGCCAGAGTTTTTGAACCGTTTGGACGAAATCATCAAGTTTAATGCTTTGAAAAAAGAAGACATTCGCAAAATTGTCGACATTCAAATCGATCATTTGCAATCGCGTCTTGCCGACCGCCATATTACGCTCAAGCTGGACGAAAAAGCAAAAGATTGGTTGGCCGACAATGGCTATGATGCCGAGTTCGGCGCAAGACCTTTGAAACGTTTGATTCAGCAAGAGCTTGAAAATCCATTAGCGATTAAGTTGCTGGCGGGCGAGATTAAAGACAATGCGACCGTCAACGTATCGGCCGATAAAAACAACTTGATTTTTAAGCTGTAAACATGAAAAACATTTAGCGAAGGGACTGATCAATGGCACAAACAACTATCAAAGCAGCAGTAGTCGATATTCCGTGGGTTTTAAACCAAATGCCCGCTTTCATTGCCGAGCAACAAGCACAACAAAAGAAAGCAGAAACTCTTCAAGCGTGGGGCGAGTCCGCAAATAAGCAAGTTGCCGCTCAACCGACCCCGTTGCAACAGCAGGCTTTGGCGCACAAGCTCCAGCAGGAATATATGCTGCGTCAACAAGCGCTTCAGCAGGATTATGCCAAAGCTTTGCAAGCGATTGATGAAAAGCTTGAGCTGTTGATTGCAAATACGGCAAAAGAGCTGGGCTTTGATTTTGTTTTTGCTAAAACGACTTTGATTTTTGGGGGCGAGGATATCAGTCAACAAGTTGCGCAAAAAATCAAGAAAGCTTAAATGATAAACGATAAAAACAAGCCACCTTTTTAGGCGGCTTGTTTTTAATTTATTTGCACGGGGTGGAGCGTAAAGCCGTTGTTTTTAAACGCGGCCATAAGCGTCCTCAAAACGCACAATATCGTTTTCGTCCAATGTATCGCCTGTTTGCACTTCAATAAAAATAACGGGCTCATTTGTTTCGTTTGCAATGCGGTGTTTTTGCTCGATATCAATAAAAATCGCTGTGTTTGCTTTTGCCTCAAAAGTTTGATCGCCCAAAGTCACCAAAGCCGAACCACTGGCAATAATCCAATGCTCGCTGCGGTGATGGTGCATTTGAAGCGAAAGCTTTTTGTGAGGCGCGACATAAATGCGCTTGACAATATAGTTTTCACCTGCATCCAGCACTTCCCATTGTCCCCAAGGACGTGTATCATTTTGACCTTTTTGATATGTGACTGACATTTTAATCTCCTTTGTTTGTGAGGGTATTTTATTAAAATATGCTAAAACGTCAAGCCTTTTGTTAAAAGATGTTGACGAGCACGAAAAAAAACGCCACAATAGGAAAAGAATCTGAAAATAAGAGGGTGTTATGGACGCACAAGAGAACAACAAAAACTTTTCATCGGCTCGGGGCTTGCTCAAGCGCCTGCGCGAAGTAATGTTGTTCGAATCCTCGGTCGAGGATAAGTTGCAATTGATTGTCGAAGCAGTGGCGCAGGAAATGAAAACAGATGTGTGTTCGTTTTATCTGTTGCGTCCTGGTGATGTGCTTGAGCTTTTCGCAACGCACGGCTTGAAAAAAGAGGCTGTGCACGAAACAAACTTACATGTGGGCGAAGGCTTGGTTGGCGAAATCGCTGTGCAGAAAAAAGCGCTTGTTTTCGAAGATGCGTGGCATCACCCGAGCTTTGTCTTCAAGCCCGAAACAGGCGAGCGCGCTTTTCAAACGCTGATGGGTGTGCCAGTGTTGCAATCAAAGCGCTTGCTGGGTGTTTTGGTGGTGCAAACGCAACAAGCTCATACATATCAAGAAGATGAAATAGAGACTCTGGAAACGGTGGCGATGTTGATTGCACAACTGATTATATCTGCCAACTTTACACCCGAAAAGCATCCCTTGTTGCAAGTGCCAAAAGATATGCGTTCCAGAATTGAAGGTGTACGTTTAGTGGCGGGTATGGCTGTTGGCAAAGCCTTTGTGCACCGTAGAATGGAGCGAGTCACAGATCTTGTTTCAAGCTCTGATGAATCATTTGAGCAAGACCGTCTTATTCAAGCTTTGGCGCAAATGGAAAAGACGTTGAATGAAACGTTGGCTGCCGCCGATATATCGGAAGACGATGCCGAGATTTTAGAAACATACCGTATGTTCACCAAGGACAAAGGCTGGATCCGAAAGATGACGGATTATATTCACTCTGGCTTGACGGCGCAGGGCGCTGTGCAGAAAGTCGCCGATGATATGACCGAGCGTATGAGCCTTGTCACTGACCCGTATTTAAAAGAACGTATTCACGATTTCCAAGATGTTGCAGACAGGCTTTTGCACCACCTTGCGGGCACGGATACCAAAGCGCGCAATAACCAATTAGATAGCAACACAATTTTGATTGCTCGCTCGTTGGGGCCTGCTGAGCTGCTCGATTACAACAAGCAAAAGATTAAAGGCATTGTGCTCGAGGAAGGTTCGCCGACTATGCACGTTGTCATTGTGGCAAAGTCGATGAATATCCCCGTTATCGGAGGAATTAAAGGCATTACGGATTTGATTATGCAAAACGACAATGTGGCGCTGGACGCCGAAAACGGCTTTGTGTATGTGAATCCGACTGACGATATTTTAAAAGACTTTACGGCCAAAATTGAACAACGCGAAAAAATTCGCCGCAAGTATGACAAGCTGAAAAATCTGCCGTGCCAGACAAAGGACGGTGTTAATGTATCGCTCAATATTAACGCGGGCTTGGCATTGGATATGCTGTCATTGGGCGAGGGCTTTTCGGACGGCATTGGATTGTACCGCACTGAATTGCCGTTTATGTCGACTGCGCAACTTCCAGATACGCAAAAACAAACCGAAATATACAAGCGCGTGATTCAAAATGCGGCGGGCAAGCCTGTGGTGTTTCGTACGTTGGATATTGGATCGGATAAAGTATTGCCTTATGTCCAGCACAAGCCCGAAGAAAATCCAGCAATGGGGTGGCGTTCGATTCGCATTACGTTGGATAGACGTTCGCTTTTGCGTCAACAGTTGCGGGCTTTTATCCGCGCGGTGGACGGGGGCGATTTATATGTTATGTTCCCGATGATTACGAATGTCAACGAATTTATTGCCGCCAAGAAAACGTTGGAAATTGAAATTGAGCGTGAACGCGACAAAGGGCGTCCTTTGCCTGCACACGTGTATACAGGCACTATGTTAGAAGTGCCTTCGTTGTTGTTCCAGCTGGAGCAGCTGTTGCCTTTGGTTGATTTTGTCTCGATTGGTACAAATGACTTGTCACAATTTTTGTTTGCAACCGACCGAAGTGATCCGACAATTTGGGACAGATATGACGTTTTGTCTGCGCCGATGATTCAAGCTTTGCAATATGTAGCGCAAACGTGCAAAGCACATAATGTACCGTGTGCTGTGTGTGGTGAAATGGCGGGGCGGCCTTTGGAGGCGATGGTGCTTGTGTCGATTGGCTTTCAAAAGTTGTCGATGAATCCGGCCTCGCTGGGGGCAATCAAGTCGATGATACTCAGCCTTGATACAACACAAGTGCGCGATTATTTGAATATGATTTTGTCTTTACCTGCGCATTCGTTGCGTGAAAAGTTGCGTTTGTTTGCGCTCGACCATGACATCAATATATGAGGAGTTTTCAACGTTGAATAAAGCGATTATTTTAGCCGCAGGAAAAGGCACGCGAATGAAATCCGATTTGTTTAAAGTGATGCACAAAATCGGCAATCGAGAAATGGTTTTGCGTGTTTTGGATACACTGGACGCATTAAAAGTGGATGAAAAAATAGTTGTGCTTGCTCCTCAAATGGAGAAAGTGAAAGCACTTGTCCAGCCGATAAAAACGGCATTGCAACCACAAGCGCTTGGTACAGCGAATGCGGCACAAGCGGCCTTAAAAGATATGGACGCATTTGATGGCGCGTGCTTAATTTTGTTTGCGGATCACCCTTTATTTTTGCCGTCAACTTTTGCAAATATGATTGACAAATGCAACGCAGGTACGGATGTGGTTGTGCTGGGCTTTACGCCCAAAGATCCTGCACGCTATGGACGGCTTTTGATGGGCCAGGACGGCTTGCAGGCTATTATTGAATACAAGGACGCCAGCGAAAAACAACGCGCGATAAAGCTTTGCAATTCAGGTGCTATGTGCGTTAATGGCCGTTATTTAAAGCATCTACTGGCAGAAGTTGACAATCACAATGCAGCGGGAGAGTATTACTTGACCGATATTGTGAAGATTGCAAAAAGCAAAGGCTTGCGTGTTGACGTGGTTTTGGCACAAGATGAACATGAAGTACAGGGCGTCAATTCGCGTACGGAGCTGGCTGCGGCCGAGCAGGTTTTTCAAAAACGCAAACGTGCTGAAGCATATGCCGCGGGAGTCACTTTGCAAGATGCAGCCACGACTTATTTTTCATTCGATACAACGTTTGAAAATGATGTGGTGATTGAGCCGTGCGTTTATTTTGGCGCAGGCGTGCATTTGAAAAAAGGTGCGCATATTAAGGCTTTTTCGCGTCTTGAAAACGTGACGATCGGGGCTGAAAGAAGCGATGATGAAAAAGAAAAGTTATAAACATTTATGGGTCTATGGCGCGTTGGCGCTTGTTTTAGGCTTGATTATTTGGCCCTTTATCAAATCGGCGGGCGTTGATGTGTGCACGCAAGACTTAAATTCGTGTTTGGTACAAAGCAAGCGAGCAGGTGGCTTTTCACAATTTGCAAATGGTTTTATGTGCGTGATTTATAACGTTTGGTGTTTGGTGACTGGGGCTTTATAAATGGCAACAAAATGCGGCGTTCAATCTTATTTGTTGGTGGATTTGGGTGGAACGAATGTGCGTTTTTGCTTGATGAAAAACGGACGGATGTCAGGCTTTGAAGCATGGACGTGCAAAGCGTTTAAAAGCTTTGAGGCAGCGCTTGATGCTTACACACAAAAGCACGCGCGTGCTGACAATCTTGTTTTAGCTCTGCCCGCTCCCAAACAAAATGGCGCTTATCATTTTGTAAATATCGATTGGCGATTTCGCTTGTCTTCACTCAAGCGGCACTTTGGTTTTACGCAAGTTTTAGCAATGAATGATTTTTCTGCAAATGCGTGGGGATTGCTGGACTTGACAAGACGCGATGTTGTGCGCGTGGGCGGTGGCGCGGTTGTGGCGCGTGAGCCCAAAGTCGTCATCGGTGCAGGGACAGGGCTTGGTGTTGGCGTGCTTGTACCGACTTTGACAGGTTGGCAAGCTTTGCCGTCCGAGGCAGGGCACATCGCTGTTTCTCCCACAACGCAAGCCGAAGAAGAAATTTTGCGGGCCGTCAGAGAACGTTATGGTCGCATATCGGCGGAGCGAGTTGTCAGCGGGCACGGCTTGAGCTTTTTGTATGAGTTTTTGACAGGACGCGTCTTGTCTGCGCCTCAGATTTATAATGCGATGCAGCAGGGCGATGCTTTGGCTAAGCAAGCCTTTTTGCAAATGTTTGCATTTTGGGGCGATGTCGCGGGCGATCTCGCATTAGCCTATTGCGCAAAAGGAGGCGTGTATTTAGCAGGTGGTATTATTCAAAAAGAAGGCTTGTCTTTGTTATTAGATTCGTCTGATTTTCGCCAGCGCTTTGAAAATAAAGCGCGCCATAGCGCCTATGTAGCCCAAATTTCAACACAAGTAATTCTCTCGGAGAGGCTTGCTTTTCAAGGTTTGCGCAGGTGCATTATTGACAAAAATAAAAAAATTGAAAAAAGTACTTGCAAAGCAAAAACGAATCTGATATAAGTATGCTTACTTTCCCAGATGTGGGGGTGTAGCTCAGCTTGGTTAGAGCGTCTGCCTGTCACGCAGAAGGTCGAGGGTTCGAGCCCCTTCACTCCCGCCACTTAAAAAGAACCGCCGTTTGGCGGCTTTTTTTGTATCTGATTGCTTGAGGTTGGGTGGTAGCTGTACGTAACTTAAAGGATGATGCACACGCCATTGTTTAAGACGGCGCGAGATTGACTTACGATGAAAAACAGGACGCGAAAATGACGCAAACAAGAATAACACGATGTGCTTGGGTTGACGTGAACGATGACGATTATGTGGCCTATCACGACCACGAGTGGGGACAGCCTGTGCATGATGATCGCCTGCTTTTTGAAATGCTGGTGTTGGAAATGTTTGTAGCGGGACTTTCTTGGCAGTGTGTGTTGCATAAACGAGCGGCGTTTAAAAAGGCTTTTGACAATTTTGATGTTGCAAAAGTGGCAGCCTATGACGATGATAAAATAGCCACTTTGGCGCAAAATCACGACATAATCAGGCACGTTGGTAAAATCAAAGCCGCCATTTTAAATGCACAGATAGTGTTAAAGTTGCAAAAAGAATATACTTCTCTGGATTGCTATTTATGGCACTTTACGCACGGGAAAACGGTTTTGAGCGATGGCTTTGAAACGCGTTCGGACTTGTCGGATTGCATTTCTCAGGACTTGAAAAAGCGTGGTGCGAAGTTTACAGGTTCTGTGATGGTGTTTTCATATTTGGCTGCGATAGGCATTATATCGGCGCATCAAGAGCAATGTGATTGGCGTTAGGCGCTTTTAGACGCGTGTGTAGCAGAGCTGTCCGTTGTGCAAATAAATGCGATAAGCATAAAAGAGGGGGGAGGCTTGCATCTTTCCCAACCGCAAGAGCCAGCGCGTGGGCTCTTTGGATTTTGCAAGGATTTTATTCAAAGCACGAGCTTTGGTGAGCGAAAGGTAGTTCTGTGTTTTTTGATAATTGCTTAATTCACCGCGCGACATATCCGCGGCGGCTCTGAGGCACATAAAAATGATTTTTAAATCGTTGGGCTTTTGGGATAAGGCATTTCCAAAGGCTGGCGCTAAAAATTCGCACGCCGCGCCAGCCCTTAAGGAGTAAAAAAATGCAACTGTTTTCCATAAAAGTTTCCACAAAACCATTTCAAAAAATGATTTTTGGTTTGGGTTCGGGGTCGCAAAAATCATTTTTTGAAAAGAGGGGAGAGGCTTTCATCTTTCCCAACTGCAAGAGCCAGTGCGTGAGCCGAAGATTTTCGCGCGTTGGCTCTTGAAATGTAGCAACATAACAGTCATCATAAAAATAAGGAAAGCGCGGGGGGGCAAAATCCACGTCCACGCCCCGCGCTTTTGGGGAAAATGATATGACATTTTTATCTAAATACACGGCGTTGATTTTTATTGAAAGCTTTTCATGCGCCATTTTAATTTTGCAGGCGCGGCGCGAATAATTTTGCGCCACATATTCGCCGCGCGCGGGCGCAATGAAACGCGCGCGGCGAATGAAAAAAGCCGATTTCAAAGAAAAGAAAAAATTCCAAAAAACAATCTTGAGTACTTGGATTAAAATGCTATGCTCCTTCCCAAGAGTCAGCGCGAGCGCGCGGAGGAAACCGCGCCATATCATAAAAGTTTGGGTGCGCTTTTTGACGCGCGCCCGAACCCATTCAAACCCATGCAAATAAATGCCGCAAGCGTTAGAAGTGCTATTCGGCTTTCTCGTGAATGCGTTCGATGTTCGCGCCACAAACGCGCAGCTTTTCTTCCATGTGATCATAGCCTCGATCAAGGTGATAAACACGGCTGACGATTGTTTCGCCTTTCGCCGCTAATCCAGCCAACACCAACGCCGCTGAAGCCCGTAAATCGGACGCCATTACTTGCGCTCCAGACAAACTGGGGACGCCATGAACGATTGCAGTTCTGCTGCCTTGCAGCTGAATGTTTGCACCCATTCTGACCAGTTCTTGCACATGCATAAAGCGGTTTTCAAAAATGTTTTCAGTCACGATAGACGTTCCATTTGCAAAACACATCAGTGCCATTATTTGCGCTTGCACATCGGTTGGAAATCCTGGGAACTCCTCAGTCACGACATTTGTCGGTTTGATTAAGCCTGTTGATTTGACAATCAGACCATTGTCCTTTTCGATAATATCAAGCCCCATATAGCACAAAGTGAACACGACATCTTCCAACAGGTGAAGTGGAGAGTTCTCTATGTAAAGCTCGCCTCCTGTGATGCCTGCTGCGATTGCGTAAGTCGCCGCCTCAATTCGGTCAGGAACGACTGTGTGCGATGTGCCGTGCAACTTTTCGACCCCTGTGATGACAAGCTTTTGTGTGCCAATGCCTTGAATGTTTGCACCCATTTTGACCAAACACCGCGCCAAGTCTGTCACCTCGGGCTCTGCCGCTGCATTGATAATTTCCGTCACACCATCGGCCAGCACCGCGGCCATAATCGCATTCATCGTGCCATTAACGGTTTTGATTTGAAAATAGATTTTGCCGCCTTTGGGCTTGCCATTCGCAAGCACATAACCGTTTTGAATGTCAATGTTGATGCCCAGTTGCTCCATAGCATACAAGTGCCGATCGACAGGTCTTGTGCCAATCGCGCAACCGCCAGGTAGTGAGACTTTAGCCAAGTGGCATCTGCCAACCAAAGGCCCCAACACCATAAAGCTGGCGCGCATTTTAGAAACCAGTTCATACGGCGCTTCCACCGAGCGAATGTTAGCCGCCTTAATGCGCAAGATGCCGCCTTCAAATGAGACGTCAGCGCCAAGGTGCGACAAAATATCCGCCATAGTGCGAATGTCTGATAGGTTTGGCACATCCCTTAAAATGACTTCCTCATCGGTCAATAAGGCCGCCGCCATCAACGGTAAAGCGCCATTTTTTGCGCCTTTAATTCGAATGTGCCCAAAAAGCGGATTACCGCCGATAATGCGAATTTTATCCATTTTTGTTTCCTTGTTCAGACTTGCTTTGTTGCGCTTTGCGCAACGCTAAATTACGGCGCACCATTTGCGCTTCTTTGTCAAAACGCGTTTGCTCTTTGTCCGTCAGGCCCAGATGGCTTGCAGGCTCAGGCCGCTCGATCGTCTTACCTACAATTGCGTTGGGCGTGTCGATAATCATCGTCACAGGCCCGTCATTCAAAATCTCGACTTTCATATCCGTTTGGAAAATGCCTGTTTCAACGGGTATGTCAAAAGAGGCTAGGGCTTTTGTAAAATCTTCATATAGCTGCTTTGCTGTTTTCGGATGCGCCGCTTTTGTAAAGGAAGGTCTGCGGCCTTTTTCGCAATCGCCATAAAGCGTAAATTGTGAAATAACCAAAGCCGCCCCGCCAACATCGCTAAGCGCCAGATTCATTTTGCCGTTTTCGTCTTCGAATATACGCAAATGCGCAATCTTTTCAGCCAGCCACTCGACTTGCTTTTCGCCGTCACCTTCGCCGACTCCGAGCAAAATATTAAAGCCTTTTCCAATTTGACCAACAACTTTGCCGTCCACTGAAACAGAAGATTTTAAAACTCTTTGAACTACTGCGCGCATTTTTTATCCAGTATATATTGAGTAAGTAAAGCAACCCCAAATCCCGTAGCACCTTTTGGAATGCACGGTTTGTCTGCATCGCTCCAGCAAACCGAGGCCATATCAATGTGTGTCCACGGTGTGTCAGGCTTAACAAACTCTTTGATAAACATCGCAGCCGTTGCTGAGCCAGCAGCACCTTTACCGCCGATGTTGCATAAATCCGCAATGTTTGACTTCATCATTTTGCCGTACGCCTCGTTCAGTGGCAAGCGCCATATTTTGTCGGGAACTTTGTCGGCGGCGGATAAAAGCTTTTGCGCCATATCGTCATCGTTTGAGAAAATGCCCGCATATTGGTCGGCAAAAATATAACTCATCACGCCCGTTAAAGTCGCAATATCAATGACTTCGCCTGCGTCATATTCGCTTTGTCCATACCACAGAGCGTCCGCCAAAATCAAACGACCTTCGGCGTCTGTGTTGCCTATCTCAACCGTTTTACCCGACATAGATGTCCAAATGTCGTCTACGTGTTGTGCAGTGCTGGAGAGCATATTTTCAACCAATGGCACAATTGCAACGACATTTTGCTTGACCGCCAGTTTCGACAAAGCATACACAGTCCCAACGACCGCTGCACCGCCAGACATATCATATTTCATATGCATCAAGCCTGCTGCGGACTTCAAGTTCATCCCGCCGCTGTCATAGCACACGCCTTTGCCTACCAACACGCTAGGTTTTTCATTTTTCTTACCGTGCATATATTCAAGCACCAACAAATACGGCTCTTTAGCCGCTCCTGCCGCAACGTTTAAAAGCAAGTTCATATCAAGCTTTTGCATTTGCTTTTTATCCAATACTTTGACATTGACGCCTTTAAGCTTCATTTCCTTAACGGCGTCTACAAAGTCCGCAGGCGACATCATATTTGCAGGCTCTGAAATCAGATCACGCGCTTGATAAATGCCGTCCATCATGGCAAACAAAGGCTCGAACGCAGTCTCGTCTTTAGCCTCGTCATCAGAAAAGACGATGACTTCTTGGTCTTTAGATTCGCCTTTGTCCGTTTTATAAACGTCAAAAGAGTATGCGCCAAGCCCCAATCCAAAGGCTAGCCACGCGCAGGCAGAGGCTTTGCTGACCGAACATTTGTTTAAATCCCAAGGGCATACCGCTACTTGAGCTACATCGAGCGACTTAATAAAGCGAGCCAAGTTGCCGCCAATATCGCGAATAGCCGAATCGGCATTGTCTTCAGGGCGTTTGCCACAACCCACTAAATACATCAAAAAGCCTTTTTTGATAAAGTTAATGCGTTGGCCTGATTTGCCCGTAAAGTTGGCGGCCTTAATCGCGTCTGCGCCCGCTTTAAAGTCATTTGCTAAATCATCGCTTTCAAATACAGGAACGATTACAGGATATGTAATCGTTTCGGGTCTTTCTTCAAATGTGATTTTCATAAATATCCTCTCTTGTCAAAAAATATATCTTCCTTTATAATGCAAACAGTTTAACCAAAACAAGGATTTTTTTCAAATGAAAAATGATATTTTATCATATTCGGTCGGAATTTCGTTTCCAAACATAGACTTGGAAAATGTCAAAGGCGTACTGATTGACCTAGACAACACGCTGTATCACTTCTTTCCCGCGCACCAATCAGCGATGGAAAAAGTGTGTACGTACTTTAATCAATTTGTCAGTGTCTCAAAAGACGATTTTGAAAAAGCATATAAAGCCGTGTGGCAAGCAGGATTCGACCGTCTTGGTGCAATGCCACTGCCGCACAACAGGTTAATTATCTTTCAAGCAATGGCGGAAAAGTGGGGCATTGCCTATCCTTTTTTAGTGGCGGACAAAGCGTATCACTTGTATTTTGATACGGTGTTTTCCTCGATTCGTCCAAACAAAGAGGCTAAAGACTTTTTGTGCCAATGCAAGAAAAAGAAAATCCCTGTGTGCCTTGTGACCGACTTGTTCGAAGAAATCCAAATTAAAAAACTTAAAAAGCTCAAAATGGAAAAGCTTATCAGCTTTATCGTCAGCAATGACGAAGTCGGTGCAGACAAGCCTCATCCCGAGATGTTTTTGCGCGCGCTATCCAAGCTTGGGCTGAGCGCAAAAGACGTGATTATGGTGGGGGACGAGCCCATCAAAGATGTCGCAGGCGCCGAGCGTTTGGGCATTAAGGCTTATCGCGTTGCGGTACATAAATAATACTTGCAAAACAAATAAAATACTGTTATTTTGAAAACATCATGAAAAAACATTGGTTTTGGTCTTTTTTGGCGTCTTGCGCCAGTTTAGCTTTTCTGGGCGCTTTTTTGGCGCTCGGAGCGGTCTTTTTTGTCATTATGTATTATACAAAACAGCTGCCTGATTACAGGCAACTGGCGGTGTACGAGCCGATGATTACAACGCGCTTTTATGCAAACGATGGCCAGCTTTTGGCCGAATATGCATCTGAAAAGCGTATTTTTGTGCCTGTCGCCGCCATTCCAAAACAAGTCATTAACGCTTTTTTGTCGGCGGAAGATAAGAACTTTTATTCGCATAACGGCATTGATTATATGGGGCTTGTGCGTGCTGTCGTGCAAAATGTCAAAAACTATGGCTCGGGTAAGCGCTTGGTAGGTGCTTCAACCATTACGCAGCAAGTGGCAAAGAACTTTTTCCTGTCCTCTGAAATGTCGTTTTCACGCAAGATTAAAGAAGCATTGCTTGCGCGTCGTATCGAGCAAACTTTTGACAAAGACCACATCTTGGAACTTTATATGAACCAAATCTATTTGGGACGCCGTTCGTATGGTGTGGCCTCGGCAGGTTTGATGTATTTTAATAAATCTCTTGACGAGCTGACGCTTTCGGAAATGGCGTTTTTGGCAGGGCTACCGAAAGGGCCAAATAACTATAATCCTGATAAGAATTATAAAGGCGCAGTGGCCAGACGCAACTATGTGCTGGATCGTATGTATGAAAATGGCTATATTACGCAAGCCGAAGCTGAAGATGCCAAAAAAGAACCGCTCGTCACGCAAAACAGAGACTTGAACGAAACGGTGATGAATGCCGATTTCTATAATGAGGAAACGCGCCGTTTGATTGAGCAACGCTATGGTGAAAACATTTTGTATCAAGGTGGACTGTCGGTTAGAACTTCTCTTGATCCAGAGCTCCAAAACATCGCGGTGCGTGTGCTTGAAAAAGGTTTGTTGGAATATGATAAACGCCACGGTTATCGTGGTGCGGTGGCGCATTTGGACTCGTTGGATAATTGGCAAGAAGCGCTGAAGAAAATTGCGGTGCCTGCTTATTTCCCCGCGTTATGGCAAAAAGCGATAGTGCTGGCTTTGGACGATGATAAAGCGCATATTGGATTGTCTGATGGCTCAGAGGGTGAAATTACCGTCAGCTCTATGCGTTGGGCACGTGCGTGGGAGCCTGAACAACGCGTTTCGGACAAAGCGGTTGAATACCCCGCCGATGTGTTGGCTGTCGGTGATGTGATTTACGTATCCGCGCGCAAGAACAAAGAAAATGCACCGCTTTATTTGTTGCAGCAATATCCGCAAGTCGAAGGCGCAATTGTCGCACTTGATCCGCACACGGGGCGGGTATTGGCTATGGTAGGCGGAATCTCGTTTGAAAAATCGCAGTTTAACCGCGCAGTGCAAGCTTATCGGCAGCCAGGTTCGTCATTCAAACCATTTGTTTATTTGACGGCACTTGACAGCGGCTTTACGCCGTCCAGCTTGATTTTGGACGCACCTATGGTGGTCGACCAAGGACCTGGCAAGGAAAAATGGAAGCCAAAGAACTATACCAATATTTTCTATGGTCCATCGACTTTGCGCACGGGGATTGAAAAATCCCGCAACTTAATGACAGTCAGATTAGCTCAGGCGGTCGGTATTGAAAAAACGGTCGAGTATGCAAGAAAGTTTGGTATTGCGGACAACTTGCCACCCGTGCTTTCAATGTCTTTAGGCTCGGGAGAAACGACTTTGTTGCGTTTAACATCGGCATATGCGATGCTGGTCAACGGCGGCAAAAAAATCACGCCAAACTTGATAGATCGCATTCAAGACCGCAATGGCAAAACTATTTATAAGCACGACAAGCGCCCGTGCCCAGATTGCCAAGGCGTCAATGCGACCAGCGCTTATGTCCCTGAAATTGAAGATACAAGAGAGCAAATCCAAGATCCAGTTTCCGCCTATCAAATGGTCAACATTATGACAGGCGTGGTGGAGCGTGGTACGGGGCGCATAGCGCAATCGGTCAAACGGACGTTGGCGGGCAAGAGCGGAACAAGTAATGATAACTTTGATACGTGGTTTATCGGCTTTTCACCTGACCTTGTTGTAGGTGTGTTTGTGGGCTTTGATACACCGCAAACGCTGGGCCCGCGGGATACGGGTTCGGCTGTGGCAGCGCCTATTTTCCGCGACTTTATGACGGCGGCACTCAAGAACAAGCCCGATATTCCGTTCCGTGTGCCAGAAGGCGTGCGTATGGTGCGTGTCGATGCAAAGACAGGCAAACCCGCCAAAGTTGGCGACAAAAACGTGATATGGGAAGCATTCCGCAAAGAAACTGATGTAAATGCTCAAACGCCAGTGTTGGGCCAAGATGTCGTGATGAAACCAGAAGAAGAACCTGATATGGGAGGACTATACTGATGCAAGCAGAACAAGAAAACATCAAAACTTCAATCGAGCAATCGTTGGCATTGCTCAGGAGGCGTCTTTGACTGGGACAATGCTCTGTACCGTCAAAGCGAGCTGGAGTCGCTGACTTCCGATCCCAATCTTTGGGACGACGCCTCAAAAGCACAAAAGCTGATGAGCGAGAAAAACAAGCTCGACTCGGCTATTGCAAGTGTGCGCCAATTTGAACAATCGCTAAAAGATACGGTTGATTTAATCGAACTTGCCGAAGCCGAAGATGATAAAGATGTTTTGGCTGATGGCGAAAAATCGCTTGCAGATTTGCAAAAACAAGTTGCGCAAAAAGAGCTGGAAAGCTTGCTTTCTGGCGAGGCGGACAGCAATGACACTTTCCTTGAAATCCACGCGGGCGCAGGCGGAACAGAGGCGCAAGATTGGTCATCTATGTTAGAGCGTATGTATACTTTCTGGGCGAATAAGCACGGCTATAAAGTGGAAGAAATGGAGCAAACGGCAGGTGAAGAAGCGGGCATCAAATCGGCTATTTTGAAAATCAGCGGGCCTAATGCGTATGGTTGGCTGAAAACCGAAAGCGGTGTGCATCGCTTGGTGCGCATATCGCCGTTTGACGCGAATGCCAGACGCCATACGAGCTTTGCCTCGGTGTGGGTTTATCCCGTTATTGATGACAGCATTCATATTGATATCAATCCTGCCAATTGCCGAATTGATACCTATCGTTCCTCGGGCGCGGGCGGTCAGCACGTCAACAAAACGGAAAGTGCAATTCGAATTACGCACCAACCAACGGGCATAGTCGTTGCTTGCCAAACGCAGCGCAGCCAATTTGCCAACCGCGATCAAGCGTGGGCGATGTTGCGCGCAAGATTGTATGAGTTGGAGCTGAAGAAACGTCAGGCGGTTAGCAATGCCATTGAAAGCAGTAAATCTGAAATTGGTTGGGGTTATCAAATCCGCTCGTACGTGTTGCAACCGTATCAACTTGTGAAGGACTTGCGTACCGAGGTGGAAACGTCTGACACATCGGGCGTTTTGGACGGCGATATTGATTTGTTTTTAAATGCATCTTTGGCGGCGGGCATTAACGCCGAGTCGCAAAAGTAGGACTTGAAGGAGGGTTATATGGAAGTTGGCTTTTTTAAAAAAACGCGCGAGCTGGACAATAAAATCACCGAGTTTTTGAATAACATCTCGGAGGCGGGAATGTTATACCAACGCGCGATTTATCTTTATTTGGAACAAGGCGCGACAGCAGAGTTTGTCAAAAAGCGTCAGGAAGTCAGCGGCTTTGAGGCGCGCAATGACCAGCTCAGACGTGATGTAGAGGCTCAGCTTTACGAGCACACGCTCTTGCCCGACTCGCGTGCGGACGTACTGGAGCTGTTGGAGGAAGTTGATCGTCTGATTAACAAATATGAAAGCAATCTTTACATGTATGTGATTGAAAGACCCGCTATTCCCGAATCCTTCCACACAGCATTTCGCGAGCTTGTACAAACGGTAGTGGATTGTGTCGAAGCTTTAGTTGTTTCGGCGCGCAGTTTTTTTGCAATGAATGGCGAAATTGCAAACTCGTTGCACAAAGTAATGTTTTTCGAAAAGCAAGCCGATCAGCAAGGCACGGCTTTAAAAAGTTCTTTTTTTGACGACAAAACTTTGGATTTAGCGCACCAGCGTCAATTGCAAGATTTTGAAATGGCAACAGAGGTAATTTCGGATTTAGCTGAAGACGTGGCTGATAATCTGACTGTTTTGGCTGTTAAACGATCATTCTGATGAGGCTTTGATGGATATTTCAACGCTCTTTTTCTTAAGCAGTGGTTTGTTCTTGGGTTGGACTTTCGGCGCGAATAATATGAGCACGGTCTTTGGCACGGCCATTGGTACGCGTATGTTGTCGTTTAAAACGGCGGCTCTGATTGCAAGCTTTTTGATTGTGATGGGCGCGGTTTTCAGCGGTGCAGGCGTATCTGATACCTTGCAAGACTTAGGAAAAATCAACACGTTGCCTGGTGCTTTTATGACGGCGCTGTCGGCTGGGGTTGCAATGCTCTTGATGACAAAGCTTGGCATCCCTGTTTCCTCGACACAAGCGATAGTGGGCGCGCTGGTGGGCTGGAGCTTATATGCGCACGTCATTATTGAATGGGACATTTTGGCCGATATTGTAGCTTCGTGGTTTTTTAGCCCTGTTTTGGCTATTTTTGTGGCATTTTTCCTAACGCTCTTGTTAAAAACTTATTTAAAAGTTCACCCTGTGCCGATGCTTTATCGTGACGCCTATACGCGTTTGGGTTTGATTGTGGGCGGAGCATTTTGTGCGTATACGCTGGGCGCAAATAATATCGCCAATGTGATGGCGCCGTTTGTACCTGTTGTACCCCTTAAACCACTTCTTTTGTTTGGCTTTGAAGTATCGGTAGCGCAACAGTTGTTCTTTATTGGCGGGCTTGCCATTGTGGTGGGCATTTATACGTATTCGCAAAAAGTCAACACAACAGTCGGCAAGGATATTTTGCAAATGTCGCCGATCGAAGCGTTTATTGTGGTGATTACGCAAGGCATTGTGATGCTGTTGTTTTCCTCTGTAGAATTGCGTGAATTTCTTTTACGTCATGGCTTGCCAGCATTTCCGCTTGTACCTATATCCAGCATAGGTGCGGTGATTGGTGCGCTGATCGGCGTATCGATTACAAAAAATGGGCAAGGTCTGCAAATCAAAGCCTTGATGCGCGTGATGCGGGCGTGGATTATTACGCCGATTATTTCGGCGATGATTTGTTTTTTGGCGCTGTTCTTTATGCAAAACGTGTTTGGGCAAGAGGTGTTTTAAATGGCTAAGGCTGTGTTTAAGTTCTTTTATAAGTTGGTCGAATTTATATTGGCTTTTATCATCGTGCTTGTTCTTTTGCTGACAGTGCGATTGTCGCAAGGGCCTATTCGAATCGATAACTTGACACAGATGATTATCGGTTATTTAAAGCCATCAGGATTGCAAGTCAATCTGAAGGATGCATATTTAGAGCTTGCCTTTGCGCGCGGTCGTTTGTGCGATATTCGCTTAACCGAGCTGTCGGCGATGGATGATCAGTTTGTGTTGAGTGTTGAGCAAGCAAACATTACAGTCAATCCTGTGGCACTATTAATGGGGCGCTTTGTTGTGCGGGACGTGTATTTGAACAAGCCCTTTGTTCAGCTTAATCTTGAGCAAAAAGAAGAAACAATCCCCGAACAAGCCACGCGTACAGTTGAGCAAAAAATAGCTAAAGCGCGTGATTATTTTGAAAACTTATCCGCATTGCAAGTTGACAACGGAGAAGTGACGCTTGTTTTGGGTGAGGGTAAGCAAGTTGTTTTTCCACAAATCGATATCACTGTGAATAAAAACTTTCTGGATGATTACGATTTAAAACTGTCGGGTGATATGTATTTTCAAGATACGTTTATGTCGCTTGATTTAAATGCGAACTATGAGCCAGAAGGGCAAGTTTTGAAGTTCGACTTTATGGCGGACAACCTCGATGTATCAAAGATGAGCTGTCTGTGGACACCGCTTGCAAAGAGCAATATGAACGGCAAAGTTATGCTGGATGGTCAGCTGGATTTAAACAGGCTTTCTGCAGGTTGGACAAACATTTTTAATCAAATGTCGTTTTCTGTGCATTTCGATAAAGCGGGAAATGTGTATTTGCCTGCACCAATTGACGCAATGTATCCTGTCGAGTATGCGACAATCGCGGGGCAGATTGCACCCAATCTTTCGAAAATCACAATTTCCGATTCGTCCCTCAGCGTGAAAAAACACCTTGTCACCTTGGACGCGATGATTGATGGCGTGGCCGAGTATTTAAGCTCGCTTGATTTGAATGCACTGAAAATACACTTGAGCGCTCAAACGCAAAATATTCCCGTTTCGCAAGTTAGTGCTTTATGGCCCGCTACGCAAGGAACGGGCGCTCATGAGTGGGTGACGCAAAACGTCAAAAAAGGTATGGCCACCAATGCGCAAATCACGCTTGGTCTGCAAGGAGGTACATTAACCCAGCTGGACAGTATAATTGACATTGAGGAAGCAGAGGTTTTATACATGGACACAATGCCCGTGTTGAAAAATGGACGCGGCCGTGTGATTTTTACACCCGATGACGTGATTATTGAAGTAATGGGCGGTGAAAGCCAAAATGTAGAGGCTGTACAAGGTGCAGTTAAGTTTTTAAAAGTCAATGATCCTATTTCATATTTCGATTTGAACATCGATGCAAAAGGTGCGATTGCGGACGCGTTAAAGCTTGTCTCTTCTCAGCCGCTTGAAGTGTGCGCTTCTATGCCCGTTCCGTGCGAAACGATTACGGGCGAGGGTAAAGCCAATATCCAATTAAAGTTCCCGTTTGCCAGTATGGAGCATGATGCAACAGCAGAAAATATGAGCTATAACGTTTCGGCCGATTTGTTCAATGTTGCAATGCCTGTTCCACAAACAAAATGGAAGCTTGAAAACGGTAGCTTTAAGCTGTTTACAAACAATCAAAAGCTTTTGATTGAAGGTTCGGCACAAGTTGATGACAAGCCTTTTCGTTTGGACGTAGAAGAAACGTTCGACAGCAACTCTGTTTACCGTGCGTCCTTGTTGGTGACGCCATCGATGATTAAGGATTATTTTGAGTATATCGGCGATTTTTTAAAAGGTACGCTAAGAACGGAAATTACGGTGCGGCCTAAGGCGCACGACGTCTACAGTGTCGCCGCTGAGTTTGGCTTACGGGATGCGCAAATCAGTTTGCCTATTGGCTATGTCAAAGAGTTTGGGCAAGAAGGATCGCTGAAAACAACTGTGCTGGTTGAAAAAGGCGAGCTGAAAGAGATTCCGTCTGTGTATTTTTCGATGCCAGAAGAGCAAATGACGATTAAAGGACGCGTCAACTTTACACCTGATAAGCTTTTCGAACTGAATTTGAATGAAATCAAAGCGCCGAGAACAGACGCGCAAATGAAGCTTGGCATTTATCCAACGGGCAAAATATCCGTTGTCGTGACAGGGCCGAGTTTGGATATAGCGGATTTGTTGCACGGGCACTTTTTTGAATCAGTGCGCTCAGAGGAAGAAGTTAAAAAAATGAAAGAAAAACAACCGCAAGATTTTTCGGCTGTTCTTAAGACAAATGTACTTTATTTGGCTAAACGCAAGCAACCATTTACAAGCGTGAATTTGGCAGTAGAAAAGAAAAATGGTAAGTGGGAGCAAATACAAGGATCTTTGATTGGCAAAGTGCCTTTTGCATTCGCTCTGAACGCGGATAAAACGGCGCTGCATATTGGCACGCAAGATGTAGGAACTTTTTTGGACAGAGCGGGCTATACAGATCGTATTTCAGGCGGTGTATTGGATACAACGTTGGCGCAGACGCCTGACGGCTCTTTGACGGGCAACATCAAAATTAAAGATTTTAAGCTGACTAAAACGCCGTTCTTTATTCAAGCCGCTACATTGCTTGGAATTGTGGACGCTTTGTCGGGGGACAGCTTATCATTCGATAAAGCTATTATTCCGTTTACCTTGTCGCCGACAAATGTCGTCACGATTGAGGACGCAACCGCATCTGGCTCGGCGGTAGGTATTACGGCACGAGGTTTGTTTAGCTTTGAAAAAGTAGATCTATCTGGCTCGGTAGTGCCAGCCTATGCGATTAACAGCCTGCCAGGCAAAATCCCTGTAGTAGGAACTTTGTTCTCGGGCGAAGAGGGGGGCGGTTTGTTTGGTGTCAGCTATACGGTCACGGGCAGACCTGGGAAAATCGACTTTTCGTTTAACCCAGCCAGCCTTTTGACGCCTGGCATTTTCCGCCGCTTGTTCAGCTCGTTTTAATTTTGCAGACACGAAAAATTTGCGCGGGGCGCCTTTTATCGCTCCCCCGCCCCGCGCTTTTGGGGAAGATGATGCGACATTTTATCCAAATGCATGGCGTTGATTTTTCGAAACATTTTGGCGCATGCAAAATTAAACAAGAGAATGCGCGATAGATCACTAAGGGCTGGCGCGGATTTCCCCCGCGCCCACGCGCCAGCCCTTGCCACAACACTCTCCAAAATCCATTTTTACCCCATAGAGCCGCCGCGCCGCGCGACATTCCCGTGGTGGCTCTAAGATTGCGCAAAACCTTCCGCATCCGTTCCCAACCTTTTATGATAAGGCACGCTTTTAAAGTGATAAACACTGGTCAAAAATTTTCAGTGGCGTTTCTATAAAATTGATTAACGTTATCCCTTCCTTCAAAAAAATGATTTTTGGCCACCCCGAACCCTTAACCAAAAATCATTTTTTTGAAACTGAATGAAGTTTTGGGTGTTTCGTTTCTGCGTAAAATTAAACCAAAGCGCGGAGCGCCTTTTGTCGCGCCATCGCCCCGCGCTTTTAAAAGGGGAAGTGCCTTTTTGATAATCCAAATACTGAGTTTTTTTATTAGTCATCTTTTTCATGCCATTTAATTTTGCAGGCGCGCGAATTTTTCGTGGCAGTTCTATAAAATTGATTAAGGTTATCCCTTCCTTCAAAAAAATGATTTTGCCAGCCCCGAACCCAATCCAAAAATCATTTTTTTGAAAATAGACTAAATCATCAGCAAAATCTTTGAAAATCAATTAGCTGTTATCTGTAAGAAAAATAAGGGCTGGCGCGTGGACGCTCAGAAAAATCCGTGCTAGCCCTTGTCATAATCCCAAAAATTTCATTCTATTTCCCCAGAGCCGCTGCGCGACATTCCCGTATGGCTATGTGATGAGAGTCTTTGTAATTTTTAAGTCTTTCAAAAAATGACTTTTTGGTTTAGGGTTTTGGGGCGATAAAATCCTTTTTTGAAATTGAGTTAAATCATCTTTGGTGCAGTTATATTCTGTAGCCATAATTGCCTTTAAAGAGCCAGCACGAAAGAAACAAACACAGAGGAGTTTTTTTTTCTTTCCACCGTCCGAAACGACATGGGGCGTGGTGTGCGAAAACAGTAAACAAAGAGAGTTTTTTTGAATGACGCAAATGAAAAGCCACGCGACTAAAAGCCAGCAAATAAAAAAGCCACACAAGCGGTGGCTTTAAAATTGGTGGGTGATCAGAGACTCGAACTCTGGGCCCGCTGATTAAGAGTCAGCTGCTCTACCAACTGAGCTAATCACCCAAAACATTGACACTTATACACGATTCTTTTTGTAATTGCAAGCGCTTTTTTTATATTTTTGCATTTTTTATAAAAAGCTCTAAGCAGTTATTAAAAAAATTGATTAGCGTATATAACAACAATTTCGTTGTCTGCGAAAACACTTTTCTTTTTTGTGTTCTGAAATTTGAACAGGGTATTGAAGATCTTGATTGTCTTTATACATCAGTAAGATGCGCCCTTTCCATTCTCCGTCTTTATCTTTAATAAATGCGTAATCCGACTTGCTCATTTGCTGATACATATATTTTTCTTCGTCTGAAAACATATTGCCTTGCATTCTACTGATTTTCCCAACATAGCGTCCCAAATCCGCCAGCCCATCTGCTTTGCCATTAAAGTAGGCATGCGAATCTGCCATAGGGGTTTTTTGATGCGCTTTAATGTGGTGTAGCTCGACCTTCAGTCGTGTGTTGTTGATCAGCGTTTGGCAGATGCTGTGTAAAATGCGCCCCTCATAACCTTCGTCAATGTTTTGTGGATTTTCCAAACATTGAGCAATTGCCTCCAGTGCATTAAGCGAGTCAGTGTGCAGAGCGATTGTCGCCATCGGGCGTGGGTTGCGCTTAAGAGCAAAGTCGATTGCAAACAGTTCGGCCAGATTAATATCAGAAGCATATAAAAACGTTGTAGGGTGATGAATTTTAAATTCTTCTCTTGTGAATGAATGAGCACACACCATACCAACTCCAGCCAGATATTTATTTTTATCAAAAGACGCGTCTGTGTAAATATCAACAGTGCTCATAAAAAAACCTTATCAAAATTACCTACAAGCATATTATATTATTATTTTCTTAAAAATCAAGTTTTTTTCGTTGCTTTTTATTTTTTTTTGTATATGATTGGCGCATTATGAAAATGAAAAATTATATACTTAGCTGTATATGCGGGGCTTTAATGAGCTTGGCCTTTCCTCCCTATTCACTAATAGGGGTCTGCTTTATTATTTACTCGATTTTCTTTGCTCTTTTGGTCAAAGCAAATAATAAAAAGCAATTGTTGGGATTAGGATTTGCTTTTGGATTCGGGACTGGCGCGGCGTCTATGAACTGGCTGATTAATGCATTGCTGATTGATGTGCAAAGCTTTGGTTGGGCGATTCCTCTTGTTCCTATCGGCTTTGGCATTTTTTTTGCTTTATTTACTTCTTTGGCGGTGTTGGTATGTGCGTTTGGCAGAACTCCGTTGATGAAATTGCTTGCTTTTGCAGGCGCAATGACGATTCTTGAATGGGTGCGCTCGTGGTTCTTGACGGGCTTTCCGTGGAATTTGGTCGGCTCTGTTTGGTCGGACTATTTGCCCGTGTTGCAGACGGTCTCCGTGGTTGGAATCTATGGACTATCATTGCTCAGCATTATTTGGTTTTGTGCGCCGTATTTTGTCTATAAACGTTTATATAAGCAAGCTGCCGTTATTGTTTTATCGTTCGCAGTTGTGGCAGGTTTGGGATCGTTGCGTCTTTATACAAGTCACCTTGATTACGAATGGGGCATTAAATTGCGTCTTGTGCAGCCGAATATTCCGCAGGATTTAAAGTGGAATCCTCAGGCAGCTGAAGACAATTTCTTAAAGTTAATTCGCCTCTCTAAAAATACGCCTGATGAAAAAATCACTCATGTTATTTGGCCAGAGGCAGCGTCTCCATACTTGCTGGACGTGGATGAAAATGCTCGAGCAATGACGATTTCAGCATTGCAACAAGACGCGCTGTTAATAACAGGATCGCTCAGATTGGCAGATCCTCAATCACACCAAATCGCCAGTAGCATTATGGTGATTAATGATGTCGGTGAGATTATTCGTTATTATGATAAATCGCATCTTGTGCCTTTTGGCGAATATATGCCACTCAGAGGTTGGCTGAATTTGGAAAAACTGGTGCCAATCGGCGCAGATTTTAAAGCAGGCAACGGCGTTAGAACGATTGGTTTGCCTAATGCGCCAAAAGTGGGTTTGTTGGATTGTTATGAAGTTATTTTCCCGCACGAAGTAGTTGATGAAAAGTACCGTCCAAGCTGGATTATCAACGTGACAAATGACACGTGGTACGGTTTGTCGGCAGGACCTTATCAACACCTTGCCAGCGCACAAACGCGAGCAGTGGAAGAAGGTTTGCCTTTGATTCGTGTGGCCAACAGCGGGATCAGCGCCCTCATTTCTCCATATGGCGAAATTTTATATTATTTGCCACTCGGAATGCAAGGCGTCATTGATGTCAGATTGCCAAAAGCAATCAAAAACATACCATTTTATGCGCAAAAAGGTAATATAATTCCTTTGGGTTTGGCGCTTGCTTGTTTGCTGATTGCTTTTTTTAATTTTTTTCGTCAAAAAGATGCAATAAAAGATTGACAGTGAGGTAAAATATATGCTAATAAGTATAAATGTTGATTTAAATAGTAATAAAGTTTTTAATGTGTAGGAGATTAAAAAATGAGAAAAAGATCTTTAAGAGGCCGTTTAGGCGGAGAGCCAAATCCCATTGATGTACATGTAGGTAATCGTGTGCGTATGTACCGTACTTTGCGTGGATTAAGCCAAGAAAAACTTGGAGAGGCTTTGGGTTTGACTTTCCAGCAAGTGCAAAAGTATGAAAAAGGTATGAACCGTATCGGTGCAAGCCGTTTATGGGACATTAGTCAGGTGCTTGATACGCCTGTAGCTTTTTTCTATGAAGGCATTTCCGAAGAAACAGAATCGCTCAGCCCGCGCCACGTTTTCACAGAACCTGACGCCGACTATTCGAGCCGTGTTTCGCAAATTTCTGCTCAAGCCGATAATGATCCGCTCAGCAGAAAAGAAAGTTTGGAATTGGTACGTTCTTACTATCGTATTCCTGACAGAGAAATTGCTCACAAGCTTTTGGACTTGATGAAATCTTTGGCCTTTGAAGTCGATGAGGATAAACAAGACCAAGACAAGGAGTAAATGCTATGAAAAATTCGGAAGTATCATCACAAATGGAAGAATCGTTGGAAATGCTGCGTGCGTTGAATGACGAAGGTTTGGTTGTCGCGCCGACAACACCGACTGACGAAATGATTTCGGCAGCAAAAAAGGTTGCGGATCTGACAGATGACGAAATTCGAAAGTTATACTTTTCAATGATAACTTTTGCTGCAGATGATGCTGCTGCGCCTATGGCAACAAACTAATTATTTAATTATTTTGTAAGATGAAAGGAAGCCACTCGATTTATGGTGGTTTCCTTTTTGATTTGTGTTAAGGGAAAGCTTGCCTATAATTCGTTAGCTTTTCAAGAATGATTCTTGAGTTAATCTAAACATCAAATTACTTTTTAAATACTATGGTGTTTTTTTGACAAATAATTATGGCAACCACGGCTTTACGCAGTTGCCAAAATAAAAGGTACTTTTATGTTATCAAAATTATGACATAATCGGCTTAGTTTGCCTTTTTAACATTTTCCTGTTGTTGCGCTTGACGAGCACGATACAACGCTGCAAAATCAATTGGCGCTAATGTCAACGGCATCAGGCCTGCTTCACGTGTTGTGTTGGCGATAATCGCTCTGATATACGGGAACAATAAGTGCGGCACTTCAATCAATAACATTGGTTGTACGTGTTCTTCTGGAATGTTCAACGTCACCAAAGCACCATAAGTCAACTCGCATAAAAACGCAGTCTTGGCTTCTTGCTTTGCTTCGACTTTCAGCACCAAGTCAACGGTGTAGAGATGTTCTTCTTTGTTGACAGGCCCTGCGTTAATGTTGATTGCAATGTCGACTTTGGGCATTTTTTTCATATCGCTCATTAAAAACGGCATACGTGGCGCTTCAAAAGAAAAGTCCTTGATGTACTGTGCGTTGATTTGGAAAGTAGGCGCTTGAGCGTTTTGCATATTTTCTTCTTGATTTTGATTGTCTGACATTTTTTGTCCTTTCGTTTAATTGATTATTTTTGCGATACGATTATTTATAGTATAGTGTCAAAAAAAGATTTGTCATTAAAAAAATAAAAAAAACTGTACTTTTTTAAAAAAAATTGGTAAGCTAGAGGAAAATAAAAAAGAAAGAGGAATAAAATGAATGCAGGTTGGATTTTTTTAGGCATTATTGCCGCTGTGATTATTTCCAGATTGTTTTCAAAGTTGGGCCAAGAAGAGGCTAAAACAGAGCGCTTTCGGGGCGTTTTGCCTGGCACAGGTCAAGTCTTTGAAATGACAATTGTAAACAATGAGGATGACGAGCAAGCGCAAAAGAAAGCCAATGAGTTTGATGAAAACGACTTTTTAATGGGGGCTAAAATAGCATTTAATGCGATTGCAGACGCTTTTTCTGTGGGGCGCAAGGACGTTTTAAAGTCGCTTGTTTCAAAGCGTGTTTTCGAAGGTTTTTCCGCCGAAATAGACAGACGCGATAAAGCAGGCGAAAAAATGGAGTTTTCTTTAATTGCGATTAACTCGGCCAAAGTGATTGCTCGTGATAACATTAAAAAGCCAAACAAAGTCAAGGTCGAACTTATTTCCGAGCAAATGAACGTCTTGCGTGGCAAGGATGGTCAAGTGCTGGAAGGCGACCCGATTATGATTGCTAAGGTCAAAGATACATGGACTTTTGAAAAGAAAAGTGGTGTTCGCTCTGGCTGGCAAGTCGTGGCGACTAAAAGCGAGGCCGTGTAATGCATTTAATGCGTTTATCGTCTTTTATCGGTATTTGTTTGTGCGCTTTACTGGCTGGCTGTGGCGTGTCAAAAGATAAAGCTTTTCAACTTCAGCCTGTTTCATATCGCAATTTACCCAATTGGCGCAATGACGATTTGACGCAAGCTTTACCTGCGTTTGAAAAAAACTGTGAAGCGCTCGGCTTACGCGATGAGTGGAAGACTTTTTGCGATGGCATCAAGCGTTTGAAAGGGGCTTCTTCAAAGCAAATCCGCCGCTTTGTCGAAAGTACGATGACGCCTTATGCAGTCTACAGCTATGGTTCGGACAAAGGCACTTTTACGGGATATTATGAATCATCGCTGAAAGGCGCACGTCAAAAAGGTGATAAAAACATTTATCCTATTTATGGTCTGCCACCCGATTTAGTGATGCTGGATACGCGAACTGTTTGCCAAAAAGGCGGTGATACGGGCCAGCGCGTGGGGCGTATTGAAAACGGTCGTTTTTTGCCGTACTTGAAGCGGGACGAAATTAACGAGGCGACTTGTAAAGCGCCTGTGGTGATGTGGGTGGACAACCCTGTGGACGCTTTTATTTTGCATATTCAAGGCTCGGGGCGCGTTCAAACGCCTGACGGTGTTGTGCATTTGGGCTATGCGGGCAATAACGGGCACGAATTTGTGGGCATAGGATCGATTATGGCGGGTCAAGGATTACTGGAAAATGGCAAAGCGTCTATGCCACACATTCGTCAATGGTTGAACGAAAATCCTCAAAAAGCAACCGAGCTGATGAATAAAAATCCACGCTATATTTTCTTTAAAGAGTTGCCTCAAGCAGACGGGCCTTTGGGCGCTTTGGGCGTATCGCTTACCCCAAAACGGAGTCTGGCGGTTGATACACGCTTTATTCCGTTAGGATCGCTGATGTATTTGGATACAACGTCTCCAGATGGTGAAAAAATTCAGCACCTTGTTGTCGCGCAAGACAAAGGCGGCGCAATCAAGGGCGGCATTCGAGGCGATTACTTTTGGGGCTATGGTGAAGAGGCATTCCAAAACGCGGGACGTATGAAAAGTCAAGGTCGATATTTCATTTTACTGCCAAAGGGCAAAGAGCCATTGGCCAGCTTTTAGCAAAGGATGAAGCTGTGCAAGAGGAAGATTTTTCATTGTGGCAAAAGTTCATTCGTACGGTCATACCGTTGCGTGCGAAAAACCGCGTTGCACCGCCTTCAAAGCCCGTGCGCCGTGTGTGGATCAGACGGGCTGACAAAGGCTATGTGCCACCGATTTTGGACTTGCATGGGATGATTGCAACGGAAGCTTATGAGATGTTCCTGGCGTTTTTAAAGGCGCACCTAAAACAAGGCACGCGCCAGATTACAGTCATTACAGGTAAGGGAAAAGACGGGCAGGGGATTTTAAAAAAAGAGTTTCCTCTGTGGCTCGAAAATCCGTTTATTGCCGATTTTATTCAAAGTGTTTCAGTGCCCGATCGTCAAGCGGGTGGCGCTTATGTGATTCGTTTAAAGCAAAGGAAAGACAAATGTTAGTAATGGGAATTGAATCCAGTTGTGATGAAACAGCATGTGCGGTTGTTTCGGACAAAAAAGAGATTTTATCGTCAGTTGTGTGGTCTCAATATGACGAGCATCGTCGCTTTGGTGGTGTCGTGCCCGAGATTGCCGCACGGGCGCATTTGGAACAAGTGGACGTTATTGTCAAAGAAGCTATGACAGAGGCAGGCATTGATTTTCCCGACTTGTCCGCGGTTGCAGTTGCAGGAGGTCCTGGGCTGATTGGCGGCGTGATGGTTGGCGTGATGACGGCCAAAGCGATTGCTCTTGCGCACGACTTGCCTTTTGTGGCGGTGAACCATTTGGAGGGGCACGCTTTGATGGCGCGTGTCACCAACGAGATTGAATTTCCATATTTGCTGATGCTGGTTTCGGGCGGACATTGCCAGATTTTGGCAGTCAAAGCGCCTGGCGAATATGAAAAGTTCGGTGGCACGATTGACGACTCGGCGGGCGAGGCGTTTGATAAGGTTGCTAAAATGCTCGAAGTCGGCTATCCAGGTGGCCCCAACATCGAACGTGCGGCGGCTTTGGGTGATGCTAAACGCTTTATTTTGCCTTATCCGATGAAAGGCAGAACAGGGTGCGATTTTTCATTTTCAGGCTTGAAAACGGCTGTACGCCACCAAATCGAATTGCTTATCGAGGCAAATGGTGCGCTGACGGAGCAGGACAAAAATGATATGGCAGCCTCTTTCCAACGCACCGTTGTGACAGTCATCACCGACCGCTTAAAGCACGGTATAGCCGAATTTCGTCAAAAATATCCAAACGGCAAACACCTTGTTGTGTCGGGCGGCGTAGCTGCCAACAAAGCTTTGCGTGCAGGGATTGAATCGCTGGCACAAAAAAATAAAATGATTTTTGCAGCGCCTCCTTTGAAGCTGTGCACGGATAACGGTGTGATGATTGCATGGGCTGGATTAGAGCGTTTCCGTTTGGGCAAAACGTCAACACTTGATTTTAAACCTCGTCCAAGATGGCCTCTTGACAAAATGACAGATTAAGTCTATGTTAAAAGAAACAGAACAACAAAAAGAAAGGAAAACAAAAATGCAAATGATTAACGATGAAAGCTTTGATGCTGAAGTTCTAAAGTCCGAAAAGCCTGTGCTGGTCGACTTTTTTGCCGAATGGTGCGGCCCTTGCCGTCAAATGTTGCCTTTGGTGACGGAATTGTCCAGCGAAATGGCAAACGACATTAAAATCGTCAAAATGAACGTAGACGATGCGCCAAAGACTCCATCGATGTTTGACATTCAAACAATTCCAACTTTGATTGTTTTCAAAGGCGGCAAAGTCGTTGATAAAAAAGTCGGCGCGATGACAAAATCTCAATTGACAGAATGGGTGCGCTCTTGCCTTTAAAAAGAGCATTTTCCCTATATGCAAAAGCTCTCCCTTTGAGGAGGGCTTTTTTTATAAGGGATAATTATCACTTGAAATTCAAAAGCGGCTGACTCAAAGTGCGGGAAATCCGCGTCAGCCCTTATTTATGGATAACAGTTGCGCTTTTACAATTAAAGAGCCAGCGCGAAAGAAAAGTGCGTGGCGCGCCTGCAAAATTAAACAAACGAATAAGGGGCAATAAATCCAAAAGGATTGGGAAAGATTGCATGAACCCTTTTATCTTTCAAAAAATGATTTTTGGTATAAGGTTCGGGGGGCGCAAAAATCATTTTTTGAAATTGAATGAAGGTTCGAGTGATTGGGATAACGCGTTTTTCTGCACTTCCACATCGTGTTTTCCATAAGAATCAGAATGTTCTCGCGGTGCATAAAGCTGATGCAAAATGAAACAAAGGGCGGGGCGTTTTTTGTCGCGCCCTCGCCCCGCGCTTTTGAATTAAAAGAGTTAATACAAAAATTTGCTTTCAAAACTTTTTGTCACCAGAGCCGCCGCGGATGTTTCGCGCGGCGCGGCGGCTCTGAGATGAGATTGCGCAAATCTTTTTCTAAAAAAGTTTGGGTACGCCATTATTCGCGCGCCCGCATCCAAACTTTTATGATTGGCGCACTTTTAAAAAGATAATTATAGATACTGAATCTTCTATGGCGGTTCTGAAAACAGGCATAGTTTATTTTTTGACAACCGCGAAAATTCTATAAAATTGATTACTGTTCCAACTCCATTCCTTCAAAAAATGATTTTTGGTATAAGGTTCGGGGGGACGCAAAAATCATTTTTTGAAGAGAGGGGCAAAAAGGCTTTCATTTTTCTAATCGCAAGAGCCAGCGCGAGGGCGCAAAGATTTTTGTGCGGACTCTTGAGTGGGATTTGTGCTACAGATGATTTAATAAATAATTTTTCTTATCCATAAAGCCAAAATAAAAATCATTTTTCAAATGACAAGCCTGCCTTCTTCAAAAAATAACTAGCAAGGATAAAAAATGCTTGACGCGTTTTTAAAAAAGTGCTAGTTTGCTGATATTGATGATAAAAGCCCAGATGGCGGAATTGGTAGACGCGCTCGTTTCAGGTGCGAGTGTTGCAAGACATGGAGGTTCGAGTCCTCTTCTGGGCACCAAAACAAGAGAGGATTTGATGGGACAGATTTTCTTTTATAAAGGCGACCTTCCTAACGATATCATTTTTTCTGACAGCATAGCGGTTGATACAGAAACGATGGGGTTAAACTTGCACCGTGATCGTTTGTGTTTGGTGCAGATCGGTGATGGCAAAGGCAATGCTTATCTGACGCAAATTGTGCGCGGACATGAGCCGAAAAACCTTAAAAAAGTTTTGACCGATAAAAACATCTTAAAGATTTTTCATTATGCTCGTTTTGATGTGGCAAAGTTGTGGCATGATTTGGGTATTGTCTGTGCGCCTGTGTATTGCACGAAAATTGCCCATAAGTTGGTGCGCCCGTGTGCTGCGTCTCATTCGCTGAAGGCTTTGTGCCAAGAAATGCTGGACGTGACGCTTTGCAAAGAGCAACAACAATCCGATTGGGGTGCCGAAGTGATATCGGACGAACAAAAAACATATGCTGCAAATGATGTGCTTTATTTGCATCAGTTAAAGGCTAAATTGGATGCGCTGTTGCTGCGCGAGGATCGCATGAAGTTGGCACAAGCGTGCTTTGATTTTTTACCTTATCGTGGACAGCTTGACGTAGACGGTTTTGACTGCCCCGATATTTTTGAGCATTAGAGGGATCATGGAAAAAGAAGATATTATTAAACAAGGACGTTTAGTTCTGGATATGGAAGCGGACGCTTTGAAAAAAGTGTCGGACAGCTTGGGCGATTCGTTTGTAGAAGCCATCGAGACTATGTTTAATACAAAAGGCCGCATTATCGTCACAGGTATGGGCAAAAGTGGACATATTGGCAAAAAGATTGCTGCGACTTTGGCATCTGTTGGAACGCCTGCATTTTTTGTGCACCCTGGGGAGGCCAGCCATGGTGATTTGGGTATGTTCACGACCGATGATACGATTTTGGCGCTGTCTTATTCTGGCGAATCGAAGGAGCTTGCGGATATCATTGCTTTTTCGCGCCGTTTCGGCTTAAAATTAATTTCAATGGTTGGCAATGCGCAAAGCACACTTGCAAAAGCTTCTGATGTCGTTATTTGCTATCCGCCATTTAAGGAAGCTTGTTCATTCGGGATGGCACCGACTACATCCACGACTGTCAGCCTTGCTGTGGGTGATGCGCTGGCGATGACATTGCTTGAGATGAAGGGCTTTTCAAAAGAACAATATCGTGTTCGCCACCCTGGTGGTAAATTAGGCGCTCTGCTTTTAAAAGTGCGCGAGTTAATGGCCGTGGGAGATGAGCTGCCCCTTGTTGGTGAGGATAGCTTAATGTCCGATACGTTGGTCGAAATGACAACAAAAAAACTGGGTTGCGTAGGGGTCATAAATACGAATGGCGAGTTTGTTGGAATGATTACCGATGGTGACTTACGCCGTCATATTTGTCCTGATTTATTAGCGCATAAGACGGTTGAAGTGATGACTAAAAATCCAAGCGTTCTCAATGATGAGAATACGTTAGCGGTTGAAGCAGTTCGTATCTTAAACGAGAAGCATATCACAAATATTTTTGTAATTAAAGATAAAAAGCCTGTTGGATTGTTGCACTTGCATCAATGTTTGGCCGCAGGAGTGGTGTAAGGTCGTGAAAACAAGAACAAAAGCTATTCAAAAACATCATAAGCTTGTCCGTTTTTTGCGTATGACGTTGCCGTTATCAGCCGCGGCGTTGTTATTATGTTTACTAATTTGGCCTCAGATAGCCAAGAAAACGGACTATTTTGTATCGCACTTGAAAGGCTCGATAATCCCACGCGATACGAATGCTAAGATTGATATGAAGCAGGTACAGTTCTTTTCTGAAGACGACAAAGGCCAACCTTTTACAGTGACTTCATCTAAGGTGCTGGAAACAGATCCTGTCAACAAAATCGTGCAGTTTTCGGAACCTGTTGGAAAAATGACGCTGAATTCGGGCGTGAAGTTGACGGGCTCGTCGCCGACAGGCTTGTTCTATCAGGATACGCAAATCATTGTGTTTGAAGGCGCGGTGTTTATCAATGCGGATAATGGCTATACGGCGCAAAGCAAGCAGGTGACGGTGGATTACAAAGCGCGTTCAGCTCGTTCAAACGCTCCAACGCAAATCAGAGGCGAAAAGCTTGATCTTGATGCCAGCGGTTTTGAAATGCGCCAATCGGGTGATGAAGTTGACTTTTTCGGCGGCGCAAAGGCGGTACTTAAAGACGAAGTGAAAAATAAACAAGTCATCATTACGGCGGACGGCATTTTTGAAGTTCGCCAAAAAACACAAACAATTACGGCTCGTAAGAATGTACTTGTTGATGATCAACTCAATAAGATTTGGGCGGATGAAATGACGGCTTATTTCCGCCAAGAGGAAAAAAATAAATACAAAATGAAATCGGTGCAAGCCCATGGCAATGTGCGCATTAAGACTGCGACTGAAACGATTTATGGCAATGACGCGTTTTATGATTTAGCAAAAGAAAAAGCCTTTATTACGGGCAGTGTTATTGTCAAACGAGCAGAAGGCGAAATGCAGGGTGACCGCGCTGTGATTGATATGAAAAGCGGGCATAGCCAGCTTGAGGTCGATTATTCGAAAACTGACAGACCGTCTCGTGTAAAAGGGACGATTTATCCAACTCGCTTGAACAAAAAGGAAAAATAATGCAAGAAGTGATTAAAGGTTTAGTTGCCAAAAATATAGGTAAATCATATAAAAACAGAACAGTTTTGCGTGACATTTCTTTAAGCGTAAAGCAAGGCGAAGCGGTGGGTTTGCTTGGGCCTAATGGAGCGGGCAAAACGACATGTTTTTACTGCATTACGGGGCTGATTCAACCGAATTTTGGGCAAATCTTTTTGAATGGCATCGACATTACAAAGCTTCCGATGTATCAACGTTCACGTCTCGGCATTGGCTATTTGCCACAGGAAGCGTCTATTTTCCGCGGTTTGACGGTCGAAGAAAATATTATGGCCGTATTGGAGATTGTTGAAAAAGATCCGACAGAGCGTCAGTCTAAACTTGACTCACTGTTGGGCGAATTTTCAATCTCGCACTTACGTCAAGCACCTTCGAAAGCTTTGTCTGGAGGCGAACGCAGACGTTTGGAAATTGCCAGAGCTTTGGCCAGCAATCCATCCTTTATTTTGCTTGACGAGCCACTTGCTGGAATCGATCCGATTGCGGTGGCGGAAATCAGAAATTTGGTCGCACACTTGAAAAATCGTGGACTGGGCGTGTTGATTACGGATCATAACGTGCGCGAAACGTTGGGCATTATTGACCGCGCGTATATTTTGAGCGATGGTGTTATGCTTAAAGAGGGCACGCCAGACGAAATTGTGCGCGATGAACGTGTGCGCAAAATCTATTTGGGTGAAAACTTTTCGATTTAAAACTGTTCGTTTGGAACGGAAAGTTTTTTTGTAAATCCTCGCAATCCGCTGTTGCGAGAAGCGCTCATCAAAGTCCGTGGGACGGACAAGAGACTCTCAGACTCAGCTGATAAAAGAGTATTGACAAAGAAAAGCCTCACGTTTCGTGGGGCTTTTTGTAGGGGTGGCAAGATGCTAGTAGCAAAGCGCGTAATAGTTGCGGCTATCTGTGCGATTGTCGAGACCAACACTTTTACGCCATTCAGTAATTTTAAAAGCCTTACCTGCTTGATATGGCGTACTTGTCCAAAGACCGCTCTCAAGCTGAGAGTTATAATTAGTACATTTATTTTCACCCGTTGATCCGTCCCAATCTGGACAGATTTCATACATAGAAGCCATGTGTCGGCCATTTGCTTCGCACCAAGCATATGCACTCCACCAATTCATTGGGAGATTGCTCCGGCAGTATTCGTGCCCGTTTTCGCCAGAGGCAAGGCTTCCGCCCTCGCATGTTGCGGCGTTAGCTGCTGAGCCGATTGCTAAAATACCCGCCACTATGGCTGTAAATGTTAATAATTTCATTTTCATCATATTTTTCCTTTCTTTTGTTGTGTTAAAGTTTATGTTATATGCACTCAGCGCAAGGCGCACGTTTTTGCCATACGGTCTGCGCTTTATACGGCGCTAAGTTGTTTTTAATTTTTTTATTGTTTCTTTTCCTTTCATTTTGTGTTAAAAATTGCCTGCTTTCAAAAAATGATTTTTGACGCCCCCGAACCCAATGATCTGTTTGTGTTCCGCCCCATATTCGCCGTGCGGATTTCATCGCGCCCGCGCGCGGCGAATAGAATGAAGAATCCAAAAATCATTTTTTGAAATGAAATATTTGATTTTATAAACATTTGCTTTTTCTTTAAAAAGGCTGGCGCGTGGGCGCGGGAAAAACCCCGCCAGCCTTTATGGAATACTTCCAATGCGTTCTATCACAAATCATTTCCCTTGTTGCTTCCTCCAGAGTCGCCACGCCGCGCGACATATCCGCGGCGGCTCTTGATAAAAAAGTTCTTCATTTCAATCATTTATCTTTTCCACCTGTCCAGTTTAAACGGTCGATATTTCTGGACTTTTTTTGAAAAATAAAAAGCAAGGAATCTTGACAGGTTTGATGTTTTTGGATACAGTATTTTTGAGTCGGAAAATATCGACCCTTATTTTTGGACAATTCAATTCAATACTTTTGTGTTGATTTAAATAATAAAAAATACACTTATAAGAAACACGGAAAAGAGTAGGGTGGATTTGTGGGGATAAGGTGCTTATCTTGATGGAAAAGAGATAGGACAAGTTAATCGACGATACGATAAACGTCTGTGTCGTAATAAAGAGATATCGTTATAAACTTATTTGTATTGGCGTGATTTTGTTTGTGCAATGGCAGCAAACTCGAACAAGTCCAGTGTTCCTTCTTCTGTACACGGAGACTCTTGTGAAGGCGCTGGATCGGAGTGTTCTTGAGGCTCAATAGAGTGTGGCGTACAACCAAATAAATCGGGCTGTTCAGGCTCAAGTTCAAAAGGGTGGTTTAGTTTATGCTCTTTTTTTGGATACGAAATGTATTCATTTTCTGGTTTATTTTTAAGCAACGAGGTCATAAAAAAGGCAGCATCTTTTGGCCTGTGCAACTTAATCAGCGCCCACAAAAAATTATCGTTTTCAAAGTTTTCAAACTTGGGATCAATCTGAGCATAAAAATCAGAGTTCACATACGGTAAACGGACATCTTGCTCGCTTGCATAATGCGCTTGCAAAAAGTGCATAAAGGGTGTGTTTTGAAGCGTATCTGCAGGATTTTCTAGTGATTTGACAGATATTTTAAAATGTGGGTTCACGTTGCAGCGAGTCATCAGCTCATAAGCTAAATCGCCGTGTTTTTCGGATTTATCATAACAGCCAAACGATTGTTCTTGTGTCGCAAAAAGCGATAGCAAAATTGCTTTTTGTAACTCCGTTTTTGGATAGACTTCCTCATCGTCTTGTTCAAAAGATTGACTTTCATAACGGCTTTCACGTTCCTCAAAATTGTTGCGAGCCTGTTGCAATTCTTGATCTTCGCCGTTAATAAACACTTCGGCCAAATCAAGCGCTTTTTTAGACAAAGCACGAGTTGCTAAATCGTACTTTTCACCCTCTTTATCCAAAGAATATAGCGTATTGACAAGCGGTTGCTGCGCCATTAAAACGTTTGCTTTGTACTTTAAAATAGACTGCTCAGCAAGGCTTTTACTGCTAAAGCAATCCACAATCGCAACAAGACGATCAAAAGCGTTTCTTACGTCCATTTGTGATAGTTGGCTAACAGGTGTTTCGTTGGAAAAATAGGTTGTTTTCAGCGCGTTTTCATAGCGCTTCATTTCATAAGAACGTTGTTCGGCGGTCCATTCTTTTTGCATATCAAACCCTTTGTTAGAATTTGCCTTTACATTAAATCTATTCTAACACAATTTAATGCAAAGTCAAGTTTTAATTATGATGTTCAAAAAAAATGACAAAATTATAAAAAAAGGCTTTTAATTTTTTATCTTTTTGATAAAATAACAAAAAAGTGGGAGGTTTAAACGTGCTGCCAACAAAAATGAAAGACGTATCAAATGCAGTCATCGTTATTGATGATAAGGGATTGATTTACCGAATTAACCCAGCGGCTGCGCATATGTTTGGCTATGACGCGCAAGAGCTTTTAAATAAGCCTGTCAACATCGTTTTGCCTTCCAGCAACTCTTCCTCAAACGCGCCCAATAACAACTTGATTTTCGAGATTTTGCAAGGCGGCGCTGATCAGCTTTATAAGCAAGGCATTAAAAAAGACGGAACCGCGTTTGCGGTGGATATTTTTCTCGTCCCCTTTTGCAAAGACGGTGGGCAGTATTATGATTGTATTATTAAAGATGATTCAAATCGCTTCTTTCACGAACGTTTGGAGACCTTGTCTAACGTGATTTTACGCCGCGTTTTTATCGGCGAAAGTTTGGAGCAATTTGCGGGTTTTATCGCCGAGCAGCTATCCATTATGTTTTCTTCTGCGCTTGTGTGGGTTGGGCGTTATGACAAAGAAGAACAGGGCGTTTTAGTGATGGCTAAGGCGGGAGAGTTTGCCAAAGAATCCGTTTGCGTGGACACCCTTTACACAAATGTAGATGTTTCCGTGCATCCCGCTGTGCGTGCGTGTGAAAAAATGGAAATGAGCTTTGATGATGTAAAAGACGAGCTGGATAACAGCTATCGCCTAATGGCGTTTCCGTTCTTATCCAAAAAAGATGTTTTGGGTGTTATGACGATTTTAATTCCGCTCAGCAGTTTGGGACATGTGATTTTAAATCGGCTGGAAAATGTGGCGTTGCGTTTAGGAATGATTTTGCAAATAGCCGCAGATCAGACGTTCTTACGCCTGTTGGGTACGGCCATTTCATCGGCGATGAATGCGGTAGCAATTACCGATTCGGCGGGGAAGATTATATGGATAAATAACGCATTTACAAAATTGAGTGGGTATGCACTATCCGATGTGTTTGGGCAAACGCCCGATATTTTGTGTTCGGGCTTGCACACGCCGAGCTTTTATAAAGACCTTTGGGATACGGTATTCAGTGGCAAAACTTGGCGCGGTGAAATTACCAACCGCGCAAAGGACGGATCTTTGTTTACGTCCGAGGAGATGATTACACCAATTTTTAACCAAGACGGTAAACTGACGCACTTTGTTATCGTCAATGATGATTTGACAGCACGCAAAAATGCAGAAGGTCGGATTTTGCGTCTGTCTAACTATGATCAGCTGACAGATTTGCCCAATCGTTCCTTCTTTCGAGAAAAGTTTAAAAATGTACTGGCTTCTATTGGCGATAATACAGAAATATTGGCCGTGTTATTGGTTGATTTATCCGCGTTTAATCGTTTCAATGATACGATGGGGCACGCCGCTGGTGACCAGATTTTAAAAGTCATAGCTGACCGTTTGTTGTCGTGCGTGACGTCAAAAGACTTTGTTGCGCGAATCGAGGGCGATGAGTTTGGTATTATTTTGCGCAGTGCATCTTCACTGGAGGAAGTGGGCAATGTGGCGCACCGCATTATCCGCAAGATTGAAGAGCCTGTTAAGGTAGGTCTGGCTGAAGTGCATTTAGGTTCATGCATTGGTATATCTCTTTTCCCGACCGATACACGAGAGCCCGATAAATTGCAAAACTATGCTGATATGGCGCTATTTAAAGCGAAAGCCGCAGGCCAGAATACGTACTTTTTCTTTTCGCAAGAAATGAATCAAGAGATGGAAGAGCGTTTAATCTTGGAACGTGATATTCGCCGTGCATTGGCGGAAAAACAGTTTTTCTTGGATTATCAGCCTCAAATGAATATCAAGACGGGGCGCATTACGGGCTTTGAAGCGCTGGTTCGCTGGCATCATCCAACAAAAGGCTTGATTTTGCCCAGCCTGTTTATTTCTGTTGCGGAAGATACAGGGCTTATTACGCCACTTTGCGAGTACGTGATGGATACGGCCTTTTCCCAAATCAAAAAATGGAATCGTATGGGACTTGGAAAATTGACGATGGCTGTGAACTTGTCGGCGGCTCAATTTACTGATAAGAACTTGCTTGCGACTATTAAAAAGCTGTTGGAAAAGAAAAAAATATCGCCTTCGATGATAGAGTTTGAAATAACCGAATCGTTGATTATGAAAAATGTCGAGCTAGCTGGTGCAATTTTGGACAATCTGACTTATTTGGGTATGCGTGTTGCGATTGACGATTTTGGGACGGGTTATTCATCTTTGAGCTATTTGCACAAGTTTGCGGTAGACAGGCTGAAGATTGACAAATCGTTTGTGCAAGACTTACCTGAAAACAAGGAAAACGCTGAGATAATCAAGGCTATCATTAGTCTAGGGCACGCGTTGCAACTGGACGTGATTGCCGAAGGGTGCGAAACAACAGAGCAATTAGATTTGTTGCGCAACTTAGGTTGTGATGCAATACAAGGTTTTTTGTTGGCGCGTCCTTTGTCGGCAGAAAAGGCGCAAGAGCTTTTGATTGAAAAGAATAAATAGTTTTATTGTCAACTTGACTTGTTGCGGACAAGTCTGGCGTTAAAGTACAAAATAATTAAAGCCGCCACAGGAAACATATCCAGTGCGGCGGCTTTGGCTTTAAAAGCTCAATATTTAAAAACCCTCATCTTTAAATGGACGAGATAAAAGCTCATTCATCGCTTCTTTAATCGGCATATTTTTGAACAAAACGTCATTGACTGTTTCGCAAATCGGCATCTCAACGCCGAGTTCGTGCGCACGCAACAATACTGCAGGGGTTGTTAAGATGCCCTCGACCGTGCGCGTGTTGTTGTCAAGCAAAGTTTTTGCTTCACCGATTCTGCCGACTTCATAACCGAAACTGAAGTTTCTGGATTGCGTACAGTTAGCCGTAATGACTAAGTCGCCCAAACCGCACATACCCATCATTGTACGTACGTGCCCGCCCATTTTTTTGGATAAACGTGTCATTTCATTCAAGCCGCGCGTAATCAATGCTGCGCGTGCATTATCCCCAAGTCCTGCGCCTTCTACAACACCACTTGCCAGTGCGATAACGTTTTTGACCGAACCACCGATTTGAGGCGAAATAATATCCGTTGTCGTATAGGGGCGGAAATACTTTGTGCCGATCATCTCGGCCAAAGCGGCCGCGCAGTGTTCTTCTTCGCACGCGATTGTTGTTGCTGTCGGCTTCATTAAGGCGACCTCATGCGCAAAGCCAGGGCCAGACAGAACAGCAATGTGTGCCTCAGGCGTGACTTGCTTGACGACCTCGCTGAGCAAAAGTCCCGTGTTAAGCTCGATGCCCTTTGCACACAAAATCAGACGATGTGTAGGCTTTATAAACGCTTTGGCTTTTTCCAAAACCGAGCGTGTGTGTTGTGCCGAGCTAACCATTAAAATCTCGTTTGCGAACGTAAAGACTTCCTCCAGAGAGTTCGTGGCTTTAATCGAATCGGGCAAAGGCACGTCTGATAAATACGTCGAATTGACGTGTGCGTGATTGATGGCTGTCACAACTTCGGGCTCGATTGCCCACGCCATAACTTCACACCCAGCTCGAGCCGCCGTCAAAGCCAAACTAGTTCCCCAAACACCTGCTCCGATTAAACCGATTTTCTTCATAATAAAACCTCCGTTTTTGTTCTGTGATGCCTCATTATACGATATTTTTTTTATTTTGCAACTTTTATAAAAAGCTTGCACAGATAAAATTATTATATATAATATACCGCAGATGATGAAGAAAGGATTAAAATGTATACAGGTATTCCGTTTCCAGACTTGGATCCCGTGATTTTTCAAGTTGGCGTTTTTGCGCTTCGTTGGTACTCGCTGGCTTATTTAGTCGGCATTTTGCTGGCGTGGTGGTTGGTGCGTCAAATGTCGCTTTTCTCAAAATCTACTTTTACAGTGCTGAAAGTCGATGACTTTTTGGGTTATGCTGTCGCTGGTATTGTTTTGGGCGGCCGTTTGGGCTATGTGTTATTTTATAACTTGTTTTATTACCTTGAACACCCGCTGGAGATTCTTTTCGTGTGGAATGGAGGAATGTCCTTTCACGGTGGTTTGCTCGGGGTTGTTATTGCTACGTGGCTGTTTTGTAAACAAAGAAAAATTAACATTTTTATGGTCGCTGATATGTTGTGCACAGTCGCTCCAATTGGCTTATTCTTAGGCCGAATTGCGAACTTTATTAACGCCGAGCTCTATGGGCGCGTGACGCACTCCGTGCCATGGGCGATTATTTTTCCCACTGGCGGCCCCGAGCCAAGACATCCATCACAGCTGTATGAAGCTGCATTCGAGGGGGTGTTTTTGTTTATCATTTTAAACCTTGTGTGGTGGAAAAGCGAAAAATACAGAAACAGATATGGCTTTACGGCGGGTTTGTTTTTTACGCTGTACGCACTGGGGCGCTTTGTGCTCGAGTTTTTTCGAGAACCCGATGCGCATCTTGGCTTTTTCGCGCATTACTTTTCAATGGGGCAAATGTTATGCTTGCCGATGTTGGCACTCGGCGTATGGCTGATTTATCAATCCTCTCCAAAAAGACAACTGATTAAAATTGTAAAGGAAAAATAATGATTTGGCATAAAGATAAAACGACTCTGTTTGGCCGCACGATGCGTCTGTTGCACTTGAAATTGGTTGTGCCTTTGAAGCGCAGCGAGCAACCAGCCGAGTACACAGCACGTGGCGTTATGGTTGGTATGATGTGGGCGATGACACCGCTTGTTGGTATTCAAATGACAACCGTATTTATTACATGGGTTGTGTTGACAAAGATTTTTAAATGGAACTTTTCGCTCCCCGTAGCTTTAGCATATACTTGGGTGACAAACGTGTTTACGATGTGGCCAGTGTACTATGTGTTTTACGTGACGGGCAAGCTGATGATGGGTGATATGGACATTAACGCCTTTTCATCCTTTGTGGAAATAGGCCGTCAAGCCTTTGACATCGACATTTCGTTTTGGCAAGTTTTTAAAGCAATTATGCTATTCTTGGGGCTTTTGATGAAAGATTGGGGACTTGCAATGGGCTTAGGGTGCTTGCCCTGGGCGTTGTTCTCGGGCTGGATTTCGTATCGTTTGGCAATTAAGTGGCTGAACCGCAACAAAAACAAAAAGGCAAAAGCGGCAGAACGTAAAGCCTATTGGCACAACAAATTGCACCCGATTAAGGCGCATCAGGAAAAGAAAAAACTAAAGGCGAAAAAATGGAAACAAGCACACAAATAAATCTTTTTCAAAATGTCCGCCATGGCTTTTGCAACCGCTTTGATACGGCGAAACACGCAGATGTCATTTTGCCAAAGCAAATACATTCGTTTACGGTGCTTTCGCCCGAAGACAAACCGCTTGTCGGTGACGCGCTGGTGACGGATAAAAAAGGCGTTAAGATATCTGTTAAAACAGCCGATTGTGCCCCCGTTTTAATGACAGACGGTAAAGTTATAGCCGCCGTGCATGCGGGCTTTAAAGGCGCTGTGACGGGAATTATTGAAACAGCCTTGATAGATATGCTGCGCTTGGGTGCTAACTTGTCCAAAATCCGCGCCGCAATAGGTCCTTGCATTCATGAGACGAGCTATCCAAAGCCCGAACTTGGCAGTCTGTTGAGCGAAAATGTGATGCAATTTTGGCCTGAGTATCCTGACGGTGTTCGGCATTTTAACTTGCCCTTGTATGTGCGCTATCGCTTGATGCGTTCTGGTGTGCAATCTGTTGATGTGATTGATGTGGATACGTATACGAATCGGGATTATAACAGCTATCGGCGCGAGCCCGAAAACCCCGCGCGTCAGTATTCGTGGATTGAACTGATTTAATGTGGATGGCTCTTTATTAAAAACGCGCCCTTGTATAAAGAGCGCGCTTTTGTTTTGAGGCGGGTGTTTTTAAGCTTTATCTTTGAGTAAGCACAAAAACACCACTTCGCATAAAAGATAGGCGATAAAAATGCTCAGGCCAGAAATTGCCCAAAAGGGTCTCAGAATGACTTGCCCAGCTCCGACAATCAAAATGCAGAGCGTTGCCAAACGGCACTTGGCAGAAAAGTCCATCTTAGGTGCTTTGATAAGTCCTTCCAGCACGCCCGATAACAGAGCCAACAATACCATTAAAATTAAGTATCCAACGAAGGCTATAATCGACCATACTAAGTAAAATCCAATCACGACAGATTTTGCTTTATCCCACAACGAAACCAGTATGTTTTCGGGTATAAGGCCAGCGTCAATCATCTGCTTTGTGATTTTAAAGTCCAAGCCTTTGAGTGATCGAACTTCTATTTTATTCGTAATCATATAAATGAATTTTCTTGTCAAAATAATAGCAGGTTCGTTTGTTGATACGCTCCTCAAATCCAACTCATCTTGGCGTGTGTCAATCATAATAGCAACAGGCATACCTTGCACTTCAACGTGAAGTGTTTTAAGTGTGTTTACAGGCGATATAATCTGACCACCTTTGACTTCGATTGGAACGATGCTGGAGAGTTCTCTAGCCTTTGTGTTGATATAGGGGATAACGTCTGTTTTTAACATTCCTACCCCCATTAAGCAAATTAGAAAAACACTCAGAAACGCCCACAAAAGCAAGTAGCGTTTACCTTGACCTTGTCCGTTATTTATAAAAGATAACAACATTTAAATACTCCTTTTTCATAAAATTATTCGTTAGTATTGGATATAATACATTTTTTCGCTTGTCAATAGAAAATATTAAGTTTTTTGGAAGAGTTAAATGACGTTTGGAGGAATACTGTGGCCTATCGTTTCAAAATCAAGGACCAATGCTGGATTTTCCTTGTGTCCAACCGCGCAAGGTATTTGGGACTTATGGAATAACTAAAAACGTGGGGCGGGGGCGCGAATTATGGCTTCCCGCGTTTTGGGGTGTTCATCATTTTTACAGAGCCAGCAGGTCAGTCTTTTTCAAAAAATGATTTTTGCCACCCCGAACCCAATCCAAAAATCATTTTTTGAATATGAGTTTTGGGCTTGTAAATGGTGCAAGCTTGTTTTGTTTTATAATTTAGAAATTCATTTTTTGACGCGCGCCCGCACCCAAACTTTTTTTGGAAAATTTAGATTTGCGCAAGCTTTTCTTCAGAGCCGCCGCGAGAAATACGCGCGGCGCGGCGGCTCTGGGGTGAAAATCAGCTATCTTATCGTTTTAATTTTGCAGGCGCAAATGTTCGCGCCCCGCACCTGCAAAATTAAATGGCGGAAAAAGATTACTAATGAAAACTCAGTATTTAGATTATCAAAAAGGCACGTTCCCTAGTTAAAGCGTGGGGCGAGGGCGCGACAAAAGGCGCCCCGCGCTTTGTTTTTTTTAAGGCATTTTAATAAAAAGAAAAAGTTTTCTCAAAGAGCCATCGCGAAAATTTTCGCTGGATTGCACTGGCGATTCAAGAAGGCACAAATGATTTATATCAAATCAAAAAAAATGATTTTTGCAGCCCCCCGAACCCAATCCAAAAATCATTTTTTTGAAAGGCCACAATGAGTTGTAAAGTCTTATAAAATTTTTGTTATCCAAGCCTCTGAGCAACATTCAATTATTCTCCGCGCGATTTCATTCGCGCCCGCGCGCGGCGAATAACAAACAAAAGGTGCGGGGCGCCCATCCACGCGCCACGCCCCGCACCTTTTGTAGGCACTTTTACCAAACACTATTGTTCGATAACAATTTCATTATACCATATTTTTTTATCCTAAGCAATAAAAAAAGACTTGAAAAAAAAGTCGAATTGGTTTAAAAATAATTTCATTCAAGTTTTATAAATGAAGTCAGATAAAGAAAGGATAAAAAAATGACTGAAATTATTGACATTAAAGGTAGAGAGATTTTAGACTCTCGTGGCACACCGACTGTTGAAGTTGACGTGTTGTTGGAAGATGGCTCTTTTGGCAGAGCTGCGGTTCCAAGTGGTGCTTCTACGGGTGTTCACGAAGCTGTTGAATTGCGTGATGGCGACAAAGCACGTTATAATGGTAAAGGCGTTTTAAAGGCTGTTGATGCAGTCAATGGCGAGATTTATGACGCTGTCGTCGGTATGGATGCCGAAGATCAAGTTGCAATCGACAAAACAATGATTGAGCTTGATGGCACAGAAAACAAAGGTCGTTTGGGGGCAAACGCAATTTTGGGTGTTTCTTTGGCAACGGCTAAAGCAGCGGCAGAAGCTGTTGGTTTGCCTTTGTACCGTTATATCGGTGGCACATATGCTCATTTGTTGCCGACACCGATGATGAACATCTTGAACGGTGGCAAGCACGCAGACAATCCTATTGATATTCAAGAATTTATGATTATGCCAGTCGGTGCCGACACAATGGCAAATGCTGTGCGTATGGGTGCGGAAGTGTTCCAAGCTTTGAAATCCAACTTGAAAAAAGCAGGTATGAACACAAACGTTGGTGATGAAGGCGGTTTTGCTCCAGCGATTGGTTCGGCAAAAGAAGCCTTGGATTTCATCGTCAAGTCAATCGAAACTGCTGGTTATAAGCCAGGTGAAGATGTTGTTTTGGCTTTGGATGCTGCGTCTTCAGAATTCTACAAAGACGGCAAGTATGTTTTGGCAGGTGAAGGCAAGACTTTCACTTCCGAAGAAATCGTGAAGTACTATGCGGATTTGAAAGCAAACTATCCTATTATGTCTTTGGAAGACGGTATGGCGGAAGACGACTGGGAAGGTTGGGAAATGCTGACAGAAACTCTGGGCGGCAAAATGCAATTGGTCGGTGATGATTTGTTCGTGACGAACTCCAAGCGTTTGGCTATGGGCATCGAACGCGGTGTTGCTAACTCCATTTTGGTCAAAGTCAACCAAATCGGTTCTTTGACAGAAACTTTGGATGCTGTTCAAACAGCCCAACGCGCAAGCTATACAGCTGTCTTGTCTCACCGTTCTGGCGAAACAGAAGACGCGACAATCGCCGATATCGCGGTTGCGACAAACTGTGGCCAAATCAAAACAGGTTCTGCGTCTCGTTCCGACCGTATGGCAAAGTACAACCAATTGATCCGTATCGAGGAAGAATTGGGCGATACAGCTCGTTATGCAGGCAAGTCGATTTTTGCACGCTTTGCAAAATAAGCCTTAGTCTTGTATCGGATTTGAAAAACACTCCTCTGCGTTGGCGGGGGAGTTTTTTTATTTGGGATTATTGCTTTGTGTATTGGGTGTGTTATTGGAAAAGAAAGCATATTTTTGCGGAATAACTAAAAACGCGAGGCGATGGCGCGAATAATGGCGCTATGCGTTTTGGGGTGTTCATCATTTTTTCAGAGCTACCACGTCAGTCCTTTTCAAAAAATGATTTTTGCTTAAGAGGTCTGGGGTGGCAAAAATGATTTTTAGAATATGAGTTTTGAGCTTGCAAATGGTGCAAGCTTGTTTTGTTTTATAATTTAGAAATTCATTTCTGAAAGGGCTGGCGCGGATTTTCCTAAGCGCCCACGCGCAAGCCCTTTGAGACTGAGTTAAAGTTTTTTATAGAAACTTTTTGTGGCGGATTGACGTTAAAATAGGGGGTGCGAAATATCATAAAATTTGGGTGCGCTTTTTGACGCGCGCCCGCACCCAAACTTTTTGGGAAAGTTTAGATTTGCGCAGACTTTTCTTCAGAGCCACCGCGGGAAATACGCGCGGCGCGGCGGATCTGTATTTTTGCGACAATGCGTCTCATCTCGTACGATAATTTTTGGTTTATAGGGTTGGAACGTCAAAAAGCTTTTTTTGAAAATATAACAGTTTTGCTCGTCTTCAAATATCAGTATAATACACACGCCCCAAAAACAAACGACTTATTTTGCGGAGGCTTTTTTTGGCTCTGTATTTTGTTCTGGGATATGAGCAGAGTCTGGGTGGGCTGCTTGTTCTTCAATCTGTTGGATGAGCTCTTTCAGCGTATGTTTTTGTAAATACGCTGCGTAATCATTTCGGTAAGTCAAAGTCATACTGACGCCCTCAATAATCAAATCCAAGACTTTGTAAGTGCCGTCTTTTTCTTTGACACGCCACACAATTTGGATTGGCTTGCCTGCCGAATCAGGAACAGATGAATCCACAAAAACTTGATTTTTTCCTTGAGCAGGGCGTTCAGAATGGAATGTTAATTGCTGGTCGTTATACATATTAAAACGTTCGGCCACCATATTAATCGCCATCGTTTTGAATGCGTCAATGAAAGCGTCTTGCTCGGCTTTGGAGGCCGTTCGCCAGTTTTGCGCTAAAACTGTTTTAGCTATGGCAGGAACATCAACGGCCGATAAAACATAGCTTTCAAAGCGGGCTTTTTTGACTTCCTTTGAGGCGTCAGATTTTAAAACGTTTTGAATAACGTTGTCCACCAGTGTGTTAACAAATTGGGTTGCTGTTTCGGCGGCAAAACTTGTTCCAACCAAAGAAAAAATAAGTAATAAACTTAAGATAATTTTTTTCATTTTTAACTCCTTTTATTCATCTTCTTCGTCTTCAAAATCGAAATTATAGGCATCGGTTTGGGCATCTATGTCGCCTTCATTTAAGAACTTAGCTCTGTTTTGGCGATACATTGTGCGCAGCATTACATATGGGTCAAGTGAATTTTTTTCAGCATTTTCCAGCAATCCTGTCGAGCTGTCGATTGTGACAACGCCTTGCAACAAATAACGATAGAGCAACAAGTGATCCATTTCTGCCCGAGGTAGCGCGTAATCAATAGGATTGATGAAAAAACCGATAACTGTGCTGGTTGTTTCTCGGATATCCGAAGGCCCCAAGAAAGGCCACACAAAGTACGGCATTGATTGATTCCAACCCCAGCGATAAAGCGTTTGTCCAAAATCTTTTTTAGGCGATTCGATTTCAAGCATGGTTGCCACATCAAATAAGCCCGCTATGCCAAGGGTTGTATTGGTAAAAAAACGGCCAAATGAATGCGCCGCGCTGTCCAAGTCGCCTTGCAAAATGCCATTAACCATATAGTAAGGTTGAGACAAATTGGTCGAAACTTGCGACAGGCTTGTGCGTACAGGCTCTGGCAACGCGGTGCGGTAGGCGCGGCTGAAAGGCTTATAGACATAGCGATTAACTTTAAAGTTAAAATCTGTCATGACGCGGTTATAAGGTTCAAGAGGATCGTTTGCTTGCTCATAGATTTGAAGCGCTTGCTCGTCCTCTGGTGGCGTAGCACAAGCGACCAGCATCAAGCTCAGCCCAACTACACACAATAATTTTATCCCAGTTAATCGCAAATGCTTCATTTTTTAAGTTTTCCTTTTATGGCATTCTAGCTAGGTTTTGTCGTTTTCGCAAGTCTTTTTTAACGCCGTCTTTATAGCAGGTAATATATCCTCCACTTTGTCCACAACTTTGACAAGGTGCAAGTCGGCTTCTTTCATAAACTGTTGCTGATGCATATGTTGTAAAATGAACTGGAACGGTAAGAAATAACCTGCGATGTTTAAAACGACTATTGGCTTATCAAACATACCCAGTTGCTTTAAAACCATCAATTCCAAAATCTCATCGATTGTGCCAAGCCCTCCTGGCAAGACACAAAAAGCATCTGCCGCCGAAGTCATTGCATATTTGCGTGCAAACAACTTGCGATACACTTGCAATTCATCGAGTGTATCTGTCATTAAATCGGGTCTTTCAATATTAAATAAGCGCTTAATTGTCATGCCGACAACGTGTCCGCCGTTTTTTTTGCATCCGTCCGCGACGGCTTTCATCAATCCTGTACCGCCTGCGCCATAAATCAGCTCGATGTTGTTTTGAGCCAATATTTTGCCAAGCTCGTAAGCCGCTTCCATATAAACAGGCAAAGAACCTGCTTTTCCGCCACAAAAAACACAAACTTTATTTAATGACATTTTTTTTCCTTTTTTTGTTAAAAAATTTATTATTTGTTCATTTTTTAATTTTATGATAATCTTATAAAACAGAGAATAACAAAAAAAATTGGAAAACACAATATGAAACGAATTTCTTTTTTATTATTTTTTATTGCTCAGTTGTTAACAGGGGGCGCTTTTGCGCAAGAAACTGGCGTTTTGACCACAAATCCAGCAACTGACGGGGCTTTAGATACTTCAGCACAGGCAACTGTTGAGTCTATGCCAAATGTGGGGGAAGGGGCTCGGGCTGTCGATTCGATTCAGTTTGCACCATCTCCGTTTCCAAAAGTCAGCGTGACGATGAAAGGTGATGATAACGAGTCGCCACGACCATTCGTCGGGCGTCCAATGCAATACGAAAGATCTTATGGTTCTAATTATGACGAGGCCGAACAAAACACAGGCTTGACGCGTCCGATTGATTTTGCTGCCGAACAATTAAAACAAATAGAAAAACAACAAAATAAAGAAACGGTAGCAACTTCTGCAGGCAAGATTATCGAAATTAAAAAGAAAGTCGAAGAAAAAACGGACGAAAATGTCAAGTCCGAACAGTTGAAAGAAACAAAGCCTCAGCAACCAAATAAAAAGGCCAAAATTGCCAAAATGGATGAAGTGCCTCCATATATGAAAAAGCGCCCTTCATCACCGCAAGTTGCGATGGACGCAAGCAAGCTGAACATTGCAAACTTGACTTTGGGGATGACGCCCGATGATGCGATTGATATGGCTGCTGACAGTGGCTTTGAAATTACAAATGTTGCGTATGGCATTCCGTCTTTTATGGTCACGGATTTTGAACGTGACTGTCGTTCTTCTGGTCTTTATCAAACGCGACTTATTCACGAATGCATACGAAATACAGCGCGTGAAAATGAAGTTTATTACATCTCGCAACTCGTTTTTGCCAATCAAGAGCGAAACGAAAAAATTGTTGTGTTGTTCTCGTCAACTTTGACAGGCAATAAAGCTTTTAAGATTGACTATACTGGCTATGGCGATAATTCTTTGGGAACGTCCTATAAAGATTTGTTAAAAAAGACACATCGCCGCGATGTATTTTGGAAATATGTGACGGAAAAGTATGGGCAAGCCAAAACGAAGGATTCTGTTTTTTGGAGTGATTCAAAGGGAACATATTTGCGCGCGTATTTGCAAGGCAATGCAATGGACGCAAGGATAGTTCTTGAGAACACGAACCAAACGAGCGAGGATTACACAAAAGCGGATACTGAGCATAAAGAGCAAGAAAAGCAAGAGATGGAAAACCCATTTAGCTTTTAAACTTTTATATTCAACAAGAGCAGATTTATGTTGAAAAAATTAAAGATATTGGCTCTTACAAACGCTTACAATCAAAAAAGCCCTTTTTAATAAAGGGCTTTAAAACTTGGAGCGAGTGATGAGAATCGAACTCACGTACTAAGCTTGGGAAGCTTCCGCACTACCATTGTGCTACACTCGCATAAGACCTTGTATAGCGCAAATGCTATTGTAAGTCAAGTAAATTTAATTTAATTTCTTCAGGAAATTTCGAATCTAACTGCTCTTCCATATCCAACAATAAATGCGCAAACATATTATCACGTTGCTCTATGCTGGCTTTTTGAGGCAATTCGCGGGACGCAAAACCCGACACTTCAATTGTGCGCACAGGCTCGGCCTCTTTATTTAAAATGCGCAAAACAACAGTGTAATTTAAGTTGTACTTGTAATTGTTGTACGTAAAAAAGCTTGGATTCGGCGCTGCTTCGCGTTCCATCGAGGCTTGTTTGATGATAAACTCGGCCTTGTCGCGTGTTTTATAATCAGGACGCAACCGTACAAGAGCCCAGTTTTTCAACGCTTTTTCTGGCGTCATTTGCATTTGGTTTTCGACGTGTGGTAAACGTTCGGATTGCGTTGCCTCGGAGATAATTGACACACGGCTGACAGGCAATTCCAAAAGAGGTACTTGCGTATAATCCTTCATCGTTGGGGCTTTGTCATATTGAGCCATACAGGCAGACAAACATAAAAAAAGAACCAATAATATTTTTTTCATTTGCATAACTCCATTTTTTCACTTAAAATAGCAAAACAAGAAAGGATTGTCAAGATGAGAAAAGTTATAAGTTTTGAAATGCTCAAAAATAAAGCGCTGTCCCATTTGGAACGTTATGAGACATCGACTCAGCGTTTGAGAATCGTGTTGCTTCGCCGCATTGAAAAGGACCGCTTTCAAGGTCGTCCTGTCCCGCCAGAGTCGCACGATTGGGTAGAGCAGATTGTTGCAAAAATGCAAGAGCTAGGCTATGTCAACGATACGCGCTATGCTGAAAACAAAACGCGTCTTTGGCGTAACAGCGGAAAAGGAGCAAACTATATTTCGCTTCACTTGAAGCTGGATGGCATTGATGATGAGGTGATTTATAACGCTCTTCATTCAGGCGAACAATCCAACGATGAAATTGATTTAAACTCGGCGCGTAAATTGGCCAAAAAACGCCACTTGGGTGAGTATAAATCATTTGAAGACAGACAAGCACGCTATAAAAAAGAGGCAGCATTTTTGACGCGTTCAGGCTATTCATTCGACATTGTGCGCAAGGTCTTGGTGGGTGATTAAATAGAACGCTTTTACGGGCGATTAGGCGCAAAGTTCTTCGAGCAGTGTTCTGCTAACCATCTTCGCTATGGAGCAAGGAAGATGCCGCCACAAAAATCATGATAAAGGAGGGGCCGAGTACCGCCAAAAAAAGTGGTAAATTGCCCGAAATACCCAAAGCAGTTGTCAGCTTTGAAACAAAGAACAACACAAAGCCAAACAAAATTGCCAAGGCGCTTTTCATTAAAATACCGCCTTGTCGTTGGTTGGGCGACAAAGTAAACATCGCGGCAATAAACACCATAGCGATTAAGTAAAAAACAGACGCCAATGTCGAATAAAAATGAATGCGGTGACGAATGGACGAAAAGCCCGCATTGTCCAGCAACTTGATAAAGTGCGGCAATTTCCAAATGGATATTTCTTCTGGCTCGTCAAACGTTTGCATAATTTTTTCCAAATTAAGCTGAGTTGGAATGTGCATCGATATGTTTTCGCTTTTTTCACCGTTAGGGGTATAAGATGTGCCGTCTTGTACAACCAACGTATAACCCGACAAAAAGCCTTTTTTGGCCTCGATTTGCTTGTTCAGCGTTTCATCTTCGTTAAGCAGCAAAACCAAAACACCCGTCAAATCCAAATCATCACCGACTTGTTTGACGATGTCGGCGTGAATAACAACCGAGTTATCGCCCATTTTCTCACGCAACCACAGGCCTTTTTCATTCCACGAAAAGCCAGCCTTTTTGCGCAAAGTCACGCCTTCAAAGTTTTGATACTTGTGTATCATCGCGCTGGAAAACGGATTCAGTACAGCGACATTGATGACGCCTATTAAAAAGACCGCGATAAAAATCGGCGTTAAAAAGTTCCATACAGAAAGTCCAGCAGATCGAGCAATGACAAGTTCGTTTGTTTTACTTAAGCGTAGGAATGTAATGACTGAGGCCAACAAAACGGCAAAAGGCAAAATGAGTGGCAACATTTGTGGCACTTTCATCAAGCCCAACTTCATTACATCAGCAAATGTGACATAGTCCTTAGAAGAGGCTCGGCGCAATAAATCGATTATGTCGAACAGCAAAATCAGTGAGACCAAGACAAACAAAGTTGCCAAAAAAGTCAGAATAAAGTTCCGACTGAGATATTTGGAAAATAGCCATGGCACACGCATTTTATTTGCTCTTCATAATATAAACGATTCTCTTATGGAAAGTATTTATACTACGAAACTGGCAAAAAGTCTATTACTTTTTTTCAAGCAAATATTTTTCCGCACTCAGCGCTGCAATAGCGCCACTCCCACATGCGATAATTGCTTGGCGGAAGATGCGTTCTTGCACATCGCCAGCGGCAAAGATCCCCGCTACAGAAGTTTGCTTTGTATCGTGATCGACCTTGATATAGCCGTTTTCATCCATATCGAGCAAGCCTTGGAATAACCCAGTGTTTGGCACTTGCCCAATTGCGACAAACGCACCGTCCAGCCCGAGGTGTTCGACTTCCAATGTGCGCGTGTTTTTAAGCCAAATCCCTGTGAGCACATCGCTGCCCGTAAAGGAGGTGACTATCGTTTCATTCATTACCTCGATTTTAGGATTGTTTTGCACTTCTTGGCGTAAAGAGCTTTCACCCGCCAGCTGCGCCTCGCGATTGATCAGCACGACCTTTTCAGCCAAAGTTGATAAAAACAACGCTTCATAAAGCGCTGTATTACCACCGCCGATAACTGCAACTTTTTGGCCTTTGTAAAAATAACCGTCACAGGTCGCACACACGGAAATGCCTTTGCCCTTGAATTGCTCTTCACCTTCCACATTTAACCAACGGGGCAGAGCGCCTGTGGCAATGATAATGCTGTTCGCATTGAGCTCTTCATCACTTGACAACTGCAAAGAAAAAGGTCGGGAAGATACATCAATTGCAGTGACTTTTTCGTTAATTGTTTGAACGCCCAACTCTTGCGCTTGCCGAGCAAAAGATTCAACCAAATCAAAGCCCGATACATTTTGTGCTCCTGGGAAGTTTTGAATATGACTTGTGTAAAGCAGTTGTCCACCCACGAGCTCGCCTGTAATCAGTGCGGGCTTCAGCCCCGATCGGGCGGCATAAATAGCGGCGGTATAACCCGCTGGCCCTGAGCCGATAATAGCAACATTTGAAAGCATTTTAAATCCTCCTTTTTGTTTACATAGGAAGAATAGGCAAGAATTGCAAGATGGAGAACGTTTTCTATACTTTTGTTGATGTTGCATTTTGAGAGGCAGGCCATAGATATAAGCTGTATAAGGAGGATAAAAATGTACAGACAACCAAACTCTCAACGCCCCAACGTGAGCGCCAAAACAAAAGCGTTTTTGGACGCTCTTGCTAAACAAAATGCAAAGCCACTTTATGAGCTGAGCTATCCCGAGGCACGTCAGGTCTTGCTGAGCGCGCAAACACAAATCAAAATGCCAAAAAATTTGGATTGCGATATAAAGGATATGACATTTCCTGTCGGTCCTCTGGACGCAACGGATGTGCGGCTTTACCGTCCAAAGGATAACAAAGATACACTGCCCGTGTTGGTTTATTACCATGGAGGTGGTTGGGTCATGGGGAACAAAATCACACACGAACGTTTGATGCGCACGCTGTGTGTTCAGGCAGGCATTGCGATTTTGTTTGTTGATTATACGCCATCTCCCGAAAGTGGTTATCCAAATACGTTAGAGCAAGGCTATGCCGCACTGGAATACTTGGCTCATAATGCCAGCGAATACAAGGTTGATGCCTCACGCATCGCTGTGGGTGGTGATTCTGTGGGAGGCAATATGGCGGGCGTAATGTGCTTGTGGGCAAAGAAACGACAAGGCGTCAATATCGTGCGTCAATTCTTGCTTTATCCTGTGGCGGACGGTTCGATGAGCTCGCCTTCATATCACGACTTTGCTGAAGGCCCGTGGTTGACGCAAAAAGCAATGGCTTATTTTTGGCAAGCCTACGCCCCAAAAGAGGCGGCGCGCTATGAAGCGTTTGCCTCACTTGTCAATGCCGAGTCTGAAGCACTTGTCGGTTTGCCTGCCGCATTTGTGCTGACAATCGAAAACGATGTGTTGCGCGATGAGGGTGAAGCGTATGCTAATAAGCTGATGCAAGCGGGTTGTGAGGTTGTTGCTGTGCGCTATAAAGGCACAATACACGACTTTATGATGTTGGACGGGTTGATGCAGACGGCGCCTGCTAAAGCGGCGGTACGTCAGCTGGTCTGTGAGTTGAAGTATACCTTCGGTTTATAGCCTTAATCTCTTGTTTTTGAAAGTTGATTTAAAAGAATGGTGTAGCGGTTCTTTAAACAACGTTGCATCATCACTGTGTTAGTCGAGCGTTTCATATTGCGCTCACATATAATCGTTTGCGCCAACAAATGCCGAACGGCGGGTGATTTTGTCTTCACATTGAACTTAATCATAGCAGTCTCCTTTCTTTTTATAATCTTTCAAAATAACAGAATACAATATAGTGTATCTTTTTTCAAATGTCACGCTTTTTGTGAAAAAGAAACAGCTATTTTTTCCAATTATCAAAAGGGATAAGTTTTCGAATGGGTGTTAAAAATAAGCGTTTAAAGCCCGTATGGCGGCCATATTTTGCGAGTACCGATTGCACAAAAGGCATAAAGTCACTGTATAAGGCCACAGGAGGCAGATCGGGAATGTCAATCTCGACCGTTTCGCCAATCTCGATGTTTTTAAGAGCGGGATCAAAGCAATGTTTGTTTAAAAACTTGTGAAATGGCTTTTCAATCAAGCACAGGTTTGAAAGCGCATTTGATCCGCCGCCTGACAAAGGGATAATGTGATGAATGTCAAAGTTTTTGGGTACTTTGCCTTTGCGCAATTTATCGGGGTTAAAGCGCCCTTCAATGCGATCCAACAGACCATTGTCAAGCAACATATTTAAAAAGTCGCGTGTGACATTTTGGTGCTTGAATTCTTTGCGCAACTCGTGCGTTCTTTCGTGCGTTTGGCGCGTGAATATAACCGTCATTTTAACCTCTTTTAACCTGCAAAAATTGTTTTTATATAAACATCTTTTTCGAATAAATACAAGAGTATTTTTAAATTTTTTGCGCGAGGTGTTTGCATCGTTTCGTGTGTTTTGTGCATATCCATAGCATCGCGGCGGGCTGTG
>ERZ1023658.19-NODE-19-length-86411-cov-12.992867_pt1 | contig 86411 bp, 70 predicted proteins | sample MGYA00380339_ERZ1023658 | MGnify/ENA primary metagenome ERZ1023658 (study PRJEB33179, sample SAMN07448981) | human gut metagenome | biome: Human-gut; feature: Human associated habitat; material: Faeces | host: Homo sapiens | place: India: Bhopal | collected... | reverse complement strand
ATCATCACCTTCGCAACATTCTGTGATGCGAATGATGCGTTGTAGGAAAAGTCCAACTGGTTCTGATGTCATTTTACTTTAAGCTTATAGAACTATAAAGTTTCTGATAATCAGCCACTTAACCAATTTTGAATAGTTATATTTTATTAAATAAATATCTCATTTTCAATTAGTTACGCTAGAATTAACGGACTATTGATCAAGAATTGCTGTTGACATCAAGGTGATAAATTCCAAGTATTTTCACTGAAGCGCCAACACCTTTGCCATGCTCTCCGCCTCAGCCCTTGCTGGCTTTCCCGTTTCCGTCATTGGCAGGCGAGCGACTTTAACAAACCGCTTGGGCACCCAATAAGCTGGCAAGGCCTTGGAGCACAGGGCAAGAAGGCCGTCGGTTGACACCGTGCCGTCTTTGTCTTCATAGAGAAGCACGACAGCCTCGCCAAACTTGCGGTCGGGCATCTTGGTTATCATGAACGGCACGCGCAGGCATGGCCTGAGCCGATTCTCCACGTCTTCTATCTGTATCTTTATGCCGCCAGAGTCTATCACATTATCCTTACGGCCAAGGATTCTGAACTGCCGCTTTCCCGTGAGACTATCCATGCGCAACTCCACCCTGTCGTTGGTCTTCAACACGCCATCGTGGACCAAAGGCGCGTCTATCACCAGGCAGTCGTCCTCGTCCCTGCCTATCTCCACACCGTCAAAAGGCGTGTACCAGTCGCTCGCCTCCTTGCCGTTGAGCCGCCGCAAGGCGATATGCGAAAGCGTCTCGGTCATGCCATAAGTGCTCCATACATGATTCGGGAAGCCCCGCAGCTCGCTTGCCAACTCCGCGTCGATAGCACCACCTCCTATTATAAGGTGGTTTATGCGCATGAGCTTAGCCCGTTCCTCCGCCACCTTCATGGAGTTGTACACTTGCATAGGCACCATGGCGGCAAATGTGGTGGGTTCTACAGAGGCCAGCGGATGTCCACAGGGCTTCACGCTGACGAGCCTCAAGTGTCGCTCTATCACCCTCACCACCACCATCTTGCCCGCTATATAATCGAGCGGCATGCATAGCAGGGCCGTGTCGCCGGGCTTCAAGCCGAGGAAGTCGCACGTGACGCGAGCCGAATTGAGCATCTTCTCTTTCTCCGCCCACATCGGCTTGGGCTTGCCCGTCGACCCACTCGTATGCACGAGCACCGTGGGGCTATCGTTGCGCCATTCGTTCAGGAATTCTTCAAGAACCATAACTTGTCTCCTATTATCCTCAACGGCATCTCCACATTGTCGGTATAGAGCATGCCCGTTCCCAATCCTTGTGGCATGGCGACGCGCGGGCCAAACTCCTCGGCACAGAAATGCGCTATGGCGTTCAACCCCACATTGCTCTCCAGCGCCGAGGTTATCCATGAGCCTATGCCACGCTCCTTGGCCAGCCTTATCCACTCCCTGCAACCCATCATGCCGCCGTGCAGACTTGGCTTGAGCACGACGTAGGCAGGGCGTATGGTGTCGAGCAACCTGGCTTTCTGCTCAAGCTCATTCACGCCGATGAGTTCCTCGTCGAGAGCTATGGGCAATGGAGATTCCCGGCAAAGCCTCGCCATGTCGTTCCACTGATGTTGCTTTATGGGTTGCTCTATGGAATGGATGTCATATCTCGCGAGTTCCGTCAACCTTTCCATGGCATTGTCGGGCGTGAATCCCCCGTTGGCATCCACGCGCAGTTCTATCTGCTGCCTTGTGAAACGCTCACGGATATGCCTCACGAGTTCCAGCTCACGCTCGAAGTCTATCGCCCCGATTTTCAGTTTCACGCAGTGGAAGCCCAACCGCAGCTTCTCCTCCAGTCGCGCGTACATCTCCTCAAAGCTGCCCATCCACACGAGTCCGTTTATCGGTATGCCTTCCTTTCCCTGGGCGAACGGCGTCTCCGAGAGCGCGGTGGAGCCATTAGCGTCAAGCTGGGCAAACGCCATCTCCAAACCGAAGAGAATGGACGGGTATGGCCTCAGCATCTCATAAGGAATGCCATCTGTTTGCTCCACCCATTGGCACGCCTTGCGCAGCAACGCCTCATACCTGTCTGTGGGCATAGCATCACAACTCAAGTCGGGCAACACGGAGCACTCGCCCACTCCCCTCACGCCATTTTTCTCAAGGGTTACATAATAAGAAAGGTGTGTGGTGTACACGCCACGCGAAGTTCCAGCCGGCTGCTTGAAGTGCAGGAGCCTTGAAGAAACGAAAGTCTTTATCATCTTTTTCACGCATTTATTTTTCCCACACAAGTCTAAATAAGCCCTCAATCAAGTTGTTTAAGGAAACTGTGGGTACTTATCGAAATCGGGCTTGCGCTTCTCGAGGAAGGCCCTTCCTCCCTCTTGCGCCTCGTCGAGAGTGTAATAAAGCATGGTCGCGTCGCCCGCCAGTTCCTGTATTCCGGCCTGTCCGTCAAGCTCGGCGTTGAATCCGGCCTTCATCATGCGCAGGGCCAACGGCGAGCGTTCCATCATCGTCTCAGCCCACTCCACCGTGGTGTCCTCAAGCTTGTCGAGAGGCACTACCTTGTTCACGAGTCCCATGTCGAGAGCCTCTTGCGCCGTGTATTGTTGGCACAGATACCACATCTCGCGTGCTTTCTTCTGTCCTATTATGCGAGCGAGATACGACGCGCCCAGTCCCGCGTCAAACGAGCCGACCTTCGGTCCCGTTTGACCGAAGCGCGCGTTTTCCGACGCTATGGTCAGGTCGCACACCACATGCAGCACATGACCGCCCCCTATGGCGAAGCCGTTTACCATGGCTATCACGGGTTTCGGCATGCGGCGAATCTGCATCTGCACGTCGAGCACGTTGAGCCGCGGCACGCCGTCGTTGCCTACATATCCGCCCCTGCCCTTCACGTGCATGTCGCCGCCTGAGCAGAAGGCCTTGTCGCCAGCGCCCGTCAGGATGACCACACGAATGTCGAGGTGGTCACGACAGTAGGTGAACGCCTGGCTCATCTCCCATACCGTGAGCGGCGTGAAGGCGTTGCGGTAGCGTGGACGGTTTATGGTTATCTTGGCTATGTGGTTGTATTCCTCAAAGAGTATCTCCTTGAAGTCGAACCCCTCTATTGTTTTCCATTCCCTGTTTGTCATTGTCGTTTATTTTGTTTCAAGATATTTTTTATATTCTCGCGCGTCTATCTCGGCGTTGGTGAACACTTCCAGCAAGAGCGGCCCCATGGCTTGCCCGCGCGTTATCCAGCTAATGCCTTCCGCCAGTTCCTCCTCGTTGCTTGCCGCCTTGTAAGCCACGCCCGTGGCTTCGCACACGCCTTTCGCTGACGCCGTGTGAGTCGCCGACACGAAACTGTCCCTGTACGGACTTTGCTCAAGGCCACGAAGCTGATGGAAGATGCCGCCACCGCCATTGTTGAGCACCACCATGCGCAGGTGCCGCTTCCCTACCCCGTTCCACAGCGCGTTTTGGTCGTAGAAAAAGCTCAGGTCGCCAATGACGCAATACACCGTCACGTCCTTTTCCGAGGCGAAGCCCACGGCCGTGGACAGACTGCCCTCTATGCCATTCACGCCACGGTTCACGTACAGGTGATGGGATGAATACAACTGGCCGAGGCGCACCGCGCTGCTGTTGGCAAACTGCATGTGGCATTCCTGCCCGTTGGTTTGCTCGCATAGGCGTCTCACGGCCATCATCTGCGAATAGGCTGGCTCAAACACTTTGCAACGTATTGCCCATTTGTCAAGTGCCATGGCCCATCTCCCACGGAAAGCCGACGCCTCGTTGCCCAACGCCACATCGCCGCTTTCCAGCTTCTCGCAAAGGCTATCCAACGCGTCCTCAACTGGACAAACCACCACGTCGGTAACGTTCATGGTCACGTCGGTCAATTCCCCTGAAGCGTTAACCACCACACAACTCTTCGGATGGCAATGTTGCAGGAAGTGCTTCGCCCGCTTGCTGACGAGGGTGTCGCCTATATATATAATGTAGTCGGGCTTGTATGCCTCTTGTTCTCCTATCCCAATGAGAGCCTCGTCGAAATGGCAAGGCGCGTTTCCACATGTGGCCAACTGCTCGCTGAGCACCACCACGCTTTCTTCCAAGCGTCTTATGGCTCCGCTCACTCGGCGCGCCACTGTGCATTGCAACTGCCCCACTACCAACATGGGGCGAGAGCTGACGAGGAATTCCTCCGTCAGTTCACTGGGCCATAAGTGATTATCCATTAAGCTTACGCGTCGCTCCGTGGGTAGTTCCGCCGTAGTGAAGTTGAATAGCGGCTCGCTTATTGGCACATTGATGTGCACCGGTCCTCCGCCAGATTGCCTCATTGCGCACAATGCCTCATTCGCCAAGCGGTTGCAATACCATCGCTCCACGTCGTCGTGGGGCTCTGGCAGGCTCACCTCCTTTGCCCAAAAAGCTTCCAAGGTCTTTTGCTGCGGCATGGTCTGCCCTTGCAGCTGGCCTATCATCGCCGCCGGCCTGTCTGCCGACACCACTATTATTGGCACGTGTTGATACCACGCCTCCACCACAGCCGGCAAGGTGTTTACCAGTGCCGAGCCCGACGTGACGCACACCACCACGGGCTCGCCAAGGGCTTGCGCCTTGCCCAAGGCCACGAAAGCCGCCGAACGCTCATCGGTCACCGACACGCACGTCATCTCACGAGCCTCACACAGGTTGTGGGTTATTGGCGCGTTGCGTGAGCCGGGGCACACCACGGCATGACGCACGCCATGGGCCAACAGCAGGGCGGTGAGTATGTTTATGTTTTCCTTGTCAGAATACATTTATCGTTTTTTATCTTCGGTCCACGACATGTCAGAGCAACGCCTTCATCGTTTGCATCTTTTTCTCCGTCTCCTCCCATTCGGTGGCCTCCTCGCTCTCGTCGAGCAGTCCGCCGCCAGCATAGAGGCTAAGGCTCTTGCCCCTCATCTCCATGCAACGCAGCGACACGTATAGCGCCGTGGCGGCATCTTGCACAGAAGAAGCCTGCGAGGTTGGCATCGGCATGTTCCACGGCCCGCAAAAGCCACTGTAATATCGCCTGTCCAGTGCCTCGTCGTCGAGTATCGCCTCCATTGCCTCACGTTTTGGCATGCCACACACCGCGGGCGTGGGGAAGAGGTCCGTGAGCACGTCCACGATGTCCACTCCATCGCGAAGCGCGAACTCGAAATCAGTGCGCAAGTGGAAAAGCCTTGCCGCGGTCACCGTGCGTGGGGGCTGCTGGCTCACGAGGCGACAACCGCGCTTCAGGCAATCGTGTATGTAGTCTGCCACTATGCGCTGCTCCCTCGTGTTTTTCTCGCTCCACGGCCCTGGTGTCGCCATGGTGCCCGCAAGCGCCATCGTCGTCCACGTCTCGCCCAGGTTTTCTATCAGCACCTCTGGCGTTGCCATGAGCCACGTCCCCGAGAGCGTGGTGCTCACGAGCGCCACCATCTGGTGTGGGTACATCGCGCACGCCTTGGCAAACACCCCGTGGGCGTCGAGCGGCTCGTCAAGCGTGATGTCGGCCCTGCGTGCCAGCACCACCTTTCTCAAGCCCGCGCTTGCCATCCTCGCCTGCATCCTGCCGAAGGCTCGCCGATAGTCCTGCCGGCTCTCCTGCTCCACAATGCGGTGAGGCTTCGCCGTGGCCGCAGGCTCCACGTTCATCACCTCATGCGTTGCCACGTCAAGCAAGACCAATGGCGCTTTCGCGTCGGCATGAAACGGAGCGAAGGCGAACCCGCTCCTGCCACGAAGGTCGCCCAGGCCGTCAAGCCCGATGGCCTTGCCCGTCAGTCGATGCCACGCGGTCGCGTCGGGCAGGCGATACAGCACCTCGTCCATGCGCCTTGCTTCAGTCATTCTTCCTTGGCGAAATGATATAGTTGGTCACGTGAACGGTCGAGATGAGCTTGCCCTCCGAGTTTTTTATGTCTATCTGCCACTCATGCAGGGTGGTGCCCTTGTGCTGCAACTTGCCGTAGGCAGTCACCGTGTCGCCCTCCTTCACGGCGAGCACATGGTTTCCGCTCACGTTTATGCCCACGGGTATTTTCTTCGGGCAAAGCGCCATGGAGCCAACGCCGGCGAGGTTCTCGGCCAACGCCAACGTCGCGCCGCCCGAAAGGAAGCCAAACGGCTGACGGTTGGTGCTGTTCACTTTCATGCGAGCCATGCAGGTGTCGTCTTCTGGCGTGGACAGGAACTCCATGCCCAGCGTGCGGCTCAATCCTTCTTGCGACTCTATGATTTTCTTTTGCTCTTCTATATTCATGGAATCTTGTTTTTTACTGTCCTGCAAACTTACTATTATTTTCAGACATCTCAAAGAAAAAACGAGTCTAAATATAATAGCCAATTAAGCATTTTCCACCATATTATTTCGCCATCTCAGACATTTGCAGTAATTTTACGGCACACTATCAACAACAAAACACACATTGCACATGAAAAAGAGAATCGCGCTTATCACTGGAGCCACGAGCGGCATTGGCGAGGCTTGCGCGCGCCGTTTCGCCATGGGCGGATACAACATAATAGTGACGGGACGCAACCGCAAGCGTCTCGACGAGATGAAGAAGGAACTGGAGGCGGAAGGAGCCGACGTGCTCACGCTCTGCTTCGACGTGCGCGACAGGGCGCAGACCAAGGAGGCCGTGGAGTCGCTCGGCGAGGAATGGCAGGCCGTTGACGTGCTGATAAACAACGCGGGACTGGCACGTGGCCTGGAGCCAGAATACGATGGCGACTTCACCGACTGGGACGAGATGATCGACACCAACATCAAGGGACTGCTCAACATGACACGCCTCATCGTGCCCGGAATGGTGGAACGCGACCACGGCCACGTGATAAACATCGGCAGCGTGGCCGGCGATGCCGCTTACGCCGGCGGCGGTGTCTACTGCGCCACCAAAGCGGCCGTGAAGGCACTGAGCGACGGACTGCGCATCGACGTGGCTCACACCAAGGTGAGGGTGACTAACATCAAGCCCGGACTCGTGGAGACCCACTTCTCCGACATTCGCTTCCATGGCGACTCCGAGCGTGCCAAGAGCGTGTACCGCGGCATAGAGCCGCTACGTGGCGACGACATAGCCGACGTGGCCTTCTACGCGGCAAGCGCGCCTGAGCACGTGCAGATAGCGGAGGTGTTGGTGCTCGCCACGCATCAGGCCAACGGCACCGTGATACACAGGGACTTGTAAGCCACGACGCACACGACACATGGGAAACATGGGAAACATGATATGGCAGAGCATGCCAAACAAGGAAAAATAAAGGCGAGACTGGACATGGAACCTAAACGCTGCCACTGGTGCAACCTTGGCAACCCAATTTACGTAAGATACCACGACACGGAATGGGGCGTACCCGTGCACGACGACCACAAGCTGTTCGAGATGCTGCTGTTGGAGTCGTTCCAGGCCGGACTGTCGTGGGAGTGCGTGCTCAACAAGCGCGAAGCTTTCCGTAAGGCTTTCAGCGGATTCCGCGCCACGGCCGTGGCGGGATACGATGAGGCTAAAACGCGGGAATTGGCAGACAACAAGGACATCATACGCAACCGGCTCAAGATAAAGGCCGCGATAACCAACGCGAGGATTTTCCTTGACATCCAAAAGGAATACGGCTCCTTCGACAGTTATATCTGGCATTTCACCGGCGGCGGCATTATTTACGAGACCGGCAAGACGTCCTCGCCTTTGTCCGACAGCGTGTCGGGAGACCTGCGACGGCGTGGCATGAAGTTCATGGGCACGACCATCGCGTATTCGTATCTGCAAGCCATCGGCGTGATTTACTCTCACGAGGCCGACTGCTACTTGCACAAATAACTTGTCATCCAATCACCACTGCCGTGCCGCTGCACGTCACCATGAGCATGGAGCCTCTCTCGCCCACGGTCTCATAATCGAGGTCGATGCCGACTATGGCGTTGGCCCCAAGCTTCTCGGCGCGTTCCGCCATCTCGCCCATTGCCGTGTCCTTGGCCTCGCGAAGCACTTTCTCGTAGGAGCCGCTGCGTCCGCCGAAGAAGTCGCGCAGGCCTGCCATGAAGTCTTTCAAGAAGTTGGTGCCGATGATAGTCTCGCCGGTCACTACACCGCGATATTCGCGAATAGGATGCCCTTCAAGGGTCGGAGTCGTGGAAAAAATCATAATCTTGTTCCTTTCTGTTTTTTTACGGTCAATCGCTGTGATGGTTGATAATTGTCGGTCAGTTGCCCCATTACAGTGCTTGCGACCAATATTCACGCCACTAAGTTACAAACAATTTTCGACCTTGCAAAAGCCTGACGGAAAGATTACGGCTTTTTTAGGTTTTCAGCCTTTGCCTTGCGCCCCCAACGCAAAGGCACACGCCGAAAAATCGCATCCACGGCAACATGGATGCACAGGGCAAAATGTAAATTATTATTGCCAAAATTTAACACTTGGGAACAGGTGCATTTAGAGCGGAAAAACGGCTCGGAGGTGCCCCTCTTCAACACCGCAAACCGGGTTTTGGCTAAAAATCATCACCGTTACGGTGCAATCGCATCGCGATTTCAGTGTAACGGCGATGCGATTACACTGTAACGGCAACGCGATTACACCGTAACGGCAACGCGATTGCACCGTAACGGCAACGCCATTTTAGCGAATTGGCGGCTTCTAAAAGTCGTTAAAATCGCAACCTGCTGATATTCAACGATTTATAAAAACAGCCCATAATTGCGTTATTTCGAGCCAAGAGACTGCTTGGTTGAAAAAAATCGATTCTCAGACGGCCATTTGTAAAATATTATTACCCAATGAAATCGCTTAACTTTGACGCTTTGCAGGGGCGGCTAGGGATGGTTAGGGGCCGTCCACGACCGCGATTCGACATGTTTCGTTCGTCATGGTTATTCCATCCAAGGTGTGGTTATTCCGGGTTGCGCAACAACAATAATAAAAAAACATAAATGGGGTTTGATTTTACGCCAAAAGACCGCCACTTTGATTATTTTTCCTTATCTTTGCAGAAAACAAGCTGCACTCGGCAATTTGAAAGCAAGCTTTCATTGCGCTCGTTTGCATTAGCTTTGCGGCATATATCCGTGGAGCCTGCTTGCAGGCGACGCGGAGATTGTATTCACTCATAACTTAATCTTTAATCTTATCGCCATGAAAAAACTATTGTTAATGACAGTCTTAGCCTTGACATCAGTGTTTACCTTCGCTCAGCGCAGGGTTGGTAGCACGACCATACAGCCAAAGATCGGCCTCAACGTGTCTACCGTGGGAGACCTCGACTGGAAGGCCGGATTCGTGTTCGGAGCCGAACTGCAACACCAGCTCGACCGTAAGGTGGCCATCGCCGGCGGCATGCTCTATTCGTTCCAGGGCGGCAAGAACGACAATTACTCCTGGAACCCCGGATACATCAACATCCCCGTGACGCTCAACTATTACTTATCGCGCGGCTTCGCGCTCAAGGCGGGCTTGCAGCCAGGCTTCATGGTGGGCAAGGACAACGTGAGCGACGTTAACACGTTTGACCTCGCGGTGCCAGTGGGCATGTCATACGAGTATGGCAACTTCGTGATCGACGGACGCTACAACATCGGCGTCACCAAGGTGCCAAAGCATGGCGACGGCTACACCAACGTGCTGCAATTCACCATTGGCTACAAGTTCAAGATGTAACCCTGTCGGTGCCATCCATGGCATTTTCCGATACAAGCAACACGGCGTGTCAGCACCTTCCGCAGACACGCCGTCTCTTTTAACGTTTTGCGTTTCACCATAATAACCACGGCATAGCACCGGGATGGTGACCCGACAACGCCCGAAAGCCGATGGCCCTGCCCCGAAGAGGCTAACGCCCTACGCCACAAGGCCCACATTATGACTAAATTATGTCAATTAGTTCGTTATATTAATATAATTTCGTAATTTTGCACATATATAATAAGAATCGGCAAGAATAAATTTTTCGATCAAGCATGAATATATTAGAGTTGAGTGAGCAGGAGATTGGCCGCCGCCAAAGCCTGCAACAGTTGCGCGAGATGGGTATCAACCCCTACCCTGCCGCCGAGTTCCCAGTGTCAGCGTTCAGCACGGACATCAAGCAGTCGTTCAAGGAAGACGAGAAGACAGAGGTCGTCATCGCCGGACGCATGATGAGCCGCCGCGTCATGGGCAAGGCGAGCTTCGTGGAGCTGCAAGACGGCAAGGGCCGCATACAGGTCTACGTCACCCGTGACGACATCTGCCCCGAGGACAACAAGGACCTTTACAACGTGGTCTTCAAGAAGCTGCTCGACATTGGCGACATCATCGGCATACGCGGTTTCGTCTTCAAGACACAGACCGGCGAGATCTCCGTCCACGCCCAAGAGCTGACGCTCCTCTCGAAGAGCCTCAAGCCGCTGCCTATAGTGAAATACAAGGACGGCGTGGCCTACGACAAGTTCGACGACCCTGAGATGCGCGCCCGCCAACGCTACGTGGACCTCATCGTCAACGACGGCGTGAAAGACACGTTCGTGAAGCGTGCCACCGTGCTGCGCACCATGCGCAAGTTCTTCGACGAGCACGGATACACCGAGGTGGAGACACCTATCCTGCAGAACATACCCGGCGGAGCGTCGGCACGCCCATTCATCACCCATTTCAACGCGCTCGACATCGACATGTACATGCGCATCGCCACCGAGCTCTACCTCAAGAGGCTCATCGTGGGCGGATTCGACGGCGTGTATGAGATAGGCAAGAACTTCCGCAACGAGGGCATGGACAAGTTCCACAACCCGGAGTTCACCTGCATGGAGCTGTATGTGCCTTACAAGGACTACAACTGGATGATGAAGTTCACCGAGACCCTGCTGGAGACCATCTGCGTGGCCGTCAACGGAAAAGACGAGGTGGAATACCAGGGCAAGACCATCAGCTACAAGGCCCCATTCAGGCGCCTGCCCATCCTCGACGCCATCAAGGAGAAGACAGGCTACGACCTCAACGGCCTGAGCGAGGAGGAGATACGCGACATAGCCATCAACAAGCTGAAGATTGAGACCGTGGACGAGACATCGGGCAAGGGCAAGCTCATCGACGAGATTTTCGGCGAGACCTGCGAGGGCACGTTCATCCAGCCCACGTTCATCACCGACTATCCCGTGGAGATGTCGCCGCTCACCAAGATGCACCGTTCAAAGCCAGGCCTGACAGAGCGCTTCGAGTTGATGGTCAACGGCAAGGAGCTGGCCAACGCCTACTCTGAGCTCAACGACCCGATAGACCAGGAGCAGCGCTTCATCGACCAGATGAAGCTCGCCGCAAAGGGCGACGACGAGGCCATGATCATCGACCACGACTTCCTGCGCGCCCTGCAATACGGCATGCCTCCAACAAGCGGTATCGGCATAGGCATAGACCGCCTCGTGATGCTCATGACGGGCAAGGAGAACATACAGGAGGTGATGCTCTTCCCACAGCTGAAGCCTGAGACAAAGATGCCGCAGACAAGCGTGAAAGACTGGCAAGAGAAGATTGGCGTGCCAGAGAACTGGGTGTACGTGCTCCGCAAGGCAGGCTTCAACCTCATATCCGACATCAAGGACGTGAAGGCGCAAGCACTGCAACAGAAGATGCTGGAAATCAATAAGAAATACAAGCTCGGCTACGACAAACCCGACCTTCAGACAATTCAGTCGTGGATTGACAAGGCACAGCAAGCATGAGTTTCGTCAGACAACTGTGGCAGAAGGTGCTCCACCCCATGAAGCCATGGGGTGGCATTGAAGGTGGCATCGCCATCATGGGCGGCGGCTCTTGGGCCACCGCCATTGCCAAGATGGTGGTGGAACAGACGGGGCATATCGGGTGGTATATGAGGCGCAGCGACCGCATCGCTGATTTCAAGCGCTTGGGTCACAACCCCGCCTATCTGACAGGGCTCTGTTTTGACACGGACGAGATTTCTTTCTCTGCCGACATCAACGCCATCGCACGGAGATACGGCACACTCATCTTCGTCATGCCCTCACCCTACCTCAAGCAGCATCTCGCTAAGCTCACCACAGACATCAGTGGAAAGACCATCGTCACAGCTATCAAGGGCATCGTCCCTGAAGAAGATGTTGTCGTCTCGGAATATTTTCACTCACGCTACAACGTGCCCTACGACCATCTGCTCTGCATTGGCGGACCTTCCCATGCCGAGGAGATAGCCATGCGAAGGCTTACCTACCTCACCATCGGCTGCACCGACGTCAAGACAGCACGGCAGTTTGCCAGCATTCTGGCCAGTGCTTACGTGCGCGTGGAGACATCAGCAGACATCACGGGTATAGAATACGCTGCCGTGCTGAAGAATGTCTATGCCATCTGCGCGGGTATCTGCAATGGTCTGCGCTATGGTGACAACTTCTTAGCGGTTCTGCTCACTAACTGTGTCCGCGAAATGGACCGGTGCCTCTCCGTCGTCAACCCCGCCAAACGCAATATCTGCGACAGCGCCTACCTTGGAGACCTCACTGTTACTTGCTACTCCAACTTCTCACGCAACCGCACCTTCGGAACGATGATAGGGCGCGGATACAGCGTGGAGAGCGCTCAGTTAGAGATGAAGATGGTGGCGGAGGGATACTATGGCACGAAATGCATGATGGAACTCAATAAGCAGTATCATGTCGATATGCCTATCCTCGAAACCGTCTATGACATACTCTACAGACAGGCGGCACCTGCGGAGGCCATCCTTGCTTTGACAGAAAGACTGACGTGAAGACAAGGACCTACTGACTGATTCCTTTAATAAGTCTTTAAAAGTATGTCCTTGAACATACGCAAGGAGAAGTCAGAATATTTGTATATTTGTCTAAAACATAAACAAAAATGGAGAACATCAAATTAGACACCACCAAAGCTCTCTCCTTCCTCAACGCCGACGCGCTGAAAGGTTATGAGCCAAAGGTGAAGGCCGCCCAGGAAGCTCTGGAGAACGGCACTTGTGAAGGTAATGATTTCTTGGGATGGCTGCACCTCCCCACGGAGACCACCGACAACTTCCTCAACGACATCGAGGCTTGCGCCGAACTGCTCCGATCAAAGTGCGACACGGTAGTCGTGGCCGGCATCGGCGGCTCCTATCTCGGAGCGCGCGCCGTGATTGAGGCACTGGGCAACTCGCTGCAGTGGCTCGTCAACGATGGCTCAAAAGTGCCAAACGTCATCTTCGCCGGAAACAGCATCTCAGAAGACTATCTCGCTGAGCTGACCGAGTATCTGAAGGACAAGAAGTTTGGTGTCATCAACATCTCCAAGAGTGGCACGACCACGGAGACGGCCCTCACCTTCCGCCTCCTGAAGAAGCAGTGCGAGGCACAGCGTGGCAAGGACGAGGCCAAGGACGTGATCGTGGCCATAACCGACGCCGTGAAGGGTGCCGCGCGCAAGACCGCCGAGAAGGAAGGCTACAAGACCTTCGTCATCCCCGACAACGTGGGCGGACGTTTCTCCGTGCTCACACCGGTAGGCTTGCTGCCCATCGCCGTGGCAGGCTACGACATCAAGGCTCTCGTGAAGGGCGCGCAAGACATGGAGAAAGCCACTGCCACTGACGTGCCTTTCGAGCAGAACATATCAGCGCAATACGCCGCGACGCGTCAGGCCCTCTACACGCAGGCCGGCAAGAAGATAGAGATTCTCGCCGACTTCCAGCCGAAGCTGCACTTCATGGCCGAATGGTGGAAGCAGCTCTACGGAGAGAGCGAAGGCAAGGACGACAAGGGCATCTTCCCAGCCGCTTGCGACTTCACCACCGACCTGCACTCCATGGGACAGTGGATCCAACAGGGCGAGCGCTCAATCTTCGAGACGGTGCTCTCTGTAGAGCATCCAAACCGCGAGCTCCTCTTCCCGCACGACGACGAGAACCTCGACGGCCTCAACTTCCTTGAGGGCAAGCGCGTGGACGACGTGAACAAGATGGCTGAGCTCGGCACTCGCCTGGCCCACGTGGACGGCGGCGTGCCAAACATCCGCGTCAGCGTGCCTAAGCTCGACGAGTATTATCTCGGACAGGTGATCTACTTCTTCGAGAAGGCTTGCGGCATCAGCGGCTTGCTGGAGGGCGTCAACCCATTCAACCAGCCCGGTGTGGAGGCTTACAAGAAGAACATGTTCGCCCTGCTCGGCAAGCCTGGCTACGAGGAGGAGACAAAGGCCATCAAGAAACGCTTGGAGGCTGAGAAGTAAACTTGACTTTGACTATACCGACAATGATGGACATACAAAAAGCCATCACCGACTATAACACGACCTCGGGGGCGGTATTCCGCCCTAAGGCCGTGCTTTTCGATATGGACGGCGTGCTCTACGACTCCATGCCCCACCATGCCATAGCCTGGCAAGAGGCAATGGCGCGATTCGGCATCAACATGACGGCCCACGACTCTTACGCCACAGAGGGAGCACGCGGATTCGACACCGTGAAGATGCTCGTCAAAAGGCAGAAGGGCATCGACATATCCGACGAGAAGGCCATGGAGATGTACTCGGTGAAGAGCGACATCTTCCACAACATGACCGAGGCCCCGATATTCGATGGTGTAAAGGAGCTGATGCAGCGTATCACCGATGCCGGGATGAGCGTCAACGTGGTAACGGGCAGCGCGCAGAAGCCTCTGATAGCGCGGCTAAACCGCGACTTCGGACAATGGCTCGCGCCAGACCACATAACCACCGCCTTCGACGTGGACCACGGCAAGCCTGCACCCGACCCTTACCTGTCGGGACTGAGAAAGGCGGGCGACCTGAAGCCATGCGAGGGCATCGTGGTGGAGAACGCGCCACTGGGCGTGAGAAGCGGCGTGGCGGCAGGATGCTTCACCATAGCCATAAACAGCGGTCCCCTGCCCGACAGCGACCTGCTCTGCGAGAAGCCGAACCTGCTGTATCAGAAGCTCACCGAGCTGCTCGACGACTGGGACAAGATTGCCGGATGACAACCCCGCGGGATGCGTGGGGAGGTTCTTTTAACCGTTCTTGCTTATGCTTAGATATATCCTTTCACTTTTCTTTTTGCTCTTGGCTTTCTGCCAGGCCCACGCCCAAGAGACGCGAGGCAAGAAGCTCGTGGTCATCGACATCGAGACAAAGGTGCCGATGCGGGGCGTCATCGTGAGCACGAAGCACGGCTATCGCGACACGACCAACTGGCGAGGCATATGCCATGTGCCAGCAGAGTTTGACACGCTGACCGTGTTTAAGCACAACTATATCCCGGAGCGACTGATAGCCAAGGAACTGAAAGACACCACGGCCCTCATTCCGTCGGGTTCGGCCATAAGTGAGGTTACCGTTTGGGGAAAGAACAACATCAATAAGAATGTCAAGGAAGGAATTGGCAACCATCCGCTGCCTAATCCCTCAAATGCCGCCATAAGCTATAGCTTCGACTTCGCCAACCTCATAGACCGCCGTGGCAGGCGCGACCGCAAGCACTTGAAATCGGTGAGGCAGAAGTTCCAGGAAATGGATGTCACGGGCGACCCGATAGTGGACGCTTACAACAAGGCCATTGAGGAGAAACGACTGGAAGCGGAGAGACAAGGAAAGGGAAAGGAAAAAGACGAAAAGCAACAACCATGATTGATTACGACAAGATAAGCGACAAGCGCATCGCGGTGCTGCTAAGCGGAGGAGTGGACTCATCGGTGGTGATCTATGAGTTTGCCTCGCGTGGCCTATACCCCGATTGCTTTTACATAAAGATAGGCCCTGAGGAAAAGGAAGAATGGGACTGCAGCTCGGAGGAAGACCTGGAAATGGCCACGGCAGTGGCCGCGCGATACGGCTGCAAGCTGAAGGTCGTGGACTGCCACAAGGAGTATTGGTCGAAAGTGACCCGCTACACCATGGAAAAGGTTAAGGCCGGACTTACGCCCAACCCCGACGTGATGTGCAACAGGCTGATAAAGTTTGGGGCGTTCGACGAGAAGATGGGGCGCGACTACGACTTGATAGCCACTGGCCACTACGCGCAAACAGAGTGGATAGACGGCAAGAAATGGCTCACGACAAGTCCGGACCCCGTGAAAGACCAGACCGACTTCCTGGCGCAGATATACCAATGGCAACTGAAGAAAGCCATATTCCCCATTGGCCACTACGTGAAAAACGAGGTCAGGGAGATAGCGGAACGCGAACACCTCATCAACGCCAAACGCAAGGACTCGCAAGGCATCTGCTTCCTCGGCAACATCAATTACGACGAATACATACGTCGCTATGTGGGCGAGAAGACGGGCGACGTGATAGAACTGGAGACCGGCAAGAAGATTGGCGAGCACAAGGGCCACTGGTTTCACACCATTGGCCAACGCAAGGGCCTCGGCCTTGGAGGCGGCCCCTGGTTCGTGGTGAAGAAAGACGCAGAGAGAAACATCCTATACGTCAGCCACGGCTATGACCCTCAGACGGCTTACAAGAGCGTGTTCACCATCCACGGTTTCGACTTCCTCACAGAGGGCGTGTCTTCGCTGCCAGAACGCGTCACGTTCAAGATACGCCATACGCCCGACTGCCATCCGGCAAGCGTGGAAGCCACGGCCGACGGGTTTGTCATTCACAGCGACGACCCAATACACGGAGTGGCACCCGGACAGTTCTGCGTGGTCTACGACTCCGACCACCACAAATGCTATGGCTCCGGCGAGATAACATTATAAACGGCAAAGCGGCCTTTAACAGCTCAACCCGAACAAAAGAAACAATAAAAAACATGGAAAAAGACCATACAGCCCTGCGCCTGGGCGACTTCAACACGCTCACCGTCACTCGTCTCGCACAACGCGATAACCCACATTCCACAGGCGGCAAGGAGACCTTCGGCGTGTTTCTCGATGGAGGACGGGAAGGCGACATTCTCATGCCCAAGAAATACGTGCCCGAGAACACCAAGGTTGGCGATGAAGTGAGATGCTTCGTTTATCTCGACCAAGAAGAGCGGCTCATTGCGACCACCGAGACCCCGATAGCAAAGGTGGGCGACTTCGTGTGCCTCGACTGTACATGGGTAAACCAATACGGCGCCTTCCTGAACTGGGGATTGATGAAAGACCTTTTCTGCCCGTTCCGCGAGCAGAAGAAGAAAATGGAGATGGGTGAGTCTTACGTCGTCTATATCCATGTAGACGACGAGAGCTACCGCATAGTGGCTACGGCAAAGGTGGACAAGTATATAGAGCCAGCCAAGGCCGGACAGCTGAAGGAGAGGCAGAAGGTGAAACTGCTGGTATGGCAGAAGACCGACCTTGGATTCAAGGTCATCGTCAACAACCGCTACCAAGGGCTCGTCTACCTCGACCAGATATTCCAACACGTACAGACCGGCGACCTCATCGACGGCTACGTGGAGAAGGTCCGCCCCGACGGAAAGCTCGACATCATGCTACAGCCCACTGGCAGACGGCAGACCCTTGACTTCGCCGACACGCTGCTTGAATGGATCAAGAGCCACGAAGGCAAATGCCCGTTTGGCGACAAGAGCGCGCCCGATGACATAAAGCGCACGTTCCAAGTGAGCAAAAAGGTATTCAAGAAAGCCGTTGGCGACCTCTACAAGCGTCACCTCATCACCATCACAGACCAAGGGTTGCTGCTAAACGCCAAAGCGGGGCAGCCATCATAGACTGTACGACCTCGCCACGCTCAAGGATGCCACGCACCTCCTCGGCCGTAAGGAAATAGACGTCTATATCCTCAGTGGCGTCAAAATGTTGCTCGCCCTCGCGTTCCACCCCACGGGCAAGGAACGTGTGGGCGATGTTGTTGTTTGTGCCCGGATTAGGACTAAGCTCCATGAACGGCTCCCACTCGCCGCCTCCAAAGCCAGTCTCCTCCATGAGCTCGCGCCGTGCCGCAGCAAGCGGTTCCTCGCCTTTCTCAATCACGCCGGCAGGTATCTCCCATGCCACGCAGTCCAAACCATGACGATATTGCCGCTCAAAGATATAATGGCCGTCCTTTGTCGTGGCTATGACGTTGATCCAGTCGGGGTATTCGAGCGACCAATAGTCGTCCTTGACACGTCCGTCGGGCAACAACAGCTTGTCTTTTCTCACCGTCATCCACGGTTCCTTTACCACATACTCTGACGAGAGGGTCTTCCACTTCATCTCCTCGTCGGTGCGTTTCAGTTTTATAGACATATCATTTTATCGTTAATGGTTCAACGATATTGCTATTCCGCCACGGGAATGCAATGCGAATCCTTTATCTCGCCAATCACGATGATACTGTGAAGGCTTCCTATGCAATCGATATTGCCCAAGGTGTTGAGCATGAAGTCTTGATAAGCCTTCATGTCGCGCGCGTAGACCTTTATCAGAAAATCATAGTCGCCAGTGGTATTATAGCACTCCGTCACTTGGTCTATGGTCTGCACGATGTCCATGAATTGTTGTATCAAGTCGTGGGTATGCTGTTTCAAGCGTATATTGCAAAGCACAATGACATGGTTACCAAGCTTGTGATGGTCAACCACGGCAGAATAGCGCTTGATGTAGCCTTCACGCTCCAAACGCTTCTGTCGCTCGAATGTGGGCGACGGTGACAAATGCACCCTTGCCGCCAATTCCTTTATCGTAAGTCGCGAGTTTTGCTGTAGCAGCTTCAGCAACTTGATATCTATTTCATCGAGAGTTTCTTGTGTCGCCATGTTCCATTCCTCAATGTTTTGCAGAATATTATTCTGTGTATTACCATCTTATTCTGCAAATTTAGTGTATTTTCCCGAATAACAAGGAATATTTGGCCACAAAAATTCTTCCTATTACCTTTGCGCCTACAATAACGGCAAGACCGCTCCTGTTAAATTTACACGGATGGCAATCAAACGACTTGCAGGGGCGGCCTCGTGGCCGTCCGCAACACAGTTGGCAACACAAAATGTCGTCAGCAATCAGAACGTCAACAACAATAACAAACAAAATAAACGAAAAATGAGCAAACAATTCAGGGTAGATGTAGTGGGAAGTTTTCTTCGTCCCGCAGAGTTAAAAGACGCAAGGGCAAAATTCGCCAATGGGCAGATTTCCGCCAAGGATCTTCGCGACGTAGAGAATAGGCTTATCACCGACCTCATCGCCAAGCAGAAAACACACGGACTGCACTTTATCACCGACGGTGAGTTCAGGCGCAGCTATTGGCACCTCGACTTCATGTGGGGATTCAACAGCGTGGAGCACATCGAGCTGGACCACGGCTATCAATTCCATGGCGAGGAGACAACGAAAGGCTCATTGAGGCTCACAGGCAAGATATCAGGCGAGAACCATCCATTCATCAACGACTTCAAGTTTGTGAAGCAATTTGAGGAAGACGGCATAGAAGCGAAACAAACTATTCCCGCCCCGGCGCAGTTTCTCGCAGAGCTGTTCCGTGGCAAGAACGGCGAGAACACCCGCAAGGTATATCCCAACACGGAAGAGCTGATAAAAGACATCGCCAAGGCATACGCAACGTTCTTCAAGGAGATTTACGAGGCAGGATGCCGCACCTTGCAACTTGACGATTGCACTTGGGGCATGATCGTGGACGATGACTTCTGGAAGTCGATGGCCGGTACGGGGTTCACGCTCGAGCACGAGGCATTGCAGTATCTAAAGGTTAACAATCTTGCCATTGAAGGCAAGCCAAAGGGACTGACAATCAACACCCACGTGTGTCGCGGCAACTACCACTCATGCTACGCCTCCAAGGGCGCATACGATCCCGTGGCACCATATCTCTTCGCGAAGGAGAACGTGAGCACCTACTACCTTGAATACGATGACGAGCGCTCCGGCAGTTTTGAGCCGCTGAAATATGTGTCTGACGACAAGGATGTGGTATTGGGACTTGTCACGACCAAGTCTCCCGTATTGGAGAATCCAGACGCTGTAATAGCACGAATCAAGGAAGCCGAGAAATACATTCCTCTCGACCGTCTCTACCTAAGCCCACAATGCGGATTCGCGTCATGCGAGATTGGCAACAAGCTCACCGAGAAAGAACAATGGGCCAAAGTGGATCTCGTAGTGAAAATAGCGAAAGAAGTGTGGGGGTAAATAATCAAAAAGGCTCTTCATGTGCCTTACTGATTCCATTACGCACTTATGATATTAAATAACATCAAAACATGATGTTATTCAAACAAAATGGTTAATTTTGCGCTTGACACATGAATTTACCAAAAACATAATATCATGAACATAAAGAACCTTACAACCATGTTGGCATGCGGCCTCATCATGTTGCCACTGATGGGGCACGCTCAAGACTGCCGCAAGAAGAGCAATGACGTGATTGAGACCATCATGGCCCGGCGTTCCATCCGCAACTACCTCAACAAACCCGTGGAACACGAAAAGCTTGCTATTGTCGCCAAGTGCGGCATCAACGCGCCAAACGCCCTCAACCAGCAACCATGGGCCGTGCGGGTGGTGGAGAACCAAGACTTCATAAAGGAGACGACTGAGATATTCAAGAAGGAGATGCCTGAACAAGCCAAGCGCGACGCCAACTTCAAGAACATGTATCGCAACGCCCCAAACATCATTGTAGTCGCCACTCCAAAGGGGGACAGCTGGGGCCTGCTCAACGCTGGCCTATTGGGAGAGAACATGATGATAGCGGCCAAGGCGTTGGGATTGGGCACCTGCTGCTTGGGAAGCGCGGCCCGCTTCTTGCAAGACAGCGAGGCATGCAAGCCTTATCTCGCCAAGCTCAACCTGCCTAAGGACTATGAGATATGCTATGTTCTCGCCATCGGCTACCCTGACGAGGCTCCGGAGGCGAGGCCACGGGATGAGAGCAAGATAGAATATATCAAATAGAATATCAAGTAGAATATCAAAAAAAGGGTGAGACCAATGAAGGTTTCACCCTTTTTTGTATATGACAGCGAATCGACGGGCGTCTTGAATGCCCACTGATTCGCCGCAATGCGCTTATATCCACGAGACTGCTTGTTCGTGTGTTTTTGCGGAGCTTATATCTCTTTCAAGTCCACCATGTCATGGTGCTTCTCATGCCGCTCCTTCACTAAATAGAGGAGCTTCTCCTTACGCTTTGGCATAATGAGGCGTCGGATGAAAATGTTGGGAATGGCAACACCAAGAGCGATAAACAATATCACGAGCGAGGCCTTGATAGCCCAGTTGAACGCGAAGGTAAGCTCACCGATGACACCATCCATCTGTATGAAGCCAAAGAGGGAACGATACATCATCACTCCCGGAATCATGGGAATGACAGACGGTATCGCGATAATCTGATGGGGGATGTGGTGTATATGCTGCGAGCGTGTAGCGATGATGCTGGCAACAGCCGAGCCCACAAACGAGCCAATGATTATGCCTTGGTCAAGGCCGATGTTGCCGTTTGAGGGGCCAAGGTTCACGAAGTTGCGGGTACACACGGCAATGATTCCCGTGATGGCGAGCACCGGCATGATGCGCTTAGGCGTGTTGTAAATCGTGGCAAAGCCCATCGCGGACACAGCCGCCGCTATGGCATAGTTGATGAAGTTGTTGTGCGGCGTCATTGACAAGTCTTTCACGAAGTTGTCGATACCGCAAATCTGTATGGCGAAGACTATTCCAAACGACATGGCAATGATCATCATTAGCGTTATCATGGCACGCGTCAGTCCGACTTGCACATAATTGGACACCATGTCTGTGACAAAGTTGATAAGTGGCACGCCTGGCACTATGAACAACGTGCATGCCATGAGTGGATGGTAGGGCGTGTCAGAGTGGAGGAATGATGGCAAGGCCGAGACCAATGTTTGGTCAAGGCTGATAAACGTGGTGAGCCAACATATGAGCGTCGCCACGAACGCGCTTATCGCAATGCCGACATAGGTGTTCCAATGGAGCTTTGCCAAGTACATCTTCAGACGGAAGCCAAGGATGGCAGGTATGGAAGCATAGAAGAAAGCCGGCCAGTCGCAACCGAACTGCACGCAGAAGCCTCCACAGGCAAATCCGGCGCAAATGGCTATCATCCAGGGCGAGTATTGCTTGTGGACATGGTTCAAGGCTTCAAGCTCGGCCTCGTAGCGGTCAAGGCTCCAGTCTTCGCGTATGGCCGTCCAAAGCATCTTGCTTATCTTGGATATGACAGTGAACTCAACGCAATGGGAATCCACACGCTGATATTTTGAAAACGAGTGGGTCTCGTCAGAGAGGTTCACCATTATGATATTGAAGTTGAGGGAGATGTGAATATACTCCTCCGGCAGTCCAAGATAAGCCTCACACCGCTTCATGTTGCGCATTATTCGCGCGCAGTCGGCATTGCTCGCCATGAGCAAGGCACCCGTGCGCACAAGCAAGTCGAGCTTGCGGCGAAGGAGCTGCACGGAGTTGGCGTGTTCATCGTTCCTGGTCTCGTCGTTGATGCTTTCCTCTTCCTCGAGACCAATCAAATTCTCTCCCTCGTTATCCTTAGGCTTGTTGTGGAAACTAAAAAAATCGTTACTCATGATTATGACAAGAATATCATCATTAGAATTTGCATGGAAATAATGCGGACCAGCATGGCAAGGGGATAAACAGTGGCATATCCCACCGATGGCGTGTCGCTTGACGTGCGGTCATTGGCGTAGGCCAACGCCGGCGGGTTGGTATTGCCACCCGACAGCACGCCGATGAGCGTGTAGTAATTGATGTGGAAGGCGTATCTTCCGATTAGTCCGCCGATGATTATCGGCAGCATTGTTATCAGCAGTCCGTAGCCAATCCACTGCAATCCCTGCTCATTGACAAGGGTGTGGAAGAAGTCCTGTCCGGCTCCCAAGCCAACGCAGGCGAGGAAGATGTTTATGCCCATCTCTCGCAACATCATGTTGGCCGAGATGGTGTTGTAGGTCACGAGATGGTAGCGCGGGCCAAAATATCCCATGAGGATAGCTACGACGAACGGGCCACCCGCAAGGCCGAGACGCACTGGCGTGGGAATGCCCGGTATGGCGATTGGGGCTGTGGCAAGCAAGCAACCGAGGGCTATGCCCACGAATATTGGTATGAGATTGGGGTAGTTGAGGCGCTTCATCTGGTTGCCAAGCACCTTGTCAACCTTACTGAGCGCAAGCTCTGAGCCCACTACCGTGAGGCGGTCGCCAAGCTGCAAGCGGAGATGCGGATGCGCCACGAGATCCACGCCGTTACGGTTGACACGTGTGACAGTGGCCTGGAAGTTGCCATTGATGTCGATTGAGACAAGCGTCTTGCCTTGCAGCTCAGGACGTGTCACGATGATGCGACGTGAGATAAGCTCACGCTCAAACTGGCTCCAATCCACGTCCACCTGCTTGCCGAAGAGGGCGATAAGGCTGTCAACGTCTTGCGGGGCCACTACCACGAGAACTATGTCGTTGAGGCGCAATCTCGTTTGTCCGTTCACGATGGCATTATGGGATGTATTGCCATGGTCTATGACACGCGAAATCATGAAGTGACGGCCCACGATGTGTTTAACCTCAGCCACGGTGAGGTTGTCTATACGCTCATTGGTTATCTCAAGACTCACCGAGCGCACCGCGAGCAACTCTGGTTGCCCCTCGCCTGTATTGGCTTGCTTCTCCTCTTCTCCAGGCTTGATGCGAAGGATGAGACGCAACGTGATAAACGACAATATGACGCCTATCACGCCCAACGGGTAAGCCAGGGCATAGCCAGTGGCGATGTCGGGGCTCTCTACGCCCTTCATGCTAAAAAACGCCTGCTGCGCCGCGCCCATTCCCGGCGTGTTGGTCACGGCACCGGAAAGGATACCGGCAATAGCCGTAAATGGCGTGTCGGTGAAACAGTAAACTCCCCAAGCCGTGAGAATGCTGATGAGGATGGTGATAAGCACGAGGATGTTGAGTTGAAGGCCGCCCTTCTTGAACGAGGCGAAAAAGCCAGGGCCTACCTGCAAGCCCAAGGAATAGACGAAGAGCACAAGACCAAACTCACGAAGGAAGTGGAGCAATTCCACATTCAGGTTAAGGTTGAAATAACCGAAAACAATACCAACGATTAACACCCACGTAAGTCCGAGAGAGACGTTCTTCACTTTTATCTTTCCCAAGACCAAACCCAGTGTGATGACCAAGGCAAGGATAAAAATGGAATGGGAGACTCCACCAGCCCAATAGGCTTGTGAACCCTCAAACAATGTCTTGATGAAATCCATTGACTAAAAAAATAAAATGCAGAGAATTAATATTTCCTGCAAAGTTACGCCTTTTTTAGGAATTAATAGTTATCAACACGATATTTATTCTCGTCCTTGTCTTGCAACATGGAGAGATAGCTGGCATACCTGCTCTCGGCTATATAATGGTTTTCCACGGCTTTGCGCACGGCGCAACCCGGCTCGTGGGTATGGGTGCAGTTGGAGAAACGGCAGTCGTGGGAGAACTTGAATATCTCTCGGAAATAGCTGCCTATCTCCTCTGGCTCCATGTCGAACGAGCCAAAGCCCTTGATGCCCGGCGTGTCTATCAGCCAACCTCCATCGGCCAGCGGCACCATCTCCGAGAACGTAGTGGTATGCATGCCCGTGTCGTGGGCGTCGCTTATGTCGGCCACTTTTGCCTCGGCGCTCGGCACCACGAGGTTGAGCAGTGTCGACTTCCCCACTCCGCTGTTGCCGCTGAGCAAGGTCACCTTGTTGGTCAGCAGCTTGAGCAACGGCCCTACGCCATCGCCCGTCGCGGCTGATATTTCGTGGCATGCGTATCCCAACGACTCATAAAGGTTCACCACCATCTTTTGGTAGCGCAGCTCTTCCTCGGTAAGCAGGTCGGTCTTGTTGAACACCATCACCACAGGCACCGAATAAGCCTCTGCCGAGGCGAGGAATCGGTCAATGAACACCGTGGATGTCTCCGGGTGCGCTATTGTCACGACGAGCAAGGCCTGGTCGAGGTTGCAGGCTATTATGCTGCTCTGCTTCGACAGGTTGGTGGCTCGCCTTATTATGTAGTTGCGACGGTCGTCGATGGCGGTGATAAGCCCCTGCCCTTCGTCGTTGACGACAATATCCACGCCGTCGCCCACGGCCACGGGATTGGTAGAGCGTATGCCCTTGAGCCTGAACTTGCCCTTGACCTTGCTGTCTACCGTGCGCCCATCATCAGTGAGCACGGTATACCAAAATCCCGTGTTCTTGATTACTAATCCATGCATTGAGCCCAACAAGCCATCAAATGGTCATTATCTCTTTCTGCTTGTTGGCAAGAGTGGCGTCCACTTGCTTGATGAACTTGTCGTGAAGTTTCTGCAAGCTGTCTTCAGCGTCTTTCTCCTGGTCCTCGGACAGTCCGTCCTTTATGGCTTTCTTCAGTTTGTCCTTATAGTCGGCGCGCACGTTTCTCACCTGCACCTTGGCTTGCTCGCCAATCTTGTTGCATTGCTTCACGAGCTCCTTGCGTCGCTGCTCTGTCGGTTGCGGCAAGCGCAGGATGACCATCTCGCCATTGTTCTCTGGCGTGATGCCGACATCCGAGTCCATGATGCCCTTCTCTATATCCTTAATGGCCTTGCGCTCCCATGGGCGAATGGTTATGGTGCGCGCGTCTGGAATCTGCAGGGCGGCCACTTGGTTCAATGGCACGGGCTGTCCATACGACATCACTCTCACGGAGTCGAGAATGGCAAGGTTGGCACGGCCGGCACGAATGCGCGACAGTTCTGCCTCAAGGAAGTTGGCGCTCTTCTTCATTTTATCCTCGGCGCTTTTCAAGGCTTCTTTAACGTCTATCATAAGAAAACAGGTTTAATTATTTTTTTCGATTACAAATTTAGGCAATTTTCCGATAAGAACGAGCTTCTCGCCATGTTTTTTTACTTGAAAGGCCAAGAAACCTCGCTTTCCGCCCATCAGCGCCATGCTTATTTGCCCATGACGCTTGCCACGCGGTTTGTCAGTTCCACGAAATCGGCCACGGCGAGTTGCTCCGGCCGTTTCGTCATCATGTCGTTGGCGAAGAATTCCGGCGACGGCATTGTCTCCTTGTTGAACAATGGCTTCAGCGACACGCGCAGCATCTTGCGACGCTGGTTGAACACCGTTTTCACCACTCGCTTGAACAGTGTCTCGTCGCACCCAAGGTCTTGCACGCCGTTGCGCGTCATGCGTATCACCGCGCTCTTCACCTTTGGTGGCGGGTTGAACACGTCCTCGTCTACCGTGAACAGATATTCCGTGTCGTACCATGCCTGTATCATCACGCTCAGTATGCCATACTGCCTCGACCCTGGCTTTGAGGCTATGCGCAGCGCCACCTCTCGCTGTATCATTCCCGTGCAGCACGGTATAAGCTCCTTGTTGTCGAGCATCTTGAAGAATATCTGCGACGATATGTCGTAAGGGTAGTTGCCCGTCAGCACAAACGTCTTGCCGTCGAACACCTGGCGCAAGTCCATCTTGAGAAAATCGTCGCCAATGATGTTGTCGCGCAACTTCGGGAACTTCTCGTTAAGGTATCTCACGCTCTCGTCGTCTATTTCCACCGCCTTTACCTGGCGTGGCTTCTCCACGAGAAACTGTGTCAGCACGCCCATGCCCGGGCCTATCTCCAGCACGGGTATGTCGGGGCACGCGTCCACGGTGTCGGCGATGCGCTTGGCTATGTTAAGGTCGGTCAGGAAGTGCTGGCCGAGGTTTTTCTTGGGTCTAACCTGTTTCATTTCTATTCGTTGCTCTGTGTGGGGTTACGGTGTCGGCTCTGTCAACCTTCCCTGAAGAAGTCGAGACATTGTTTTATCTCCTCGTCGGTCGCCGTCTGGTTGATGTGTATGTTGCCAATGTCGGAAAGCAGGGTGAAGTTTATTATTCCCGACGTGTTTTTCTTGTCATGCCGCATGATGTCGACAAGCTCGTCGTAGTCGTCGCAGGTTATGTCCATCATGCCATAGCTCTCGCGGATATATCTCACCGTCTGCGTCATCTTGTCGGTCGGGAACTGTTGTTTCATCACGGAGAGATACAACTCGCAAATCAATCCGTAGGCCACGGCGTAGCCATGAAGTATCGGCTCCTTGCCCTTTTCCCCATCATGGATGAGCGAGAAGCTCTCGAAGGCGTGGCCGAAGGTATGGCCGAAGTTCAACGCCTTGCGTATGCCTTTCTCCTTCGGGTCTTCTGTCACGACACGCTCCTTCACCTTCACCGATTTGGCGAGCATGGTAAGCAACAGCTTGAAGTCGGGATTGCCGAGGTCGAAGTTGAGCAGTTCGGCCCATGTCTCCGTGTCGGATATGAGGCCATGCTTTATCATCTCTCCATATCCCGAGCGCAGGTTCTTGCCGTCGAGCGTGCGCAGGAACTCGGTGTCGAGCAACACGAACTTCGACTCGTTGAACACGCCGACCTCGTTTTTGAAGCTGTCGAGGTTTATGCCTGTCTTTCCTCCCACCGAGGCGTCTACCATGGCGAGGAGCGTCGTGGGGATATTGATGAAGTCGATGCCGCGCTTGAACGTGGAGGCGGCGAACCCTCCGAGGTCGGTCACCATGCCACCTCCCAGGTTGACAAGCAATGAGTGACGCGTGGCCCCGCCGCGCTCCAGCTCTCTCCAAACATAGATGAGCGACTCCACGTTCTTGTGTATGTCGCCTGGGGCAATGCTTATCACATGGGCTCCTCGCATGGAGATAAACGACTCTATCACGGGCCAGCATTCCATCCTGGTGGTATCGTCGGTAAGCACGAAAATGCGGTCGTGCTCACATTCTGATATGGCCTTCGCCAAATCGGTGGCAAGTTGATGCGTAATTAACACTCTTTGTTTCATCATACTCATACTTAACGTTCAATTGCAAATATACTCATTAACAACATATATTATGGCACTCGGCCACTATAAATTATTTTTTTTTAATAAAACGTGCATGGCCGTTGCTCATTTTGCGTCTGCCGTGTGCAGTTTTGCCTGCCGCTCCGTGTCGTTTTTGGTCTTCCGGGATTTGAGGTGATGGCATACGACGCACATCATTTTTTATCGGATAAAATATTTTACAAATGGTCGCCTGAGAATCGATTTTTTTCAACCAACCAGTCTCTTGGTCGCAAATGACGCGATTATGGGCTATTTTGATAAACCTTTGATTATCAAATACTTGTGAGTTTTATGGTTTTTAGGCGGTGCCGACAAGCTGATTAAGCGTCGCCGTTACGGTGTAATCGCGTCGCCGTTACGGTGCAATCGCGATGCCGTTACGGTGCAATCGCGATGCCGTTACAGTGTAATCGCGTTGCCGTTACGGTGTAATCGCGACGCGATTGCACCGTAACGGCAACGCTTTTTGGCAAAAAACAGGCTGAAGGTGCTGCCGGGGGGCACCTTCGAGCCTTTTTTCCGCTCTAAAAGCACCAGTTATCAAGTGTTAAATTTTGGCAATAATATTTTACATCTCAACATTGTTCTTATCGTTCTTTTTAGCTGACTGCAATATTTTTTTTACTTTTCTTATCCTCGCGCGTCTAAGAAGAGATTAATATTGCAAGAGATATAAAAGTAGAATGAAAAAGTTGCTGTTGCTTGCGCTATTGGCGATGACGACGGTCGTCGGCTTTGCGCAGAAGCGTGAAGTGTCGGGCACTGTTCTCGACACCCAAACCAAGGAGGCCGTATCCATGGTCACGGTCCAACTGTTAAAGTCTGATTCCACCTTCGTTGGTGGTGCCTTGTCCGACAACAAGGGCCACTTCACCATCAAGGCTCCCGCCGACGGAAACTACATCCTCAAACTTTCGAGCGTGGGCTACAAGCCCCTCAGCCGCGCCGTCAGCGTTAAGCAGAGTGCCAATGTCAACCTCGGCACGTTGCGCTTCTCCGCCGACGCCATCATGCTGAAGGAAGCCACCGTGACGGCACAGGCCCAGAAGGTGGTGGTGAAGGAAGACACGTTCGAGTATAACGCCAACGCTTACCGCACGCCGGAGGGCTCCACCATCGAGGAACTGGTCAAGCGCTTGCCTGGCGCGCAAGTGGGCGACGACGGCAAGATTACCATCAACGGCAAGGAGGTGAAGAAAATACTTATCGACGGCAAGGAGTTCATGACTGGCGACACCAAGACGGCCATGAAAAACATCCCCACGTCTATCATTAACAAGGTGAAGGCCTACGACCAGAAGAGCGACCTGTCGAGGGTGACGGGCATCGACGACGGCGAGGAGCAGACGGTGCTCGACTTCGGCGTGAAGGCCGGAATGGACAAGGGCGTCATGGCCAATGCCGACGCTGGCGTTGGCACCAAGGACAGGTATAGCGCCCGCGCCTTCGGCGGCTACATGAAAGGCAACCTCAAGCTCTTCGGCATGGGCAACGCCAACAACGTCAACGACATGGGATTTGGCGGTCGTGGCGGATTCTTCGGCAGAGGGCGCAACGGGCTCAACGCCTCGAAGATGGCTGGCGTGAACCTCAACTACGAAAAGAAGGACACGCTGAAGATTGACGGCAGCGTGAGATGGAACCATAGCGACGGCGACGTGTGGAGCAAGTCGAGCTCCGAGAACTACGTCAGCACCGTGGGGTCGTTCTCCAACAGCGTGAACCAGTCGTTCTCGCGCGGCAACAACTTCAACGCCCAGGCGCGCGTGGAGTGGACTCCCGACTCCATGACAAACATCATGTTCCGCCCAACGCTCTCATTGAGCAACAGCGACGGACTGAGCCACGGCTCGTCGGCCTCGTTCAACGAGGACCCCTACGACTACACCACCGACCCTCTCACGGCTGAAGCGTTAAAGACCTTGGCGCAAAACGGCGTCATCGTCAACCACAACACCTCAAACAGCATTTCCTATTCCAAGAGCAGCAGCACGGGGGCGATGCTCCAAGTCAACCGCAAGCTCAACAGCCGCGGACGCAACGTGACGCTGCGCGGCGACGTGAGCTATACCGACTCCAAGTCAAACTCACTGTCAACCAACAACGTGCACCTGTATCAACTAAAGGATGCCCTGGGCCAGGATTCCACTTACCAGACCAACCGCTACAACCTCGCGCCGTCGAAGAGCTGGAGCTACACCTTGCAGACGACATACAGCGAGCCTCTGTGGAAGGGCACCTTCCTGCAACTGAGCTACCAGTTCAAGTACAGCTACAGCAAGAGCGACCGCTCAACCTACGACTTTTCCAACCTCGGCGAGGAGTTCTTCTCTGGCATCAACCCCACCTACCGCAGCTGGGACGGTTACCTCAACCGCCTGGAGCGCCCCTACACCGACTATCTCGACAAGAACCTGAGCCGCTATTCCGAATACAAGAACTACACCCACAACATCAAGCTGATGTTCAGGATGCTACGGACAAAGTGGCAACTCAACGCCGGCGTGATGATGCAGCCGCAACGGTCACACTACGTGCAAAACTACCAGGGAGTGAGCGTGGACACCACTCGCAACGTCACCAACTTCACCCCTACCCTCGACTTCAGATACAAGTTCAACAAGGTGAGCAACTTGCGCGTCAACTATCGTGCCACGACCACGCAACCCAGCATCTCGCAACTGCTCGACATCTACGACGACTCCGACCCTCTCAACATCTCCACGGGTAACCCTGGCTTGAAACCGTCGTTCAACCAGAACTTCCGCCTGTTCTACAACAGCTACTTCGAGAAGACCAAGCAGTCGGTGATGACTTTCGTCGACTTCAACAACACGCGAAACAGCATCAGCAACAAGGTGACCTACAACGAGACGACCGGCGGACGCATAACGAGGCCGGAGAACATCAACGGCAACTGGAACGTGAACACCGCGCTGATGTTCAACACGCCGCTCGACTCTGCCGGATTCTGGAACATTAACACTTTCGCCGACCTCAACTACTCCAACAACGTGGGCTACATATCGCTCAGTCGCGACGCCAACTCCATAAAGAACACCACGCGCGACATGACCGTCGGCGACCGTCTCGCCGGCAGCTACCGCAACAGTTGGCTTGAGGTGGAGCTCAACGGCGCGTTCAACTACCGCCACTCCAACAACAAGCTGCAGCCCGCCTCCAACTCCGACGTGTGGCAGTACAGCTATGGCGGCAGCATCAGCGCCACGGCCCCATGGGGCACCACGCTGTCTACCGACCTCAACATGAACTCGCGCCGTGGATATGCCGACAACTCGCTCAACACCAACGAGCTGGTATGGAACGCGCAAGTGTCGCAGAGCTTCCTCAAGGGGCGTCCGCTCACGGTCATGCTGCAGTTCTACGACATCTTGCACCAGCAGAGCAACCTGAGCCGAAGCATCACCGCGTCGATGCGCTCCGACACGGAATACAACTCCATCAACAGCTACGTGACGCTGCACGTCAACTATCGCCTCAACCTCTTCGGTGGCAAGCAGGCACGGCGCGACGGTCACGGCCCTGGCGATGGTCCCGGCTTCCGTGGAGGTCGCCCGCCAATGGGTGGCAGACCACCAATGGGCGGCGGACGCCCACCAATGCGCCGGATGTTCTGACTATCTGTTTAGGCACAATACATAAACACAAAGAGGCTGAACCCATACATGACGGTTCAGCCTCTTTTCGGTCTTTGGCTTTCAGCTAATGCCAGCGAAAGCCGCGGCCTTGTCGTGCTATTGCTTATTCACCCCACATTTCCCAAAGGTTGTTTTTCTTGGCACCTTGATCCACGTAAACAAATCGGAGTTGCGAAGTTAGTTGTTTTTTCTTGACCCGTATATAGTTTTAACATAACTTAAAACAGATGTTGCCCAACTTGGAGGATTGACTACAAGCCTCGCAAGCCGAGCAACGCCACTTTCTTTATATTGTCATTCGGGCATCATGCCTTGCCATCGGCATGTCAGTGCGGTTCTGTGAGTCCGCCTGTCTGTATGCCGCCCTTGTCTTCCTTGAAGTCGTTGGTGATGTTTGTCTTCACCTTCTTGAATTGCTTCTTCGTGTTGCCAAACTTCCAGTTCAATGTGAGCGTGGCTTGGCGGATGGGCACCCTGACGGTCATGTCCTGCACGTAGTCGGAGCTGCGCGTCCTCGTCTTTATGTCGAGCTTGTCGCTCATCGGCGTGAGGAATGTCAGGCTGAGGTCGAGCTTGTCTTTCAAGAGTTGCTTCCACAGCGTGGTATAAGCCATCGTCATGCCGCCTTGATAGCCCTGCAGGTTATAGGTCTTGGCAGTCAGAATGCCGCCAAGGGTCCACAGTATGTCCCATGGCAGGGTCTGCTGCAAGTTGAGCATCGCGTTGCCGCTCCACCCGTTGTTCTTCAGCCCCACGGCACGGCTTCTCACGTCCACGTAACTCACTTGCGCGTTCATTATCAGGCGCGTCTTCTTAGCCAGCATCCAGTTGACGAACAGGTTTAGGCTCGCGTCGCGCTTCTTGGCCACGTTGCCATAAGTCTGGTTCAGCAGGTTGTTGTCGTCGATAAACGAGCATTGCTCTATCTGGTTATCGCAGAAGGTGTAGCCCGCCGTGGCGCTCAACATGAACTTTGCCGAATAGTAGTTGTACACCATGTTCACGGTGTGCGACTTCTCCGTGTCGAGGTTGGAGTTGCCATACGACAGCGCGGTCGGGTTGCTGCGGTCCACGTAAGGGTTGAGATAGCTTATGCCCGGTCGCTCTATCCTCATGCTGTAGTTCATGCCTATGTTCATGCCCGCCGCGAGGCCATAGCTCAGGCTCGCGCTTGGCACGAGCACGCCATAGTGTTTCTTGAAGTCGCCGCTGCTGCCCAGCTTGTATTTCACGTCCTCCCAGGTGTATTCATACCTGCCTCCCATCACCGAACCAAGCTTTCCCCATTGCGCCTTCCACTCAGCGTAAGCGGCGAGTATGCCCTGCGTGTTCTCGTATTCCACGCTGTTGCCAGGGTTGAACGTCTCCGTGCGGTCGCCGGCCACGTCGTAATACTTCGAGTCGGCCTTGTTGAGCCTGTTGATGAACTTGGCTCCGAAGTTGAGGGTGTGCTTAGTGCCGAGCGCCTGCGTGAAGTCGGCTTGCAAGGTGTGCTCCGTGGCGCGCGTCGCGTTGTTGGAGCGCAAGTCGTTGAGCTGCACGCCCGTCACGCCGCTCGCCTTGTCATAGAAAGTGTAGTTGTTGGTGTGCGCGAGCGAGTTGTTGAAGAGATAGCTCAATATCATGTAGCTCTTGCGGTCGTCGTTCCAGAACCGCTGGTAGTCCACGCTGCCGTAAAACGCCTTCGTGCCCGTCTCCTGCCGCATCTCGTTGCTGTAAGAGAATCCCTTTCCGTATATTCCGCCATACATCCGCGTGGTAGGCTGGCCGTTTATCTTCTGCTTGAAAGTGACATAGTCCGCCATGGCACTAATGGTGCTGAGCGAGTCGAGGTCATAGCTCAGGCTGATGTTGCCCATGGCGTAAGGCTGCTTCATGTCCGACTTTTGGTGATACGCCATGTGGCTGTCGGCATCGGCTCCCGTGACCTCCGCCGCACCAGCCTTTACCTTCTGCACACGGTCGAAGTCTATCGTCGTGCCGTTCATGCGCTGGTGGTTGAGCATGCCGTTGACGCTGTAGGTCAGCTTGCCTTGCTGCCCGTTTACCAACGCCGACACGCGCTGTATCTGGTTGCCGCCTGCCACGCTCACGTTGCCGTTGTAGCCATTGGCCACGTCGCCGCCAGAGGCACCGCGCCGCTTGTTGAGCACTATGTTGAGCACGCCACCCGTGCCTTCCGCGTCGTATTTCGCCCCGGGGTTGGTCACGACCTCAATGCTCTTCACCATCGTGGCGGGCATGGCCTTGAATATCTGCGAGGCGTTGCTGGTGTACATGGGGTTGAGCTTGCCGTCCACATAGACCTTGAAGCTCGACGATCCGTTCACGCTGATGTTGTCCTGTCCGTCCACGGTCACCCTTGGCACCTTCCTCAGCATGTCGAGCACGGTGGAGGCCTTCGCCTCGGCGTCGTCGGCCACGTTGTAGGTCATCTTGTCGGTCTCCATCTTGATGAGCGGCTTCGACGCCACCACGCTCACCGCGCCGAGGTCAACATCCTTCCAAATGGAATCGTTTTTGAGCGAGTCGCCCTGGCCCACACCGCCTTGGGTGGCCTTGCCGGCGCCGCTTGCCGCGTTGCCCACTTGGGCCATCGCGCCCAGGGAGCAAGCGAGCAAAGCGCCGGAGAGCATTATACCTGATTCTCTCATTTTACCTTAGTCATCCTATTATCATGCCTTTGCGAAGGCTTCCTTTACATCTTCCAGGCTTATGTCGAGCAGCTTCATCTGCCTAACCATCTCCGGGATAACCGTCTTCATGAAGGCCCTGCGCCTGGTGTCCTTGATATTTCGTTGTGCGTCTTCCGCCACGAAATAGCCGAGGCCGCGCTTGTTGAATATCACGCCTTCCTGCGACAGCTGGTCATAAGCCTTGACAGCGGTGTTGGCGTTCACGCCAAGCCGCGCGGCATACTCGCGCACGCTTGGTATGCGGTCGAACGCCTTGTATGTGCCGGCGAGGATCTCGTCGCTCAGGCGGTCGGCCATTTGCAGGTAGATGGCCTTGTCGTTACTGAATGCCATAGTCTAATTGTTGTTTAATTATTTACCCAAACGCAGTTTCATGGTGTTCACGTCGCCACTGCCTGATACCTGCTTAGAGAGAGTCTGGAGTTGCCCAGAAAGAGTGATGTCGCCACTGCCAGTCACGCTCACTTGAGCATCGCCACAGTTGGAGAAGTCAAGATTGGCGTCACCAGAGCCTGACACGTGCACATTGGTCTGCGCCACGTTGACCAACTTGCCTTCCACGTCGCCACTGCCGAAGATGGCAATGTTGGCGTTGTTTGCCTTGACGGTGCCCATCTCCACGTCGCCGCTGCCAGAAACCGTGTATTCGAAATTGCCAGAGAGGGTGATGTCTTTCATCTTCACGACGCTGCTGCCACGCACGCTGACCGTCAGGTCCTTGCCCTTGAAATTGCTGTCGAGGGTGAAGTCGCCGCTGCCCGACATCGACACTGCCTCAAGGCTTGGCGCGCTGATCCATATCTCCGCGCTACCATCATGGCCGGTCATGTTGATTACGCTGACGCCTTTCTGCTTTTGGCCGCTGCCCTTGCCACGAATCACGAGCGTGCCGTCCTCCACGCTTATGGCATGGCTGTCGTACCACCTCTGCGAGGCCTTGAGCGTGACCTTGTATGTGGGCGACTGGGTAAAGTGGACATCGCAACTGCCCGCGTTGCTCACCGACGTAAAGCCCTTGAGGTTGAGCTTATGTGTCAACACGTCGTCGCTGCTGCCGTACACTTTCTCTATGCGGCACGACGACATGGAGACGATGGCCATGAAAGCCACGAAAAGAATCATTGCCTTTTTCATAATCTATTATTTCTTCTTTCTGTATGTGTTACTGTATATATAATAATGTGTAATCGGCTCACTTGTTTATCCACTTGTTGTTTATGACCTGCAACCTCGTGTACCTGCGATAGGCGAGCCTGAAGCACACGATGATGAAAGCCACATTGACAAGGCTTGCCACCACGGCGCACCAATCGTCGTATATCGTTATGACATAACCAGCCTCGCCAAGACTGAACATCACCTTCGTGACCAAGCCGATAAGCATCATGATGACGGTGTTCAACCCGAAGAAGGAAAAGACGGACAAAACGAGCGCATGCTTGTTGAACAAGCTGCCCAAGAGGAGGAACAGGGCATGGAGCGACACGAGCGACAGCGTCATGGGCACCACATAAGTAAAAGCGTCACCGCTAAAGGCGAACGTCATGCCTTTAATGCTCTCTATCAGACAGCCTGTGGCCGAAGTGGGCGCCGCACTGCCAAACGCAAGCGTTAGGAGCCACTGCACGAGGTCGCCAGCGAGGAATCCCACCATGGCGGCAAAGGTCATCGCCACCACCATGACAAGGTAACGCGCCAGGAACTTCTCCTTGTTGGAAGCCGGCAACATGAACTCATTGATACGCTGCTGGCGTGTCTTGAGATTGGTGAAGACGCTCACGCCTCCCATAACCAAATAGGCTGAAATGGCAACCATGGCATTGATACTGGTAACCGAAGCGGTATCGGCATGGCGCGAAATCAAGAGGCCGAAGGCTTGGGGAATGGATATGATGGCAAAAATCACCAGGCCGAAGATGAGGAGCTGACGCTTTGAGAGCGTGAGCTGCCAACGGAGAACGTTCAGGAATCTGTCTTTATTCATGGTTATGTGTGTTTTTCTGTTTACGTAAGTTGTCTTAAAATAGTTTCTTTCCACTCATGGCCGCGTTGAAAAGCAGCTCGAGGTCTACTTGGGTCTCCTCCTCGTCGTCGCCACGCAACACCATTGACGCGTTGCCCTGCAGCGACGGCTCCGAATAGACCACCCTGTCGCCCATCTCCTGCGCGGACAGGTAGCGGAAGGCATATCTCTTGGATATGTCGGCCATGCTGCTGTCGAGCAGTACCTTGCTCTGGTCCATTATGACCACGTGGTCGAGAAGGTTCTCCACGTCGTGGACCTGATGGGTAGATATTATTAGCGTGCGGTCGTCGGTCATGTAGTTGGCAACCACCCTGCGGAAGAGGCTCTTCGAGGGAATGTCGAGACCGTTGGTCGGCTCGTCCATCATCAGCAGGCTGGTGCCGGTGGCGATGGCAAAGCTCATATACACCTTCTTCTTCTGGCCCATGGAGAGCTCTTTCAGGTTGGGACTTGCCGGCATCTCGAAGTCGGCCAAGCACTTGCCCAGCAACTCGTCGCTGAACGTGGGATAAAACGAGCGCATCATGGAGCGGAAAGCGTCGAACGTCATGTCGGGCATCACGTACTCCTCGGGGACGATGAAAACGCGCTTCAGCAGTTCAGGGTCGCGAAGGCGACTTTCCATGCCGTCTACCTTCACGCTGCCGTGGTTGGGCGAGAGTAGACCCGCTATGATGTAAAGCAATGTCGACTTTCCCGTGCCGTTCTTGCCCAGGAGACCGTAAACGCAACCTGGCTTGAGACTCAAGTCGAAGTGGCTGAACACTTGGTGCTTGCTGCCTTGATAACTAAATACAAGATCTCTAATGTCTATCATATTACTGTTTTCTGATTAATTGTTTTCAATATTAGTGTACTACATAAGTAATACACTGCAAAGATAATATCGTTTGTTTATAACATCCAAATATTTTCCTTAATATTCTTGTTTTATTTAAGTTTATTAACGTCATAACCGCACAATACACACTTTTTCACTTAAATTCCCTCTAAAAACGCCGATTACGCTGGATGCCGGACTTCATGCTTGAACCGCGTAGCCGTTTCCCCTCTCCCACTTTTCATTGGCTTTGGGCCATTCGGGGTGCGGACGGCCACAAGGGGAGGCTGCTGACAAAGTCCCTATTTTTAAGGACAAAAACGGAAAATTGTTACGAATTATAACTTTTCTTTCCATAAATCGCCTTAGTAAGGATATATTAGACAGAAAAAGAATAGAAAAACTATGATTTTCCCGTCATTAACTTTCAATCTGAAAATGGATTTTACTTTTTCAATGCCCTCCACAGGGGCCGCCCCTGCAAAGCGCATGCCATCACTCCGAATCCCGGGAAACCATCTTTTTAATCGGTGTGAGTAATCAGCAAGGAAGTATACAAGGCAACATTCTGCCCACGCAAATTAAACATAGAACCAAAAAACAGGCTTATTTTGTGGGTTTATCCAAGCTTTTGTCTTAATTTTGTAGGATAATAAACACATACGAGATGGAGAAAAACGAAGAGTTGCGCGAGGCGTGGGAGTTTGTGGAGTACACCGGCACCAGCATATTCCTCACGGGCAAGGCCGGCACGGGCAAGACCACGTTTCTGAAGACCGTGGTGGAGAAGTCGTCGAAACGATTGATAGTGGTGGCGCCAACGGGCGTGGCTGCCATCAACGCCGGCGGCGTGACCATCCACTCGTTCTTCCAACTGCCCTTCACGCCTTTCATCCCTGGCTCTACCATTCGCGACCGCTACGACTTCTCCAAGGCCAAGCGCCGCATCATAGCGTCGCTCGACCTTCTGATAATAGACGAGATAAGCATGGTCAGGGCCGACCTCCTCGATGCCGTCGACTCCGTGCTTCGCCGTTTCCGCGACCCCACGCGGCCTTTTGGCGGCGTGCAGCTGCTCATGATTGGCGACCTGCAACAGCTCACGCCCGTGGTGACGGCACAGGAAGAGGGCATACTGAACCAATACTACGACACGCCTTATTTCTTCGGCAGCAATACGCTGCGGCAGGTGAACTATGTTACCATACAGCTGTCGAAGGTCTACCGCCAACAAGACCCTAAGTTCATCAACATCCTGAACCACGTGCGCGACGGCCATCCAACTCCCGACGACCTCAACACGCTCAACTCTCGTTGCAACCCCACTTTCATTCCCAAGCCGGAAGACGGATACATACGCCTGACCACCCACAACCGCATGGCCGACAGCTACAACGAGAACGAGCTGATGAAGCTGGGCGGCAAGCGCTACCGCTTCAAGGCCGAGGTGGAAGGCGAGTTCCCGGCATCCAGCTATCCTGCCGAGGAGACGCTGGAACTGAAGCAAGGCGCGCAGGTGATGTTCATCAAGAACGACAGCGGCCACAAATACTACAACGGCAAGATTGGCCACGTGGTGGACATCGACGCCGAGAAGATAACGGTGAAGTGTCCGGGCGACACCGAGGTGATAAAGGTGGAGCAAGACGAATGGGAGAACACCAAATACGTCATCAACCCCGAGAAAAAGACCATAGAGCCGCAGGTGGCGGGCACGTTCAAGCAGTATCCGCTGCGCCTGGCCTGGGCCATAACCATACACAAGAGCCAAGGCCTGACCTTCGAGCACGCCATCATCGACGCCGGCTTCTCGTTCGCCTCAGGACAGGTCTACGTGGCGCTGAGCCGCTGCAAGACGCTTGAGGGCATGGTGCTTGCCTCGCGCATAGGGTCGAGCAGCATCTTCAACGACTCGCGCGTGACCGAATACATCTCCCATCAGCAGCAGATGGCTGAAGAGAGCGTGAGGCAGTTGCCGTCGCTCAAGGACGCTTACTTCAAGGAGCTGCTTCTCGACATGTTCTCGTTCAACCGCCTCTTCGGCGCCGAGCAGATGCTCAACCGCACGATGGTGGAGTTTTTCAGGACGTTGCCGCGCCTGTGCGACTACCACCGCACGGTGTTGGAGAAGGTAAAGGCTAAGGTGATGGACGTGGCCTACAAGTGGCTCAACGTCATCCGCCAGACCTCCTGTGAGGACCTGCACGGCGAGGCGTTCCTGCAAAGGGTGTGTCGCTCTGCCGACTATTTCGCCGCCACGCTGAAAGAGCTCGTGCCCGACCTGCTGGAGAAGACGAAGATGGCAAACGGCAAGGGCAAGCAGGCCATGGAGCAGCTTGAAGAACGCTACAAGGAGTTCTGGTTGCAGTATCTCTGCAAGGAGAAGATGCTCGACACCATGGCCGACAAGCCTTTCACGGTGGCCACGTACCTGCAAGCCAAGCAAGAGGCGACCATCGACTCGATGGAGGTGGTGGACCCTGGCACGAAGCGCGCGCGACCCAAGGCAAGGAAGGCGCAAGACAACCCATACGCCGACGAGACGCGCGTGGCAAGGCAGCAGAAGACCAAGGAGGAAAGACCAAAGGCCAAGCCAAGGAAGAAGGGCGAATCGGAGGCCCAGACCTTCGAGATGTACGGCAAGGGCATGGCCATAGAGCAGATAGCCAAGGAGCGTGGACTGACCACCGGCACCATAATGTCGCACCTCGCAAAATACGTGAAAACTGGCAAGCTGAGCGCTGACAAGATAATACCGGCAGAGCACGTGAGGGCCATTCGCCACGCCCTGTCGACAGTGGAGGAGCACGCCGCCGTGGACGACATCATGAAGTTGTGCCCCAAGGACGTGAGCAAGGGGGAGGTCTACTTCATGCTGAACGCCACACGATAAAGCATTTACACAATTTTCTATAATAAGACAAGTGACAATTAAAGTAATGAACAAAATCCTAAGAACTATCATCGTATGGTCCGTGCTCGGCTGCATGTTCGCGGGAATGCCGACAACCGCCAAGGCACAAAAGGTCGTGTTTCCACAGCAGAAACAGGCAGGCGTGGCTACGCTGAAGTGTAACGCTAAAAACTTCACCCTTGCCAACAGCCTTCTGCAAGCATCCTACTCCGTCGTCAACGGCACGTTGCGATTCAACGGCTGCAAGGCCATGGACCTCATGCCCTCGGCAGACCTTTTCCGCATAGGCCTTGCCGACCGCACTGAGTTCTCGTCGCAGGACATGAAGCTCGCCAGCGTGACCACAGAGAACTACGCCGCCGACCCCAAGGCCGCCAAAGGCTCTGAGCGGTTCCGCGGCAAGGGCGTAAAGGCCGTGTTCACGCGCGGCGACCTGCGCGTGGAGTGGCGTGCCGTGCTGCGTGACGGCTCCCACTACCTGCGCACCGAGATGAGCATCTCGTCGGGCAAGGACGTGCGGATGGATCATATCGTGCCGATGATTTACGCCGTAGACGTGCGCAAGGCAAAGTCGGCGCCACGGGTCGTGGGCAACACGCGTGGCGCGGCACTGCTGAGCAGCAAGCTCTTTGCCGGACTGGAGACGCCGATGGGCGTAAACACCAACAACCTCGACTCTGCCGACATTGCCAACATCAACAGCCGCGACATGGTGAAGATGGAGGGCAACTGGGTGCGCCACACCACATTGAAGGCTGGCAAGACGTGGACGGTGAGCAGCGTGGTGGGACTGGTGGCAAAGGGCCAACAGCGTCGCTCGTTCCTTGCCTACAGCGAGCGTGAACGCGCGGCAGCATGGCACCCCATGACCATCTACAACTCATGGTACGAGCTTAACATAGACCGCAACAACGCCCCCGGAAACCGTGGCATATACGACCCCAACGACAAGCAAAACCTCAATGGCGACTACACGGGCAACATGACGGCGGCGCAATGCGAGGACGTGGTGCGCCACTGGAAGGCAAAGTTCTACGACGTGTATGGCAAGACTCCCGTGGCCTATGTCTTCGACGATGGCTGGGACGCTTACGGCACGTGGACGTTCAACCCCAACTTCCCCAACGGCTTCAAGGAGGTTGACAAGCTGGCGCGCGAGATGGGCGCGGGCATCGGCGCGTGGCTCGGTCCCGTGGGCGGCTATGGCGCGAGTGGCGAATACCGGCGCAACTACTGGCGCGGGCGTGGAGGCATGCAGCTGAGCAACCACGTCTACTACGACTACTTCGTGAAGTGCTCGTCGGACATGATAGACAAGTACGACTTCCGCTTCTTCAAGTTCGACGGCATCAGCGCGCAGTTCTCTGCCGTAGGCCCCGACATGACCGACGCCGGACTGGAGAACTGCGAGGGCATAATAAGCATAGAGAACGACGTGCGCAAGAAGCGCAGCGACATATTCTATAACACCACCGTGGGCACCTGGGCTTCACCGTTCTGGTTCCACGTGAGCGATGCCGTGTGGCGACAGGAGGGCGACTTCGGCAAGACGGGCGTCGGCGACGACCGCGAGCAATGGATTACCTATCGCGACCGCCTCGTTTACCAAAACTTCGTGGACCGCTCGCCTATCTGCCCCATCAACACGCTCATGACGCACGGAGTAATACTAAGCCGTTTCGGGGCCGTGTCGAAGACCATGGATTACGACGGCATCGTGCGTGAGATGCGCTGTGGCTTCGGGTGCGGCTCGTCGATGGTGGAGCTTTACACCGACTACAAGTTGCTCGACGAGATAAAGAACCACGATGGGGAAGCCGGCACCCTGTGGCGACAACTTGCCGACTGCATGAATTGGCAACAGCGCAACGCCGACGTGCTGCCCGACATCCACTGGGTGGGCGGCAATCCTTGGGATGGCGCGCACGCCAACGTCTACGGTTGGGCAGCATGGAATGGCAAGAAGGTCACTCTCACCCTGCGCAACCCGGACGTGAAGCCACAGGCCATGACCACAACGCTCCGCAAGGTGTTCGACATTCCGGAATACATCAAGACGACAGTGACATTGCGCAGCTCCTTCGCCGACCAGATTATAGGCAACGGTGGCATTGAAGGCATAAAGGCCAATGAGCCTGTCGACATCGACAAGGAAATAACCGTAAGGATGCCCAAGTCATCGGTCTTCGTCTTCGATGGCATAGACAATGGGCGTTTCGATTTCGGCGAGGCTAACAAGTAGCGCATTGCCCATGCGTCTTTCGGGAAAGACCAGAAAACGCATGAACGACGACATTCTCCAGCCTCAAAATGTAAAATATTATTGCCAAAATTTAACACTTGGAAACAGGTGCATTTAGAACGGGGAAAAGGGTCGAAGGTGCCCCCTTCTCAGCACCGTCGGCGGCTTTTTTGCCAAAAACCATCGCCGTTACGGTGCAATCGCGTTGCCATTACAGTGTAACGGCGACGCGATTGTACAGTAACGGCGGTGCGATTACACCGTAACGGCGACGCGATTGCACCGTAACGGCGACGCAAATTCAGCACAAAAGCACCGCCAAAAAACCGCAAAATGCGCAAGTCTTTAATAATCAAAGACTTATCAAAATCGCCCATAATCGCGTCATTTCCAACCAAGAGACTGCTTGGTTGAAAAAAAACGATTCTCAGACGACCATTTGTAAAATATTATTATCGCTTGCAACGGCAAGCCTAAAGCTGCTCCACGCTCTTCACCAGCGAGTCGGACCCTGAGACCCAGAAGGCCACGCGCACGACGCTGCCCACGTCGGTGTTGCCACTCCGCTTGATATGGCGCGTCTTGCCATACACAAGGGTGTCGCGACGCGAAGGATAGCTCACGAGCTGCAGCCGCTGCTTGGTACTGCCTGAGCCAATATAGAAAATGTCGACGCTGTCCTTGGCATGGGCGAGCTTGACGGCCTTGGCGCGCGCGCGGCGGTTTATAGCAGCCGTGTCTATAGGGGCGAACACCGAGGCGGCAACGGTGTCGCCGGGGTTATCGTTCGGTGCCATCTTGCAGGCCGTGGGGACCAATCCCGCGGCAGCCACGAGGAATGACAAAAAAAGAATCTTTCTCATAATAACATTATCCTTACACGCCAATCTTTGCCAGTCCGCCCTCACCCGTCTCCTTGTAGAGCGAAGGCAGGTCGTGGCCCGTTTGTTTCATCACTTCCACCACGCGGTCGAAGCTCACGCGGTGCTTTCCGTCGGAGAAGGCGGCATAGAGGTTGCAGTCGAGCGCGCGCGTGGCGGCGAAGGCGTTGCGCTCTATGCACGGTATCTGCACCAGTCCGCACACGGGGTCGCACGTCATGCCGAGGTGATGCTCAAGCCCCATCTCGGCGGCATACTCTATCTGCGAGGGCGAGCCGCCAAAGAGCTGGCAAGCGGCCGCCGAAGCCATGGCGCAAGCCACGCCGACCTCGCCCTGGCAACCCACGTCGGCACCCGATATGGAAGCGTTCTCCTTCACGATGTCGCCAATCAAGCCGGCGGTGGCGATGGCATGGAGAATCTTCTCCTCAGAGAAATTGTGACCCGTGGCGAGATGATAGAGCACGCCCGGCATCACGCCGCAACTGCCGCATGTGGGCGCCGTGACGATGGTGCCGCCGCTGGCGTTCTCCTCGCTCACGGCAAGGGCGTAAGCATAGACGAGGGCGCGCGTCTGGAGGTTGGGCTTGTAGCCCTTGGCCTTCACGAAATAGGTGGAAGCCTTGCGCTGGAGGTTGAGCGGCCCGGGGAGCCGCCCCTCGTGGTTGATGCCACGCTCCACGCTCTCCTGCATGGCGGTCCACACCTCGCGCAGGTAATCCCATATGTCAGATTTCTCGCAGCGGTCCACATACTCCCAATAGGCACAGCCGTTGTCCTCGCACCAACCCTTTATGTCGGCGAGATAATGCAGGCCGTAGACGTCGGGACTCGCGGGCAACAACCCCGTAGGGTGGTCGCCCTCGGAAAGCGCGCCACCGCCAACGGAATACACCACCCAATCGTTTATGCGCATGCCATTGGGGTGGAACGGCAGAAACACGCTTGGTTTCCACTCTATCTCCACCGGGCCCACGGGCTCGAGCACCTCCTTGATGGCCACGTCGGTCATGTGGCCCTTGCCCGTGGCGGCCAAGCTGCCATACAGCGTGACGTGGAAGCGCGTCGCGTCGGGATGCGCCTTCAGATATGTTTGCGCCGCCTTTTGCGGGCCCATGGTATGGCTCGACGACGGCCCCTTGCCGATACGGAATATTTCCCTCAATGATTTCATGCCACAAAGTTAATGTTTTTATGCGAGAGACCGCCCCGGACCGGGAAGTTTATTTTCCACTTCCTCGCCTTTTACCCAAGCCTCATCCGCATATATCCTTGAAGACGCAGGTCTCGCAACGGTCCTTGTGGACGGTAGGCTCAAAGGGCTTGCCCTCGTCGAAGATGTCGGCAAGCAGCGTGCCCAAGCCGCTGGCGAACGCCTCGTGGACACTGGCTATGTCGTTGACCTCGGAGAACGTGGCCTTACGCTTACCCTCTTGCCCCTCGTCCTTGACCTTCAGTATTGGGTTGTAGGTCTCGTCCTTGGCCTGGCGTATGAAGAGCAACGCCGGGGCCACGGGGTCGCCCGCGATGCGGCAAGCCTCTTGCGCCTCACGGCTCCTGCTGATGATGTCGGAATAGAGAAACGACTGGAGGTAATACACCGTGTGCTTGGAGTCGACATAGTCGGGGTTGAATATCTCCCCGACGCTCGGGGCCGACGATGTCAACGGCCGTCCGGTCTTATAGTCGACCACGCGCACCTGCCTGCCCACGCGGTCAAGGCGGTCTACCTGTCCGCCAAGCCTGATGACGCGTCGGATGCCGTTGACCTCGAAGGAGAACTCCTTGTAGAAGTCGGTCTCCAAGGCTAATATGTCGAACGGGGCGTTAGCCTTGTCGATACGCAACAGCCGCCTCAGGTAGATAAGCAGCACGTTGCGGTTGAGCAGTTGCAAGCCGTTGTAGCGCGGATGGTAGCCTGCCCGGTCTATCTTGAACAGCTTCTCGCTGAAAGCCTGGTCGAGGATCGCCTCCATCTTGGCGCCATCCTTCACCAGGCCGTCGATCATGTCAGCCGTGACGGGCCTCTTGCCATGGCAGGACAGGTCGTCGTAGATAAGCTCAGCGGCACGGTGGAAGATGTTGCCAAAGATGACGTTGTCTATCTCCTGCTCGTCGTCGTCAGCCTCGCGCAACTGGCACACGGTGGAATAATAGAACATGAGCGGACAACGGAGGTAGCGGTTTATGGCCGATGGCGACAGCGACTTTATGTCGCGCAACCGCCTGGCCACCGCCTCGGTCTTCGCTATCGGCACACGCATGACGGGCGACACGTTCTGCCCCGACTGCAAGGTGAGCCTGCGGATATGCTGTGCCTGTCCGCTCTCCACCATGAACTGCAACATGAACCGGCTCATCTCTCCCTGCCGGCCATCGTCGGCGGCGTTGTTGAAGGTCATGGTCACATCGGAGGCGCGCTGCAAGAGCGAGTGGAAATAATAGGAATAGATGGCCACCTTGTTTTCTATTGTCGTCATCTCATAGCCCCTTCGCAGCGAGTGCGGAATGAACGACGCGTCGTTGACGCCTTTGGGCATGTTGCCCTCGTTGCAGGAGAGCATGAGCACGTGGTCGAAGTCGAGGTTGCGGGTCTCCAGCACGCCCATGACTTGTATGCCAAGCGCCGGCTCGCCATGGAAAGGCACCGAGGTGGAGTCGACGAGCTGTGACAGCAGGCGCTGCAGCAACACCGTGGCGCTGTCGACCTCCGTCTTGGCGAAGACCTCCTTGAGGCGGTTCACGATGGTGTACATGCGGAAGACCGACTCGTGCATCAACGGGTCTTCCTCGGCGCGTGAGCCCACGCCCGTGAACTTCAGTATGTCGGCAAGCCATTGCAGCAAGCCGACTATGAGGTCACGCCCCTGCAGGCTTGGCGCGACAGGGGTGAAGACGCGCCAAGCCGCCTCGTCGCGGTTCCCGACAAGTCGCTCCACCGTGGGGAAGAATGTCTTGCGGGTGGTCAAGTCATCATAGATAGCGGAGATGTCTTCGGAGATGTACTTGGCATAAGGGTGGCACAACACTTGGTTGACGTAAGCCAAGCGATAGGTCTTGCCATCCTTGCACAAGCCCTGCAGGCGCAAGGCGAGCAGCACGCCCACGAGCGTGGCCGCCGGCGTGGCCGACAGGGGATAGCCGGCGGTGATGTTGACCTCGCCCACGGTGTCGGGCAGGCAATGCACCACGTTTTGCAGAAGCCGCTCATCGCACAGCACGATAGCCACCGACCTCGGGTTGGTCCTCACCACGTCGCCCAAGCCGCGAAGCCACGTGGTGACGTAGCGGGCCTGGATGTCCTCGGTGGGGGCTGAGACGTAGGCAATGTCCTTCTGTTTCGACAGGTTGTCGTAGATGGTGTCGGTGTCGATGCCCGCGGAAGCCCTGGCAGACGACAGCTCGTTGGGCAAACGGTCGAGGTAGCGGCGGATATAGCGACCGGCTTCATGGCCATTTGCCATGAAATAGGTGTCATAGTCCCAGTAGAACTCAGCCATGCCCGCGTCTTTCAGTTGCAGGAAGAGCCGCCGTTCCACCTTCTGGAGCAGGTTGAAACCCACGAAGACATAATGCTTGTAGCGGAAGTCGGCCACCTTGCGCTCCACCACGTCGCGATACAGCATGCCCTCATAGGCCAAGCCGTCGCGCCGGAGGTCATCGCGGAAGGCATGATACAGCGGGCCGAGGGTCTTCCAGATGTCGTTGAACCGTTGTTGCAACACGGTGTCGGTCTCCACCTTTCCGAAGAATGACTCAAGGCTCTCGCGCTGCTGGTCGGAGAGGAAGGAGAAGTCGCGCATCTCCTGCCACGCCTCAAGGCTGATGAAGAGCTTGTCGGCATCCACGAGATTCTTGTCGAGGTCATCGAAGTCGGAAAGCATGAGCTGGCCCCAAGAGAAGAAATGGTCGAGCGGCTCATAGCTGCCCGTGAGCTTGACATAAGCCTTGTAAAGGCGGAAGACGAGGTCTATCTGGTCGGCGACGACGAGAGAGGAATGGCTCCTGAAGAGGTCGCTGATGGTGAAATATGACGGGCTCCATACCGCATGACCCGTCTCCTCGTAGAGGGCCTGGTTAAGGAAGAGTGAGGCTCGCTTGTTTGGGAAAACCACGGCAATGTCGGCAAGATTGTCCCCGCCATGCTTGGCGAGGATGTCCTTGGCCACGTTTTGCAGAAAAGTCCTCATTTGTGTATAAGATGTCTTTGGATTTTGTGTCTTTGCTTGATAAAGCATGAATTATACCTTCACTATGTCGCCAGTGCGGATATACCACAAGTAGCCTTCCACCTCGTGGTAGCCCATGTCGCGGAGCAGGTGGACATAGCCCCTGACTTGCCGCTTGTGCTTTTCCAGCTCGCGACCGGTCTTGAAGTCGATTACCACCATCTTCTTCCCGTCGTAGACCACGCGGTCGGGGCGCTGCTCCTTGACGCGCTGCTCCTCTGGGTCGAAATAAATCATGGAACACTCGTTGAAAGCCTTCCACCGTGGCGAGAACCAGTCGTTGACGCGTGGGTCGCGAAGCTTCTCCTCGATAAACTCCTTTAGCTGCGCGCGCGTCATGGGACGGTCATAGAGCACGCCGTCGAACTCCATCTGGTCGATGGCCGCGTCCACCTCGGTATAATCGTGAATGGTGGAGAACAGGCGGTGGATGATGTTGCCCGTGTCGATGTATTGGTCACGCTTGCGGCGCTCGTCAAGCTCATCGGCAGGGGTCATGAACTCATCGCTGTCGTTGCTTTGCAGGAAATGGGCTCTCGACTTTGTTGTCTCGATATTGATGGCCACGCCTTGCTCGGTCTGCTCAAAGATGTTGACCCGTGGCTGGCACTCGCCGGCATGGTTGCCGCTTTTCTCTACAGGCTTGAAAGCCAGCGAGCCAAAACTGTAGCTTATGATGCCATCAGCGTCCTTCTCTGGCTTGGCGTTGGGCAAGTTGGGCACCACGCTCGCTATGAGCGAGGAAGGGAAGTCGGCCTTGTCGGCCTTGCCAAGGACAAACAGGTTGCGCGAGGCACGGGTAAAGGCCACATAAAGGATGTTTACGTTGTCGACAATGTTTTTTATGTGCTCCGCGTCGTAGTCGGCGGCATAGATGGATGTCTTCAGCTTCTTGGCGTTGAGCTTGACCGGCACCACGGGCAGGTCGCTGTAAGGCTCCACGGAAGGCTCAACCCAAAGCGTGTCGTTGCTGGTCTCCAACGCCCAGTCGCAATAAGGCAATATCACGTTGTCAAACTCCAGGCCCTTGCTCTTGTGGACCGTGAGCAGCCTGATGCCGTTGACCTCGGTGCTGTGGATCGACTTAGAGCAGAGGCTCTCGTCCCACTCTTCAAGGAAGTCGGTGATGCCGGCTACGCGGCGCTTGAGATAGCCCGACAGATGATCGAAGAACGCGCACACATAGGCGTTCTGGTCGCAGAGCCTGTCGAGACGGAAAAGGCCATAAAGCCTCTCGGCAAGGTCTATGAGGGGCATGGAGAGAAGCTCGGCGCGACTGGCCACGAACTCAGGCGGAAGCATGGGCATATAAGCATGGCGTGGGGCCGACGGCTTGGCGTCGGGCCCGGTCTCACGGGCGACATCGGATGGCTCCAGCTCCTTGCCGGCAAACGACTTGGCGAGGAACGCCTCGGTGAGTCCATCGTCGGGGTTGGCGAGATAGCGCATGGCATTGACAATGGTGTTGACAGCCTGCGACGCGTCGAGACGGAACGCCTCGTCGGACACCATCTTGAGCAAGCGCGGCTCACCATCCACCAGCACAGGGTTGTGCAGGAAATAGTCGGCTATCAAGCGGATGTGCTTGTTCTTCCTCACGATAATCGCGATGTCGCCGCATTGAACGCCATTGGAAAGAAGCGACTCTATGATTTGCCCGACCTGCGAAATCATCAGGTCGTCGTAGTCATTGCTCGGGAGAAGCTTGACTACCACCTTGCCGGCCTCGGGCTTGCTGTCGGGCACCTTCTGTACCACGTCGGAATAAGCCTTCTCTATTATGGGCGCGTCGACGGAAAGGGTCGACTTGGCGGCTTTGAAGAAACAGTTGTTGAAATCGACAACGTTGCGCTGCGAACGGTAATTGGTGTCAAGGCTCTCCACATGCACCGTGCCGGGATAGTTGGTCTCGTTAAGCCCCTGCAGCAACTGCCAGTCGCCATTGCGCCAACGATATATGCTCTGCTTGACGTCGCCCACGATAAGGCTGCCAGCCTGATGGGAAATGCAGTCGTCGAGAAGCACCTTGAAATTGGCCCATTGCACGGTTGAGGTGTCCTGGAACTCATCTATCATTATATAGCGCAACTGCCCGCCTATCTTCTCGTATATGAATGGCGAGTCTTGCTTGTCGATGAGGTCGTTGAGGAGTTTCTGGGTATTCGACAGGGGATAGTCGTTGTTGTCGGCGTTGATTCGGTTCACCTCCGTCTCGATACGTCCGAGAAGTCGCAACTGATTGATGTTCTGCAGGGTGAGCGTCACAGAATTGACCGTGACGGCAGCGGCCTCGCGTTTCTCCTCGGCCTCCTCTATCAACGGCTTGACATGCTCGCGAATGGCAACGGACACAGGCTTGCCAACGTCGGCCTTTTTCACGAACTTGTCGGGATCTTCCAGGCCGGCCAGGACATAAGAATTGGGCATCTTTGGCTTATCGCTCACGAGTATGCCCTTCGCGAGATTCTCGAAATAACCCGGCGCGTTGCTGTGGCCGCGCGAATAACACGAATCGTCTATACCATATTCAGACGCTATCGCGTCGTAACGCTTGGCGAAGTCGGCCATTTCGTCGAGGGCCTTCGCACGCAACGCTCGAAGGCGCGACGTGTATCGCTTGAAGAAGTCGGCGTCGTCCATGATGAGACGCAGCTGCCCTTGGTGGCTCTTGTAGAAATCGGAGAAGATGTTTTGCCCGAAGTCCTTGATGTTGGCCACGACGTTCCAGTTCTTGTCCTCCTCCATCCGCTCACTGATGAAATCCATTATCCACGTGAGCAATGGGTCCTTGCCGTTGTCAACGTTGCTTATGATGTTGTCTACGGCCTGGCTCTCAACCTCCTTGTCGTTGAGCATGACCTTGAGACTTGCCGTCAGTCCCAGCTCTCGCGCGAGGTTTCGCAGCACGCGCTGGAAGAAGCTGTCGATGGTCTCAACACGGAAACGGCTATAGTCGTGGACAAGCAAAGAGAGCGCGTCACCCGCCCTGTTGCGGATGACGCGCTCTGTAAGGTTTGGGAACGACTTTTTCACCTTCTTATAATAGTCGTCAGCGTCGGGCAGGCTGTTGGCTATGCCATAGAGCTTCGACAAGATGCGCAGTTTCATCTCTTGCGTGGCCTTGTTGGTAAAGGTCACGGCAAGAGTGTAGCAATAGTTCATTGGGTCGGCAACGAGCAACCTAATGTACTCTACCGCAAGGGTAAAAGTCTTTCCCGATCCAGCGCTCGCCTTGTAAACGGTAAGGGGCGCGGTATTAGTAGGCACGAGCGATGATGACTTTATATTTTGCGTCAGCGCCGCTGACCATATCCTTCATGCCTTCCACGTTCTGGTCGTAAGCGAAAGGTATGCAACGTATGGTGGCTTGGGTGTCCTCCTTGATCTTGGCCTCCGTCTCGGCGGTGCCATCCCATGGGCAGAGGAAGAAGCCGCCATCCGTGACGCGCTCCTTGAACTCATCGTAGTTGTCGCACTCGTAGACATGAGCGTCACGATATGCCTTGGCCTTCTCGAAGATGGCCTTCTGCATGTTGTCGAGAGTGTTCTTCACGCGCTCCACAATGCCATCGAAGCTCACGTTCTCCTTCTCCAATGTGTCGCGGCGCATGATCTCAATGGTGTTGTTCTCGAGGTCACGACCACCCATGACAAGGCGCACTGGGACACCTTTCAGCTCATAATCAGCGAACTTGAAGCCCGGACGCTTGTTGTCGGCATCGTCGTACTTGACGCTGACGCCCAACGCGCGCAACCCGTCTATCGCGGGCTGCAGCTTGGCCGTGATAGCCGCGAGCTGCTCGGCATTCTTGCTTATTGGCACGATGACGACCTGGATAGGAGCCAAACGCGGAGGAAGCACGAGACCGTTGTCGTCGGAGTGGACCATGATAAGCGCGCCCATGAGACGTGTGGAAACACCCCACGACGTAGCCCAGACATACTCAGGCTTGTTGTCCTTGTTGAGGAACTGCACGTCGAAGCTCTTGGCGAAGTTCTGGCCAAGGAAATGGCTCGTGCCGCTCTGCAAGGCCTTGCCGTCCTGCATCATGGCCTCTATGGTGTATGTGTTCAGCGCGCCGGCGAAACGCTCGGTGGGGCTCTTCACGCCCTGCAGCACAGGAACGTCCATCCAGTTCTCGGCGAAGTCGGCATAGACATGGAGCATCTTCTGTGCCTCAGCCTCAGCCTCTTCCTTAGTGGCATGGGCGGTGTGGCCCTCCTGCCAAAGAAACTCCGACGTGCGGAGGAACGGACGCGTTCGCATCTCCCAACGCATGACGTTGCACCACTGGTTGCACATGATTGGCAGGTCGCGCCAAGAGTGAATCCAGTTCTTGTAAGTGTGCCAAATCATCGTCTCCGACGTAGGACGTATGACGAGAGGCTCATCGAGCTTGGCGTCTTGGTCCACCACGATCTTTCCATCATCGGTCGCCTTGAGACGGTAGTGGGTCACCACGGCGCTTTCCTTGGCAAAACCCTTCACGTGTTCTGCCTCACGGGCGAAGAAATTAACAGGTATGAGCAATGGGAAGTAAGCGTTCTGCACACCCGTCTCCTTGAACATCTTGTCGAGTTGGGCTTGCATCTTCTCCCAAATGGCATAGCCGTAGGGCTTGATAATCATACAACCACGTACCGGTGCCACCTCTGCCAGGTCGGCCTTCATCACCAAGTCGTTGTACCACTGACTGTAATTCTCAGCGCGCTTGGTCAATTGTTTCAGTTCTTTTGCCATAATTCTTCAATCATAGGGAAATCCCTACACCAATGTAGGCATTTCCGGAATGCGCAAATTTTATTTATGTTTAATTTTGCGGCAAAGTTAATAAAAAAAGATAGCATAAACGGCTTAACTGCTAAAAAAAGGCTACCTTTGCATGAATAAAAAACAAGAACTCAAATAATATCCAATTATCATGAAAAACGCAAAGACGATTGCACTGGGAATGTGCATGCTCACAATGGTTAGCGGATTCACCTTCACGAGCTGTGCCACGAAGCAAGGCACGGGCACACTCGTTGGCACGGGTGCCGGCGGAGCCTTAGGCGCTCTTGTTGGCGGTCTTATCGGCCATGGCAAAGGTGCCGCCATCGGAACTGCCATAGGAGCCGCCGTCGGCGCTGGAGCCGGAACGCTCATTGGCCGCCACATGGACAAGGTGGCTGAGCAGGCCAAGCAGGTGGAGAACGCCAAGGTGGAGACCGTGACAGACGCCAACGGCTTGAAGGCCGTGAAGGTGACTTTCGACAACGGCATCCTATTCAAGGTCGGAAAATACGACCTTCAGAGCGGAGCCGTAAAGGACTTGGCACAGTTCTCCAACGTGTTGAAGAACAACTCTACTTGCTCTGTCGACATTCAGGGCTACGCTTCTTCCGACGGCTCTGACGACTTGAACCTCAAGCTCTCGCAGAACCGCGCCAACGCCGTGAAGAACTTCCTCGTGAACAACTGCGCCGTGCCTTCTTCACAAATCAAGAACGCCGTAGGCTATGGCGAGACCAACCTCATCACCAACGCTGACGGCACTGAGAACCGCGCCGCAAGCCGTCGTGTGGAGGTTTATCTCTACGCTTCACAGGCAATGGTTGACGCCGCAAACAACGGCACATTGCAATAATGCGTCGTTTTAAGATAATCACACGTTGGGTGGTGGGGGCATTTTTTGCCTCCACCATTCTTGCTGTCATAGCCTACCGTTTCATTCCTGTTTACATCACGCCATTGATGGTGATAAGATGTTTCCAGAACGGTTCGCTCACCATTCACCACCATTGGATCTCGCTCGACAAGATGTCGGCGCACATGCCGGTGGCTGTCATGGCGAGTGAGGACTCGCGATTCCTCCTGCACCATGGCTTCGACTTCAACGCCATAGGGCAAGCGGCAAAAAACAACCTCAAGGGCGGAAGGAAGCACGGAGCCAGCACCATATCGCAACAGACAGCGAAAAACGTATTCCTGTGGCCAGGACGCTCATGGGTGAGAAAGGGCTTTGAGGTCTATTTCACCGCGCTAATGGAACTATTTTGGAGCAAGCAACGAATAATGGAGGTGTACCTCAACTCCATCGAGATGGGATCGAGCATCTACGGGGTTGACGCTTGCGCGGAATTGAACTTTGGCAAGAAGGCTGACGAACTGACGAGGGCCGACTGCGCGCTGATAGCCGCCACGCTGCCCAACCCGCGAAAATTCTCATCGAAATACCCAAGCGAATACATGCGTAAGCGCCAAAGGCAAATCATGGCAAACATGCGCTATATACCTTCTTTCCCAAAGGAAGGCGAAGATTATGACCCTAACACCGCGGTAGGTGGCACCTACCACTGATTCCTTTTTCATTAAAGCCAACGTTTCATCTTTTAAGCCGAAACCATCCAATTAAGGCCAACATTCATACAAAATGCAGACAGACGAAAACATCCTCTCTCAGCTCAACACCGCACAACAGCAAGCCGTGACCTACTGCGACTCGCCACAGCTCGTCATCGCTGGCGCAGGCTCTGGCAAGACGAGAGTGCTCACCTTCAAAATTGCTTACCTGCTCAACCATTACGACCTAAAGCCTTGGAGCATTCTCGCGCTGACGTTCACCAACAAGGCGGCAAGAGAAATGAAGGAGCGCATAGCAAGCATCGTGGGCGAAGAGAGGGCGAGATACCTGCAAATGGGAACGTTTCACTCCGTCTTCTCGCATATACTTCGGGTGGAGGCCCAAGCCATAGGCTACAACTCAGACTTCACCATCTACGACGAGACTGACTCACGCTCGCTTATAAAGAACATCCTAAAGCAGATGGGGCTTGACGACAAGACCTACAAGCCTGCCACCGTGCACGCGGCAATTTCCATGGCAAAGAACCACCTTTGCGGACCGGCACAGTATGCAGCGGATGGGGACAACTTACAACGAGACATGAGGCGCAACATGCCGGAAACGCACAAGATTTTCATGGCATACCAGCAACGCCTGAGGCAAGCCAACGCGATGGATTTCGACGACCTGCTCACCGAGACATATCGATTGCTGAAAGAGAATGAGGAAATAAGGCAGAAATACGCCAACAGGTTTCAATATGTATTGGTGGACGAGTACCAAGACACCAACTACGCGCAGCAAATGATAGTGGAGTTGCTCACCAAGGACAACCCGCACGTTTGCGTGGTGGGCGACGACTACCAGAGCATTTACGCTTTCCGCGGCGCCAACATCTCCAACATATTAAAGTTCAACAAGGTCTACCCCACGGCAAAACTATTCAAGCTGGAACGCAACTATCGCTCAACGAAGAATATCGTATCGGCCGCCAACTCGCTGATGAAGCACAACCGAAGCCAAATAGACAAGGACGTGTACAGCGAGAACGCCGACGGCGACAAGGTGACTGTCTACGAGACCATATCAGACAAGCGCGAGGCAAGTATAGTGTGCAGGGAGATAAAACGCCTAATCAAAGAGGAGCACCTGAAATACAGCGACATAGCCATACTCTACCGCACCAACGCCCAAAGCCGCACGTTTGAGGAGGAGATGCGCAAGCCTGAAGTGGGCCTGGGAGCCAACTATCGCATCTACGGCGGACTGAGTTTCTATCAGCGCAAGGAAATCAAGGACATCATAGCCTACTTCAGGCTTATAGTGAACCCTGACGACGAAGAGGCTTTCAGAAGGATAATCAATTATCCCGCGCGCGGCATAGGCAACACCACCATAATGAAAATAGTGGCGGCTGCCGAGCAAGATGGCGTCAGCCTATGGGAAGTGGTGTCGCGCCCTTCCGAGCACGCCCTCGACGTGAACAAGGGCACCATGACCAAGCTCCTTGGCTTCCGCGCGCTTATCGACTCATTCATAGAGGAGGCAAAGGAAAAAGACGCCCTGAAGCTCGGACAAGAGATAATTGAGAAGTCGGGAATAAAAGCCGACCTCGGAAAGGACCAATCGGCCGAGGGCGACGCAAGGCGCGAGAACGTGGAGTCGCTCATATCCGGCATGGCATCGTTTGTGCAAGCGCAACAAGAGGACGGGGAAGGCGATTACATCCACCTCACGGATTATCTCCAGACCGTGTCATTGATGACCGACGCGGACAGCGACGAGGGCTCTGACGACAAGGTTACGCTCATGACCATTCACGCCGCCAAGGGCCTGGAGTTCAACACGGTGTTCGTCGTTGGACTCGAGGAAAACATCTTCCCAAGCTTGATGTCGGTTGACAACATAAAGGACTTGGAGGAAGAGCGACGTCTTCTCTACGTAGCCATCACGCGAGCCGAGAAGCATTGCTATCTCACATGGGCGCACACCCGTTGGCGTTATGGCAAGCTGGACGCTTTCGTCAACCCAAGCCGTTTCATCTCCGAGATTAACCCGAAATACCTGCGCACCGAAGTCGAAGGCGGCAGGAGCGCCGGCAGTTTCTCGTCGTGGGGCGGAAACTCTTCCGCACGAACGTCATGGGGTTCTTACCGCGATGATGATTATGAGATAAACAAGCCTTATACCGGCTTCAGCGACTGGGGCGACGGCTACTCGCGTCGCAGTGGACGGATGCAGAACTCAAGGCCCGTGGCTGGACAGTTCATGGCCGACCCCAAGCCAAAGTTGACAACACCACACAAAGCCGAGACAGCCGTCAATCCTTTCTCTGAGTCGTTCGAGCGGAAACTAAGGCAGACTGGCAGATGGTCGAGGGTGTCAAGGGCAATGGCAAACGGCGGGAGGACAGCCAGCGCGAGCCCTTCGGCAGAGGCTTCCTCATTGAATGTCGGCAACGTAATTGAGCACCAACGTTTCGGCAAGGGAACGGTCGTGAACATTGAAGGCACGGGAGAGAACAGGAAGGCGACAGTGAAGTTTGAGCAGACCGGCACAAAGCAGTTGCTGCTGAAGTTCGCTCATTTCAACATTATCTCATAATGCAACGCCTCTCCCCAAAACGCTAAACCACAAAACGGCAAGGCTTCGAGTTTGGGAAGGGGCTATAAAATATTACTTCGGACTTAAATATGCAGAACCGTAAAACGGCAAGGCTTCGAGCCTTGCCGTTTTACGGTTCTCTTGATTTTTAGCCTTTCAAGGTTTTACCCTTGAAGGCATTATTACGATTTCCTTGTTACTTCGCGTAAGCCACTGAGCGAGTCTCACGGATGACCGTAATCTTCACCTGGCCAGGATATGTCATCTCGTTTTGGATCTTCTCCGCTATTTCAGACGACAGCTTGTTGCTCTCCTCGTCGTTCATCTTGTCGGCACCGACAATGACACGCAACTCGCGACCTGCCTGGATGGCGTATGTCTTTGTCACGCCAGGATAGCTCATGGCGATGGCCTCAAGGTCGTTGAGACGCTTGATGTAGGCTTCCACTATCTCACGGCGAGCACCTGGGCGAGCACCTGATATGGCATCGCAAACCTGCACTATCGGCGCAAGCAGCGTCTTCATCTCCGCCTCGTCGTGGTGGGCGGCGATGGCGTTCACGATGTCGGGCTTCTCATTGTATTTCTCAGCCATCTTAGCGCCGAGCAAGGCGTGCGGCAACTCGCTCTCCTCGTCGGGCACCTTGCCAATGTCGTGGAGCAAGCCGGCACGCTTTGCCTTCTTCGGGTTCAAGCCAAGCTCAGCGGCCATGGCCGAACAGAGGTTGGCCGTCTCACGAGCATGCTGCAGAAGGTTCTGGCCATAACTTGAACGATATTTCATCTTACCGATGATACGTATCAACTCAGGGTGAAGGCCATGTATGCCAAGGTCGATAGCGGTGCGCTTTCCGGTCTCTATTATCTCGTTGTCGAGCTGCTTCTTCACCTTTGCCACGACCTCCTCAATGCGGGCCGGGTGAATACGGCCATCGGCCACAAGCTGGTGAAGGGCCAGACGGCACACCTCACGGCGTATTGGGTCGAAGGCCGAGATGACGATAGACTCAGGAGTGTCGTCAACGACAATCTCCACGCCGCAAGCAGCCTCCAGGGCGCGAATGTTGCGACCCTCACGGCCAATGATACGGCCTTTCACCTCATCGTTCTCTATGTGGAACACGCTGACGGAGTTTTCAATTGCCGTCTCCGTGGCCACGCGCTGAATGGTCTGGATAACAATCTTCTTTGCCTTCATGTTGGCGTCGAGCTTAGCTTGGTCAACCACCTCGTTGATGTAGCTCGCGGCATCCATCTTCGCCTTGTCCTTCATGCTTTCCACGAGACGTTTTTTGGCCTCCTCGGCCGAGATGCTGGATATTTCCTCCAACTTCTCGCGCTCCTGGCTCTGCATCTTGTCAAGTTCCTGCTGCTTGGCCGCCACGAGCTGCTTCTCATTTTCCATGCGCTGCTGCTCGCGCTCCATGTCCTGACGTATCTTGGCAAGCTCTTGCTGCTTCTGGTTGAGCGATATCTCGCGCTGCTTGAGCTTGTTGTCGCCAGCCTGCATTCTTTGGTTATGGGCCTGAATCTCCTTGTCGAGTTCACTTTTCTTATTGAGGAACTTTTCTTTCACCTCAAGGAGTTTCTTTTCTTTTATGACATCAGCCTCCTTGTTGGCGGCCTCAATCATCCGGTTGTATTTTCCCTTTATCACATAACGGAAAATATAATAACCCGCCACACAGCCAACAATGAGGGCTACGACAGCGGCAATTAAAATGTTTATCATCCTATACTATATTAACGTGTATTTAAATATTATTATTTCTCTTCCAAAAGCTTCTCCATCTCGCCCGTGAGCTCTTTCATCACTTTCTCGTAAGGCTCAGAGTCGTTGCGCCTCAGTTCCTTCTGCAACCTAAGGCCCAGGTCTATCATGGCATAATAGATTATCTCCTTGTCGGGCTTTTTGTCCTTGAAATTGGAGAAATACAGGTTCAGCAACTCGTTGATGAGGTCCGCGTCTTTCCTGTAAAGCGGTTCCTCATCCTGCGGCACCCTGACAGAGATGAAAGTATCGTAAATGCGAAGCTTGATATTTCGCTTGAGCTCTTCTTCCATATTAAAACATTAAATGGAACCCACGCCTACTCTTGTCCGTTGAGCAGCGTGATGCTCCTGTTGACGTTTTTTATGAGCTTATTGAGCCGTTTCCGCGCCTCTTCTATGTCGCCATCCGTGATTTGCATCATTCGAGCCACTTTCAGCAAGTCGTAATCGTGTTGAAGGCGATCGGCAAGCTCTTTCAAGCCCGCAATCTCCTCGTCACGCTCCTGCAGCTTGCCCCTCAGCGCCTCATTCTCTTCCTTCAGCGCCTTATAGCTAAGCATGAGCTGCCTCACCCTGGTGGTGAAGACATTTAGGTTTTCAGTCTTGGCATCCATATCACGAACCGGTCTTAAAAACGACGCTTGACAAGCTGCGACATCAGCCTTTCAGCTTTTTCTCGGCTTCCTTGGCCTCCTCCTGCGATGGCGCCGGCTCTTTCTTGGCGAGCATCACCACCTGGTAGACGAAGTCGGTGACCCACTTCTGCGAGAAGTTCAGCCTCTGGTTGAACTTGCGCACGGCCATGACCGCCTTGATGACGCTGGCGTCGGTATAGCTGTTCTTCGTGAAGATGTCGTTCACCGTCTTCTCCGTCATGGCATAGATGGTCTTCTTGAAGAAAGAAGGCACGCGGAGCTTGAACTTCATCAGGTTGCCCGTGAGCATCATCAGCTCCTGCGAGAAGCTCTGGAACTGTATGAGGTAGACCTGCACGTCTTGCAACTTCCTGCAATTACGACGGATGCTCTGGTCTATCTCCTTGAAGAAGCTGTCTTCCGTGCCATAAATCTCATGCATCATCTTGCGGCAATGCGACCTCTCGCCCACTCCGAGCTTGTTGTTCTGGGTGGGCACGTGGAGCGTCGACTTGAACACGCGCAAGTCTGGGAGCATGGCGAGATTGGTTATGCCAAGCTGAGCGGCGAGCGATGCCTGGAAATAGACCCTCACAAGGGTCATGTAGTCCTGCATGCCACCAGCCTTCTCCTCGCGTGGCTTCCTGTTGAATATCTTTGAGAATATTCCCATATTTTATCAAATATTAATTCACATAGATTAAATTATCAATGCAAATGTACGACAATAATGCGATTATTCAAAGAGAAAAACATTATTTTTCCCCTAATACTTATTTATTTATAGAAATTTGGGATAATAAAAACTATAATGTGTACCTTTGCTTCAAATATAAAAATGTATTAACCATGAAAGGCATTGTGCTGGCGGGAGGTTCCGGAACCCGCCTCTACCCTATCACAAAAGGCATCAGCAAGCAGCTGATTCCCATCTTCGACAAGCCAATGATTTACTACCCCATCTCGGTGCTCATGCTTGCCGGAATTCGCGACATTCTCATCATTTCAACCCCACAGGACATCGACTCTTTCAAGAGGCTTCTTGGCGACGGCAAGCAAATGGGCGTGAGCTTCACCTACGCGGTGCAGCCGTCTCCCGACGGCCTGGCCCAGGCGTTCATCATCGGCGAGGAGTTTATCGGCGACGACAGTGCGTGTCTCGTCTTGGGCGACAACATCTTCTACGGTGCCGGCTTCACCAGCCTGCTCGAGAAGAGCGTCCGCCTCGCCGACGAGGGCACGGCGTCGGTCTTTGGCTATTGGGTCAACGACCCCGAGCGATATGGCGTCGCCGAGTTCGACGCCACGGGAAAGTGCGTAAGCATCGAGGAGAAGCCCGAAAAGCCAAAGAGCAACTACGCGGTCGTGGGACTGTATTTCTACCCTAACAGTGTGGTGAAGATAGCCAAGGGCATCAAGCCAAGCGCGAGGGGCGAGCTTGAGATAACATCGGTAAACCAGGAGTATCTCAAGCAGGGACAACTGATGGTGCAGCCCCTGCAACGCGGCTTCGCGTGGCTCGACACGGGCACCCACGACAGCCTGTCGGAGGCAAGCACGTTCATAGAGGTCATAGAGAAGCGACAGGGGCTCAAGGTGGCTTGCCTGGAGGAGATTGCCTTCAAGCAAGGCTGGATAGACGCCCAGACGCTACTTGACGACGCCAAGCCGATGGCGAAAAATGATTATGGCAAATACTTGATAAGGTTGGCGGAAGAGACAGGGAAGAAGGACTGAGCCTCACGCCAACCGCGACACGACAACATCACTTTAACAACCATTACAAAAAACTACAACGATAATGATATCTGGAAACATTAACAACCCAGAAGAAAACTTGGACAAGAAGCAGGGCACGCAGGCCGAGACGGACAGTATGAAGCAGCTTCTTGTCTCAATGTTGATAAACTGGAAATGGATCGCCCTCTCGCTCATCGTGTGCTTGGGTATCGGCATGGCATACGTCCGCTACACCAACACCGTTTACAACGTCAACGAGAAGGTGCTCATCAAGACTGGCAACAACAATTCTGGCAGCAGCAATTCTGGCAGCAGCCTCAAATCGCAGACCATGGGCTTCGTGTCCATGTCCGACGGTTTCGACAACGAGCTGGAGATACTGAGCACCCACTCTCTTGCCAAGCAGGCCGTGAGAGACCTCAACCTCTTCGTGTCTTACTACTCTGTGGGAAATTTCAAGAGCACCTTGGTCTACAAGGACCAGCCCGTCAACGTGAACGTGAGCATTGGCGAGGCTGAGAGGCTTACGGGCGCGTTCACCGTCGAGGTGGAGCACGCCAACGGCGAATACAACATCACCGCGCCGAATGTCGACGTCACGGTGAAGAGCCTGCCTACGACAATCGACGCCAGGGGATGCCGGCTGACGCTCACCGTTAACGACGGCACGGCGATAGCGCAAGACTGGAAGATGAAAGCGGTCATCACGTCGCCAGACCAAGCCGCTTATGACTTCCAGGGACGCTTCAGCGCCGTCTCCGACTCGCGCACCACTTCAATTGCCGTGCTATCGCTCAACGACGAGAACCCCAAACGAGCAAGCGACTACCTACGCCAACTGGTGACTTGCTACAACACGCAGGCCAACGAGGACAAGAACGAGGTGGCAAGAAGGACCGAGGAGTTTATCAACCAGCGCATAGCCAAAATCAACGATGAGCTCGGAAGCACCGAAGGACACTTAGAGAACTACAAGCGAAGCCGAGGCATGGTGGAGCTGAAGACCAACGCCACGCAAGCCTTCACCCAGGCCAACAACTATGAGGAGAAGCTTGCAGACTTCAATACCCAGATAGCGCTCTTCGACGAGATGTCGGCTTTCCTCAACAACCCGGCCAACAGGTACCAGCCCTTGCCAAACAACATAGGCATAGAAAACGGGGCGGTGACATCGCTCATAAGCAACTATAACCAAACGGTGCAAAAGCGCAACCTGCTCCTGCAGAGCGCCAGCGAGAACTCACCGGCGGTAACGCCGCTCACGGCACAGCTCGACCAACTGCACAACTCCATCAGCCAGACCCTGCGACAGGTGAGGAGGAGCATGGACATACAGCGCAGCGGACTGCGACAGCAGTACGGCAAATACCAAGGCGAGGTGGGACAGACGCCTGAGCAAGAGCGCGTGCTGACACAGATTGGAAGACAGCAGGAAGTGAAGTCGGGACTTTACCTCCTCTTGCTGCAAAAGCGTGAGGAGAACTCCATCTCGCTCGCCGCCACCGCCGACAAGGGCCGCATCATCGACGACCCGCAGACCAAAGGCGTGGTGAGCACCAAGAGCCGCTCCGTCATGGGCGTGGCATTCGTGGTGGGCTTGGGACTGCCTATCGCCATAATATACATCATTGGCCTGTTGCGCTACAAGATTGGCGGACGCGACGACGTGGAGCGACTCACTAAGCTGCCCATCATATCCGACGTGGCCACGGCGTCGAAACACGCCAAGAGCGACGGCGAGATCGTGGTCAGGGAGAACCACAACAACGCCATGGAAGAGATTTTCAGGGGCATGCGCGCCAACTTGCTGTTCACGCTGAAGGAGGGGCAGAACGTCATCGTGTGCACCTCATCCATAGCCGGCGAGGGCAAGACGTTCATTTCCAGCAACCTCGCCATGTCGTTTGCCATCCTCGGCAAGAAGGTGCTTCTCGTGGGCCTCGACATCCGCAAGCCCCGACTGCAAGGCATCTTCAGCCTCGGCGAGCAGAAGGTCGGCATCACCAACCTGCTCAAGCTGGAGAACCCCTCATGGGAAGAGATTGAGGGCCAGATAATGCCATCGGGCAAGCACGACAACCTCCTCGTCATGCCTAGCGGACCCATTCCGCCCAACCCGACCGAGATATTGGCGAGAAAGAGCCTCGACAACATCATAAGCACGGCGAAGGCCCATTTCGACTACGTGATTATCGACTCAGCGCCAGTCGGCCTCGTGCCCGACACCGTGTCGATAGCCAGGGTGAGCGACGCCACTGTGTTCGTTTGCCGCGCCGACTACACGCCGAAGCGCGACTTCGACATCATCAACACGCTCTCGGCCGAGGACAGGCTCCACAACGTGAGCATCGTAATCAACGGCATCGACATGTCGAAGAAGCGATACGGCTATTATTACGGCTACGGACACTATGGCTACGGTCACCACTCCTACGGCTACGGCGGCTACCGCTATGGCTACGACAACTATGGCGACAAGGAAGACAAATCCATAAAGAAATAAGGAAAGTAATGGCTAAGATAGCTATCGATTTCGACGGCACCATCGTGGAGGACCGCTATCCCGACATCGGCCCGGAGATAACGTTCGCCACCGACACGCTGCGCATGCTGCAGCAGGAGCACCACCAACTCATACTCTGGACCGTGCGCGAGGGCGAGGCCCTGAGGCGGGCCGTGGAATGGTGCCACGAGAGGGGCATAGACTTCTGGGCGGTCAACAGCGACTACCCGGAAGAGAAAACCTCTGACAGGCATTACAGCAGGAAGATAAAGGCCGACTATTTCATCGACGACCGCAACATCGGCGGACTACTCGACTGGGGGCAGATCTACGCCATCATAAGCCAGCACAAGACGCTCAGCGACGTGCTGCTACATGGCACGATGGCAGAGAAAAAGAAAAAACACTGGTGGAACTTCTGACTCACTGCCGTCACAATTAATCAAACCAAAGAATGGAAAAGAAAGACCTTAGGATAATATTCATGGGCACGCCTGAGTTTGCCGTGGGCACGCTCAGCAGGCTTGTGGAAGGCGGCTACAACGTGGTGGCCGTGGTGACACAACCCGACAAGCCTGTGGGGAGGCATCAAGACAAGCTTCAGGCCTCAGCGGTTAAGCAATACGCTCTCGCCCACTCCATACCCGTGCTTCAACCGGTGAAGATGAAGGACCCTGACTTCGTGGAGCGACTGGCCGACCTGAAGGCCGACCTGCAAGTGGTGGTGGCATTCAGGATGCTGCCGGAGATAGTGTGGGCCATGCCGCGCTTCGGCACGTTCAACGTCCACGCCGCTCTCCTGCCGCAATATCGTGGCGCGGCACCTATAAACTGGGCGGTGATCAACGGCGAGATGCAAACGGGCGTGACAACGTTCTTCATCGACAAGGACATCGACACGGGAAGGATCATCATGAAGAGGACATTCGACATACCCGACGATGCCGACGTGGAATACGTGTACGACGGGTTGATGAAACTCGGGGCCGACATTGCCGTGGAGACCGTAGACATGGTGATCGACAACGATGGCAACGTGCCGGCGCAAGAGCAGGAGGCCCTTATCCCGACATCCGAGCCTCTGCACCCGGCTCCAAAGATTTTCAAGGAGACGTGCCAGATATGCTGGGACAAGCCAGCCAAGACGGTCTACGACTTCATAAGGGGCTTGTCGCCTTACCCTGGGGCATGGACAACGCTACACAAAGACCAGAAGGCAACGGAGCTGAAAATCTATAAGGCAGCGAAGACAGGAAAGCCCGTCGGCGACGCAAAGCCGGGCAGCATCGAGACCACGAAGAAAGCTCTGTACATGGCTTGCGCCGACGAATGGTTGGAGATCCTCTCTCTCCAGCTCGCCGGAAAGAAACGCATGGAAGCCTCAGCTTTCATAAACGGCAACAAGGGCTTGGCAGATTGCACAGTGGGTGAGTAATTGCGTATTCACGGGTGCTGCGGACGCAAATTCCGTGAATAATCCATGACTTTACAGGGGCGGGCCATGTGCCCGTCCACATCCCGAATGGCCTCAGTGGGTGTAATCGGCCAAGCCGACAACTTTAAATATACAAAAAGACGCATCGTAAGTCATCAGACTTCCAATGCGTCTTTTTTGTCGGGGCGACAGGATTCGAACCTGCGACCACCTGGTCCCAAACCAGGAGCGCTACCGGACTGCGCTACACCCCGTGCTTATTTCTTTTAAGCGAGTGCAAAGGTAGGCAATAAAAACCACATGGCCAAACTTTTTCATGATTTTCTTTCAATTTTTGCGATAAAAACTGATTTTCCACGATTATAAGCCAATTTTCAAGTTGCATTTAGCCGCAATTGGGCAATATTTATTACTTTTGCAAACAATGAAAACGAACGACGCAAACAGAAAAACATAAACTTATACCATATCATTAAATGAGAAAAGGATTTTTGATGGCTGGCCTTGCCCTCTGCATGGCCGTCACAGTAAACGCTGAGGTGCCAGACTGGCTGAAGATGTTCAAGATTTCGGGTTACGGCATGACCCAATATCAATACAGCGGACAGGAAGGCGCCAAGGCAAACAGCTTCAACATCAGGCTGGGACGTGTGATCGTCGATGCCAAGCCACACAAGGACTGGACGGCAAGGGTGCAGTTCCAATACAATGGCAACACGTCGGACTTGTCGAGCTCGCTGAAGGTGGTAGACGTGCATGCCGAGTGGCAGAAATACGAGTTTTTCCGCATCAAGGGCGGACAGTTCAAGCGCCCTTTCACATTTGAGAACCCAATGAACCCCATCGACCAAGGATTCATGGCCTATGCGCAAAGCATCACCAAGCTGGCAGGCTTCTCCGACCGCGACGGTGCCTCGTCGAGCAACGGCCGCGACATAGGCGTGCAGTTCCAGGGCGACTTCCTGAAGAATGCCAACCACCGCAACCTGTTGCACTACCAGATTGGCGTCTACAATGGCCAGGGCATCAACCAAAAGGATGTAGACCAGCAAAAGGACATCATCGGGGGCGTGTGGGTAATGCCCGTGAGAGGCATGCGCATAGGAGCCTTCGGCATGGAGGGCTCTTACTCGAGGAAAGACGCCAACAACGTGGTGGTGAAGCTGCCACAGCACCGCTACGCGCTCTCGGCAGAATACAAGGTCAACGACTGGACAATGCGCTCTGAGTATATCCACTCCACGGGCAGGGCTTTCAAAAAGACCGAAAACTCAAAGGCCGACCGCAGCGACGTGACCATCAACGAGGGTCTTGGCTCAAAGGCCGATGGCGTGTATGCCCTGTGCATCGCGCCTGTCGTCAAGCATAAGCTCTACGCCAAGGCACGCTACGACCTTTACCGCAAGTCGGCAGAATGGAGCTCGGCAAAGACGTTCTATGAGGTGGGCGCCAACTACGTGTTTTCAAAGAACCTGCAACTCAACATGGAATACGCGCTCGTGAACGACAGGGCCTTGGCCGACAAGCACAACTATAGCATGTTCGACTGCGAGCTCGACTTCCGCTTCTGAGAAAAACGTCAGCTAAAACTTTAACAGGGCTGGATTCACACTTCACAATGAAGTGGAATCCAGCCCTGTTTTTTTTGCCTGAGACATGGGTGGCATCGGGTGAGAAACAACATTTCAGCCACGTTGAATCTTGGTTGAAAGGCAGCATGCACCCACGCTAAAACGTAAAATATTATTGTCGAAATTTAACACTTGGGAACAGGTGCAAATAGAGCGGGAAAAAGGCTTGAAGATACCCTTTGGCAGCACCATCAGCCGGTTTTTGACCAAAAACCATTGCCGTTACGGTGCAATCGCATCGCCGTTACACCGTAACGGCAACGCGATTACACCGTAACGGCAACGCGATTACACCGTAACGGCGACGCGATTGCACTGTAACGGCAACGCGAAATCAGCGCATTGGCAACGCCTAAAAACTGTAAAACTTATAAACCTTTGATAATCAGTGGATTATAAAAACCACCCATAATCGCGTCATTTCCACGCAAGCGACGACTTAGTTGAAAAAAATCGATTCTCAGACGACCATTTGTAAAATATTTTATCCGATAAAAAAATTGATGTGCATCCTATGCTTTGCAGGGGCCGGTCTTGTGCCGGCCCAAAAAGAATGTCCCAACATTGAAAAACCGGTCATGTTGGTTGTCGGTCGAACACTATCTATGGGTCAGCAACCATCGTTGTTTTTCCCATTCGGGTTGCTGACATTACGCTAATAAATGATCAGCCCCAAAATGCCGCAAGCAAGCATCACGAGGATGGGGTTGGCAACCTTGTAGCGCGTGGCGAAAAACGCCGCAAGGAAGATGAGCACGCTGATGATGAACTTCGGCATGTCGGCTGACGGCGAGCCAAAGTTCTCCGTGTTCATCAACAACAACGCGGCGGCAGCTATAAGTCCGATGATGGCTGGGCGCAGCGGCTTGAAGATGTCTTGCACGAAAGGCGCGTCCTTATGACGAATGAGGTAACGGCTAATGGCTATCATCAACAGGAAGGGCAGCCACATGATAGACAGGGATGCCATGACGGAACCCAAACACGCCACCCACACGGGATAGCCGGCGTTGACGATGGCGGTATAGCCGCAATAGGTGGCGGCATTGATGCCGATAGGCCCAGGCGTAGACTGGCTGATGGCCACGATGTCGGTGAACTCGGAATTGGTAATCCAATGGTAATGGGTCACTACCTCACCATATATGAGCGACAGCATGGCATAGCCTCCGCCAAAGTTGAAGATGCCTATCTTGCTGAACACGTAGAACAACTGTAGAAATATCATTTCCGACTCCTTTGAAATTTACCGTATAAGAACCCGCTCAGGCCGGCAATGATGATGATCCATACCGGGTTGAACTTCAAAAGCCATATCAACAGGCAGCTCACCGCCACTATCCAGGCGTTTTTCCAGCTGATGTTGGCCGACTTGGCCATCTTGAAGCATGGCGAGGCTATGAGTGCCACCACAGCGGGACGCACGCCCTCGAAAAACTTCTCTACCCAAGCGTTATCCTTGAAGTTGTGGAAGAACATGGCAATGACCAGAATGGCTATGATTGAGGGCACGGCGATACCCAAGGCACCCACTATTCCGCCCCACACGCCCTTGAGCTTGTAGCCTATATGACTTGCCATGTCGATGGAGAAAATGCCGGGCGTGGTCTGCGCCACGACCATGATGTCCATGAACTCCTGCTTTTCCAGCCAGTGGTTCTTGTTGACAAACTCTTCCTCCATGATGGGTATCATGGCATATCCTCCGCCCAAGGTGAAGGCCCCTATCTTGTTGCAGGTAAGAAAAAACTTTAGTAACATCCCTTCTTGCAATTTCCCCCGGCAGACATTTTCTCGCCGGGGGATATTTCTTGCTCTTATTTCCGCTTCTCGTGCTCAGGCACCACGGCAAAGTAGACAGCGTCGTGGTCGGTGAGGTTTTCCATGTAGTGGCTGTGACCCATGGGGCAGTAGTGGCACTGACCGGCACGACACTCTTCCACCGTGTCGTCGTAATGGAAAGTCAACGTACCGCTGACGACGAAGATAATCTCCGAGTTGCCCTCGTGGACGTGCAGACCGCTCGATGCGCCCGGACGAAGCGTGGAATACATTATCTTTACGTTGTCGTCCACATGGTTGCGTGTGTCCAAATGGCCCTTTCCACCCTTGAAACCCGTGAGATGAGCCTCAGCAATCTTCTCGAAATCAATAATCATGGCAAATAGGATTTATGTGATGTAATATTATTCGTTGACGACCTCGCCGTTGGCTGGAGCCGAGAGCTTGGCCACCTCGTCGAGCCACAACGTGGCCATGGCGTCAGACGGCATGCGCCAATCGCCTCGTGGCGACAGCGACACGGAGCCGACCTTTGGCCCGTCGGGCAGGCAAGAGCGCTTGAACTGCTGGTTGACAAACCTGCGGCAGAACGTGCCAAGCCAATGCAGGATGACATCGTCGGAATAGTGGCCCACGCCATCGTCGGTGGCCACGCCGTTGCCAAACGCCTTTTTGGCGAGCACGAATATCTTTCGCGGACTGAAGCCATTGCGAAGGAAATGATAGAGGAAGAAGTCGTGAAGCTCGTAAGGGCCCACAAGGTCTTCCGTCTTCTGCCGTATGTTTCCCTCTTCATCGGCAGGTATCAGCTCTGGCGATATTGGCGTGGCAATGACATCGTAGAGTGTCGACGCCGACTTGTCGTCGACGGTCTGCGCCACGAACTTCACAAGGTAGGTAATCAGCGTCTTCGGTATTGACGCGTTGACGCCATACATCGACATGTGGTCGCCATTGTAGGTGGCCCATCCGAGGGCGAGCTCTGAAAGGTCGCCCGTGCCTATCACGAGTCCGTTGAGCTTGTTGGCGAGGTCCATGAGAATCTGCGTGCGCTCTCGCGCCTGAGAGTTCTCGTAGGTCACGTCGTGCACGTCGGGGTCTTGGCCGATGTCCTCGAAATGCTGCATCACGCTCTTGGATATGTTCACCTCGCGCATGTCAACGCCAAGGCTCTGCATCAAGCTCACGGCATTGCGATGAGTGCGCCCGGTGGTGCCAAAGCCTGGCATGGTGACGCCCACGATGCCCTTGCGGTCGAGCTTGAGCTTGTCGAAAGTCTTTACGCAGACAAGGAGCGCGAGAGTGGAGTCGAGTCCGCCGCTGATGCCCAGCACCACCGTCTTGGCATGAGTGTGCAGTATGCGTTTTGCGAGACCCATCACCTGGATGTTGAAAATCTCGTCGCACGACTTCTGCATGTCGCCATCGGAAGGTATGAACGGGTGAGGGTCCACATGTCGCTCGAGCGTGAAATCGTGGGGCACGGCGGCGGCCTCGGCACGGCCTATGTGTATCTCCTCGCCTATCATGCGGCGTTGGGCGTTTACGAAGGTGGTGTTGCTCCGCCTGTCGGCGTTGAGCTTTTCCACGTCGATTTGCGCGAAGACGAGTTGGCTGTCCATGGCGAAACGCTCGCTTTCGGCAAGCAGCTGGCCGTTCTCATATATCAAGGCGTTGCCACCGTAGACTACGTCCTGCGTGCTCTCGCCAAAGCCCGCGCCACTGTACACGTAACCGCAAATGGTGCGCGCGCTCTGCTGGCAGAGCAGGCTCTTCAGGTAATCGTGCTTGCCTATGAGCTCATCGCTCGCCGAGAGGTTGAAGATGATTTCGGCGCCCGCCAAGGCAAGGTGGTTGCTCGGAGGCGTGGGAGCCCACACGTCCTCGCAAATCTCCACGCCGAACAACACGCCGTCGCCAGTACGGAACAGTTGCGGGGCCGGGGTGATAAACACTGGGTGACCGGCATAGCGTATCTCTTGGGGGCGCAGGTCTTGCGACGAGGCGAACCACCGCTTCTCGTAGAACTCGCTGTAATTGGGAAGGAAGGTCTTGGGCACTATGCCAAGAATCTTGCCACGCTGGATGACGACGGCGCAGTTGAGCAGCAAGTCGCCCGCGACCAATGGCACGCCGATGATGGAGATGATGTCAAGCTGCCGGCTGAACTCCAACAGCTGCATCACGCAGTTCTCCGTAGCGTCCAAGAGTAGTTGCTGGCGGAAGAGGTCCTGGCAGGTATAACCCGTGACGCAAAGCTCGGGGAAGACTATAATCTCCGCGCCCTGCCCCTCTGCCATGGCTATTTGCGACTCTATTTCCTTGATGTTGCTCACGCAGTCGGCAACCTTCACAGTGGGTACCGCCGACGCCACCTTAACATATCCGTACTTCATATAGGCATTTATCTAATAGTGACCTGAGTGGCGCCATATCCATATTCCTGGAACGACGCGTCTTGCCACTGGTAAGACTTGTGTTTATAGGTCAGCTCGTTGATGAGGGCTCGCCTCAACACCCCGGCACCCTTGCCGTGAATGAAGATGAGCTTCTGGCCTTTCTTGTTACCGTATTGTTTCAAGGTGTCGCGAAACACCTTCATCTGGTATTCGAGAATGTCGCCAGCCTGCATTCCCTGCGTGGTGTCGAGCAGCGTCTCGGCGTGCAAGTCGACGACAAGCGCGTCGTCGAGGCCGCGATTGCGCACATACGGCGCGTTCTTGGCGTTGCCCTTGCTCTGGTTGTCCTCGTAGCGGCGCACGAGTTGCTTCCTCTGGTCAGCGGTAGCCTCGTCCCGGCCCTGGGCGTCGGCATGGCTGTACATCTCCTTCTTCAGTTCCTTGGCATCCACCACAAGCGGGCGGACGGCATTGTCGTTCTCCACGATGGTGTAAAGCAGCACCGGGGTCTCGAAGAAAGGCGTGTCCTCGAAGGTGTGGGTCTTGTAAAACTTCAATGGCTCAAGCCTCAGCTCCACGTTGACAGGGGCCTTCACGATGAAGTTCTTGTCGCGCTTGTAGGCCAGGAGCTGCACCACGAGCCTGCCCACGTGGTTGATGTCCTGGGCGTTCATCTCCTCGATAAACACCTTGGTGTTGGGCTCTGCCTCGCCCTCGTTCTTGACGGAGCAGCTGTTGCCCTCGACCGAGAGGATGACATAGCGGAGGTAATAGTTGCTGTCGTTGACGAAATAGCACTCAAAGTGTGGCATGTCCAGGCTGCTGTCGCTTGTCGGGGCGAAGGCTATGTAAGCTGACAGCTGGTTGCCGCCCTTGCGTTCCTCAGCCTTGGGGCGGAAGGTGACATCCTTTGAGAGGTCAACCGTGTCGGGCGCCGACATGTCAACCTCCTCGTCTTGCCCCTCCTGCATCATCGCCTTCACTGAGCGATGGCCACGCAGCAGCGGTGTCTCGGCGGCCTTCTGCTCCTGGGCCTCGGCACGACGGTTGATGACATTGGCCGTGCTGTAGTCCTCGCTTTCGACCACCACCACCTCATTGACGGGAGTGGGAATCTGGAAACCGTCCTCATCTTCCACCAACACGATGTTCTTGCCTTGGAAACCGGCGACCTTTCCACCACCGGTCTCGCTAAGAAACTTTACTTTATCTCCTATCTTCATACTGATTTTCTTTATTCTTTTTATGGTATAAGCAGGTTGGCGTCGCCATAGCTCAAGAAGCGGAAGCCATGGGACAACGCATAGTCGTAGACCACGCGCCAATCACCCTTGAGGAACGCGCTCACCAACAAGAGCAACGTGCTCTTGGGCTGGTGGAAATTGGTGACAAGCATTTTCACTATCTTGTAGACATATCCCGGAGCGATGATGATTCGCGTGGACGTGTGCAACGCCTCAAGGCCATCACGGTCGAGATAGTCGAGTATCGCCTTTATCGAGTCGCACACTTGCACGGGCTTGCCGTCCACGACGACGAGGCCTGCCTCGTCGTGGGGCAAGTCGTAAGGCTCCCACTGCTCCACGCTCAGTTCCTCCTCGGTGGCATTGGGATTGCGAAGAATCTTCACGCCGATATAGTACAGGCTCTCAAGCGTGCGGACGCTCGTGGTGCCCACGGCTATTGCGTTGCCTTCGTGTTGCAGCAGCCGCTCAAAGGTGTGGCGATGCACCACGATATACTCAGAGTGCATCTTGTGGCCTTCTATCTCCTCCGTCTTCACCGGCTTGAACGTTCCGGCGCCTACATGCAACGTCACCTCGTCGCGAGTGATGCCATGGGCGTCGATGTCTTTCAGCACCTTGTCGGTAAAGTGCAAGCCTGCCGTGGGAGCCGCCACGCTGCCCTTAATCTTGGAATAAACCGTTTGGTAAGTGGTCTTGTCGCTCTCCTCGGTCTTGCGGTTGAGGTATGGCGGAATGGGAAGCTCGCCCACGGCGTCAAGAATCTCGGCGAAGTTGACCTCGGCTGCGTCCCACTCGAAATCGACCCAATAGTTGGTGCCCCCACTCTTCTCTATGGTCTTGCTCCTGTCCATCGTTGCCGACAGGGTGAGCTTGTGGCCTTTTATCTCAAAGTCACGCTTCAGCGCGCCATCCTTCCATTTCTTCAGGTTGCCTATCATGCAGAGCCAACTGCAACGTGCCGTCGACTGGAACATCTGCTCGTAGTCGACGGGCTGCGCGGGCTCCATGAGGAAGACCTCTATCAGCGCGCCAGTCTCCTTGCGGAAGTGCATGCGCGCCTGGATGACCCTCGTGTTGTTGAACACCATAAGCGCGCCCTTGGGAAGATATTGCGGAAGATTGTAGAAGACATCATCCGACAGCTTGCCCTTGTTGTACACCAACAACTTGCTGTGGTCGCGTTCCTTCAATGGGAACTTTGCTATACGCTCATCTGGAAGACAATAGTTATAATCGTCTATTCTTATATGTTTTGTATCCATGTCTGTGTTTTGATTCATATCGAGATGTTACCAAACGCCAATAGCGCGACGATGGCAATGGTGAACACGAGTGTCGCCACTACAACGTCGATATCGGCCTTGGCATAGCCCGATGCCGTGTATTGTGAAGATATGTATTGGAATTTGATGTTGAACTTATAAAACAACTTGTAGAACGCCAAGTAGACAACTACTCCCACTAAAGAGCCGTAAAGCATGCCGCAAAGAATGTCGGACGGGTAATGCACGCCAAGGTAAAGCCGCGTCCAGCAGTTGAGCAACGCCCAAAGAAACATTACAATCGTGAAAAGCCTGTCTCGCACAAGCAAACTGAAAAACATCGCCAACGAGAACGTGTTGGCGGCATGCGACGAGAAGAAACTGTAGCTCTCGCTCAACGTGCCAGCCACGAGGTTCAACTGCGCCTTGACCATTGGGTCGTTGCATGGACGCAACCTCCCGACCATGGGCTTTACGATGAAGTCGCCAATGCCGCCGGCAAGACAAACGCACACCACTGCCGTGGCAACGATAAGCCCTATCTGCGCCATGGTCTCATGGTTTTTCACGACAAGATAGAACAAGGCAATATAAAGGGGAATCCACGTCAGCCCGGATGTCAACATCGGGACTAACGCGTCAAAATAAACGGAGTTGTCGCTATTAAAGAAGCGCAACAGCGAGAGGTCTGCCGATAATATACATTCAAGCATCGTCAAATCTTTTCTATCATGCCCGACTTAATCCAGCCTTCCCTTCCGTCGCCAAGCTCCACTTGCTTCCAGCCTTTCAGACCATCATCTATGATGTCCACTCGCGTGCCTTCGTGGATGACGAAAGCATCGGGACTCTTGTCCTCGGGAGTGGCCTTGACATTGATGGACGGTGACATGACGATGGCTCCGCAACCATGCTGAAGCCAATATTTCTGTTGCCAGGCAAACAATGTGGAAAACACGAACACCGCCAAGAAAGCGGCACTGCCAAAGAAGCCAGTCTTGCGCAGCCATAGCGGCGAGGCGAAAAGGTAGCAAAGCATGAGGACGAGCGCCACCACGATGCTGCCTATGCTCCACGACGCCCATGTGTCGACATTGGCGAATGTGACCACGTCGCGGTATAACGCCACGAAGAAATTGTCTGACTCAGGGGTTATCTTGTCTATTGTCTTGGAGCGCGCGAACTGGAGGTTGAACTTCACGTCGGCGTCGCTCGGAGAAAGCCTGTAAGCTCGCTCGTAATTAAGGATGGCTTGGGCAAGGCTGTCGGAACGGTAATAAGCATTGCCGAGATTATAGTATAAGTCTGACGACACTCCCTGCCGCAACAAAGCCTTGTAATCCGATATGGCTTGTTGGTAATTGCCCTGCCGATAGCAACTGTCCGCAATCTCCTTGGTGAGCGCGAAACCCGATAGCGGATTAAGGAACACCAACAATAGCGTGACGACAAATATATTGAAATGGTGCTTTATCATTTTCTTTTCTTCATTACATCTTCTATGTTCTCGATGGCTGTCATGGCCGAACGGAATGTCTTCTCCATGTTGCCGGCCTCGTCGCCTGGGGCGTAACGCTCGAACTCACACTCCTCAAGGGCAGACATGAACTTGCTTATTGTGTCGTCGTCGACTTCTCGTTGAGCAAGCTTTTCCTTTATGTTCTCACGCGAGAGACTTTCCACGGGCATGTTCAGCTTATAGCTTACATATCCCCACAATGTACGGAGAACCTCGTCATAGAACTCTGCGGTGTTGTGCTCAAACATCAGCTTGCTGGCCCTCTTCAAGCGTTTTCTCGCTATCTTGTTGGCTCGCTTGCCACGCATCTTCACCACGTCGCCATTCTCTATGGCGCGGCGACGGAACACTATGAGAAGCACGATGAAAGACAACAAAGGCAACAACAGGCAAATCCAATATGCCGCACTGTCAAAGAAGACCTTGCCAGAAGCGGAACTGCTTGTCTCGCCACTCTTTATGGAATGTATGTCGTTGTCGATTATCTTGTCAAAGCTCTCTGTTGTCCCCTTGCCGTCGCCAGGCGTCACGTTGACGACAAACGGCTGGGTATGCAACGTCTTGTAGGCGTTGGCGTCAACATCATAATATATGAACGACACCGACGGAATGGTGTACTTGCCTTGGTTGCGAGGCACGGCAAGGAAATCGTATACCATGTTTCCACCTACTCCGGCATTGGTGAGTTTTGTCTTGTCCGTCACCTTCGGGTCGTACTTGTCGAATCCCTTCGGGAACTCCACTACAGGCTGCTTTATGAGCTTCAGGTTTCCCGTGCCTCCCACGACAACCCTAAGAGTGATTGGAGAGCCAGCCTTTACCTCCTTGCTGCTGACGCTCGCGGTGATGTTAAACTTGCCTACGCCACCTGAGAAACCCCAAGGCTTTGCCGGCAACGGGTCGACCTGGACAGTCAAGCCCGGCGCGACGATATTGCGCTTCACCTCCACATACCCTGAGCCACCGTTGAAGAAAGCCTCGAAAGGATCAACATTACGGTTCTGCTGAACCACTATTCCCTTGAAGGTAATGGATGGTATCTGTAGCGAGCCTGTCATCTGTGGATACATCAGATACTGGCTCCACGTGACGCAACGATATGGACGGCCATTGACTCTCTCCACATGGAAGCTCTTTTGCTGTGGCAGTGGTATCTCCTGGCTGTGGAATCCCGTCAAGTCTGGCATCTTGCCTTCCAGCTGGGTAAGGTCCACGAGAGTGTAAACCTTATACGTGAGAAGCACAGGCTCCTGCTCATGAACCCTCCTCTTATTGGCTGTCACCTTGATAAACAGGTCCTTGCCCGTGATTTCCGAGCCGGCCTGCGCCATCCTTGGCTGTTGGCCTCCACCATCTTGATGCATCTGCGGAGCGCCTCCATTGCTCCTGGCACGTCCGCTGACGGCAATGCGCACTGGCCTTGAAGCCACGTTGCGGCCCCTTACACGCGCGTGCGCCGCCGGAATGGTGTAGACACCGTTCCTCGCGGCGAAAACCGTGAAGGTGAACGTGATTGACGATGAACTTGACGTATGGCCATTTATCATCTGGTAGCTGCTCTGCTGCGATGTGTACGGGCCAGCTATGAGCTCCAATCCCGACGGAATGTTCCCCGCGCGGAAATCATCCACGTCCTGGGTATTGATGGTATAAGCTATCCGGAAGTTCTCACCCGCCGACACTTTCGATGGCGCCGACACTGATATTTGCGCGTTGGCATTGCCCACACCCCCTATCAGGAAGCCTAAGATAAACGAGATATATAAGAGTAAACGTTGCGTCATATATTATTTGATCATTAACTCCTTAGAATCCATACAAGCGGTCATGGGCCGTCACCAGTTCTTTTCCAGGCGTTTCCGCTGTGGCTGCATCTCATGCTTCTTGAGCCTCTGCTGGGTTTGCCTTTCCTCTTGCTCGGCATAGTTGAGAAGTTGCTCGGCGTTGTCCTTGCTCATCTTCTCCTGCTGCTTCTGCTGTTGTTGCTGGTTTTGGTTCTTGTCCTTGTTGTTTTTATCGTTCTTGTTTTGTTTTTGCTTCTGTTTTTGCTTGTCCTTGTTCTTGTTTTGTTGCTTGTCTTGATTCTTCTGGTTCTTTTGCTGCCTCATGCACAAGGCGAGGTTATACCTTGTCTCGTTGTCCGAGGGATTATTTCTCAAGCTCTCCTCGTATGCCTTAATGGCATCAGAGAACAGCTTGTGCTTCTGACAGGCCACGCCGACGTTATGCCACACCTTCGCCTTTCTGAGCTTGGAAGTCTCACACTTTGCCGCGTTTTGCAATTGTGCCACGGCCGCGCTGTCCTTCTGCTGCATGAGCAATGCCGTGCCCAAGTTGTACAGAGCCTGTGGGTTCGACGGATTCTTGCTCAGGGCCTTCCGGTATTCTATCTCCGCCTTGGCATAGTTTTGCTGGCAATACAGCCGGTTACCATTCCTGATAAACTGCCTGTCGCTTTGAGCATTGGCATCCGCGAATGCCAACACGCACATGACCAACAACAAGATGTATTTATAGAATCTCATATTACTTTCTTTTCTTGAACAGCTTGATGTTTTTCAACTTGGGGTTCCTTGACTCCAACACACATACCTCCACGATAAGGATGAGCAAGGCCAATATGGCGAAAGCCTGGAACTGCTCATTATACTCACTGTAAATCACGGAATCGGTGTCGCCTTTCTGCAATTTCGTTATCTGGTCGTTCAGTTCTTCCTGCGCGTCGGCGGTGTTGTCAACATGTATGTAAGTTCCGCTGCCCGCCTTCGCGACCTCCTTGCACATCTGCTCGTTGAGGGCCGACATCACGGTCTGCCCGCTGGCGTCCTTCATGTAGTTGCCGTCTCCCAATGGTATTGGCGCGCCCTTAGGACTTCCCACACCAAGGATAAACACGTTGATGCCCTGCTTCTTGGCAGCCGCGGCGGCTTCCTCGGCGCCACCCTCATGGTCCTCGCCATCAGTGATTACGATTATGGCGCGTCCCACCTTGTCTTGCTTGGTAAAGCTGTGCATGGCCACGGTGATGGCCCTGCCGATGTCGGTGCCTTGGGTCTGGATAAGCGATGGGTCAGTGTTCTGCAAGAACATCTTGGCCGACACGTAATCGCTCGTTATAGGCAGTTGCACGAAAGCATCGCCAGCAAACACCACCAAGCCTACCTTGTCGTTGGTGAAATGGTCTACAAGATTCTCCACAAGCATCTTGCTCTTGTCGAGACGGCTTGGCGCCACGTCCTGGGCGAGCATCGAGTTGGATATGTCCATGCAGATTATCGCCTCGATGCCATTGCGCGACTCATGCGATATTTTCGCGCCCATCTGTGGGCGTGCCAACATGACGATGAGCACGGCGAGAGCAGAGTTGAGCAGCCAAAACTTCACCGACGGACGAAACTTCGACACGTCTGGCATCAGTTGTTTCACCAAGGCCGGGTCGCCGAATTTCCGCAACTTAGCCTTGCGCTGTCGCCACATCACCAACCTTACCAATGCCAGCACCGGTATCAGCCACAACAGCCACAGATATATAGGATCTTCAAATCGAAGCATATCGTTAAGTTCTTACTCTATATTTAATTCTCAAATAAAACGAAGCCAAACACGATGGTATTTTCCTTCACACTCTAAGGCAGACGCCTCAGCACCGTGTTGCGGAGGAGTATCTCCAAAAGGAGCAGAAGCACCGCGGCAAGGGCGAAAGGCTGGTAAGCCTCATAGCGTTTCGAGAACTTCTTCACGTCCATCTTGGTCTTCTCCAGCTGGTCGATGTCTTTGTATATCTTCTTCAATTGCGCCGTGTTCGTGGCCCGGTAGAAGTTGCCGTCGGTCGTGGCGGCAATGTCGCCAAGCGTCTTCGTGTCAATGTCTACCGGCATGTTCACATACTGCACCGTTCCTCCCACTGGCATCGGGTACGGCGCCACCTTGTTGGTACCCACCGCGATGGTGTAGACACGTATGCCAAGCGACTTGGCTATCTGCGCCGATGTCATTGGCGATATGTCACCCATGTTGTTAGAGCCGTCGGTAAGCAATATCACGACCTTGCTCTTCGCCTTCGAGCCTTTCAGTCGCGAGATGGCGTTGGCGAGTCCCATTCCTATGGCGGTTCCGTCTTGTATCAGCCCCCTTGCCGCTATGTCGGTCCTCACGTTTTGCAGCAAGTTGAGCAATGAGGCGTGATCCGTGGTCATGGGGCACTGTGTGAACGCCTCGCCGGCGAATATTGTCAATCCGATGTTGTCGTCGGGCCTGCCTGATATGAAGTCGGCCGCCACATCCTTCGCCGCCTCTATGCGGTTAGGTTTCAAATCCTCGGCGAGCATCGACGTCGACACGTCCATGGCAAGCATGATGTCAATGCCTTCCACGGTCTTGCTTCCCCACGAGTTGTGTGTTTGGGGGCGTGCAAGGACGATGACAATGAGCGTGAACGTGATGCAACGCAGCAGCATTGGCAGGTTCATGATATGCTCTCGCCAGCTTTTCGGGGCATTGAGATACGCCCTGGTGTCGCTCATACGCATCGTGGGCTCACTCTTCTTCCTACCGAGGAAATACCACAACACGTAAGGAATAAGCAGCAACAGCAGCAAGAAATATTCTTTATTCGCGAATTCCATTTTTCACATTATTATATATAGCCACTCACAAGGCCTACACCAACAGCATATACACATTATATATAATGTAAGCCAGGAGCAGGGCCGCCACCACTCCACCAATCCACAACAGCGTCTTGATGGTGATGCGGTTCGACCTGACCTTCTTGTCGTCGTCTGAGAGTTGCGGCACTATCTTCTCCTCCACGGCCTGGCCTTCCTGTTTGGTCTCGTCGATGAAGTTGACAGCCTTGACAAGGTTCATGTCGTTCTCATTGAGCTGCGTGGAGTATTTAGCGAACTTCACGAGGTCGGCCGTCTGGAACAGCTGCCTTAGCTCATCTATCATCTTCCTGTCGCCGGCGGCTTGCAGGTGCTCGATAATCTGGTCGGTGGTCATCTCAAGGGCATTGAAGCCAAAGCGCTCCTTGATATACTGGCGCAAGGTATCGGTAAGCTGCGTGTAATACGTCTTTTGGTCATCGCTCACCTGCAGATGCTCCTTCTTGATGTTTTCTATCTTGCTCAACGCGCGCTGGTGAGGCGGCACATGGCGCACGATGCGCACCTTAGTGATGATAGGCTTGTTCTCTTTCAAGCGCACGAACAGATAGGCACCTCCAACCAATATCAGCAGCATCAACACCGAGAGCCAGAAATAAGGGCTCCACTCCGCCCATTGGAACGGATTGTCCTGCACGTCCTTTGGCGGGAAGAACTGGTTGGGGTGCAACGTGTCCACGTCTACCGTTATGACCTTCAGTGCCGACGTGCCGCCCTTGTAGGGCTTGCCGTTCACTTTCACCGTCAAGGCAGGTATGGCATAGAGGCGCTCTCCAAACGAGGTGATGACGTAGGCTTTCTCAACCTTCATCTCGCTGCCTGAGCTCAACGTGTCGGGGAGCGGCGATTCCACCACTTCCACGCCAGGCACTACATGCTGGCGTTCTTTCAACCTTGGCCATTGCAGCGTAGAGCCTTTGGGGAAGGTGACCGTAAGCCTCAACTTGGTCTGCTCGCCTATGAGCATGGCCACGGAGTCTACCGTCTGCTCTACCGTCACCTGGGCTTTCAACCCCACCGACAGCAACAGCAGCAAGAGCGTCAATATATGTTTAGCATTTCTGTTCATCGTAATGTCAATTATGCTCTTTTCTTGAAGAGAAGTATCAGCGACTTGGCGAAGTCCTCGTTGGTTGCCACCGACACCCAGTCGACCTTGCTCTTGGCAAACGTCGTCTTCAGTTGTTCCTCGCGTTTCAGCCAATAGGCGGTGTGCGCGCGGCGCAGCTTCTTGCTCGACGTGTCGATATACATCTCGTGGCCCGTCTCGGCGTCGCGCACCTTCAGCAGGCCTATGTCGGGCAAGGTCTTTGCCCGCTGGTCGTAGACCTGTATGGCCACCATGTCGTGCTTCCGATTGGCTATCTCCATCTCCTTCTCGAAGTCCTTGTCGTCATAGAAGTCGCTGATGATAAACGATGTGCACCGCCGCTTCATCACGCGTGTCAGGTAAGCCGTGGCGGCGGCTATGTCGGTCTTGTGGCTCACGGGATGGAAGTCGAGCATCTCCCTTATGATGTAAAGGATGTGCTTCCGTCCTTTCTTTGGTGGTATGTACTTCTCAATTCGGTCGGAAAAGAAGATCACGCCTATCTTGTCGTTGTTTTGTATGGCGGAGAAGGCCAACGTGGCCGCTATCTCCGTGGCCATGTCGCGCTTCGTCTGGCTTGCCGTGCCGAAGTCGAGCGAGCCTGACACGTCGACAAGGAGCATGACCGTAAGCTCACGCTCCTCCTCAAAGACCTTCACGTAAGGGCGGTGCAGCCTCGCCGTGACATTCCAGTCGATGTCGCGAACGTCGTCGCCAAACTGGTACTCCCTCACCTCGGCAAACTCCATGCCCCTGCCCTTGAAGGCGGAGTGGTATTGCCCGGCGAAGATGTTTTGGCTCAGCCCGCGGGTCTTTATCTCTATCTTCCTTACTTTTCCAAGAATCTCAGAAGTATCCATTAAGGCACCTCCACCTTATTGATGATTTGACTTACTATTTCCTCACTTGTCACGTTGGCAGCCTCGGCCTCATACGACAAGCCTACGCGATGGCGCATCACGTCGTGTGCGACGGCCCTCACGTCCTCCGGCACCACATAGCCGCGATGCTTGATGAAAGCGTAGGCGCGCGACGCCTTGGCGAGGTTGATGCTCGCGCGGGGCGAACCGCCGAAGGTAATCATGTTTTTCAGCTCCGACAAGCCGTAGCGCTCGGGGAAACGCGAGGCGAACACTATGTCGGCGATATACTGCTCTATCTTCTCGTCGATATAGACCTGTCCCACCACCTCGCGGGCCTTGAGAATGTCGTTGGCGGTGCACACGGGCTGCACCTTGGGGAACGTCTTTTGCACGTTCTCCCTGATGATTTTCTTCTCCTCCTCAATCGTGGGATAGCCTATGACCACCTTCAGCATGAAACGGTCCACCTGCGCCTCGGGCAACTGGTAGGTACCCTCTTGCTCGATGGGGTTCTGGGTGGCGAGCACGAGGAACGGCTTTGGCAGGTCAAAGGTCTGGTCGCCGATGGTGACCTGATGCTCCTGCATGGCCTCGAGCAGCGCGCTCTGCACCTTTGCCGGGGCGCGGTTTATCTCATCCGCCAATACGAAGTTGGCGAACACGGGGCCTTTCTTCACATGGAAGCTCTCGTCTTTCTGCGAGTAGACCATCGTGCCCACGACATCGGCAGGAAGGAGGTCTGGCGTAAACTGTATGCGTGAGAAATCGGCGTCAACGAGTTGCGAAAGGGTCTTGATGGCCAACGTCTTGGCCAAGCCCGGCACGCCCTCCAAGAGGATGTGGCCATCGCTAAGAAGGGAGATGAGCAGTGAGTCGACCAAGTGCGACTGGCCGATAATCACCCTGCCCATGCCCATAGACAAGTCATTGACAAAGCCGCTCTGTTGCTCTATAAGGATGTTCAGTTCACGAATATCTACTGATTCTGCCATAATTGAGAAATTTGACTTTTGTATATTCTGTATTAATTTTTCAATTCGCAAAAGTACAAATTTCTTTTCGAGAAGCGCAACGGAGCGACCTAAATAATATTAAAAAGGATATGAAGACGTTTATTTTAAGAAAGTTTTGACATAGCTCATGCCATACCTTACAGTAAATCAAAGCCTTCACGCTTGAGCGCGGCCTTCACCAGACGCTCGAACACGAGCCCCAAGTCGGCGAAACGGGTCAAGGCGTTCATGGCGGCATGGCGCAGCCCCGCCGACGGCGACTTCAGCGCCGTAACAGCCTGATCTATAAACTCGTTGATGCCTCGCTCGTTGGGTTCCTGCCCTTTCATGAAGAGGCGGCCCAAGATGTCGTATGCGCATATTTCCTTCACCGTGTCGTCGAGTGCCATCCAACGGTAGGCGAGCTTTGGCGCGTAGCTGACATACTGGTAGAGGTTGAACGCCTGCATCTCCGCCATCTCCTGCGAGTGGGTCTGCTCCATCCATATCTCCGCCACCTCCTCTGGCATCTTGTCGTGCGGCATGAGCAACGTGGCGAGAATCTTGCACTCGCGTATGTCCTCTTTCCACAAGGCTATGGCGAAGTCGTAGTCGTGGGGCAAGTCGGCTGCCATCTGCTTCAGCTGTATGAACGGCACGCCCCAATTGAGGCGATAGTCGAGACCCTTCTCGCGCATCGACTGCGAGGCCGGGCCGTTCATCACCAACCTGAAGCCACGCTTCAGCTCTTTTATCTTGCTTTCTATTTCTTCTTTTGTCATTGTCGTTTTATATTGTTGTCGTGATTATCGATAATCCTTGTTCACACGGATTTTTTCTCACAACAGGCCGTATTCATCTGAGTATCTCATCATCTGTTGCGAATAGCCTTCAGTGTAGTCGAGCGTCACGTCCACGATGTTGCCCTCGGCATCCACCACGGGGTTCATCCTCGGGTTTATGAAGCCCTTGTAGGGCGCGATGTGCAGCTTCTCGTACCGGTCGAGTATCTCCTTGTGCAAGTCGGCGTCCACCTTCACGCCATAGCGTTCCACCATCGCCTTCGCCGCTTCGTAGTCGCCCTCGCTCTTGATGCGCTGTATCTCGGCGAGCAGCGAGCCGAAGACCTGGCGCAGGCGCGCGTAGTCGTTCACCCTCACATAGGTCTTGCCGTCCACCGCCACGAGCTCCACGCTTCCCTCAGCGTGTTCCAGGCACCACCGTGCTATTATGGCCCTGTTGCGCATGTGAGCTTCCTCTATCTGGTCGCCGGGCTTGATTCGCACGAGCTGCGTGAGCAGGCCGTTCATCAGATAGTGGTAATACTGGCTCTTGTAAGCCTCGGCATCTGGCACCAGGCCAAGCTCCACGAGCTTTTGGTCGGCAAGATAATACAGGCCGAACAAGTCGGCACGGGCTTCCTCTATGGTACTGCCGTAGGCTTTCAGCGCGTCGGGCGACACGCCGGGCAGCAACTGTCCACTGCCATGGCCGAGACACTCGTGAAGGTCGGTGTGGAGGTCGTCGCACAAGTCGCCGTATTCTCTTATCATCTCTCGCGTGGCCTCGTCTATCACGAACTCGTCGTTGAAGCCGTTGTCCCTCGCCGCCTTGTTGTAGGCGTCGGTAAGGTTGCCTATCGTGACGCTCTTCGAGCCATAGCGCGCCCTTATCCAGTCGGCGTTGGGCAGGTTGATGCCTATCGCCGACGACGGGTATTCCTCGCCGCCAAGCATCGCCGCCTGCACCACGTGGGCCGACACGCCCTTCACCTTTGGCTTGCGGAAGCGCGGGTCCACGGGCGAATGGTCCTCAAACCACTGCGCGTTGTCGGCGATGGCACGTGTGCGGCGCGTGGCGTTCTCGTCTTTCAGCTCCACTATGCCCTCCCACGTGCCTTTCAAGCCGAGTGGGTCGCCATAGACCTCTATGAACCCGTTGATGAAGTCGACAGTGCCCTCCTGCTCCTTCAGCCACTCCATGCTGAACTCGTCGAAACGTCGCAAGTCGCCAGTGGTGTAATAGTCGGTGAGCAGGTCTATCAGCTTCGCCTGCAGGTCGTTCTCGGCCACGCCTTTCGCCTTTTGCAGCCAATAGACTATCTTTTTTAGCGCAGGGCCGTAAAGCCCGCGCGTGGTGTATTTTTCTTCTTTCAGCTCGCCGCCGACTCGTGCCAACTTGGAGTTAAGCCCCCACGACGGCTGGCAGTCGCCCGCCTCCGGGTCGCGCTTCGAGGCGTAGAAGCTTTCCGCCTCGGCCTGCGTCACGCCATCATAGAAGTTGCATGCCGACGTGAGCACGAGGTCCTCGCCATCGGCCTGGTTGACGCGCTTGGGCAGCACGGCAGGATCGAACATGACGGGGCAAATGGCGGCAAGCAGCGACGTGGCGTCGGCATATCCGCCGATGGGGAAGCAGCCCGACGGCAACGCGCCGACAGCCTCGCGGAACCATGCCTCGGAGAAGCCAGGGACAAACTTCTCGCAGCCATAATGATGATATATGCCATTGGAGAACCACACTCGCTTCATGTACACTTCCATCTGCCGGAAGTCGTCGGAATCGTTGGCGGCGCGGTGGCGCGCCACGCTCTCAAGCGTCTTCCTTATCACGAGGTTGAACCTTCCATATTGATCGGTGGTGATGTCGCGCCCCGCGAGCGTGGCCTTGGCCAGGTAATACACATAAGCTTTCCTCTTCGCGTCCAGCTCGTCGAAACCGTCTATGCGGTATCTCAGCATCTGTATGTCCGCGAATCGCTCGTCAGAATAATTAAAAGTGTTATCCATCAGTATCTGAAAATATGAGAATCTTCTTTGTCAGCCTTCCCGCGTCACGGCCTTGGGCTTGTTTTTAGACCCGGTCTTCCGCCCTCTCTTCTTGGGCTTGCCGTCTTGGGATGGCAAGGTGGCGACTCTCGTCTTGCGATAGTCGCGCGGCGTGACGCCGTTCAACCTGAAGAACGCCGCGTAGAACGACTGGCGGTTGGAGAAGCCCACCAAGTCGGAAATCTCTTCCATGTTAAGTTCTTGATAACGCTTGTCCACGAGCATGGACATAGCCTCCTGGATGCGAAACTTGTTTACATAAGAAGTATAATTCATGTGAAACCGCACGTTTACCACCGCGGAAATGTATCTCGTGTTGGTGTTGAGATCTTCCGCGAGCTGTTTCGCCGAATAGCTTTTATCCCTAAATTTCTTCTGGACAATTATTATATCATTTATACGACGTTCAAGCTCATCCATAAGTTTAGGGTTCACCAAAGCTCTATAAGCAGCATCCTTTTCCTTTTTCTCTGTGATATTATACTTTGCCATAAGCTAAAGAGGTCTTGTCATTCACAATTTGATTTAAGTTCCATTCGCAAAAATAATGAAAAATAATGTACTTTGCCCTTTTTCCAAAAATTATTTTCGCGTGGATAATATTTTTTAACATTACCTTGGAATTTATGCCATCATTCACCGCTCACGCCATTGACCAGGCCCGTGACAGGCCGTGTGTGGAAAGGGTTGGCGCGTGATTCGCATGCCGCCGCGTCGCCATTGTCGTGACATGAAAATCTTGGACAAATCGCCCTCAAACGATTTATGCCGCAAAGAGCCTTATCGCTCATTACGACCAAAGACGCGACGACAGCCACGCCCCCGACCCCTGACCATTCCTACCCACCCCTGCAACATGGTTGCGTGACAAGCTCGCTCATGGCAAAATGTAAAATATTATTGCCGAAATTTAACACTTGAAAGCCAGTGCGTTTAGAACGGGAAAACAGCTCAAAGGTGCCCCTTTGTCAGCATAATCAGTCGGTTTTTGGCCAAAAGCCCTTGCCGTTACGGTGTAATCGCGTCGCCATTTCACCGTAACGGCAACGCGATTACACCGTAACGGCAACGCGATTGCACCGTAACGGCAACGCGAAATCCGCAAAAAGGCGACGCCAAAATACCGTAAAACTCACAAGTCTTTAATAATCAGCGGTTTATCAAAACAGCTCATAATCGCGTTATTTTCGACCAAGAGACTGCTTGGTTGAAAAAAATCGATTCTCAGACGACCATTTGTAAAATGTTATTACCCGATTTAACAGATGTGCATCGTCTGCTTTGCAGGGTGCGGGTAGGGATGGTTAGGGGCCGTCCGCAACCAATGTGGATGCATGGGGAAATACGAGGCATTGTGCCATCACTCCAAATCCCGGAAAACCCTTTTATTATATAATAATGTACACGCGAAAGTCAGCGCGCGAATCCGGCACGACGACGAGGCAAAAAAGTTACTATTGCATACACAGCTAACTATCAACCACTTAGCCGCATTATTCCAATGACACGAGATAAATTGTTCAAAAAAACTTCACGAAAGTTTTGTCAGAATCACAAAAAGCAGTACCTTTGCAACCGCAAAACAGAAAAGAGGTCGTCTAGGTCTTGAATATGTTTTCACAGAATGCGTCCTTAGCTCAGCTGGTAGAGCAACTGACTCTTAATCAGTGGGTCTAGGGTTCGAATCCCTAAGGACGCACTTCTTCTTTATTAAAAAGGCGGGCGTCCTTAGCTCAGCTGGTAGAGCAACTGACTCTTAATCAGTGGGTCTAGGGTT